>Ga0111538_10007178_pt1 | contig 15032 bp, 14 predicted proteins | sample SoiMethybrSBSTD1_FD_79669 | JGI IMG/M metagenome (GOLD analysis project Ga0111538, IMG submission 79669) | Bulk soil microbial communities from a Populus tree surrounding site in Tennessee, USA - Soil MetaG P. TD hybrid SBSTD1 (version 2)... | ecosystem: Environmental > Terrestrial > Soil >... | reverse complement strand
TTCCGTCGGCGAGCGTCAGTTCGATACCGCCAGCCCGGGGCGCCCCTCCCGCCCGTGCTGGAAACCGCTTCGCGAGGTTGAGATAGTCGGCTTCGGTGATGCCGACGCGGAAGAGGATCGGGTCGATCTGCGAGATGGTGGTGAGCAGCGTGTTCTGGCCGCGGCCGACCAGGTTGCCCGGCTTCACCAGCGAGGTGCCGACGAGACCATCGATGGGCGACGTGACGCGCGTGTACCCGAGATCGAGCGAGACACGCACGACGGCGGCCTTGGCCGCTGCCACCTGCGACCGCGCGGCGTCCTGATTCGCCACCGCGTTATCCAGTTCCTGCTGGCTGACGGCCTGCTTCACGACCAGCGGGCGATAGCGGGTGACGTCGTTGTTGGCCTTGTCGAGTCGCGCCTCTGCCGTCTTCTGATCGGCCTCGGCCGCCGCGAGTGACGCCTCGAGCGGCTTGCGATCGATCGTGTACAACAGCGTGCCCTTCGCCACGAACGACCCTTCACGGAAGTTCATCGTCTCGAGAAACCCCTCGACGCGGGCGCGAATCTCGACGTCCTGTTTGCCGATCGTCTGACCGGCCAGCTCGAGGTACTCGGGGACGTCTTTTTTCACGACGGCCGTGACGTAGACCTCGGGCGGCGGTGGCGGCGGTGGAGCAGGTTTCTCGCAGGCCGCAGACAGCAGGAGCGCCATCGCCGCGGAAACGAGCGTGGTGAAGCGGGTGTTCGTCACGGCTCTTGCACCGAGCAAGATCCGTACGCGCGGTACATCGCGCGCTTGTCACGAAGTTTGGGTCACGGGCCGCGGAAAGACTGTGCCAGCCCACGACATGCTGCGGGCAAAACCGCCGGTGACCCCTCCTGTTCACGAGGGCGTACGGAGTGAGACTTGCAATTGGTTTTCATTCCCGCAGCTCACCGGCCCCGCTCTAAGTGCGCATTGCTGTCCGGAGGGACGTCATGCACGAGGCTGGCATCGCACAACAAGTGATCGAGACGTGCCTGGTGCAACTGCGCGCCCACCCGGCGACGCGGGCAACCACCGTGGGGCTGCGGATCGGCCCGCTTTCCAGCGTTGATCCGGACGCCCTGGCGTTCGCCTTCGACACCCTGAAACAGAAGACGCCGCTCGCGTTCGCCACTCTTCGCGTCGAGTCGCGGTCACGGTTCGGGTGCTTGTGTCAGCAGCCGCCGGCCGACGTGATGACGCTCGGGGGCTTCTGTCCGTCGTGCGGCGCCATCGAGTCGATGGCCGACGCGTTCGCGCTCGACATTCGCTATCTCGAGTTCGACGTCGAGAGACCGATGACAGCGTTGGGCATTTCAATTGCATCCGGTCAGCACCTGACTCGTAGTCTGCGCTTCTCATGAGACGAACACTCGCTGTCGGCATCGTGCTGTGGATGGCAGCCGTCGCTCTCAAACTGCCCGGAGCCATTCAGACGCTCCGCTCCGAGTCGGTCACCGCGCTCGTCGCGGGCAGCGTCTATGCGCCGGCGCCGCAGACACCTCCGCAGGCGGCCGCCACGCCCGCGACCGGCTATGTCGGCACCAAAGTCTGTGTCGACTGTCACAGCACCGAAGAAACGAGCTTCAATCACAGCAAGCACGGGCGCGCCAACGATCCGCGATCGCCGTCCGCGACGCTCGGCTGCGAAAGCTGCCACGGCCCCGGCAAGGCGCACGTCGACGACGAGGACAAGAAACACGTCACGAACCTGAAAACGCTCCCGCCGGGTGAGCTCAACGAGATCTGTCTGCAGTGTCACAACCGGGGCCCGCACGCGGCCTGGGCGGGGAGCACGCACGAAGCGCGCAATCTCTCGTGCACGACCTGCCACAGCGTGCACTCGCCGCAGTCGCTCGAAAACCAGCTGGTGAAGCCGACGCAGACGGAAGTGTGCGTCAAGTGTCACCGTCTGCAGGTTGTGAAGACCGAGCGCGCCGTGGCGCACATGCCGGTGCGCGAAGGCAAGCTCTCGTGCTCGTCGTGCCACAACCCCCACGGATCGATGACCAACGTGAAGAATCTCAAGGTCGGCAGCTCGGTGAACGAGCTGTGCACGAGCTGTCACTCCGAGATGCGCGGGCCCATGCTGTTCGAGCACGCGCCCGTGCGCGAGAACTGCGCCACCTGTCACGATCCGCACGGGTCGTCGAACGATCGCATGCTCGTGGTGCGCCTGCCGATGCTCTGTCAGCGCTGTCACATCGCCACCAAGCACCCATCGTCGGTGTACGACAACGCGGCCATCACGACGAACAAGAGCAATCGCATGTTCGGGCGGTCGTGCGTGAACTGTCACTCGAACATCCACGGATCGAATCATCCGTCGGGTCAGTTCTTCATGCGGTAGGGCGATCTATGCGACGGGCGCTTTGTCGTCTCGGCGGTTGTCTGATCCTGGCGGTGGCGGCGCCGGCCTACGCGCAGACGCCTGACACGCCTGCGGACGCGCCGCCCGCATCACAAACACCCGCGGCTCCACAGACACCAACCGCGCCGGCGGCGCAGGCACCGGCTCCGACGGCGCCAGGCGCGCCGCTCGCGGAAAGCGATCAGAGTCTGTTCGCGCCGGCGTGGAACAGCCTGCAACTCTCGGGTCGCGCCAGCAGCGTGGACGGTGACACCGCGCGATTCCAGCGATACGAGGACCTTCGCAACGGTCTGCTGTTCACCGGCGCGCGGCTGAAGCGCGAAACCCCGGACTGGTTCCTCACGGCCGGTGCGGACAACGTGGGCTGGCGCGACCAGCGCTTCGGCGGCAACTACGAGCGCATCGGCCACTTCAAGGTCACCGGCTTCTGGGATCAGATCCCGCAGTTCTACAGCATCGACACCAAGACCGCGTTCGTCTCGCAGGGCGAAGGCGTGCTGGTGCTCGACAACGCGGCGCAGGCGCAGGCGAACCGCAATGCCTACCTCAACATCTCGCCGCAGTTCGATCTCAAGGAACGGCGCGACATCGGGACGGTGAGGTTTGCCGCCACGCCGACGACGAAGGTGGACGTGACGGGCGGTTTCACGTCGACGAAGCACTCGGGCGAACTGCCGTGGGGCGCCGACTTCGGCTTCAGCAACGACAACGAAGTCGCGTTGCCGTACAACTCGCGGACGAACGACTTCGATCTCGGCGCGTCGTGGACGAACCAGCGCGCCATGATCCGGGCCGCGTACGCGGGTTCCTGGTTCAACAACATCGACAGCACGCTGTTGTGGGACAACCCGCTCGTGCTCAATGACTCCACGTCCGCGCCGGGCCACGGCCGGACGGCGCTCTGGCCGTCGAACTCGCTGCAGACGCTGAGCGTGTCGGGGTACGAGAAGTTCGAGCACAAATCGCAGGTGACCGGGTCGCTGTCCTTCGGCTGGTGGAACAACGACGAGGCCTTGCTGCCGTTCACGGTGAACGGCGCGCTGCCGCAGATCCTCCTGCCTCGGGCAACGGCGGAAGCGGCCGCGAACACCGTCTCGACCAACGTCGGATTCGTCTCGCGTCCGCGTGACGACTGGCGATTCAGTGCGCGGTGGCGTCTGTACGACTACAACAACAACACGCCCGAGACGTCGATCACGCAGTACGTCAGCTACGACACGTCGGTGTCCACGACGCCGACCGGAGGGCCCGATCTGTTCGCACACTCGCGCAACACGGTCGACGGCGACGCGACCTGGACGGGCGTCCAGCCGTTCGCCCTCACGTTTGGCTACACCAACAACCACACCGGCTACAACGAACGCACGTTCGAGTCCACGAGCGAGAACGTCCTGCGTCTTCAGGCAGACGCCGTCAGCTCCGCGTGGCTGACGTTCCGCGCGCACTACGAGTACGGCAGCCGCGGCGGCTCGGGCCTCGACGAGGCGTCGCTGCTGGCCATCGGCGAGTACGCCGACATGCGGCACTACGATCTTGCCGACCGGACCCGCAATCGCTTCACGGGGCAAGTGGACATCACGCCGACCGAAGCGCTCACGCTGAGCGCGAGTGTGGGGACGCTCAACGACAAATTCCCCAACAGCTACTTCGGCTTGCAGGAGTCCGCGGGCCGCACGGTCTCGTTCAGCGGCGACTATCAGATGCCGAGCGGCTTCGTCGGTGGCGCCACCTACAACTACGAACGGTACACGGGCCTGCAACGGTCGCGGTCGGCCGGCGACGCGGTGCAGCAGGCGGATCCGAATCGCGACTGGCTGGCGGACACGAAAGAGACTGTGCACTTCGTGTCGTTCTACGTGCAGTCGCCGCGCATTCGCGAGAACACCGAGGTGCGCTTCTCGTACGACTACGCGCACGCACGCGGGAACATCGTCTACAACGTGGGGTCGGCGCTGCCGAAGCCGTCACAGTTGCCCCAGACGTTCAACAAGCTGACGGATCTCCGGATCGAGGCGCGGCATCGCGTGACGGGCCACCTCGCCGCAACCGGAAGCTACGTCTACGAGCCCTACAGCATCTTCGACTTCGCGTTCGATCCGACCGTCATCGACAGCATCGTGCAGCCCAGCTCGCTCGTGCTCGGCTACACGTACCGGCCGTACACGGCGCACACGTTCCTCTTCGGCGTTCAGTACTACTGGTAAGCACTTCACGGAGCACATCATGATCAAGACAGCGTCGAGTGGTTTGTTCGTCACTGCCCTGATGGCGGTGATCGTGCTGGGCGTGCCGCGGCCGGCTCGCTCGCAGGACGCGGCGCTCGTCAAGAAGGGCCAGGCGGTCTACACCGCGCAGAAGTGCGGCACCTGCCACCAGATTGCAGGCAAGGGCTCGAAGGCCAGTCCGCTCGACGGCGTCGGCACCAAGCGTTCAGCCGAAGACATCCGTGCCTGGATCGTGGATCCGGTCGCCATGGCCGCGAAGACGAAGTCCACGAAAAAGCCGCCGATGCTGAAGAAATACTCGAAGCTGCCCGCCGCGGACATCGACGCGCTCGTGGCATACATGCAAAGTCTGAAGTGACGCCCGCCGGTCGATCGTGTGGTGCAGCGTCCCTCCTCTTCCCAACCCTCTTCCTGATCGGCGCGGTGGTATGGACGTCGCCGCGGGTTGAGTCCCGTCAGGCGGTCGCGCTGCCCGCTCGCCTGGATCGCTTCGTCAGAGAACAAGCCAAACTTTCCGCCGACGACTATCAACGCCTGCTGAAAGGTGGGCCAGTCACCGCATCGCTGCCGACCAAGACGACGGAGGAGCTTTCGGTCTTTGGCGCCATCTGGATCGACGCGCCGATCGCGACGTACATCGCCGCGGCGAAGGACGTCGAGCATTTCTATGGCGGGTCCAGCTTTCCGGTCACGAAGCAGATCAGCACGCCGCCCCGCCTCGAGGATTTCGACCGGCTCACGCTCGTGGCCGACGACGTGAACGATCTCAGGACATGCCGGGTCGAGAGCTGCGAATTGAAACTCGGCGAAGAAGCGCTTCGGAAGATTCAGACCACCGTCGATTGGACGAAGCCGCTTCCCGAAGCGACCCGGCAGGTCGAGTCGCTCGTGAGGACCATGGCGTTGGAGTTCGTCGTCCGCTACGAGAAGTCTGGTAATGAGGGACTGGCGGTCTATCGCGACAGGAAGCGGCCCACGTTCGTCGCGCGCGAGTTTCAGGCGATGGTGGAGCAGATGCCGGTGCTCACCGAGGGCCTGGCGCCCCTGAAAACCTATCTGCTCGGGTATCCGAATGCGTCACTGCCGGGTGCCACGTCGTTGTTGTTCTGGCAGATCGTCAACTTCGGATTGAAGCCGACGATTCGAGTCAACCACCTCGTGGTGATCGAACGGCCGCAGGGCGCAGCCGTCGTGACCAAGATGCTGTACGCGAATCACTACTTCTGGACTGCGCTCGAACTGCACGTGCTGGTGCCCGACGCGGCACGTGGCCGCGGCTTCTGGCTCGCGACGATCAGCCAGAGCCGATCCGACGGATTGAGCGGCTTCGCCGGGCCGCTCATCCGCTACAAAGTTCGCGATGAAGTGACGAGCGGCGCACTCGCGGCGCTCACCGCCGGCAAGGCGGCTCTCGAAGGACGGTAGGACGTTTGACCGGAGTCTAATTTCCTCCGCGACCGCCGAAGCCCCCGCGGCCGCCGCCAGCGCTCATGTTGATGAGCGCCGTGACCTGATCCGCATTGAGCTTGTTCGGCCCTGCCTGCAGCTTCGCAAACGCGTCGGCGCGCGCTTTGGCGACGGCGAGTTCGGCCGCGGCGAGCTTGTCGGCCGCCGCCTTGATCGCCGCGTCGTTTCTCGCGTTCGCGAACGCGACAGTCGCCAGGTCGGTGCGCGCCGTGGTCGCGGCCGTGACGAGCGGCGCGAGTGCGGTATTCATGTCGTTGACCGCCTGCGTCTGCTCGGGCGTCGCGCCGGGCAGACCGCCGCCGCGGCCACCGCCGCGTCCGCCGCCAGGCCCACCAGGACCGGCCGCGCCGCGTCCGGGCGGCGTTTGCGCCGCGCCCTGCGGAGGCGTTTGCGCGTATGCGGCCGTGACGATCGATCCGGCCGCGGCCAGCACCATCAGAAGGTTCTTCGGGGTTCGAAGCGTCATAGATAGCGACTCTCCAGAGCGCTCGCGATCAGCGCGAAACAGTCGGCACGATCGGATCGAGCGTCTTCAGATACACGTTGCGGTACCAGATCGCGCCGCCCTCGCACTGCAGCGACAGGATCCCCTGATACGCGCGCCGCATCGGGTCGTCGTCGGTCGTCACCGTGATGACGTGGCCATTGAGCATGTGCACCAGCGTGTTGCCGCGCGCGATGATCTCGAGCTGATTCCACTCGCCGTCGAGCCCGAGATTCGGGAACGTGTACTGCCCCGGGTTGTCCGCGGCGCGGCCGATCACGAATTTCAGGCCGCCGGGAAAGAGCTGCACCATCTCGCCGGCATTGACGATGACGCCGCGGCCCTGACCCTCGTAGAGCGATCCCATGTTGTTGCCGGTGATGTCGAACTGATAGCCGCTCACCTGCCACGGCTGGCCCTGGATGCCCGCGGCGTTGGCGGCGGCCTGCGTCGTCAGGTTCGCCGGCAGCGGATCGCCCAGCGGGTTCGCGATCGTGGCCGGGTCGAAGATCGAACGATTCGCGCCGTGGCCCGTAAGCAGACGGCTGCGGTACTGAATGCCGCCGTTGAAGTTGCCCGCGCTCACCTTGAACTCGACCTTCAGATCGAAGTCCTTGAGGATCGGGCTGACGCCCGGAAGACCGGTGAAGTGAATGTGGTGCTGGCCCGGCTTCTTCGCGGTGTCCATGTGAATGGCGTCGTTCTCGATCGACCACGCGTCGCTTTCACCGTTCCAGCCGGTCAGCGTCTTGCCGTCCCAGATCTTCGTGAAGCCCGTGTAGTCGCCATAGGCGAACGTGCCGCCGGGCGACGTGTTGCCGCCGCGGTTGAGGCCGTTGTTCGCGATGACCGACGCGATTTGCTCCGGCGTCAGGTTGAGCGACGCGCCGCCGATGCGCGTGAACTCGTTCGCGCGCGCGACGGCCAGTGCCTGCTCGGCCTTCGCGAGCGCGTCGGCCTTGGCCTTCAGATCGGCCTGATTGGCCGGCTCCGTCAGGCTGGCCCGTAGGAGCGCAGCTCGCGCGTCCGTCACGGCCTGTGTCACGGCCTGCGGAATGGTCATCGTCGCCAGCGCCATCGCCTGCGCGGGCGAGAACGACGCGGCGCCGCCGCCGCGGCCTTGTCCGCCGCCCGGTCCGCCGGCGCCACCCGGCGCACCGCCCGGGCCCGCACCTTGAGCCGGCGGCGGCTGTTGTGGCGGCGCCTGCTGGGCGACGAGAGACACCGCGCTGATTGTCGCGACGAGGATCACACCCGTGAGACGTGGAATGGTCTGCATGTTGATATGGGTCGAGGCCAAGCCGAGCCTAGACGGATAGCGGGAAGGTTTCAACGTCTGCATGGCCTGGCGCGGCAGTTCTGCCAGGCAATACGTCCACGGCGGCGGCCTGTTACCAGACGAAGGTGAAGAGCGTGCCGGTCGAACGGCGCGAGTCGGGGAGCTGCGGGTCGTCCACTTTGTACCTGGCCGGTACGTTGGCCCACTGGCTGTAGATGTTGCCGCCAACGTAGAAGTGCTTGGGCTGCGCCTCGGTCGCCGGCGCCGCCGAGTGTACGGCGTACGCCTGCGTTGGCTCGTTTCGGCCGGCGCGATCGCTCGCGGGGATGTACTCGTAGATGCCGTCGCCGTCCACGTCGGCGCGGACCCACTGGACGTGCAGCAGCTTGTTGTACGAGTGGTCCGTCATCATGCCGCGCAGTTCGGTGTTGAAGCGGCGGATGATCGACTCGGCGTCGGGCCGCGATCGCTGGATCGCCAGGTACAGCTGACGCGTGACGAGCGGCGTGGATCCAAGCTGCAGCTTCGCTTGCGCCTCGTTCGCGTATTGCTCGACGAGATACTGGACGACCAGCTCGTCCATGAGCGCGTAGTCTGCGTCGCCTTTCAGCAGCAGCGTCAGACTGTCTTCTTCGCCCTTCGAGCGCACGAACGCCGGCCCTGTTCCTTCGATGTCGCCGTAGGCGTAGCCGCCGACGATCGCCACGCGCTTGCCGGCGAGCGTGGAGAGCGAGGAGGCGGAGACGTCTGCGCCCTTTCGTCCAATCAACACCAGGCGGTTCTCGAGGTACGGGTCCGAGTAGAGCAGCACGCGCTCGCGTTCGGCGTCCTTCCAGGCGGCGGCGGTGCCGTCGAACATGCCGCCGAGCAGGGAAGTCGTGAACGCATTGGGCTCGACGATGGTGGTGGCCGTCTTGATGCCCATGCGATCGAGCGCGGCGTCAACGAGATCGGTGGCGATGCGCGGCCGCCCAGGGTCGTTCGTGAACGGCGACCACGCCGTGGAGACGAGCCGCAGCGGCGCGATCTGTGCGGGGAGCGAGATCGATGCGGCCATGAACAGCAGGCCCATCGCGAGGTGAACACGCCGCAACGTCGAGACGAATGCCATGTCCGCATCGTCCGTCCGCCTGCACATCGAGTCAAGAACGATGCGCGCATACGGCGCCCACGAAATGTCGTGGGCGAGGTCCAGGTGCGCGTTGGGCGCGGTATCCTCTCCACACAGGGAGTCGATATGAGACGTGCTGTCGTCACGCTGCTGCTGGCTGGCCTCGTGTCCGTTCCGGCGTTTGCCGCGCTGAAGGCCGGCGACGCCGCGCCCGATTTTTCCGCGCGGGCGTCGATGGCCGGCAAGGAGTTCCGCTACTCGCTGAAGGACGCGCTCAAGAAGGGGCCCGTGGTGGTCTACTTCTACCCGTCGGCGTTCACGTCCGGGTGCAACGTGCAGGCGCACACTTTCTCGGAGAACAAGGAGCGCTTCGATCTCGCGGGCGCGACGATCGTCGGTGTGTCGCGCGACAGCATCGAGCGGCTGAACGAATTCTCCGCAGACCCGCAGTACTGCGCCGGCAAGATTGCCGTCGCGTCCGATCCGCAGGGCACGATTGCCATGTCGTACGATCTGAAGACGCTGACGCTGCCGCCCGGCTTGAAGGACACGCGCGGCGTGGCGATCGATCACGAGTTCACCGAACGCACGACGTTCATCGTGACGCCGGACCTCAAGGTGGCGGCGACGCTCTCGACGAACGACGACAAGATCACGCCGGCGCAGCACGTGGACAGAGCGCTGGCCGTGGTGCAGCAGCTCGCCGCCAGGCGATAGCGCGCGCGGGCCACAAGCCTTTCACCACGTAGAACACGTCGGGCACGTTGGATTCTTTTTGAAGATCAGAACGCCGCGTGCCCTCCTCTTGCCTAGTGACGACGTGTCTTACGTGCCCTACGTGGTGAAGGCTTTTGATTCTGGCCAGTCCCACCGAAGTCGTACGCTTCTTTCAACCAGTCCGTGATCGGTGCCTCCACCTCGTCGCGGTGGGTGATCCGGATCAGGTGGTACTTCTTGGTCTTTGACGCCGCATCGACCTTGCGTATCTGGGGCGCCTTCACGGCCCGGCCGAGAAACACGCACAGTTCGAGGTACGTTCGCTTCGGGCGCACGAAGAAATAGCACGACTTGCGTGAGAACATGATGCAGCTGTGCGAGGCGTAGATGCGCTGTTCGCCGAACTCGACCGCCGTTTCGCGCAGCCGCTCCCAGGCCTCGCGCAGATCGTCGGAGAGGTCGGCCGTGAGCGCCGCTTCCGTGGTGGTCCAGCAGTCGTGCGGCTCGCCCTCGGCGATCCACTGTTTGCAGTGGTAGCATTCGCGGCCGGGCATGATCGGATGATATGAAAACGTCCCCGCCATCGTCAGACCGCAGTTCGAGCCGCGTAAGAGGCCGCCTCGTCGCGTTGGGGTCGGCCGTGGTGCTGGCCGTCTACACGGCGGGTTACATGCGGACCCGCGCGGCCGCGGAGCGCTTCGCGGACCGATCGAACGAACGCCGCCCGGTGCCCGCAATCGTGGTCCCGGCGGCCGAGCCCGCGCCGCCGCTGGTGGCATCGAGCCCGGCGGCATCGGTGCCGCCGCCCGCGGCCGCCCGACCGCAGTCGTCTCCACGCCCGGCCGGCCTGCCAGCTTCCGTGCAACACGCCGCCTCGACGGCCGTCGCCGCGCCGCGCGCGACGTCACCGGCGGCCGCACCGGTGGTGGCCGTGCCGGCAGCACCGGCGACGCCCGCATCTGCGGCGCCGGCGTCAGCGCCCTCGATCACCGAGTCGACGCCAGCGGCGAGCGCGCCGGTCCCGGCACAACCAATCGCGCCGGCTTCTTCCGAGGTGGCGGCCACCGCTGTTGCGGCGCCCGCGCCGGCAGCGCCGAAGTACAAGGACGGCACGTACTTCGGCTGGGGCACGTCGCGCCATGGCGACATTCAGGCGCAGGTCGTAATCGCGAACGGGCGCATCAGCGCGGCCACGATTTCGCAGTGCCTCACCAGATACTCCTGCTCACGAATCGCGGCCCTGCTTCCGCAGGTGGCGCAGCGGCAGAGCGCGGAGGTCGATTTTGTTTCCGGCGCGACGGAAAGCACCAACGCGTTCTACTACGCCGTCATTGAAGCGCTCGCCAAAGCCCGATAGTCCCGCGCGGTGGACGGACGTGCTGATGGGCACGTTCGTGACGATCGACGTTGTCGACGACGGCCAGGCCACGGAGCGAACACTGGCCGAGCGCGAGGACGCGGTCGCGCGCGCGTTCTCGTGGTTCCGCACGCTCGAAGCGACCTGCACTCGATTCGATCCCAACAGTGAGTTGATGCAGCTGGCCGCTGCGGCCGGCCGTCCCGTCAGCGTCAGTCCGCTGCTGTTCGAAGCCGTGCGCTTCGCGCTCGAAGTGGCCAGCGACACGGATGGCGCGTTCGATCCGACCGTCGGGCGAACGATGGAATCGCGCGGGTTTAATCGCGAGCACCGCACGGGGGAGACCGTGCAGTCGCCGATCGGCGCCGGCGATCAGCCAGTCACCTTTCGTGACGTCGAGATCGACGAGCGAACGCACAGCATCACGTTGCACCAGCCGCTGATTCTCGATCTGGGCGCCGTCGTCAAGGGCCTCGGCGTGGACATGGCGGCTCGCGAACTGGCGCCGCTCCGCAACTTCGCCATCTACGCCGGCGGCGATCTCTATCTGTCCGGAACGAACGCGCGGCGCGAACCGTGGGCGATTGGCATCCGGCATCCCCGTGACGAGGCGGCCATCTTCGAAGCCGTTCGCGTGTCCGACGCGGCGGTTTGTACGTCCGGCGACTACGAACGCCGCAGTCCGGCTGATGGCGGCGCGCACATCGTGGATCCGCGCGACGGCCGCCCCGCGTCACGCGCGGCGAGCGTCACCGTGATCGCGCCCACCGCCCTCGTGGCGGACGCACTCGCCACCGCCGCGTTCGTCCTCGGCCCGGAAGACGGGCTGCGCCTGCTCGCGCGCCAGGGCGTCGAGGGTCTCATCGTGACGCCCGATCTGGCGCGGCACGCGACCGGGGGATTCGGCCGTGTTTGACGGGCTCCTGAAGTTCTTCCGCACGCCGAAGGGACTGCTGATCATCGTGTTTGCCGTGCTGCTCGCGCTGACGGTGCCGTTCGAAGGCGCACGGCTCGTCGCGCCCGGACTGGCCGCGGCCATGCTGACGGCCGCGCTCGTCGACGTACCGATTCTGCGCTGGCGGTCCCGCCGGTGGCAGTTTCCGAGCGGCGCGCTGCTGACCGGTTTGATCGTCGCGATGATCCTCAGCCCGCACGAATCGTGGAAGGTCGCCGCGATGACGACGGCGATCGGCGTGCTGAGCAAGTACGTGGCGCGCACGCGCACGGCGAACGTGTTCAATCCGGCCGCGCTCGCGCTCGTCGCGGCGTTCTACTTGTTCAGCACCGAGCAGAGCTGGTGGGGTGCGCTGCCCGACCTGCCGCTGTACGCGCTGGCGGCACTCTTCGCGACCGGTGTGTTCATCACGGATCGCGTGAACAAGCTGCCGCTGGTGCTGGTGTTTCTCGCCGGCTATTTCCTGCTCTTCACGGCCGCGGCGTTCGTCGCAAGCCCGGCGCGTGTGGCGGAAGTGTTTCGGACACCGGATCTCCACGCCGTGCTGTTCTTTGCGTTTTTCATCCTGACCGATCCGCCCACCTCGCCGGTGAAGTACCGCGACCAGATCACGTGCGGCGTGATCGTCGCCGTGGTCAGCTTCGCCGTGTTCGAAACGACCGGCGTCGTGTACTACCTGCTCGCCGGCGTGCTGGTGGGAAATGTGTGGGAAGCCTGGCGCCGGTCACGTCTGCTGGCGCGGCGCCAGCCGCGTCCCGCCGGATCGGCCGCCGGCACCGCGTCCGTGCCGCTTTCGATCGACCCCGGCCGCGGATAGCATGGGGCTTCCTGGATCAGAACCCCATGTCTGACGCGCGAGTGCTCGTCGTCGGCGCTACCGGTCAACTCGGCAGCGTGATCGTCCGGAAGCTCCTCGCCGCAGGCGTGCCCGTGCGTGCCCTTGCGCGTTCAGAGGAGAAGCTTGCCGTGCTGCGCAAGGCCGGCGCAGAGGTCGTTGCCGCCGATCTGCTCGATCTGAAGAAGGTGACCGACGCCTGCCGCGGCATCACGCAGATCATCTCGACGGCGAACAACAACATGGGCAAGGGCGTCACCAGCCCGATGCGCGTGGACGTGAGTGCCTATCAGAACCTGTGCGCCGCCGCGCGCAACACGGGCGTGCGACGCCTGCTGTACGTGTCGTTTCGCGGCATCAGCTCCGGCGAGACCGTCGACATCTTCAGGCTCAAGTGGTACATCGAAGACGCAATCCGCCGCAGCGGCCTTCCGCACGTCATGCTGCGTCCGACCGCGTTCATGGACATCTGGGTCGATCAGATCCTGGCGCCAGGCGTGCGTGCGAAGGGCGTCGCCACGGTCTTCGGCGACGGCCGCAACGTCTCGAACTACATCGCGGTGGACGACGTCGCGGCGTTTGCGCTGAAGATTCTCGATCGGAGCGACGTTCAGAACGAGATCGTCGAGCTGGGTGGTCCGTCCGACGTCTCGCTGGACGACATCGTCGGCATGATGGAGCGGCTGCGCGGCAGCGCCATCAAGCGCCGCCGGGTGCCAGTGCCGGTGATGGCGGTGATGTCGAAACTGCTTCGTCCCTTCAACGAGGTGACGGCGCGCCTGATCAGCCTCGGTCATTACGCGGCGACGCAGGCGCGGCCGTTTCCGGCGTGGACGAAGAGCGCCGAGCGATTCGGCGTGCAGCCGCGGACGATGGAGCAGTACCTCGCCGAATCGTGGCCCCGCCTGATGGCACGCCCGTCCTGAACCTTGGCAAGACGCACGCAGAAGACCTCGCGGCCGGACGTCGGACCGTGGCTCGCCATGGCCGCGATCCTGCTGTTCACGGCGTGGATTTACGCGCCCGTTCGCACGTTTGCGTTCGTCACCTGGGACGACGAAGCGTACGTCTCACGAAATCCCGACGTGGCGGCCGGCCTCACCATCGCGTCGATCCGATGGGCCCTCACGGCCATGGCGCCGTACTGGCACCCGTTCACCTGGCTTTCGCATCTGCTGGATGTGCAGCTCTTCGGTCTCGACGCTGGCGCGCATCACGTCGTGAGTCTCGTCTGGCATCTCGCGAACACACTGCTGCTGTTTGCGGTGCTGCAGCGTATGACCGCACGACCCTGGTGTTCGGTGGCCGTTGCGGCGATCTTCGCCGTGCACCCGCTGCACGTCGAGTCCGTCGCCTGGATCGCCGAGCGCAAGGACGTGCTCAGCGCGTTCTTCGCGTTTCTCACGATCGGCGCGTACGTGCGCTACGCACGCGCACCCTCATCGGCCCGCATGGCGCTCGTGTTTCTGTGTTTCTGCGCGAGCCTGCTCGCGAAGCCGATGTTCGTGACCATGCCGCTGTGGCTGCTGATTCTGGACTGGTGGCCGCTCGCGCGTCCTCGATCAATCGCGCGCGTGACCGAGAAGCTGGTCCTGCTGATCCCGTCGATCGCCGTGTCGGCGATCGCGTTCATCGGCCAGCAGCGCGTCGGGACGGTGGCGGGTCTGGTGCAGCTTCCGATCGGCGCGCGGGTGTCGAACGCGGCGATCGCCTATGGCGCGTACCTGCGAAAGACGATCTGGCCCGTCGATCTCGCCGCGTTGTATCCGTATCCGGACGCGCCGCCGTCAGCGTCGCTCGTCGCCGCGTCTGTCGGTGCGCTCGTCGCGATCTCGCTTGTCGTGTGGTTCTGGCGGCAACTGCGTTACCCCGCGGCCGGTTGGTTGTGGTTTCTCGTTCTGCTCGTGCCGGTGATTGGGCTGGTACAGGTCGGCAACCAGGCGTATGCGGATCGCTTCACGTACGTGCCGATCGTGGGACTCGCGATGGCGTTGGTGTGGGGCCTGGCCGATGTCGCACACAGGACACCTATGCTTCGCGCCATCGCATCAGCGGCGTTCGTAATCATCGTCGTCGTCCTCGGCGTCGTCGCGCGCGCGCAGGTGATGACGTGGGCGTCGAGCGAGACGATGTGGACGCAGGTGCTGGCCGTCACGCCCGACAGTTACTACGGCCACACGTCGCTCGGCGCGGAGCTGCTCGATCGCGGCGACGTGGCCGG
>Ga0111538_10007177_pt1 | contig 15033 bp, 9 predicted proteins | sample SoiMethybrSBSTD1_FD_79669 | JGI IMG/M metagenome (GOLD analysis project Ga0111538, IMG submission 79669) | Bulk soil microbial communities from a Populus tree surrounding site in Tennessee, USA - Soil MetaG P. TD hybrid SBSTD1 (version 2)... | ecosystem: Environmental > Terrestrial > Soil > Tree... | reverse complement strand
GGCGCGCCCGCACCGCTCGACCTGGCCGGCCTCGGGTTCCACCCCGCGGTCGCCACCTGGTTCTCCCGCCGGTTCCCCGAGGGGCCGACCGCCGCCCAGGGCGAGGGCTGGGCGCAGATCGCCGCCGGCCGCGACACGCTCATCGCGGCTCCCACGGGCTCGGGCAAGACGCTCGCCGGGTTCCTCGTCTGCATCGACCGCCTGTACCGGGCCCACGCCCGCGGCGAGGCGGTGGCCGACCGGGCGCAGGTGGCCTACGTGTCACCGCTCAAGGCGCTCGCGGTCGACATCGCCGAGAACCTCGAGCGTCCCCTGCGCGAGATCGCCGAGGTCGCCGCCGAGCTCGGCCTCGAGTCTCCCGACCTGCGGGTGGGGGTGCGCACCGGCGACACCACGTCGAGCGAGCGCGCCGCCATGGTGCGGCGTCCGCCCAACTTCGTCATCACCACGCCCGAGTCGCTCTACCTGCTGGTCACCGCCGCCCGGTCCCGCGACATGCTGCGCACGGTCGACACGGTGATCGTCGACGAGATCCACGCCCTGGCGCGCGACAAGCGGGGCTCGCACCTCGCCCTCACGCTCGAGCGGGTCGAGCACGCCTGCGGGCGGCGCCCGCAACGGGTCGGCCTGTCGGCCACCCAGCGGCCCATCTCGGTCGTCGCGGGCCTGCTCTGCGGCACCGGCGCCCCCGAGCCCTGCGCCGTCGTCGACACCGGCCACCAGCGCACCCGCGACCTGGCCCTCGAGCTGCCCCAGGGCGAGCTCGAGGCCGTGGCCACGGGCGAGCAGATGGGCGACGTCGTCGACCGCATCGCCGACCTCGTCACCGAGCACCACACCACCCTCGTGTTCGTGAACACCCGCCGGCTGGCCGAGCGGCTGGCCCACCAGCTCGGCGAGAAGCTCGGCGACGACGTGGTCGCCGCCCACCACGGCTCGCTGTCGAAGGACCGGCGCTACAAGGTCGAGTCGCGCCTGCGGGCCGGCGACCTGCGGGCGCTCGTGGCCACGGCCTCGCTCGAGCTGGGCATCGACGTCGGTCCGGTCGAGCTCGTCTGCCAGATCGGCTCGCCCCGCAGCATCGCCACGTTCCTGCAGCGGGTGGGGCGGGCGAACCACAGCCTCCGGGGCGTGCCCAAGGGTCGCCTCTTCCCGCTCACCCGCGACGAGCTGGTCGAGAGCGCGGCGCTGCTGGTGGCCGTGGGCAAGGGCCACCTCGACGCGGTGGTGCCGCCGGAGGCGCCGCTCGACATCCTCGCCCAGCAGATCGTGGCCGAGGTCGCCGCCGTCGGTCCGGCCACCCGCCCGGGGGCCCGCCGTCCACCGGCCACCGTCCCGGCCACCGCCGCCGACGACGAGAGCGCCGCCGATCCCGACGACAGCACCGGCGCCTATCCCGACGTCGCCGCCCGGTCGACCGAGGCGTCGCCCGACGTGAGCGCCGACGACCTGGCGGCCACCGACGATCCCGGGTGGAGGCTCGACGACCTCTTCGCCCTGGTCCGGCGCGCCCACCCCTACCGCGACCTGACGCGCGCCGCGTTCGACGAGGTGGTCGAGGTCGTCAGCCACGGCATCGCCACCGGGCGCGGGCGCCGGGCCGCGTACCTCCACCTCGACGGCGTCAACGGCGAGGTGCGGGCCCGCCCGTCGGCGCGGCTCTCGGCGCTCACGTCGGGCGGGGCCATCCCCGAGATCGGCGACTTCCGGGTCGTGCTCGAGCCCGACGACCTCTTCGTGGGCACCGTCAACGAAGACTGGGCCACCGAGTCGATGGCGGGCGACATCTTCCTGCTGGGCACCCACTCGTGGCAGATCCGCCAGGTCGGGGCCGGGGTGGTGCGGGTCGTCGACGCCGACGGCAAGCCGCCCACCATCCCGTTCTGGACGGGCGAGGCCCCGGGGCGCACCGCCGAGCTGTCGCGCGAGGTGTCCGCGGTGCGGGGCACGCTCGACGGCTACCTGGCGGTCGGCGACACCCAGGGCGCCCGCGACTGGCTGGCCGGCGCGGCTCCGCTCGGCGACGCCGCGGTCGACCAGATCGTCGACTACGTGGCCGCGGGCCGGGCCGTGCTCGGCGTGGTCCCCACGCACGACGACCTCGTGTTCGAGCGCTTCTTCGACGACGCCGACGGCATGCACCTCGTCGTGCACTCGCCCTACGGGGGCCGGGTGAACCGGGCGCTCGGTCTCGCCCTGCGCAAGCGGTTCTGCGTGTCGTTCGACTTCGAGCTGCAGGCGGCGGCCAACGACGACGCCGTCGTGCTGTCGCTCGGGCCGCACCACAGCTTCCCGCTGGCCGACGTGCCCCGGTTCCTGCACTCCAACACGGTGCGGGGCGTGCTCGAGCAGGCGGTGCTCTCCCCGCCGTCGCCGATGTTCCAGAGCCGGTGGCGATGGAACCTCAACCGCTCCCTCATCGTGCTGCGGTTCCGCGGGGGGCGGCGCAACCCGCCGCCGATCCAGCGCATGGAGTCCGACGACCTCATGGCCGCCCTGTTCCCGCAGGCGGCGGCCTGCCAGGAGAACGTCGCGGGCCCCGTCCAGATCCCCGACCACCCGATCGTGCGGCAGACCATGCACGACACGATGACCGAGGGCCTCGACATCGACGGGCTGACCGAGCTGCTCGACGGCATCGAGACGGGCCAGGTGCAGGTCCACTTCCGCGACACCACCGAGGCGTCGGCGTTCAGCCACGAGATCCTGACGGCCAAGCCCTACGCGTTCCTCGACGACGCCGAGGCGCAGGACCGCCGCACCAACGCGGTGCCGTTGCGGCGGGGGCTGCCCGTCGACCTCGAGACCATCGGCCGGCTCGACCCCGACGCCATCGACCGCGTGCGCGACGAGGTCGCGGCCGCGCCCCGGTCGCCCGACGAGCTGCACGACCTGCTGCTCGGCCTCGTGGTCACCCCGGCCGCCGAGGCATGGCGCCCGCTGTTCGACCGGTTGGCCGCCCGCGGCCGGGTCCGGTCGGGCCCGTCGGGCGGGCCCGCCGGCGGTCGCGAGCTGTGGTGGGCCACCGAGAACGCCGATCAGGCGGCGGTCGTCGTCACCGGCGCCGCCGACGACGCCCACCCGCGCGAGCAGGTGGCGGCGGCGGTGCTGCGCGGCCACCTCGACCTGTCCGGCCCGCTGACGGCGGCGGCGCTGGCCGAGCGGTCGGGCCTCGACGAGGGCACGGTCGCCGTCGGGCTGGCGGTCCTCGAGAACGACGGCTTCGTCCTGCAGGGCCGGTTCACCGAGCCCGACGCCGCCCCGGCCGCCGAGCCCGGCGCCCCCACCGACGCCGACACCGACCCTGGGGTCGACGGCGCGGCGGCCGACGGTCCGGCGCGTCCCGTCGAGTGGTGCGCCCGCCGGCTGCTCGCCCGCATGCACTCGTACTCGCGCAAGAGCCGGCGGAAGGCGGTCGAGGCGGTCACGGCGCAGGACTTCATGCGCTTCCTCCTGCGCTGGCAGCACGTCGCCCCCGGCACGCAGGTGCGGGGCCACCACGGCGTGCGGGCGGTGGTCGAGCAGCTGCAGGGCTACGAGGCCGCGGTCGCCACCTGGGAGCCGCACCTCCTCACCCGGCGGGTCGAGGGCTACCGGCCGGGCATGCTCGACCGGCTGTGCCACGACGGCGAGGTCACCTGGCTGCGGCTCTCGGTCGCCCAGCCCGCCAGCGACCGCAAGGCCAGCCCGTCCAAGGCGACACCGGTGGCGCTGGCGTTCCGCGACGATCTCACCTGGCTGCTCCAGGCCGCCCGGTTGAACGGAGAACCCCAGCCGCCCGAGCTCGGCGCCACGGCCGAGGTGGTCGAGGCGCTCCAGCAGCGCGGCGCCTGCTTCCTCTCCGAGCTGGCGACCGCCACCGGGCGACTCGTCACCGACCTCGAGACGGCGCTGTGGGACGGCGTGGCCCGCGGCCTGCTCACGGCCGACGGCTTCGCCGCCATCCGCTCCCTCGTCGAGGGCCGCACCGGGCGCACGCCGTCCCCCACCCGGTCGGTGAGCCGTCGCCGCCGCGGCGCCCGCGCCGCCACCACCGCGGCCGGGCGGTGGTCGCTCGTCGGCGAGGTCGAACCGATCGACGACCGCGAGTCGCTGGCCGAGGTGATCGCCGACCAGCTGCTGCAGCGGTGGGGCGTCGTGTTCCGCGACCTCGCCGTGCACGAGGGCCTGCCGGTGCCGTGGCGCGACGTCCAGTGGGCCCTGCGCCGGTTCGAGGACCGCGGCTTGGTGCGCGGTGGCCGCTTCGTCGCCGGGTTCAGCGGCGAGCAGTACGCGCTGCCGGCCGCGACGGACGGCCTGAAGGAGGTGCGCCGGCTGCCGCGCTCCGGCGAGCGGGTGGTCGTCAACGCCTGCGACCCGCTCAACCTCACGGGCGTGATCGTGCGGGGGGTGCCGCGCGTGCCGGCGGTGCGCACGAACACGGTGACCTACGTCGACGGTCTGCCCGAGGGGGCCGAGCCCCCCGAGGAATTCACGGCCCGCACCGTGCGGCCGGCGCCTACGTTCGCCTCGTGACCTCCGACCCCGGCCCCGACGACCACTCGACGCCCGCCGGCCCGGGCGACCCCGCCGCCCGCTTCCTCGCCCTGCACGTGCGGGGCGAGCCCCTGCTCATGCCCAACGCGTGGGACCGGGGCTCGGCCCGGCTGCTCGCCTCCCTCGGCTTCCCGGCGCTGGCCACGACCAGCAGCGGCTTCGCCGCCACGCTCGGCCGTCTCGACGGCCACGTGACCCGCGACGAGGCGATCGAGCACGGCGGGGCGCTGGTCGACGCCGTCGACGTGCCGGTGTCGGCCGACCTCGAGAACGGCTTCTGCGTCGATCCGGCCGACGTGGCCGAGACCGTGGCCGCGGCGATCGACGTCGGCCTGGCCGGCTGCTCGATCGAGGACTACGCCGGTCGCGCCGACGACACGATCTACGACCGGGGCCTCGCCATCGAGCGGATCGCCGCCGCCGCCGAAGCGGCCCACGGCGGGCCGCAGCGGCTCGTGCTCACCGCCCGGGCCGAGAACCACATCCACGGCCGCGACGACCTCGACGACACCATCGCCCGGCTGCAGGGCTACCAGGCCGCCGGCGCCGACGTGCTGTTCGCCCCCGGCGTCGTCGCCCCCGACGACCTGCGGCGCCTGATCGAGGCGGTCGACCTCCCGGTCAACGTGCTCGTGGGTCCGCGCACGCCCACCGTGCCCGAGCTGGCCGAGCTCGGCGTGGCCCGCATCTCGGTGGGCGGTTCGTTCGCCTTCGCCGCCCTCGGTGCCGTGGTCGAGGCCGGCCGAGAGCTGCTCGAGCGGGGCACCACCGGGTACGCGGCCCGGGCGGCCGAGGGCCGGGCGGCCATCGAGGCACCGTTCTCGCGCTGACCGGCTCGGCGCCCGCCGGCCGTGGCGGGCGGGGCAGGGCGGGCATCGCCGTCGCGGCGCCGAGTCCTCGTCCTACGGCGCGGTGCCGCACCGCCCGCCGACGTGGCCGGTCAGCCCGCCTGGAGCGACGCCCGTCGCACCAGCGCCACGATGGGCTCGCGCAGGTCGCGCAGCCGCTCGGGCTCGGGCGACACGAGCGGCTCGGTGACCATGCTGGCGATGGCGTTGACGAGCACGTCGCAGGCGAAGCGGCCGCCGTCGTCGTCGGCGGCGATGCCGAGCACGCCGGCCACGACGGTGACGATGCGGTCGTGCAGCGCGCGGCGCCGCCGGATGGCCTCGGGGCCGGCCGCGTAGACCTCGACGAGGAACAGCCGGGCGACGGGGGCGTTGTCGGCCAGCGTGTCGAGGTAGAGCCCGAGGGCGCGGTCGAACTGCTCGATGCGGGTGTCGGCGTCGCGGCCGTCGCCGGCGGTGAGGGCGTCGAACTCGAGGTGGGACGCCTGCTCGATGGCACCGATGAGCAGGGCGGCCGCCGCGTCGAACGCGCTCAGGAAGCAGTCGGCCTTCGACGAGAACTGCTGGTAGAAGGTCTCGCGCGAGACGCCCGCCCGCTTGATGACGTCGGCCACGGTGGTGTCGACGTAGCCCTTCTCCATCATCGCCTCGGCCATGCCGTACAGCATGCGGGTGCGTTGCGACGACACCACCTCGGCCCGGGCGAGGCGGTGGCGACCGCGCGGGAGGGGCCGGACCGGTGTCTCCACGGCGACGAGCATGGCACGTGGGACCATGCCGACGACGGACATCGCATAGTTACCCGAACTAAACGTCGCTAGCGTGGGGGCGATGGACGACACCGCCGCCTCCGGTCGCACCGCCACGGCGCCCACGGCCGGCGACACCCACGAGCCCGCGCCGCCGCGCCCCGCCGGTGCGGGGGTGCGCGCCGAGGCCGGCGACGTCGGCGCCATGGCCGCGCACCTGCGCATCAGCGCGACCCGCCTCGCCCGCCTGCTGCGCCGCCAAGGCGACACCGGCCTGTCGCCCAGTCAGCTCTCGGCGCTGACCTCGGTCGAGCGCCACGGTCCGATGACCCTCGGGCACCTGGCCGACCACGAGCGGGTGGCGCCGCCGAGCGTCACCAAGGTCGTCGACAAGCTCGAGGAGCGCGGGCTGGTCGTGCGGGTGCCCGACGCCCTCGATCGCCGGGTCACCCGGGTGTCGACCACGCCGGCGGGCGAGGCGCTGCTCGCCGACGTGCGCGCCCGCAAGGACCTGTGGCTCGCGGCGCAGCTCGCCCACCTCGAACCCGACCAGCGGGCCCGGCTCGACGCCGCGCTCGACGTGCTCGACGTGCTGACCGCGCGGGAAGAAGCGGAGTGACGCGGGTGCGCGGCGCGGCCCGCGAGACGTTCGCCTCCCTGCGGCACCGCAACTTCCGGCTCTTCTTCTCGGGCCAGCTCGTCTCGCAGGTCGGCAACTGGCTCACGCTCGTCGCCCAGACCCTGCTGGTGCTGTCGCTGACCGACAGCGGCGTCGCGCTGGGGATGCTGGCGGCCGCGCAGTTCGGTCCGATCCTCGTGCTCGGGCCCTGGGCCGGGCTCGTGGCCGACCGGTCCGACAAGCGCCGGCTACTGCTGATCGTGCAGACGCTGGCGATGTTCCAGTCGTTCGCCCTCGCGGCGTTGGCGTTCACGGGCAGCCCGCCCGTCGGCTCGATCTACGCCGTCGCGTTGCTGGGCGGCGTGTGCATGGCGTTCGACAACCCGGCGCGGCGCAGCTTCGTCGTCGAGATGGTGCCCGAGGACGAGATCAACAACGCCGTCAGCCTCAACAGCGCGCTGATGACGTCGTCGCGGGTCGTCGGCCCTGCGCTGGCCGGCCTGCTGGTGTCGACGGTGGGCTACGGGTGGGCCTTCCTGGGGGACGGGGTGTCGTACCTGGCGGTCATCGCGGGGCTGTGGCTGATGCGCAGCGAGGAGCTGCGGCGGGCCCCCGTCACGCCGAAGGCGAGAGGCCAGATCCGCGAGGGCCTGCGCTACGTGCGCAGCGAGCCCGAGCTGTTCGTGCCCCTGGCGATGCTGGCGCTGGTCGGCACGCTCTCGTACAACTTCCAGACGGTCTTCCCGTTGTTCGTCACGCGCGACCTCGGCGGCAGCGACGCCGTGTTCACCGCCCTGTTCTCGGTGGTCAGCGTCGGGTCGCTCGTCGGTGCGCTGGTCACGGCCCGGCGGGCCGACGCGGGCGTGCGCCGGGTGGGGCTGGCGTCGATCGGCTACGGCGTCACGATGGGCGTGATGGCGCTGGCGCCCAACGTCGGCGTCGCCCTCGTGGTCGGCCTCGTTCTCGGGCTGGCGTCGATCACGTTCATCGTGTCGTCGACGGCGATCGTGCAGATCCGCTCGGCCCCCGAGATGCGCGGCCGGGTGCTGGCACTGCAGGCGATGCTGTTCCTCGGGAGCACACCGGTCGGCGGGCCGATCGTCGGGTGGGTGGCCGACCACTTCGGCGCCCGCTACAGCGTCGGCCTGGGGGCGGTCGCGGCGCTGCTGGCCGGGTTCTGGGGACTGGCGGTGGTGCGGCGCGACGTCGACCGGGCCGACGAGGTCGAGGTCGTCGACCCCACGGCCGGCGACGCCGGGGCGATGGTCGCCTGACGTCCGCGAGGCCGGGTCGGCCCGCGATCGCGACAGCGGCCGGGCGGTCGGAGGGCTCCCGTGCCTGCGGAGCTGCGCGGGTCGCGCCCGACCCCGGACCGTCCGGGGGTTACCTTTCTTGACCCCGGGTCAAGGTAGGGTGGCGGTCGACACGTCGAGCTGACGCGGGGAGCCACCAGCGATGACCACCACCGACGAGCCGACGCCGCCCCCGGCGCTCGACGAGCCGGCGACCGGCACACGGGCCATCGACAAGCAGGCGCTCAAGCGCCGCTACGCCGAGGAGCGGGCCAAGCGGCTGCGGCCCGACGGCAACGACCAGTACATCCGCGTGGTCGACCAGCTCGCGCACTACCTCGACGACCCCTACACGCCGGTCGTCGAGCGCGAGCCGCTGACCGACCACGTGACGGTGGCGTTCATCGGCGGCGGGTTCGCAGGCCTCGTCACGGGCGCGCGCCTCGCCGAGGCCGGCGTGGCCGACGTGCGCATCGTCGAGAAGGGCGGCGACTTCGGCGGCACCTGGTACTGGAACCGCTACCCGGGTGCCCAGTGCGACACCGCCTCGTTCGTGTACATGCCCCTGCTCGAGGAGACGGGGCACATGCCGACCGAGAAGTACGCCCACGCCCCCGAGATCCTCGAGCACTGCCGGCGCATCGGCACGCAGTACGGCCTCTACGACAACGCCCTGTTCCACACGGAGGTGACCGACCTCACCTGGGACGCCGACCGCTCGCGGTGGGTCGTGCGCACCAACCGGGGCGACGCCTTCACCGCCCGGTTCGTCGCCATGGGCACCGGGCCGCTGCACGTGCCCAAGCTGCCGGGCATCCCGGGCATCGAGGACTTCCGCGGCCACTCGTTCCACACCAGCCGGTGGGACTACGACTACACGGGCGGCGACCCGGCCGGAGCCCCGCTCGAGCGCCTCGCCGACAAGCGCGTCGCCATCATCGGCACCGGAGCCACCGCGGTGCAGTGCGTGCCCCACCTGGCCCGCGCCTGCCGCGAGCTCTACGTGTTCCAGCGCACGCCGTCGTCGATCGACGTGCGCGACAACCGGCCCACCGATCCCGAGTGGTTCGCCGAGATCGCCACGCCGGGCTGGCAGCAGCGCTGGCTCGAGAACTTCACCGCCAACCAGACCGGCGGCATGGTCGACGAGGACCTGGTGATGGACGGGTGGACCGACATCGCCCGCCGCGTGCGCGGCCGCATCATGGAGCTGCCGCCCGACCAGTTCACGCCCGAGGGGATGATGGCGGCGTTCGAGGACTCCGACTTCGAGAAGATGGAGGAGATCCGGGCGCGGGTCGACGCGGTCGTCGCCGATCCGGCCACCGCCGAGAAGCTCAAGGCCTGGTACCGCCAGCTCTGCAAGCGCCCCTGCTTCCACGACGAGTACCTGCAGGCCTACAACGAGCCCGGCACCCACCTCGTCGACACCGACGGCAGGGGCGTCGAGCGCATCACCGAGACCGCGGTCGTCGTGGCCGGCGTCGAGTACGAGGTCGACTGCATCATCTACGCCTCGGGGTTCGAGGTGGGCACCGAGTACACCCGCCGGGCGGGCTTCGACGTCACCGGGCGCGACGGGGTGACGCTGTCCCAGCGCTGGGCCGACGGCATGCGGACCATGCACGGCATCCACGTGCACGGCTTCCCCAACGCGTTCATGGTGCAGCCCACGCAGGGCGCCAACCTGATCTCGAACGTGCCTCACAACCTGACCGAGTCGGGCCGCACGATCGCGGCGATCGTCTCCCACGCGCTGTCCACCGGCCACGACGAGGTCGAGGTCACCCGGGAGGCCGAGGACGCCTGGATCGAGCTGCTGCTGTCGGGGCCCCGCCTCGGCATCATCGGCGACCAGGCCTGCACGCCCGGCTACTACAACAACGAGGGCCAGGACCCCGGCCCGGCGGGGGCCCTGTTCGTGGGCTACCCGGCCGGGGCCACGGCCTTCTTCCGGTACATCGACGGCTGGCGCACGGCGGGCGCCTTCGAGGGCCTCGAGTTCCGCCGCGGCCCCGACGCCGAGCCGGTCGGCTGACGTCGTCCCCCAGCGAGCGGCGATGCCCGGGCGGGACGCCCTCGCCCGCCGCGGCCCGGGCGCCGGCGTCGGCGGACATCCGCCGTCACCGGGGCGGCGGGGGACCGGGCGGGGCACCCCAGGCCAGGGCGGCGGGCATCGGGGTGGGTGCGGGACCGGGCGCCGGTGCGCCCGCCGGCGTCGATCCGGACCCCAGCAGCCGGGCGAGCCCCTGGCCGACCACCAGCGTGACCAGGAACACGCCACCGAGGACGAGCTCGTGCTCGCCCCGGCTCCACCCGTTGAACGACACGGAGTCCGACAGCACGGTGACGATCGCCGCTGCGGGCACCGCCAGCAGCGGGGCGATCAGGCCGCTCGCCCGGACGACCCCGGCGACGGCCACGGTCGTGAACACGATGAACACCTCGATGCTGACCTGGCCGGGCGCGGCGAAGGCGAAGATCCCGGCCAGGACCGCGCCGTAGAGGCACCCGGCCAGGCCCGTCAGGGCGAACCCGAGCACGACCCGCGGATGGGGGGCGGCGGCCCGGACGTCGGCCGGGTCACGGGCGAGCACGACGGCGAGGACCGTCGCCAGCAGCACGACCCCGACCATCAGGCCCATCGGCAGGCCCTGGCCGTCGATCGGCCGCGCCGGGGCGCCGCTGAACCCGTCGTCGTCGCCGACCTCGAAGGCGATGCCGGTGACGAGCACGCCGGCCGCGAGGCTCACCAGGGCCGGGTGGGCGCCGGTCAGCCAGCGCACGGCGCCGACGGCGGCGCCGATCGCCACCCCCGCGGCTGCGGCCGCGGCCAGCGCACCGGCGGCCCCGTCGTCGCCCATCTCGGCGTAGAGCGCCGTCCCCAGCGCGACGGTGCCGATCATCGACAGGTCGATCTCGTCCCAGGCGACGAGCAGGGCGATGGGCGCGGCGAGCATGGCCAGCGCCGCCACCGTGCTCTGGAACGCGCTGCGGCCGAAGTACTCACCGGGGCCGTCGCCGTTGACGAACAGCACGACGGCGACGAGCAGCCCGATGCCCATCGTGAGGGCGGAGCCCACGATCGTGCCGGCGGCTGGCAGCCCGCCGGTCGACGGGCGGGGTGCGGGCGCGTGGGGAGGCCCGGGGACGGAGCCGGGGGCGACGGTCCCGGGCCCGCCGGGGCCGGGGGCCGTGCCGGGTGCGCCCCATCCGGGGGGCGGTGGCCCCACCGCGGCGGGTCCCGACGGAGGGGGCTGCCCCACCACGGGAGCCGGCGAGGGGGGTGGCGGGTTCGGCGCACCCGGCGCCGGGTCGGCGGGGCGCGCGTCGGCGGGGGGACCGGCCGCATCGGTGGGGGGCGCGGGCGGGGGCGACCCGCCCGACGCCGACGGTGGGGCGGCGGGCGAGGGAGGCCGGCGGGGCTCGGGATCCGGCGGCGGAGGGGGCGGCGGCGGGGCCGGCGGCTGCGTGTCGTCCATCGGAGCCGGACCGTACCGCCCCACCCGGGACGCCGGCCGTCGGCCGCCTGTCCTGCGTTCGCGTCGGCGATCGCTCCCCCTCCGGGCCGTCGCTGATCCCATGGGGACGGAGACCGCGCGTGGTGGTCCTTGAAGTGCACCCCGTGGTGGCGCGACAACCAGGTCGGGACAGGTCGAGGCGGGGTGGCCCCCTCTCCCCGGCGGGCCGCCCCGCCTCCCTCCCATCCCCAGGGTGTGCCGCTTGACACACCTCCCGCCGCGCCCGTAGGCATTGCCGGGGGGCAGTGAGAGGGGAGTGGTCGCTGCATGGCGACTGTCGCGAGTTCGCTCGGCCCGGCGCCCGACGCCGCCTGGGCCACCGACGGCTACGTCGTGGTGCCCGGGGCCGTCGACCGGGCCGCGTGCGCGGCCCTGGTCGAGCGCGCGGGCCACACCTCGGCCGAGCACCGCGACCCGACGGTCGACCGGCTCGGCGCCGACCTCGTCACCGGGCTCGCGGGCGCATCCGTCGCCGCCGCGGGCGGGCGCCTCGTGGTGACGATGCCCGGAGCGGCGGGTCGGCCGTGGGGGCGCCAGCCCGAGGGATCCGTCGCCCTCCACCTGGCCCTGTCCCCGGCCACGCTGGCCGGCGGCTGCCCCTGGATCGTGCCGGGCTCGCACCGCGCCGCCCCCGCCGGGCGCGGCGCGGCCCCGCCGCCGGTCGCAGGGGCGGTCCCCGTCCAGCTCGACGTGGGCGACCTCGTGCTGGTCGACACCGGGGTCGTGCACCGGGTGACCGACAACCACTCGGTCGACGCCGCCGCCGCCCTCATGGTCGTGTTCCACCGCCGCCGGGGGTAGACCTCGGGCATGCAGCCCCTCGCCGACCGCCCGCTCACCATCGTCGCCATCGGGGCCCACCCCGATCCGTTCGACATGCCCTACCAGGCCGGAGGCACCCTGGCGAAGTACGCGGCGCGGGGCCACGCGGTGGTCACCGTGTCGGCCGCCTACGAGGACGAGTGGGCCGACGAGGTCCGCGGCATCGCGGCCCGGCTCGGGGCCACGCAGGAGTGGCTCGACTTCGAGGAGGGCGCGATCTTCGACGACCCCACGCACGTCCAGACGATCATGGACCTCGTCCGGCGGCACCGGGCCGACGTGGTGATCACCCACCAGCCCACCGACTACCACCCCGACCACCGGGCCTTGTCGCGGGCGGTGCTGTCTGCCTGCCTGCTCGCCCGCGTCGACGAGATCGAGTCGGCCCACGAGCCGCACAAGGTCGGCAACCTCTTCTACTCCGAGACCACCAGCGGCCTGAACTCGCAGGGCACGATCTACGTCGACGTCGAGGAGTCGTGGGAGCGCAAGGTCGAGGCGCTGCGCCTCCACGCCGGCCTGTCCGAGCGGCGCGGCGTCGCCCACCTCGAGAGCATCGAGCACCTCATCGAGCGCGAGATCGCCACCATGCGGTTCCGGGGGCTGCAGGTCGAGCGCGAGTACTGCGAGGTGTTCGCCCCGGCCCTCAACTACCGGGTCACGTGGGCGCACGACCTGCTGCCGCTGGCCACCCTCCCCCCGATCGAGGACTGAGCAGGCAGCCCGCGTGCCGCCAAGGGCGGTGCAACTGCGGTGCAAGCGGGGTCTGGCCCACTGGGCCCCATGACGACGACAGACGACACCTCCGCCGGCGCCCCCGCCGGCGACGACGGCGCGGCCGCCGACGCCTTCGCCGAGCGCCTCTTCGGCGCCGTCCTGGGCGCCCAGCTCGTGCAGGCCGTCGACCTCGGTGACCGCCTCGGCTGGTACGCCGCGCTCGCCGACGGGCCCGCCACCTCCGCCGACCTCGCCCGTCGCACCGGCACCGCCGAGCGGTACGCGCGCGAGTGGCTCGAGCACCAGGCCGCCTGCGGCGTCCTCACCGTCGACGACGAGTCCGCCCCGCCCCCGGCCCGCCGGTTCGCGCTGCCGGCCGCCCACGCCGCGGTGCTGGCCGACCGCGACAGCGTGGCGTACATGACGCCGCTGGCGCGGTTCGTGACCGGGTCGGGCCGGTTCATCGACCGGATCGCCGAGGCGTACCGCACCGGCGCAGGTCTGAGCTGGGACGACCTCGGCGACGAGGCCCGCGAGGCGCAGGCGGCCGCCAACCGGCCCCTCTTCCTCCAGCGCCTCGGCCAGGAGCTGCTCCCCGCGGCGCCCGCGGTCCACGAGCGCCTGCGGCGCGCCGCCCGCGTGGCCGACGTCGGCTGCGGCTTCGGCTGGTCGTCCATCGGCCTCGCCCGCGCCTACCCGGGCGTCGCGGTCGACGGCTACGACGTCGACGCCCCGTCCGTCACCGCGGCGCGGCGCAACGCCGCCGACGCCGGCGTCGGGGACCGAGTGCGGTTCCGCACCACCGACGTCGCGGCCCTCGCCGACGACGACCGGGGCGCCTACGACGCGGTGTTCGCGTTCGAGTGCGTCCACGACATGCCCGACCCGGTGGCCGTGCTGGCGGCCATGCGGCGGATGGTCGCCCCCGACGGCGTGGTCGTCGTGATGGACGAGCGCACCGAGGACCGGTTCTGCGCTCCCGCGCCCGAGGTCGAGCAGCTGCTGTACGGCTACTCGCTGATGTGCTGCCTCGGCGACGGGCTGTCGCACGAGCCGTCGGTCGGCACCGGCACCGTCATGCGGGCCGACACGTTCACGACCTACGCCACCGACGCGGGGTTCACGGCCGTCGACGTCCTGCCGATCGAGGACGACTTCTTCCGGTTCTACCTGCTCCACCACTGACCGGGCGCCGGAGGGCGGCGGGTGCACCCGAGATCGCCGTCGCCCCCGCACCCGAGCCGGCCGGGGGGTGCGGCGGGCGGGATCCGGTCAGTCGATCTCGTGGCGGGACGCGTGGTCGCCCAGCTCGTCGGCGGGGTACGAGCCCGACCAGGGCGTGTCGTGGGTCCAGTCGGGCTGCTTGGTGCGCCGGTCCTCGTCGAGCGTGACGTCGCCCTCGTCGTCGATGCCCACGACCTCGGTGATGAGCACGGGCGTCACGGTCTCGGCGGCACCGGTGGCGCGGCGCACGACCTCGTCGTCCCAACCCGCGAGGATCGCCCCGACGACCGCCTGCTGCTGGCTGGCCAGGTTGCAGCGCGCCCCGTCGGCGATCGTCGTCAGGGCATCGGTGGCGGCGTCGAGGTCGGCCTGGCCGCCCGAGCCCGCGCACAGGCGGTCGAGGGCGTCGGCCAGCGTCAGGCCGTCGCCCTTGCACGGCGTGCACTGGCCGCACGACTCGACGGCCAGGAACCGGGCCACCCCGGCGGCCACGGCGGTCATGTCGGTGCCCTCGCCGACGACGATCAGGCTGGCGGTGCCGAGCCCGCTGCCGGCGCCCGCCATGTCCTCGTAGGTGAGCGGCGTGTCGAGCAGAGCCGCCGGAAGCGGGGCCGCCGACACGCCGTTGAGCACGGCCTTGACCGGGCGCTCGGCGTCGGGCCCGCCCGCGACGGCGTCGATGGCCTCGCGCACGGTCGTGCCCAG
>Ga0111538_10007176_pt1 | contig 15034 bp, 11 predicted proteins | sample SoiMethybrSBSTD1_FD_79669 | JGI IMG/M metagenome (GOLD analysis project Ga0111538, IMG submission 79669) | Bulk soil microbial communities from a Populus tree surrounding site in Tennessee, USA - Soil MetaG P. TD hybrid SBSTD1 (version 2)... | ecosystem: Environmental > Terrestrial > Soil >... | reverse complement strand
CGCGCTCCACACGCCCGATGTTGGGAGTGAAGGTGCCGAATCCGACCCGGAACTTGTCGCTGCCGAGAGCGCTGCCGATCGCGCCGTAGTGGTAGGCGTGGACAGCGGTTGCGGCGACCAGCGCGACCAGGGCGGCCGCCATCTTTACCCGGCCCCCGCCCTGCTCCGCGCGGATCGCGGCCAGCGCGAGCGGCACGGCGAGAAATATGTACGGTATCCAGTGCATCACGTACTGGAACCCGAGCGACACGGTGGGGCCGTAGTTAGTGGTGGTGAGCGTGGCCAGTGCGCCCGGCACGAGGGCGGCCAACAGCCACGCGCGCCGCAGCGGCAACAGAGCCAACGGCACCAGGAGATGCATCACGTAGACGAGCTTCTGCTCGATCAGGATCTTCTTCAGCACGAAGAAGGGATTCGTGATCAAGGTCTTGATCACCGAGCCGAACGACGCTTTCGCCCCCGCCGGCAGCAGCTCTCCGTACATCATGCTCGGAAACTGCCATCCGCCCGCTTTCTCCATCAGGTAGAAGCGGACCACCACGAAGTAGACGGCGCTGACCGCGGCCAGCGCGGCGCCCATCGCGAAGCGCTTGCCACTCATCAAAAATACGATCCCGATCAGGCACATGCCGATCGGGATGTCCTCGCGCATCGCCATCCCGCAAGCCGCGAACAGGGCGAGCGGGATCCAGCGTCCGGCGTCCACCGCCCACGCTGCCCCGAGCACGAAGACCGCTGCGATCGGCAGGTAGGTCATCTCGTACATCGCGGCGCCCTGCAGCGCCGGATTCGAGAGGTAGACCAGCGCGATGCAGGCGCTGACCCAGGGCGATACGTACCGGCACGCGAAGAAATAGAGCGGCAGCGCTCCGAGCGCGACCAGGGCTGCTTGAATCACCACCAGCGTCTCGGACGACGGCCGAATCGCGTAGAACGGCGCCAGCAAAAACACGCCGAACTGCGCGTGATTCGACAGAAACGTGGGCCCGTCCGGGCGGTTGCCGGTGAACATCGGGCACCGGAACTTGCCGAGCATCGCGTTGTACACGAAGTTGTCGGACAATCCGAGATCGAAGGTGGCGCTCTCCAAGGTGTGATGCCTGATGATCGAGTAGCGGCCGATCACGATCGCGAACGTGAGGCAGGCGAGCGCGACGATCACGAGCGGCGCGTGCTCGAGCAGCCGGCTCGGTAGCCGGTCGCGGAGCCTGCGCAGCGCCTGCAGCACGCGTTCGGGTGTCACGCCGAGGCTTCGCACCAGCGTCCCCTCGACGATCACGGCGAACAGCGCGATCGCTGCCAAAAGTCCCAGATCTTGATCCCACGCCTGCTGCCGCAGCAGCACCGGCAAGAAGGCGGAGAGGCCGAGCGGCGCGGCGAACCACGCGATCCGCTCGACTTCTCGCGCTTGCCGCCGGCGTCGCCACAGAAAAAAGGTCAACGCGAACGCCGCGAGCGCACCCGCCGCGGCACCGCCGACCAGCGACACCAGCAAGCGGCTGCGCGCGCCGGGCGCCAGATCGTTGTCCCGGAGCAGCTTCGTGACCCAGCTTGCGCTGAACGTGAATTGCACGAAGACGATCAGCGCCGCGCCGACCACCGACCACAAGGCAGCCGCTCGGCTGGCAGCGGTCAGCCAGACCACGCGCGGCTCGCGCGGCGTGCTCTCCGCGACCCCGGTCGAAACGAGCTCCGGTTCGATCTTGGGTGCGGCCGGCTGCTCGGCGCTTTGCGGCTCGCTCGCCCCGTCGAGGGTAGGCTCCTCTGCCTCCCGCTCGCCCACGCCTTCCAATCCCCGCGGCTGTTCTGCGCTCATTCCTTCTCCCCATCCCGTTCCCGCAGCCACGCAAACGTCCGCCTCAGGCCCTCCTCGAGGCTCGTCGTGGCTCGCCAGCTCAAGAGCCTTTCCGCTTTGGACACGTCTCCGACGCGGAGTGTCCCCGCCGTCCAGTCGGGTGGCTCGTACAGCTTTTCGAGTTTTGCGCGACTCACTTCCAGCATCTTTTGGACCAGCGCATCGACGCTGGTCGCGACGCCGGACCCGATGTTGATCACTTCGCCGCTGAGCGGAAGCTCCATCGCGCGGATCGTCGCCTCCACGACGTCGTCGACATAGACGTAGTCGAGCGCCTGCCGGCCATCGCCGTAGATCGTCGGTGCTTCGCCGCGCACGATGCGCTCGAAGTTCTTCACGATCACCGATTTGTATCCCATGCCCGCGTACTGGCGCGGTCCGTACACGAACAGGTAGCGCAAGCTCACGTGACCTTTGCCGGCGTGCTCCGCGAGCCCTGCCACGATGTGTTCCCCCGCGAGCTTGCTGATGCCGTACACGGTCCGCGGGCGGGGCAGCTCGCCCTCGATGAACGGGCCCCCGTGCATGCGCCCGTACGCGTAGAGCGACGAGCTGAACACGAATTTCTCGACCCCGGCGCGGAGCGCGAGATCGACCAGCGTGTGAGTGCCTTCGACGTTGCTCCGGAACACGCGCGGCGGATCGTCCTTGGACTGATTGTGCTTTTCGGCTGCCAGATGGAACACCGAGCGCACGCCCTCGAGCGCGCGCGTCAGCGTGTCGGGCGCATCGTGGCCGAGCGTGTATTTGATCAGCTCGACGCGTTCGCCGAAAGCGCCCAGGTTCGCGCGATCTCCGTAGCGCAGGCTGTCGACGACGATCACTCGCTCGGCGCCGCGGCGCACCAGCTCGCGAACCAGATGCGATCCGATGAAACCGGCGCCTCCCGTCACCAGCACGCGGGACGCCGCGATCGGGATCGCGGAGCTCACGGCGGGCACACCGCAGCTTGCTTGCGCAGATAAGGCGTCGCCATGCGTCCGTTCTTGCTGCGGATCGGCGGTTGCCTGCAGTAGTCGCGGTTCGTGAGCTGAACGAGCTCGGGAACCACCTGGAGCGACACGCCGCCCATGTTGCCCGGCATGTCGAGGATCACGGGAGGCTGCGTCTTGTTCAAGTCTTCGATGATGTGCTGCCGCGAGCCGCGGGCGACGCGTTCGGGACGAATGTCTTGCCACGAGCCGCCCGGAACCGTTCCCGCCACCAGGGTCAAATAGAGGAAACGCGTCGCCGGCTTTCTGCCGCAGGTCACGTACAGATCCGAATCGAACCCCCAGATGAAAGTGAAAGCGTCCTTGGTGCTGTGCTGGTCGATGTAGTCGCAAATCGGCTCGGGCTTCACGCCGCTCCACGAGCCGCCGCGCCGCTGCCGGTTCAGCTCGATGTTGCGCAGGTCGGCGGCGTACAGGGTGAAAGCGGTCAGCGAGCCGAGCGTCGTCAGCAGCGCGAGAAAGCGCAGGCCGCGGTTGCCGCGAGTGCCTTCGAGTGCTCGGTCGACGCCTGCTCCGGCCAGCAATGCACCCAGTGGAAACATTGCCAAGAAATAGTGGTTCCAGAAACGCATCGGCGCGGCTGCGCCGGCGAAGATCACGAACATCAAAAGGCCGAGGCAAAGCTCGAATCCCGCCGGTCCTCCGGCGCAGGCGAGCTTTTTCTCCGCGCGCGCCACGCGCGAAAAGTAACCGCCGACTGCCGCGATCGTGGTCAAGAGCAGCGCGAGCAGAACCCAGTGCTCGCGGCCGAACAACCCGTCGAACTCGCGCCGGAATGGCACGGCCTTGAACGGGTGCATGTAAACCTGGGTGTTGTACGTGTAGTACCAGTACCAGAACGCACCGAGCGCGCCGTTGATGGCGTAGCGAAACAGAGTGACGGCGACGACCGCGAGAAAACCAATTGGGGCCGCGGCCGCAAGCAGGGCACGCCTGCCTCGCGAAAGATCGGACTGAGCGAGCGCCGCGAACAACGCCCACAGCGCGACCGGTCCAATCGTGGCGAGGGCCGTCTGCTTGGCGAGTCCGGCGAGGCCCGCGGCTATGCCCGCCAGAATCAGCCACGCCGCGCGGGCGTGAAACGAGCGCGCCGAGATGATGCCGAGCGCTGCGCACGTGAGGCTCCACACCACGAACGGCGCGGCCACCGTTTCTCCGAGGACCCCGTAGGCCGGGCCGACCTCGAAGATCGACATCACGTACACGTAGACGAGTGCCGCGATGGCGCCCATGACGTAACGGCGCGTCGCCACGCTCGCGACGACCATTCCCAGCACCGAGCCGAAGCTGAGGAAGATCTCCAGCCAGCGCGGGCCGAACCAGTTGAAACGCCCGCTGAGCTTCTGTGCGATTGCCACCGACCAGTAGAGCAGCGGCCCGCGGTGGCTGCAGCCGTCGACGTAGGGCAGCCAGTGATGGTCGATCAAGCGCTCGCCGAGCGCCACCGTGTAGCCATCGTCGAACGCCACCGGGCTCGGGGAGGCGAGGAAGAAAGCTTGCGCGCGTGCCAAAAGCAGGCTCGCGATCAGGACCGCGACTGCCGAGAGCGCGAGGTCGCTCACGATGAAAGCGCCGAACGCGCGGAGCCCGCGCAGCACGCGGGCGCGGCGCGTCACTGTCGTGGCCACGGAAGGAGCCGCCACGGGCGCCGTTGCCGGCGGCTCGGGCGGCGCCGGCGGCGGAGTAATCTGGGGTGCGGTAGACACCGGCTCGGTCCGGTCCATGGGTTCGGGCGGCGCTACCACTACCACGTCGCAGCCCTGCCTGGTGCCCCGGCAGCCGAGCGCGGGGATTCCGCCTGCGCCTGTTTTAAAGCGCTCGCGCTGCCAGCTGTTGCCACGCCGGCGTCAGCGCGGCGAACCGGTGCGCTTGTGAACCCAGATTTCGACGGAACCAGTCTGCGTTGCATGCTCGTACCTGTCACCTTGCGAAACGAGGGGGAGCGGCTGGTTGCAGCTGCGATCCACGGCAACGAACCACGGGTCGACGCGTGCGCTCTCTTCCAAGGGGGCGCGCGGTTTCGGAAAGTCGGCCCCGACGTGTGGCCCCACCTCGATCACGGTGAGATCTTGCACGAAATAGAGCCCGGAACCATAGCTCTTTCCGCAGCCCGCGTAGGCAACCCAGCGCCATTCATTTGCGTCCGAGGGCGGCTCGGTCGGCATTCGCGAGAGGCTCCACGAACCGAACGACTGCCGCTCTTCGCCATGATTGAGTGCGAAATCGAGAAAGACCAGATGCCCCGCGAGGCTATCGACGTACTCGGTCTGCCAGGTCTGCCAGAGCAAGTGCGTCACTCCGAAGCCGTGGAGCTTTTCGTAAACCCGGCGCGGAGTCGAAAGACGCCCGTAGCTGATGCCACCCTGCCACCAATCGGAGACCGTGCGGCAGTTCAAGCCGGCTTTCATCTCGAACTGATGGACGAGTACGACTGCCTGCTTTCCCACGTGGCGCCCGATTTCCGGAAATGGCTCGAAGTGAGCAGTCCGTCCGCGGTACTCGTTCTTGTATCCGGCGTTCAGCAGATCGATGCCGAGCTTCTGCATGCTCTGACCGCTGTTCATCGGGTGTATCGGTAACAGCGGCGCGGCGAATCCCCAGATCGCCTGCGAACCCACGAGACCGGAAACCGCCAGCTTGCTGGCAGCGGAGTGACGCCATGCGATGGCCGCGATCGCCGCTACCGCGGTCGCCATCCACGGCAGCACGGCAATCAGATACCGGTCTTGATGGCTGAGCCAGAACCACGTGGCAACACCGCACGAGCTCGCTGCGTAGAGTGCCCAGAGCCCGCTTCGCCGCCCGAGAAACGGAAGCGCAAGCAAGCCGAGCGTGAACAGAGATCCGAAAAGCGGCACGTCGCCGTGGAAGCTCGGCCAGTCGTGCGGCTTGAACGAGAACGTGAACAAGACCTCGAGCGTCGACAGCGCTTTCTCGGGAGCCGTTCCGGTGGGCTGCCACAGGTGGTGAGAAAATACTTGCTCGTGGAGATAAGTCGCGTCCCGAGACCAGGGCCTGCTCGGCAGATACTCGTGGAGCAACGGGTAGAGCGGGTCGCCGTACCAGACCAGGTTTTTCAGCCAGTGGGGCGAGCTGAATGCGAGAGCGGCAAGCACGACGGCTGCCAGCGCCGCCGCCGAGGCGCGCCGCGGTGCAAGCGCAGTCGGAAAGACGACCCTCCACGCGTAACGCATGCTGATGGCGAGCGCGGGAAACACGACGATCGAGAGCGCCTGATACTTGGTCAACACCGCTCCGGCGATCATCGCGCCGAGCAACGCGGCATCCCGGACGCCGAAACTCTGCCAGGCGCGGCGAAAGCTGAACCAGATCGGGATGGCCCAGAACGCCGCGGCGTTGTCCGCGGCGCTGCCGATGTTCGACGGCAGAAGCTGAATCTGAAATAGAAAATAAGCTACCCATCCGCTCGCTATCCCGGCGCCCGGCACGAGCTTCCGACTCAGCGCCGATATGGAGAGCAGTGTCGCGACGACCAGCGTCAGCTCGAGGTGGCTCGAGAGCATCACGCGATCGAACGAGCTCATCCCCGGCAGCAGGTACGCCCAGAGATAGATGAAGCTCGTCAGGTGAGGGAGCGCCCCTTGGTACCAGCCTTCGCGAAACGGGACTACGCTGCCCGCCGCCGCGTAGTGCTCGGCGATCGGCAGGTGATACCAGCGCGCATCGTAGGTCACGTTCGCCGGCGTGATGACGGCCAGGTAGACCATCGCTAGCGACACCGTCCCGAACGCCACGATCAATGGCGACAGCGCCGAGCGGCGGCGTGGCAGAATCCGCGAACGCCAGAGCAAACGATACTTTCGCAGGTGTGCGAGCAACGACGGGAGCCCGCTCAGCGCCAGCACGGACGGCCAGATCACCGCGAACCAGGGCCCAAACAGCCCGAGCAGCCCCGCAACGAACGTTCCGAGGAAGAAGACGAGCACGCCGGTGGCAAAGCTCATCGCCAGGTGCTCGAACAGGCCCGCTCGCCGGCGCAGCCCAGCCTGAAGAATGACGTGCCCCGCGCCGAGACATGCCGCTGAAAAGAAAGCGCACAATAAGACGTAGCCGGCATAACGCCAGAAGAGCCAGCGCTGGATCGGATAGTGGAGGTGGACTTGCGAGAGGAACAGGTAGGCGCCGGCGCCGAGCGCGACCGGCAGCCCGAGATGTTTCGCCGCGACGGCGTTTCGTTTCAAACGCGCCCACGGCCTCCCCATCGCATTGACTAGGTTCCCCGTGGCCTGCAAGGTGCTTCCCCGCTGTCCCCTGAGCTCGGAAAATGCCGCGGCTCCGCAAGCTGTGTGCCATCCCGAAAGCGTGCCACTTGGCGATGGGCGACACCTCGAGCGGAGCGACCGGTGCCACTGTGTGCCAACTCTGATCCCCGCGCCCTGACCTGAGCCACGACGCAACGGAACGTGTTTGCGTTCAGCGCGGGCTCTTGCCGTCGTCGCGCGACGTCTTTACGTCGGCGAGCTCCTTGGGCACGGACCAATCGTTTTCGAAGAACCCTGCGGCGAGAACCGAGGCCGCTCCTAGAACCTGCTGTCCGGCCGCCGGCGCGAGCCCGGCGTCGAAGACGACGAAGTCGGGCAAGAGCTGCGGCAGCGACAGCGCGCGCCAGATCCCGCGCGCCGTGGTTGCGGTGACGGCGACGACGTAGCGCCCGGGGCTTCTCGGGTTCGGATAAACGTAGATCGCACCGACCTCGTCGCCGCGAAAGCTCGCGGCGCCGAGCGTCAGCCCATCCGCCGCCACGCGCACCGGCAGTTTCTGCTCGAGCTCGGCGAGCAGCCGATGGTCCCGCGGCGAGCCCACCAGCAAAAGTGCGCGTTCGCTTTCGAGGCGCGCATCGGCGTCGCTGTCCGGGAGCACCGGATATGCGAGGTCCGCGCCGTAACGCAGCCGTGCCAGCCATTCCGCGACCTCGCGGTTGGCGCGGGCGGTCGCGGGATCGCGCGAACCCCACACGAAGGCGACGCGCTCGAGGTACGCGTCGCGGATCGCGCCCTCCAGGTGGGCATGCTTGTTCAATGGCGTTGCCGGCGGCGCGCCCTTTTTCCAGGCCGCGCCGTCGCGGAAGACTTCGAGCGGTTCGGTGGGCGCGAACGTCAAGCTGCTCTGATCGATCGTCAGCCGCAGCGGCGCGTCGCTGGCCACGTGTCGAGCCGGCCGCTCGAGCTTCAAGCCGCGCACACCGCGCGTCACGACCTCGATCAGATCGCGCGCGCTGACCCGCGCCTGGATCTCTCCCATGTGGCCCGGCCGTTCGAGCTGGGTCAGCGTCAGCCAGCGGCGCCGGCCGTAGCGCAACGAATCGGTTTTCAGGCTGAGCTCGCGCGGTTCAGGGTCGATGCGCTTCTGGGTCAAAAAGGGCCAGAGCCGAGCGTCGGCATAAGCGCGCTCCCAGACCGCGTGCCCGGTGTCGGACCACTCCTGAACAACGGAGTAGCCGAGCTCGCGATAGCGCTCGATCAGCACCTTCGAGTTTTCGAGAGGAAAATCCTTGGTGCCGTGCGCCACATGGAGCGGCAGCTGGCGGCCATTCTCCGCCCAGCTCGCCGGCGACCAGTGGCGCATCTGGTCGTTCTCCCAGGGCCGGATCGGGCGCTCGGCCGTGTCCTTGCGCACGAAAAAGCTCTGATAGCCGCAGAGCGGGGCCGCCGCCGCGAAGCGGTCGGCGTAGCGCAGCGCCATGTGAGCGGTGCCGGTGCCGCCCATGCTGACACCGCTGATGCTGACGCGCTCCGGATCGATCGGATACGTCTTCAGCATCCAGTCGAGCACCGCCATCACCTCGCGTTCGCCGGGGCCGCGGTAGAACGCATTGCCGTGAGCGTGCGGGGCGACGATGAAGCCGTCGACCTTGGCGACCGGCGCCGTGGAATCGGTGTCGAGAAAGGCGCGCATCACGCTGCGCGGCGAGCCGTTGTAGCCGTGGAGCAGAACCACCAGGGGATAGCGCTCTGCGCCGTCGCGGCGAAAACCTCGCGGCACGTGGATCAGGACGCGCTGGGGTCGATCGTCGAGATCGGAGCGCCTGCCGAGCGCGAGCAGTCCCGGCTGAACGAGCGGATCGTCCCCGCGCTCCAGGGCTTCGAGCAGAGTCTTGAGCCGGGCGACCGCGCGCTCGACGGACGCCACCGACGCCCGCTTGCCCGCGCCCACGCGCGCCACGCGCCGGGCGCGGAGCTCGAGCGTGGCCTTGACCACCTCCGCGTCGAGCAACCCCTTTGGCAGCGCACGTTCGAGTTTCTCGGCGCGGGCGAGCAGCGCGGCGGACTCCTGGGCGAGCACCAGCGCGCGCTCCAGCCGGGCCGGTCCGACCTTCAGCGCGAGCGTCATCCGGCGCGGTGCTCCGGCTGCCAGGGTGTCCGGCGCGATCGAATGGAGCTCCGCGCTCGCTGCGTGGACGCCACGCTCGGTCACCGGCACACGGCCCAGCCGCGCCGTGCGCGGTCCCCCCGGTAGGCCGCTCAAGGTCACCGTCGCATCGAGCGGAATACCGCGGGGCGCCCCGCGCCGGTACTCCAGATTGATCTTGGGGCGGTAACCGGACGAGCCCCCGCCGGTTTCGAGGCTGGTGGTGAGCAGCGTGCCGGCGAGGCGCTCCGCGTCGGCGTCACTGGTGCCGGCGAGCACGAGCGACAGCCCGCGCGGCGGCAACAGGGTGGCGCGCTCGAGCACGCGCGCGGTGAACGCCCAGTGCTCGCCGGTGTGGTGCAGCCGGATCAGCAAGGGGTGGCGGCCGGCTTCGAGGTCGAGCGGCAGCACGTCGAACGAGGCGTCGCGCAGCTTCGGCACGTCGCGGTCGAGCAACGTACGGCCGTCGACCGTCACTTTGATGCCTCCGTCAGCCGCTACCAAGAGCCAGCCTCGCAGCGGCTGCGCCAATTCGAGCGCGCCGCCGGCCCAGGCGTACGGTCCCGCGCTCTTTCCGACGCCGAGCTCTTCGATCAAGTCGATCGCGCCGTCGCCCTTGGCGATCAGCTTGAAGCGCAGTCCGCGACCACCGAGCGCCGCGTTCAGCTCGGCGTTCGCCGCGCCGTCGCCCGCTGCCGCGCTGGTAGCCGGACCGGCGACGAGCCACGCTCCGAGATAGCCGTCGCTCGCCGGCGCGAGCTTGACCTCGGCGCGTGCGGGAAGCGCGATCAGGCAGAGCCCGAGCGCTGCCAGCCACGCCCGGAAGGTCAACCGGCCCGGTGCGCGAGCGTGCGCGGTCCGTCGCGAAACATGATGCTGACCTTGCCGTTCTCGAGCACGCCGACGACGTAACCCTCACCGAACTTGCTGTGCAAGATCAGCTGCCCTTCTCGGAACGACCGGTCCATGGCGTAGCGCGTGAAGGCGGTCAGCGCCTGGCCCGCGATTTTCGATTCCCACTGCGCGAGCCGTTCGTGTTCGGAACGAGCGCGCGCGCTCGGCTTGGGTGCGCCACCCTCCTTGGTCGGCCGATGCGGTGTGGCCTGGGTCCCGCGCGGCGTGGTGATCGTGCGCGGGGGGCGGTAGTTGTGCTGCGACCCGCAGGTCTGGCAGATCACCCGCTTGGGCTGCGGCCCCACCATCGCGATGATCCGGTGCCCGAGATCCATGCGGCAGCGCGTGCACCACGCGTCGATTTCCGATCCAGCACCGAGCTTTTTCACCGCGGGGGCTCCTCCGGCTCTTCGGGACGATCGAGTTCGTCTCCAGGTGCGGGCGGCGCGGGCGGCATCGTGCTGCGCTTGTCGCGGCGAACTGCCACGCGCGCTCGCACGTCGGGTTTGGGTGCGCCGCCCGGTTTGGCGTCGTTCGGTATGAAGCGCACCTCCGTCTTCACCTCGAACGACAAGGTGGTCAGCACCTTGGACAGCTCCTCGGCCAGGTTCGTCTGCTCGAGAAAGTCGCGGATCTCTTTGGCGACCACGCGATAAAGGCCGTTTTTGGTCTCGTCGATCTGAGCGAAAATCAGCGCCAGGACTTCCTTCGGCAGTTTCAGCTCGCGCACGAACTCGCGAACGTTTTCCGGCGCTTCCTGGAGGCGCTCGTAGCCGCCCTCCAGGATGCGCTTGATGACCTCGGGCAGGATGCGCTCGACGCGGCTGCGCTCGCGCTCCGTCTCTTCCCGGTCGATTGGGGGCCGCTCGCTCGGCACAGAGTTGGAACTACCGTGGCGCAATGCGTCAGTCAACGTGCTCGAAGCTCGGCCCTCTTCGGCCCGCGCCGGCGCCGCGCCGTGGAGTAGCCTCGGGCGCCGTGCGCTGGCCGGCTTGCCTGCTGGTTGCGATGGTCGGGTGTCGCAACGAATCCGCGGCGCCCTCGCTACGCCAGACCGTCGCACCGAGCGCGGCCCCCGTCCCCGGACGCGCAGCGCGAGCGGCCGCGAGCGGGGGCAAGGCGGACCTCGGCCAACCCGCCCCCGTGGGCGGCAAATGGCTCAGCTGCTACGGCAGCTTCGCGCCGCGCAATGATCCACGCCTCGACGTCGAGCGGCTTGCCGAAGCCTGTGGCCCGCCGAACGGTATGGTCAAAGTCACGAGCTTCGACGGCGACGTCAGCGCCGACGCTGGAGCCGCTCCCGAGCATCGCTTTTCGGCGCGTGCGGGCGAGTGCTTTCGCGTGTTCGCCGTGGCGGGCTCGACGGTCGAGGATCTGGACGTCGAGGTGCTCGATTCGAGGCGCGGCCGCGTGGCGTTCGACGAGGGCGACGATCGCTGGCCGATCGTCGAGCCCGACCGGTCTTTCTGCGCATTCGATGCGGGCGAGCAGTCGATCCGTGTGACCGCTTCGCACGGTGCCGGGCGCTACGCGATCGAGCTCTGGAAGCTGCCCTGAAGAATCCGTTGTAAAATGTCCGCGATGCAAGCCATCTACGCAGAGAGGCGCGAGAAGGTCCTTCGAGCGATCGGGCCCGCAGGGGTGATGGTGCTGCCCGCCGCGCCGCTGATGATCAGAAACGGCGACGTCGAGCACGAGTATCGCCAGGATTCCGACGTCTATTACCTGACCGGTTTCGACGAGCCGGAGAGCGTGGTCGTGCTCGGTGGTGCCGGCGACCATGCCTTCACGTTGTTCGTTCGCCCGCGCGATCCGGAACGCGAGGTCTGGGACGGCGCGCGGGCCGGGGTGGACGGCGCGCGCGAGCGCTTCGGTGCCGCTGCCGCGTTTCCGATTGCCGAGCTCGAGCAGAAGCTGTTCGAGCTGATCACGAACCGCGAGCGGCTCTACTACCGGCTCGGGCAAAACCGCGCTTTCGACGAGCTGATGCTGCGCGCGATCGATCGCGTGCGCGGTCGCGCAAAGCTCGGCGTGAGCTGGCCGACGCAAATCGTGGAGCCCGGCACCGTGCTCCACGAGATGCGGCTGTTCAAGTCGGACGACGAGCTGGCCGCGATGCGGCGCGCGATCGCGATCAGCCGCGACGCCCACGTCGAGGCGATGGCCCGGTCGGTGCCGGGAATGCACGAGTTCGAGGTCGAGGCGCTGCTCAGAGCGACCTTCCGGGCCGGCGGAGCCGAACGCCCGGCTTACGCGCCGATCGTCGGATCGGGCCCGAACGCCACCGTGCTCCACTACCGCCGCAACAACCGCCGGCTCGAGGCGGGCGATCTGCTCTTGATCGACGCGGGCTGCGAATTCGAATACTACGCCTCGGACATCACGCGCACGTTTCCGGTGAGCGGGCAGTTCACGCGCGAGCAGCGCGAGATCTACGAGATCGTGCTCAGGGCCCAGCTCGCGAGCATCGATGCGACGCGGCCCGGAGCGACGCTCGACGACGTGCACCGCGAGAGCGTGCGCGTGATCACCGAAGGTTTGATCGGTCTCGGCCTGGTGCGCGGACCGCTCGAATCGGCGATCGAAGAGCAGCGCTTCAAGCCGTACTTCATGCACAAGACCAGCCATTTTCTGGGCATGGACGTGCACGACGTGGGCAGCTATTTCCTGAACGGGAAGGCGCGCGCGCTCGCCCCCGGCATGGTGATCACGGTCGAGCCGGGAATCTACGTGGCCGAAAATGCCGCCGACGCACCGGCCGAGTATCGCGGGATCGGTGTGCGGATCGAGGACGACGTGCTGGTCACGGTGGAGGGGGCGGAGGTGCTGAGCGCGGCGGTGCCCAAGCTCACGGCCGAAATCGAACGCGCGTGCGCCGCGTGAAGCGGATCGCGCCGGCGCTCTTGCTGCTTTCGGTTTCGGGCTCCGCCCGATCGAAGGAGCGCGAGGCCGATCCCGAGCTCATGCGTGGTCGCTACGCGCATCTGTTCGGGGGGCTCGAGATCGGGCGCGGCCTCCGCTTCAACAATCCGTACCGGCTCGAAACCGTGCTCGGCGACGACGCCCGGTCGCTCTCGCTGACCGCGACCTACCTCGATCTCTCGGCGGGTGCGGCGTTCGGATCGCCCGACGGCGTCCAGCAAGGCGCGGCGTTGCATCTGAGCCTCGCGCTGCACGGCATTCCTCAAGAAGTGGTCACGCCCTCTTACGTGCTGATGTGGCAGAATCCGCCATTTCGGCTGCACGGGCGCGTCGGAACCCCGGTCGTGCTCGAGCCGGACTGGAACATCGGAGCCGAAGTCGCCGGGGGCGGCGCGTGGCTTCTGAGCGCCGGCCTCGGCTTCGGTATCGAGCTTTCGGCGAGCTTGTTCTACGGCGCCGAGACCTACGAGCGCTCGGCCACCGCGATCCCGATCGTTTCGCTGCAAGCCGGCGTCGCCGTCGACTACGAGATTCTGCCGTGACCAAGCTGCAGCGCGTCTTCTTGGCTCTGGTTGCGCTGCTATTTTGCGCGGCGCCGGTGCCGGGCGACGTGGGCGGATGCGGTCAGAGCGCCGACGAGCTCGATCCGGAGGTCTTTTTCGCGAGCAAGCGCGTGATCGATTGCCGGCAATGCCAGTCGTGCGGCATCTCGACGCGCCTCTGCAGCGCTGCTTGCGCGGCGAATGACGAGCAGCAGAATTTTCCCGAGGGCTGCCGGCCGCTGGTGCACGACGGCGAAGTGTGCCTGCGGGCGCTGCACTTCGCTTCGTGTGACGACTACGCGAGCTACGTCGACGACGCACACCCGACCGTGCCGACGGAATGCGATTTCTGTCCAGGAGCCGCGCGATGAGGTCGGCGCTCGTGCTCTGCCTCGCGCTCGCTGCGTGCACGGCTGCCGAGCAGCTGACCGCGCCGAGGGGCGATTACGAAGCGTATCGTCGTGTTCGCCTGGCCGGCAGCGTCGAACAGCGGCTGGTCGCGAGCTGGCGCTACCTGCAAGCCATGCCGGAGGGGCGTTTTCGACCCGAGGTGGAAAGTTGGTTTCAGCGCAACGAGCCGCGCTACGTCGCGCGCCACTACGAGGACCTCGGCACGCTCGAGGCTTACTTGAAACAACTTCCCGACGGGCCGCGCGCCAGCGAGGTCGCCGATCGGATCGGCGAGCTCAGGGCGGTGATCGCGTTCGAACGGCGCCGCGATCGAGCGCTGACCGAGCAGGCGCGCTCATTCGAAGAAACGCTGGCGGACGCGCAACGCATGCGCCGGGACCTGGTTCAGAGCTTCGTGGGCTGGACGGAACGCTTGTCCCGGATCACGAGCTGGGGCGAGCCCACGCCGGCGCTCGATCACGAGTTCATCTACGAGTTCAGGCTGTCGGACCCGCGCGGACGCTGCGTCGCCAGCCGCTGCGTCAAGACGCTGTCGATGCCCTACGCGGTGCCCGAAGTGCGGCGCGTGGAGTCGCGTCACGCGATCTTCGACGTCGTATTGCTGCTCGACGAGCGCGGCGGCGTGCGCGCGGCGGCCGTGACCGGGCCGGAGCTGTTCACGCGCGTCGCCGAAGCCGCGGAGATGCGCGCGATCCGCCCCGACGACGGTCTGGCGCGCGCCGAGGCGATCGCGCGCGCCGCGGAGCTGGTGAGCCACGCGCTCGAGCCGGTGCTGCCCGCGGCGACCTGCGCCCGGGAGGCCGTGAGTCCGGTCGTGGTGGCGCGGGCGTGCCGGGGCCTCGACGTTCGGATGACCGCGGCCGAAGACCTCGAGCGCGAGGATCGCGTCGAGTTTGCGCCGATCGACGCGCCGCGGGCGCCTTGACGGTGCTAAGCATTCGCGCGGCCATGCGACCGTTGATCCCATACCTCAGCGTCCCCGAGCTCACGCTGATCCCGCGCGAGATCCTGGGTGGCTTTCCGCCGGTCGACGTTTCGGTCAAGCCGTT
>Ga0111538_10007174_pt1 | contig 15036 bp, 11 predicted proteins | sample SoiMethybrSBSTD1_FD_79669 | JGI IMG/M metagenome (GOLD analysis project Ga0111538, IMG submission 79669) | Bulk soil microbial communities from a Populus tree surrounding site in Tennessee, USA - Soil MetaG P. TD hybrid SBSTD1 (version 2)... | ecosystem: Environmental > Terrestrial > Soil >... | reverse complement strand
TCGGTCGGCATGCCGGTGGCAAGGCGGCCCAATCGAGAGGCGAGATCGAGGATGCGTGTGAGGTCGGGGATGCGGAGACGTTTTTCGCCCTGGGCCTTGTAGAGTTCGAGGGCTTCGCGGGCCAGCGTGATGCACTCGTTGTGAAGGCGCCATTCCTCCTCGCGAAGAGCTTCGGCGCGTTCGGCGACGAGTTTGTGACTGGCGTATGGGTTGTGGTTTTGTGCGGGAAGTTGAGAATTCATACAGTAGCCCCCTGGCAAAATCGGTCAGTTCTGGTCAGTTTCGGTCAGTTTTTCGTCGTCGGGTTCGTCCGCGCCGTCCGGTGTGTGAATGGGAGCGCACTTTTTATCAATGCGTGCCATGAGCGCGCCCTGATACCAGTAGAGTTGCTGAGTATCGACATAGCCGTAGTCGCGCTCGCGCAAAACTTGTTGGACGCGCTTAAGTTCTTCGGCGAGGTAAGTGAGGTCCTGCTCGTAAGACGAGAGGACGCGCTCCTGGATGGCCTGAAGTTCAAGGGCGCGTAGTTTTTGAATGCGCGTTTTGAAGCGAGTGGACCAGGCGACGGCAATGCCCTTGGAGATGTCGAGTTGCTCGGCGATGCGATCGCAGCTCAGGCCTTTGGCGCGGAGTTCGATGAATTTGTCTTTGGTTTCGTTGGTGTGCATGGGAGTTGAGTGTTGAGAGTTTGCTGAGAACCTGTACCAGTTTGTCCCTCACCCTGACCCTCTCCCCGAGGGAGAGGGGACAGCCGAGCGCAGTCCATGGTCGTGTCGATGTGCGTTGTGCCCTTTCCCGATTCCGGTCGGTCATAATCTGTTCCTTTCATGGCGGTATTTTAGCATGGGTTTTTGAGGCAACGGCGTTGCGGCCAATCTGAATGTGACAGGAGAGGACAGGAGAGGACACGAGCGGACAGGAGCGGACATTTTTTTGTGAAAATTCCGCTTGACGTGTTTTGGGATTTATAAGGAAGGCAGGAAAAGAGGAGGCGACGAAGGGCGAGAGCAGGGGGGCCATTCAAATCTCAGCGACCGAACCCGATCACCGTAACCGCTTCGCTATAGGCTGCTTGTGATTTACCGGGACGCTCGAGTATGGCACGTTCGACGTATAGCGGTATGATCGGTGTGAAGGCCTGCACGTATTGCGGGGCGGACAACCAGGACACAGCAACCGGCTGCGGTCAGTGCGGCACGCCGTTCGTTGTCGTCGAGTCGAACGGCACAACGCGAATGAGGTGCGAGAGCTGCGGGTTCGAATCGACTCTGCCGAATTCGTTCCATACGCGACGGCGCCCAGTCAACAAGAAGGCCTACGTGCTATGCCCCGTCTGTGACGAAAAGCAGCAGCGGGCCGGAGGCTTGTTCTCGATATATCTCTTTCTGTTTGTGGCGATGATAGGGGCTCTGTTCGCCGCTTTCGACCGGGAGACGATGATCGGCGCTCTGCTGCTGAACATCGCATTGCTGCAGGTACTGGTGTTTCTGTCCACCGTGCTGCACGAACTCGGCCATCTTGCCGCTGCTCAATTGGCCGGCTTGCGTGTGTTCGGCATTGAGATTGGCTGGGGGCGTTGCCTTGCAGATTTCCACACTGGACCGTTGCGCTGGCAGGTGCGCGCGTTGCCGTTTGGAGGCATGGCGTATGCGACCATACGTGACACGGGGAATTACCGGCTGCGACAAAGCCTATTTGTTATCGGAGGGCCCATCGTAAATGTGATCCTGCTCATCATCGCGATTGCCTCGTTTAAGACTGATGAGCGGCTGAGCGATGTGATCGCTCAAGGGTTATCACCGGGGATGATGTTGTTTGTCGCCAACGCGGCACTTCTGGTATTGAGTCTTTGGCCGCAGGAGTTATCGCGCAGCTCCGGACGTGTTGCGAACGACGCGCTCCTTCTGTCGCGGATATGGAAGCAGCCAGAGTCCGAAATAGCGCAGCTGCCGGTTTACTGGTACTACTACGAAGCCGAGCACTGCCGGCGACAGAGAAATTACGCCCAGGCTGAAAAGTGGGTCACGGAAGGGCTCGAACGATTTCCGGACAGCTTTCTCCTGCTCTGCGAGCGGTTAGGGATTCTCGACGACCAACGGGATTATCGGGCCGGGCTTGAGCTAAGCGAGAGGTTGCTATCACGGAGCGGCGAACAGCCGGGCCTTGAACCACTCTTGCTAAGTAGTGTCGCGTATTTTTGCGCGTTAATCGGCGATGCGAATTTGATTGGGCGAGCCGATGAAACTTCTAAGCGTGGGTTGGAAGAGATGCCATGGGCTCCCGCAGTAAAGGGCACGCGTGGGGCAGTGCTGTTAAGGCTGGGTCGATATGAAGAAGCACTGCAGTTGCTGAAGGAGGCGCTGGCTGCGCATAAGGAGCGAGCGGACGGTGCGACCTGTGCGTGCTGGCTTGCCGAGGGATACCTGGCGCTCGGCGAAACCGCACAAGCACGACGGTATTTGGGTTTGGCGCGAAAACTGGATCGGCACTGCTCGTTGATCGATACCATCACCGAACGAGTTGGGGCGGCGGACAACAGCAGCCAGTAGGCTAACTCGGTCGCCGAAGGCACCAGCAAAGGGGCGCGGCAGCGCGCGGCCTCCGACGGGTTCGCGACAACGCGAGGAGCGAAGGGAGTTGTTATATTGGACCTGGTGATTGCCCTACTGTTCTTCTCACCGCCTCCCGGAATTGTTGCCGCAACCGCTCATCGATTTTATTCTGGTCCCGATATTGCAGGAACAAAATTCCAATCACACCTGTCACGGGATCACCCCATGCCACCGTGCCGCTGGGGCCTTCGTGAAGGAACACGCCGTCGGTCAACGACCAGCCAAGACCCCACCCGTGCGTTTGCGGCTTCAACATCTCCGCGACTGCGCTGCGTGACAGCACTCGTCCGTGATTGTCGAGAAACAGTGCAGGAATCCCTTGGGGCTCCCCAAAGTCTCAATAGGATGGGTCGTCGGGATCGCCAGCCGAATTCAGCCCCGTGCCGATGATGGTGGAGGTGCCATTCCCAAATTTCGCGCGCGTGTCGTACTCTTTGTCCACAGGGGCCTTCTCGGCGATGAGCCAGGTATTTTGTGGAAGGCCGGTTACTGTGCCGGTGCGCAAGAGCGAATAGCGTTGGAGTATGGCATCGAGAGCGCCGTCGTCCATGGCGGTATCGCCCAGGTGCATTCTGATATAGGGCTTCAGTTGGGAAAGGTCCTCAGGCAGTTGACCGTTGTTGGCGTTGATAAAGGCGTTGAGTGCGCTGGCCAGCGGCAACCGGTTTTTGGCGAGATCCCGCAGGCGGCTCAGGGTCTTGCGCACATCGACGTCACTGTCGAGCTTCGCTTCTTTTGTTGCCGTCAACCAGTCCACGTCGGTGAGCAATTTGAGTTCGGGAATCTGTTTGTCGGGCATGCGCTGCATGTGCCTGGCGATCTCCTCAGCCTGAGCCTTGTAAGCAAAGAACTGCTGCACGGATGGATCGTTCATGTTCGCGTTGGCTTGAACCGCCTCTTTCTGCACCGCGCGCAAACGTGCCACTTCGCCGCGGAGTTTGGGCAGCTCGGCGAGTGTCTGTTGCAGGCGGTCATTCTCCTCCTGCAGGGCAGCGTGTCGCGCCGCGGCCTGGTCACGCTCACGTTTCAACCCGGCGACCTGCTCGATAAGCGGCGCGTGTTGTTGCTCGAGTGTGGCGATCTCGGTCCGCATGGCCGAGACCTTGCGGACTTCGTACACTCCGGTGCCCACGGCCACTGCGAGGGTCGTCGCGATAAGGGTCTTCTGCATGGTTGTCATAGTTATAGTGTTTGCTGCGGCAACAGCGGTTGAGGTTGAAACGGCGGCTCCGGCGATGCTGGCGGCGGCCACCAGGGTGATGTTCAAGGCCACGGGCGCGGCTTGAACCGCGTGTGCCGAGATGATCACGGCAAGTCCACTCGCGCCGACCGTCACGCCTCGTTTGCTGAAGAAAGCGCGCAAGCGTTCCAGCGCGCGGCTGACCCGCTTTTGGGCGGCGTCATCGGACGTGCCAAGAGTCTGCCCAACTTCACGCAGGCTCCGGTTTTCGAAATAACGCAGCAAGACGGCGGTGCGATCCGTTTCGTCGAGCGCGTGCACGGCTTCGTCCAGCAATGGTTCGATCTGGGCCCAGTCCGAGGAATCAGCGTGGATGGCATTCATCTGCGTGGCGATTTGTTCGCGGAGTTGTCGGCGCGCTTCGCCGCGCACCACATTGATGGCCGTGCGCCGCGTGACCTCGTAGAGCCATGCGGTGAGCACTGTATCGGGTTTGAGCTTCGCGGCGTTTCGCGCCAAATCAGTGAAGACCGATTGCGCGACCTCCTCGGCGAGTTGCGGTAAGCGGACCTGACGCAACGCGGCGCAATAAACGAGGTTCAGATGCCGCTGGACGAGCGCCGCAAATGCATCCTGCGACTGGTCCCGTGTGAATTGCCGCAACAAATCCAGATCAGTGCCGGTCATCTCACAAGCCTATCCCCGCCCACGGCCCAAATCCGACAGGAAAAGTCAGGGCACGTGCCGCGACGGCATCCCTTGGCGCTTTGCGTTCACGGCGTGGCGGTTGTGTTCCGGTTCTGGATGGGACCGGAGGATCCACAAGCGTGGCCACGGATCAGGGGGCGAATTGATAACTCACAAAGGCCACGCGCCGGCTGTCAGGCGACCACGAAGGGACATTGATCGTGCCCTGCCCGCCAAAAAGCTTGGCCAGCACTTCAATCTTTCCGCCCGCCAGCGGCATCACGCGCAAGGTAACATCTTTGTTCTCGGGGTGGCCTGTGACGTCCTGTTCGTAGGAAAGAAACACCAGCCACTTGCCGTCGGGTGAAGGATGCGGGAACCAGTTGTTGAACTCGTCGTTTGTTACCTGCGTCTGCTCCGCGCCATCGGCGCGCATCCGCCAGAGGTGCATCCGGCCGGTGCGGTCGGAGTTGAAGTAAATCCACTGGCCGTCCGGCGAATAATCAGGGCCGTCATCCAGCCCTTTTGCGGCGGTCAGACCTGTTTCTGCGCCGCCTCCAGCCGGAATAGTATAAATGTCATACTCCCCTTTGCGCTCCGCGCAATACACCAGCATCTTGCCGTCGGGCGACCAACCGTGCCAGTACGAAGGAGCCGCTTCGGTGATGAGCTTCGGCGTGCCACCGCCGATCGGCAGCGTGTAGATGCGGGACTTTCGATCGAGCTGGGATTGGTCGCTGATCGCGAGTGTGGTGCCATCGGGCGAGATGCCATGATCGTTGTTGCAGCGCACGGCAAAGCCCGTGTCGATGGCCTTCGGTTCGCCATGGCTGGTGGGAATTTGGTAGATGCGCCCCCGGCCATTGAACAGGAGTGAGTTTCCGTCGCGCGACCAGTTGGGTGCTTCAATATGATTAGTCGTCGTCCAGACAACACGCCGGTCCTTCGAGGAAAGCGGAACCGTTTCGAGTGTGCAAATCAGTTTCCGGGGGCCGCTCACGGGTTCCGTGTTCAGGGCGACGTTGGAAAAGACGGCTTTCTCAATCCGTTCGTTATTGTGCGCGCACACTCCGAGCCCGACGTAAAACGGCTCCTTCAGGTCGAGCCGAAAAGATCCGCCCGCCGGACGCAACTCGCCATCCGCGCCCGCGAAAGACATCGAAACGTACCGCCCGCGCTTCTCGATGCGCAATCGCTTCGGCCGGCTGACTGCGGACTGGATTTCGTAAGTGCGCTCATTGCTCGCTTCGCGGTATTGCAGTGATGTGAGGCCATCGCCATGCAGGGCGGCGTCGGCGTAAGCCGCATTCGGCTCGAGGCTTTGGCGAACAAGAAGGCAAGCCTTGCGATGCGGGTCGCCTCCCTCGCCCAGGAAGGAGATGTCTGCAGCCAGCGTCACGTCGCCCGACAATCTCTTCCACACAAAATGGAAGGCGTCATTGGTGAACCACATGTTGGCCCCACCTCCGGCCACGACGTAGGAGCGACGCGCGTCGTCGAACTCGACGGATCCGGGGAGCTTCGTAGCGCCAACGTCGGTGTGCGCATCAAAAATACCAGCCGCAGTGCAAACGGACGTCGTGAGGATCAGCGACATGACCGTAACCCGGGTCACGCACACCGAGTTGGTTTTCAATGATCGCTTCACAAAAAGCGCTACTCCACTTCATGCACGTCATGCAGCACGCCACGAGGAATACAGATCACCAGCACTTTTAGATGGCCCCAGGCGCGGTGCTTTACGCCGCGGGGGACATAGACAGTTACGTCTTTGTGCAGCTCGACTTCCGCGTCGTCGAGTCGCATCTGCCCGCTGCCCTCGAGCACATAATAAATCTCGTCCGTGCGTTCATGGTAATGAAGCTTCGCGTCGGTGATTTCGAGATGATGGACTTCTGCCGCGGCGCCGTCCTGCTCTTCGATGAGTGGGCGAATTTGTCCACACGTCTCGGCCCAGGGTTTGATTTGCGTGACCTCGCGGCGCAGAAAAGAAGTCGCAGTTTTCATCGGCCGGAAGTAAAGGGGCCGAACCGTACCCGCGCAATGACAATAACGGTGCGGCCGTTTCGCCCAAAGCGCCCTCGAGACTGGAACTCCAACTTAAGTGGACAGATTAAGTGGACAGATGCGCCTGGCCTGAAAATTTCGACCTGGCTTTGGCCAGGATTTGGTCCAGTTGGCGTTTCAGGAACTCGACGTCTTTCTCGACCTCCGCGAAGGAGGCGCATTTGCCGCCAAGGCAGACGTCGTTCTCCTCATCGCCGAAATAGCCTTTGACAATGATTTGCGCGCGACCCGGTCGATAGAGATGGTCGTCGTTTGCGAATTTGAGGTTCAGATAGAGCATGTAATCGCCGGTGCTTGACCGACGCGACGCAGTGTGTGGTGGAGCCGCGGTTTGGGGAATTGGGGTGTTGCCCTACGCGGGAAGGCGCCGCTTTTGTCTGCTTGCGCAGCGGCCCAGCCTGAGCAGAGAATCATGCGATGATCCGAGCCTATCAACGTTATGACGCGCATGCGTTTCACGCGGATCTCGGACAGGACGCGCTCGCAGGAACGATTTTCTTCACGAGTCGCTCGCTGACGTTTCAGAGTGGCGAGACTCACGTCGAAGTGCCTCTGAGCGGGTTGCTGGCGGAGTTCGATGACACAGGCGAAGGGCGGGTCATCTTCCGCGATTCGGGTGAATCGGGCTGGACGATAGCGACTGTCGATACGTCCGTGCTGGAATGCCGGTCGGTGCCGCAGATTGCGGAGCTGGCAGGGCAACTCGAATCACAGGCCACGCGAGGCGAGCTGTCGCGGCGCGCCAAAATGGTGCTCGTGTTTTTCGCGGGCTGCGGCCTGTTGCTCTGGCTCGGGATGGTCGCAGTCGGAGCGATGGTGCGATCGATCGTGGCAAAGGTGCCGGCGAGTGTAGAGCAGGAGTATGGGAGCGCGTGTCTCAGCGAACTGAAGGAGGAACTCGATCTGGTCGAGAACACGAATCTGGTCGCCGAACTCGCGGCTCTGGCTGAACCGCTTCTGAACGTCATGCCAAAGAAACAGGAATGGCAATTTTACGTAGTCGACGAAGAAGTGCCTAACGCATTCGCCTTGCCGGGCGGTCACATCCTCGTCACGCGCGGACTGCTGGAACTCGCCGAAAAACCGGAGGAGTTGCTCGGTGTGCTGGCGCATGAAGTCGCGCACGTAACCGAGAAGCACGGATTTCGCCACCAGGTCGCTGCCGCCGGGCCGTTGTTGGTCTTGCAGGTTTTCCTGAGCGGCCAGAGCGGCACGACGGCGCTGCTCGGGGGCGCTTCGGCATTGCTGGTCGCGCAGAGTTTTTCGCAGGAGTACGAGAAGGAAGCCGACGAAACCGGTTGGGATTACATGATCAAGGCAAAGATCGACCCGCGCGGCATGATCACGATGTTTGCCAAACTCCAGGCGTACGAAACTCAACATCCGCAACCTTCGATCCTTCCCAGGGCCTTCGAAAGTCATCCTGACGTTGCCAAGCGCATCGCGCGACTCCAAGCAAAGTGGAAACGATTATCGCGCAAGACGGGCTTCCTGGACTTGAGCGAGAAGTCAGTCCCCAAGCCGTAGTGCGTCACCAACCCAGCTTGTGTTTTTTGGTGACGTAGAGCACGCCGAGGATACGCATGGTGACGGTGAGCAAGTAGACACTGATCAAAGCCCACACGGCCCGAAGGCCAAAGAGCAAAAACATCGTCGACATCGACGTGGTGAACAGCGACGGGCCCACCAGGCCGCTTGAGACTGCGCTGCCGAGCCAGCGGATGCCGAACACGCCGGCTACGAGAATGACGGTAATGATGTATTCAATTGGGACCTTCAGGATCGACGGCACGACAACCAGTGGATTGCACGACATGACGTCGTCGTTGATCGCGACCGTGAGGAACGCCATCGGAAAGTAAAGGCATCCGAAAATGACTGCGGGAATAAGAGCAATGCCCGCAGCGGGTTGCTGCTGGAAGACGGCGAAAAATGCGAGCACGAGCGCCGGCCCGAACGATACCAACGTAACCCCAAGCAATCTAAGAAAACCGCCGAAGACATCGTCCAACCCGGGAAGGTCGGGCGGTTCGTCTTCATCAATCGCCGTCGAGTTGATGATATTCTGCGCGTAGGAGAAGAAATAGCCGATGGCGATCGCTTTGGTGATAATAAAGAAAAAACCTCTGCTAATAAAGTCCAGCAGCGCAAAAGCGATGGTCGCGAAGATGAGGATCATTACGCCCTTTCCGCGGAAGGGGTAAGCGAAAGCGCGTGGCAACTCCCGGAAGAACGTCTTTTCCTGTGGCGCTTCGATGGCGACTCGCGCGGGCGTGGCAAGGGCGCCGCACGACCGGCAGAATGTCTGGTGGCCCGAGGGCGTCGTGCGTGCGGACACGCAAAGGTCGCACAGCGGCCTGCGGCAGCCCGTGCAGACGAAGTGAGCGAAGGCGTGCGAATGGAATTTGCACTTCGTGTTCGGCGGCAGGACGATCCCGGCCGGTTCCTCTTCGTCCGGCGGGGCTTCCTCGACAACTTCAGCGGAAGGCGGCGGGGGCGCGTGGGCGGATGCCAGCGAGACTCGCAGCGGCGATGCGCCTGGCACGTTGACCCTTAACGGCGCTGAAGTTGGAGTGGCGCTGGCCGGGACGAGTGGCGGTGGCGGTATGGGGGTCAGTTGAGCGCGCGGCGTCGCGATTGGCGCGGTTTCGACGTTTCCCTCGAACAAGATCGGAACGTTTCCCAGTTGAAAATATTGCCCGGTCTGCAGATCGGTCTCGGTCACTTTCGTGGCGTTGACGAAGCTGCCGTTGGTAGACCCGAGATCACGCAGCCGAAGAGTTCCATCGGCCAGAATCACTTCGCAATGCGCACCGGACACCGACGGATCGTCGATGGTGAAATCGTTGCCTTCGCGACGGCCAAGGCGGTTGACTCCTTGCTTCAGCACAATCTGCTGCGCCTGCGGCGTACACGGATTGACGATCAGTCGCGCCATATTCCCAGGAACGGATCGATTATGGGTAGTAAAAGATCTTTTGTAAATACTTAGGCGGCGCCGGTAATCGCCGCCCGCGTTGCGTCGCGCGCGCTCTTCTGGCAAAAGAGCGCTAATGGCGCGACCACGACTTGTCTGCTTGTTGCTGGCATTGGTCACCTTGCTGCTCTATTTGCCCGTGTGGCAGCACGGCTTCATCGTTTATGACGACAACCTCTATGTGACTGAAAACCGGACCGTCCAGCGCGGGTTGACCTGGGCCGGGGTCAAGTGGGCCTTCACCACGCTGCACGCCAGCAACTGGCATCCCGTGACCTGGCTTTCGCACTTCCTGGATTGGGAGTTGTTCGGTTGGAATGCGGGCGCGCACCATTTAATGAATGTTCTTTTTCACGTTGCGAACACCGTGTTGTTCTTTCTGTTGCTCCACCGGATGACCGCTTTGGTTTGGCCTTCCGCCGTAGTGGCGGCCCTGTTCGGATGGCATCCCTTGCACGTCGAGTCGGTGGCATGGATTGCTGAACGCAAGGACGTTCTCTTCGCGTTTTTTGGCCTGCTCGCGCTGCACGGGTACGTTCGGTACGCGCGCGACGGAAAGTGGCCCGGTTATTTTTCCGCGCTGCTCTGTTTCGCTTTGGGGCTCATGGCAAAACCGATGCTCGTCACTTTGCCTTTTGTCTTCCTGCTGTTGGATTACTGGCCTCTGAAACGACCGGCTGGTTTCCTTCGCCTGGCCGTTGAGAAGTGGCCGTTCTTTTTGCTCACGGCAGTTTCCTGCGTCATCACGATCATCGCCCAACGCGAGGAAGCGATGGTCGACCTGGAACGCCAACCGCTTAACGCGCGCGTGGCGAACGCGATAGTCGCCTACGCTGGTTACCTGGCAAAGACGGTTTGGCCCGTCGATTTGGCAATTATGTATCCGCTGGATCGGCGGCTGCCATGGGCGCAAGTGGCGGTCTCGGCCCTTGTTCTGGCCGTGATCTCGTTCGTTGCCTGGCGCTCGCGTTTGAGCCGGCCGTACTTGCTGGCCGGGTGGCTGTGGTTTCTGGGCGTGCTCGTTCCGGTTATCGGGTTGGTGCAGGTTGGCCGGCAGGCCATGGCAGACCGTTACACTTACTTGCCGTTGATCGGCATCTTCATCGCCGTTGTGTTTGCAGCGAGGGACCTTGCGCCGCGACTTCCCCTGAAGGCCTCGACTCGCGCCGTGGTCGCGGCGGCCATTCTTTTGGCGTGCCTCGGCGCGACATGGCGTCAATTGGCATACTGGAAGGACAGCCAAACATTGTTCGCCCACGCCGTGGCCGTCACAGAGGAAAATGCTGTCGCGCGGCTCAACCTCGGAGTGGCTCTGGAGCAAGCCGGCCAAACCGAAGAAGCCCTGGCGCAATATCGCGAGTCTCTGCGCATCAACCCGGGCCGGGCGCAGGCTCACAACAATGTCGCCAATCTCCTCGCGGCCGCCGGCAAAAAAGATGAAGCGCTGATTCATTATCGCGAAGCGCTGCGGTTGAACACAAAGGCGCCGCTCGCACATCTGAATCTCGGCACGACACTGCTCGAATTGGGCCGGTTCGAGGAAGCCATGCGAAGTTACGCGGAAGCAGCGCGGCTGGCGCCCGATGATCCGCGACCCGCCTACTTGATGGCCAAGGCGAGGCTGCAACAAAAGCAAAGCGCGCAGGCCGTCGCCCATTTCCGCGAAGCCTTGCGTCTAGCGCCAAACGATTTCCGCGCGCTCACATGGCTGGCGCGTGTGCTGGCTTCAGACAACGACCCGACTGTCCGCAGTGGAACCGCGGCCATCGAGTTGGCCCAACGCGCGAACGAATTTACCGCGAGCTCCGAACCGTTCGTGCTCGATACCCTGGCCATGGCTTATGCGGAAGCAGGACGATTCGCCGAGGCACAGCGATTCGCCGAGCAAGCGATCAGTTTGGCCGCCAAAGCAGGAGCGAGCGATGACGTCGCCGCTATGCAAAAACGGTTGGAGCTTTACAGAGCGGGCCATCCTTATCGCGAGTAGCCCCAACTTGCGTTTTGACATCGGAACGGCAGGTGCGGAACAGTGACTGCGAGTGATTCCTGCCGAGAAAAACCGGATTTTCGGACTCGATATCCTGCGCGCGAGCGCGATTGTTTTGGTGCTCGCGGCCCATACGTGGCCCACTAAATCATATTTGCAGTGGCCCCATGCTTTCGCGGTGCTCGGGGTCGAATTGTTTTTCGTGCTCAGCGGGTTCTTAATCGGGGGCATCCTGATTCGGTTGGCCGAGGAAGGCCGGCTGAAGAACCTGGAAGATGTCTGGGGATTTTGGCGGCGCCGCTGGTTCAGGACGCTGCCGAATTACTATCTGTTCCTGGCGCTGCATCTTCTGTGGCGCACCTGGGTATTGGGCTTTCCGGATCAAGTTGCCACCAACTGGGAATACCTGTTCTTCGTGCAGAATTTCCGGCATCCGCCCAGTTACTTCTTTCCTGAAACGTGGAGCCTTGCCGTCGAGGAATGGTTTTACCTCTTGTTCCCCCTTGTGCTGTGGGTTGCCTTGCGCGCATTCAAGCGTCCTCTGCTTGCATGGAGTGCGGTCATCGCCCTTTTTTTGGTTGTGCCAAGCGGCTTGAGGGTTTGGGTTGCCTCAAGCACAGATCCTTACGTTGACCCGGCGCAGATCGAGGCGTACCGGCGGAACTGGGACTCGATTGTTCGAATGACCGTGATGCTGCGACTGGACGTGGTGATGTATGGCGTCATCGCGGCTCTCATTGCCGCGAGGTGTTCAGTCTTATGGAGGCGAATGGCTGCCTGGTGGCCCATTGGGTTGGCGTTGGTGGCCGTGGCCATGGCCAGCATTGGCTGGCACGCCCCCCTGGAATTCGCCAAACCGTGGCATGGTTTCGTCCTCTGGCCGATTATCGCGATTGGTTTTGCGCTGCTGTTGCCCCGGTTTTCCCAAATTCGAGCAGCGCAGGGTCTTGTGGCGAACTGCACGTCGTGGGTAGCCAAAACTTCATATGCCTTGTATTTGTGTCATGGTCTTATCCTGGTCGCGATCTACAGGTGGCTGGGCCCAAAAAGCGTCTTCGGCCTTCAAAAGAACACGGTCCTTTGGTGCGTTACAGCATGGATTTTGTCTCTGGCCGTGGCGGAGCTGGTTTACCGCTGGTTCGAGAAGCCAATGATGGATTTGCGAGACCGGTTCGAGCGCGCCAAAAGCGGACCGCTGGACGAGAGAGTGGAATCGCCTCCCACGCCTGCGGCGTATCGCCGGCCATGACCGTGGCGGGGAATTCACGCAGTTAAGACTTGATTTTGTCAGCGGGCGGTCTTTAATCAAACGCTCCATAACTGATGAGGGCGTTGAACCTTCAATCTATAACTATTGCCCTCGTTGGCCAATCCAGCGTAAGCCGGCGTTTGGAAAGCCGCTGTTTTTCGGGGCGAACTGTAAGGAATTCGAACGCTGTTCAATCTGTTTGCCAAACGCGGCGGGCTGTGTTAAGTCTTGATCAACCCAGAACGCGGCCCCGGTCTCGCATTGTCATTCGAGGCTGTGGCACAAATGAAGCTATAGCGACGCAATCAATTTATTTTTATCGGACGTAAACAACACACATCCCTACTACCTATGCGACGGAATCTTCTTACACCAGCGTTAGCTTGTTTGCTGCTTTTGAGCGGCATCACGGCCTCCATCGGCCAGACGACCACTGTCCTTAACTACACCAACACGTGGAGTTATCTGGTAACCAACGCGTTGCCTCCCGGCGGATGGACCAACGTGAGCTACGCCGCCGCGGCGGGATGGCCCGTCGGCCAGGGGCCATTCGCCTTCCCAGCGGACGAAGTTATGCCCAGTGGTGTTCCAAACATACGGACGCTTCTTGACACGAATTTTAACGACACTTTCGTGACCAGCTTTTATTTTCGCACCACTTTTACGCTTTCGTCCAACCCGACCAACTTTATCTTCACAGCGAATACGGCGATCGATGACGGCGCGGTTTTTTACGTGAATGGCCGGCGGGTCCAAAACGTGCGCATGACCACTGGCACCGTGACTCACAACACGCTGGCTACGGGTGACGGCGGTGGAGATGTGAGCGCCCGCCCGCTTGACACTTTTGTGATTTCATCGACCAACTTTGTTCAAGGTGCTAATCTCATAGCCGTATCGGTCCACCAATCCACCGGCACCAGCAGTGACGTTGTATTCGGAATGGAACTCCAGGCCGAGACGATTCAACCGGTCGTGATCGTCGAGCAACCCCAGTCGCAGACTGTTCAGGTAGGACGCCGCGCCGTGTTTGAGGTGGAGGCCACGGGCACTGCTCTGTTCTACCGGTGGTTCACCAACGGCGTGCTTATCCCCTCCAGCAACACGAACAGTTACACCACGCCAATTACGACGTTGGCCATGGATGGAACACAATACTACGTCATTGTCAGCAACGCGATAGGCCTGGTGCAAAGCCAGACGGCAACGCTGCGTGTTGTTCCTGACACCTTTGGTCCGGTGGCGATCTCAGCCTTTCTCGCCCGGTCCAACTGGGTGGAGTTACGCTTCGATGAGCAACTTCACGTGACAAGTACCAACAGCCCTACGAACTTTGTCATACACGTGCTCGGAACAGGGGAGGAGTTGATGGGCACCAACGTATTTTTTGCGAGCACGACGCGAACCAGTGTCACAGTTCGGCTGCGCGATGTCATCTTCGGACCACCGACCAACTATGTCGTGTGCGCTTACAATATTAGCGATAACCTTACCAACGTTTCGGAGGGGCCCTTCAGGACCCTCACGACCTGCGTTCCTCTCTCGTTCACCAATGTAATCACTCTGATCGACTTCAATGAGATTTGGCGCTATAACGATAAACAGTGGCTCGTGGGCGCTACAGACCCGACGAATGGCGCCGGGGGAATCAATTGGAAACAGCTCAATTATCCAGAGGATCCAGAGTTGTGGCTCGACGGCACCGCGCCACTTCGCGACGATATCCAGCCTCCCATTACTGTGTGCACGGACACAAATCAGGGCACCGCGCTGGGCCGAACGCCGATCACTGCCTACATACGCAAGCGTTTGACCGTAAACTCGAATCTTCCTCCGAACGCCACTCTCATGATCCGCCATCAGTTTGATGACGCGGCAGTGGTTTACCTGAATGGGCGAGAACTATACCGCACGGCCGGTTTGACGGGAACGCCCGCCTACGGCACATACTCCACTGCGTCCGCGGAAGGAAACTGCACGACCGTGTTTTTGACTGCGCGGGCGACCAATGTGATTCGCGGACAGAATATCGTTGCTGTCGAACTGCATCAGGCCAACGAGATTGGCCAATTCACGCACGATACCTACTTCGATATGGAGTTGAATGTTGTTTCGCCACTCGGGCCGATCATTCCTGACATGACGATTGCCTTGACGAACAGCCCAAGCCCAGGCGTCTCGCTGCGTTGGCAGACCAACGCGCCCGGTTGGCAATTGCAGAGCGCCCCGGCTATTACCGGGCCATGGTCGCCTGTCACCCCGCCGCCGCCGGCGCCG
>Ga0111538_10007173_pt1 | contig 15037 bp, 10 predicted proteins | sample SoiMethybrSBSTD1_FD_79669 | JGI IMG/M metagenome (GOLD analysis project Ga0111538, IMG submission 79669) | Bulk soil microbial communities from a Populus tree surrounding site in Tennessee, USA - Soil MetaG P. TD hybrid SBSTD1 (version 2)... | ecosystem: Environmental > Terrestrial > Soil >... | reverse complement strand
GGGTGGGCTGCGCCGCAAGCTACGACGACCGCGCGAAGAAGATCGCACGTGCCACCGCCGGGCTGCTCAAGCAAGCCGGCGTCGATTTCGCGATCCTGGGGGAAGAAGAAACCTGCACCGGCGATCCAGCGCGTCGCGCCGGCAACGAGTTCTTGTTCGCGACGCTGGCGGAGGCGAACGTCGCGACCATCAACGGCTACAAGGAGCAAGGCGGGATCAAGACCATCATCACCACCTGCCCGCACTGCTTCAACACGCTGCTCAACGAATACCCGGACTTCGGCGGCAACTACATCGTGGTCCACCACACGAACTACATGATGGACCTGGTCGCCTCCGGAAAGCTCAAGCCTACCCAGGCCGTCAAGGCGCGCGTCGCGTACCACGACTCGTGCTACCTCGGGCGTTACAACGACATCTACGATCCGCCGCGCAAGATTCTGGAGCAAATCCCTGGCGTCGAGTTGGTCGAGGTCGACTACTGGACCAAAAACAAGGGGCTTTGCTGCGGCGCCGGCGGCGCGCAGATGTTCATGGAGGAGCAGAACAAGGACCGCGTCAACGTCAAGCGCACGCTCCAGCTGCTCGAAACCGGCGCCAAGACGATCGCCAGCGCGTGCCCGTTCTGCATGACGATGCTCACCGACGGCATCAAGGCGCAGGGCAAGGAAGACGAGGTCCGAAACATGGACGTGGTCGAGATGCTGGCGATTGCCTGCGGCGTCGAGGACAAGAAACAAAAGCCGGTCGAGCCCGAGGTAGCGACCGAGGCGGCGGCCGCGCCCGCCGAGTGATCGACGCTCACTCCGGTGCTAGAGTCGAGCCGACGATGTCCCTCGAAGAGCGCCGCTATCGTTGCGATCATTGCGATCGAACCTTCGAGGGTGATCCCGGCGGATCCGGGCTCCTGATGTGGACGCGCGGCGAAGAAGTCCGTTACGAAGAGCCTCCGCTTTGCGAGGAGTGCGCCTCCAACATCACGGTCGGTGCGCTGCTCAAATGGGACGTCGAGGAAGAGGAAGAGGGCTGAGACGCGGGCTGAGACGCGGCTGAGACGCAGGCTGAGCTCAATGCACGGTCGCGCCGGCGCGATCCACGCCGATCGGCGGCCTGCGCACGAGTAGCTCCCTGGCGGTGGCGCGCAAGAGCAACGCCGTGTCGGCGCTCAGCAGCACCTCGCGCAGCTCGCCGCGAGTGCACGCGCAAAGCATCGGCACTGCGATGTGTTGCGGCGTCCCTGGATTCAAGAGCAGCGCCAGACGCACGCGCGGCCGGCTGAGCCAGCGCGGCAGCTGAGCGATCTCGGCCAGTGCTTCGCGGCGCGCGGGCCGGTGAGCGACGAGCCTCACCACGTCGTCCTCGGTGAGCTTCGGATTCTGAAGCAGCTGGCGGATCACCAGCGGATGCGGATCATTGAGCAGCTTCTCGAACGAACGCCGGTGGGGACGGCGGGCGAGACTCCGCCGCTCGCCGACCGTCAGCTCGCGACCGGTTCCGTAGTCCGGCACCGGCGGCTCCTGCGGCCGCTGTTGCGGACTGCCGGGAGGCGCTCGCCGCAGCATCCGGTCGAGGCTCAGGAGCCTGCGCCCCGCGACTTCTTCCCGGAGCCGATCGAGCACTTCGCATTCGCCGAGCCCGACCATCAGCACCGCCAGCGCGAGCACCGCCTCGCGCGCGCCGGGATCGAGCCGCTCGCTCTCTTCGCACAAGGCATCGAGCAGCGGCGCCGCTCGATGTGGCGGCAAGCGCGTGAGCAATTCGCGCAACCAGGCCAGCCGTAACTCGACGTCCGGCAACGACAAGAGCACGCGCACGAGCCCCGCGACGTCGAGCATCGCCTCGAATATACCAAGCCCCGGGTTCCGCGCTACGCTTCGGGCGCCGATTCCGATGCTCGAGGCGCATTTCCCAACCAAAGAAATAGAAGCAGGAGTCACGCCGCTTGCTCGAGTCGCACGCGTCGCTGCCGCGTGGCGGCGGCGCGTCGACGGCCCGGCGCGCAGGGCGATGATTGCATTGTGCTTTGCGACACTCCTCGCTGGGGCGCACCTCGCGCGGGTCGGGACAACGCCCACGCGCTCGGCCGCGGGCTCGCTCCTCTTGCTCACCGTCACGATGATCGGCGTACGCGCCTGGCGCGAGCGCCGCGATTGGCGGGACGCGAGCCGTACCGTGAGCCGCGTCTTGATCCCGACCGACCGGAAGCTCGGCGAACGCGCGCTGCGTGCGCTAAAGCTCGTCGATCGAACCAAGCTCGACACGACGGCGGGCTCCGCGGATCTCGCCGATTTGCACCTCGAGCGGCTGATCGCACGCGCTTCGCTCGAATCGGTCGAGCGCGGCGCGGCGACGCGCGCACGCGGCTACGCGTGGCTGCTGCTCGCGTTGATCGCCGCGGGCGGTGCCGCGCTCGCGATCGGGCCGATGCGCGTGTTCGAGGGCATCGACGTGCTCGTGGCCTGGAAAGGACGCGCGCCGGTGCCGATGACCTGGCTCGAATACGTGAGCCTGTCCGCTCAGCCGCCCGGCTACCTGCGCTCGAGCGATCGCCAGCTTTCAGCGGCCAGCACCAACGCCGAGCCCATGGGCAGCGTGCTCACCGTGCGCGGTGTGCCGCGCTTCGAGGGCCGCCACCAGGTGCTGACCGACGGCAAACACGAGGTGCCCTTCGTCAGCGACGGCTCGGGCGGCCTGGTCGCGCGCTGGCCGCTCGAGCAGAGCGCCAGCCTGCGGATCGCCGCCCGCTTCGGCAAGGTGCTGATCGAGGAGCCGGAAGCGCTCGATGTCCGCGCCGTTCCCGACCGGGCACCCGTCGTCGTGCTCGAAGGCGCGCCGAAGACGCTGCGTCTCGCCGAGATCGAGTCCCTCGAGCTCGAGTACGCGGCGACCGACGACCACGGCATCAAGCAAATCGATCTCGTGCTGCGTGCCGGCGGCCGCGAGCAGCGGCGAGCTCTGGGTCGCTTCGACGGCGAGTCGCGCCACGAACGCGGCGCGCACGTGATGAGCGCGCGCGAGCCGTTTCTGCGGCGGACCTTCTTGCCGATCGAGGTCACGATCGAAGCCAAGGACAACGATCCCCAGGCCGGCGAGCCCAAGTGGGGCAAGAGCGCCGCGATCATCGTGTTGCCGCCGGCGGTCGGTGAGCCCGAGGCGCTGCGCTACGAAGCGCTGGCCGATGGGCGCGACGCCGTCGCCGACGTGCTGGGCGCGCAGCTGGTCAATAAGCTCAATGCTTACGAGGGCGAGCTGACGCGCCAGCGCGGTGCGAAACGCGCGGCGGAGATCATGAGCCGCGCGCTCGCGGGCAGCCACGGCGGGTTGCGCGTCCCGGCCGGTTTGCGCAGCTTCTTGAACGGCCAGATGCGCGTGCTCGCGCACATTCCGCGCCAGGGCGCCTCGCTCACACGCCAGAGCGAGGACGTCCTGCTCGCGGTCGACGTCGCGCTGCGTGCGCTGGCGAGCCGTGACGCGCGCGGGGTGGCGCAGCGGCTCGCCGACGTCGCCGATGAAGCGGCCGACGCCGCGAAGCGCGCCCGCGAAAGCGAGGCCGCCGCTCTAGCCCTGTCCCGATTCGACGCCGCGCTCGGAGCCCTCGATCGCGGCGCGGGTCAGCTCGCGAAGCTCGGCATGCTCGGCCGCGACGTCGGCAGCGTGGCGCGGGCCGATATCGGCCGGATTCGCCGCGCGCGCGACGCCGATCAGCTCTCGCAGTCGGAGGCCGCGGCCCGGCATCTGGCGGCCCGGCTGCGCCGCGCGACGCCGTCGTTTGCCGCCGAACAAAGTGGCGGGGTGGAATCCGGCATGGGTTCAGGCGCACCGGGCGGTGAGCCTTCCCAGGCCGACGACCGCTTCGATCAGCTCGCGGGCGAGCTCGAGCAGCTGGTCCAGGAACACGGGGACGAAATCCAGAACGTCGAGCGTGCGCTCGGTGACGCCGAGCAGCCCGAGCTCGTCGAAGGCCTGCGCGAAGAAGCCCGGCGCCGCGCCGAAGCGATCCGCCGCGCGGTCGAAGAGCTGCCTCAGCTCGGAGCGCCCCCCGGCAGCGCCCGTTCGTCGGCCGCCCTGGGACGCGAGCACGCCGGAGCGATGGCTCAAAATCTGGAACGGCTCGCACTGGAGGAGGCCGTCCAGAGCGGGCGCGACGCATTGAGCTCGCTCGCCGAGGCCGAACGCAAGGCCAAGACGTCGCGCGGCCTCGGCGACTGGCTCGACGATGCCGCGATGCGCGAAGCCAAACAGCGCTTGCAGGAGGAGCTCGCCTGGGCGGAGCAGAAGCTCGACACCGTGAAGCGCACGGCCGAAGCGAAAGCGCGGGGCGCGCTCGAGAAATCGGCGGAACGCGAGAGCGGGTTCGCGCGCCGCGCCGCCAACCTGTCCGGGCGCGGCAGCGAGGGCGAATCGGCGCTGCCGAAGGATGCGCTCGAAGCGCTCGAGCGCGCCGAGATCATCATGCGCGAGGCAGCCGGTGAGCTCGGTGCCGGCAAGGGTGAAAAGGGCGTCCTACTGCAACGTGAAGCGCAGCGGCTGCTCGAGCGCGCCAGCACCGGACAGACCTCCGACGCCGAGGAGGGCAACGGCGAGCAGCCGCAGTCCGGTCCGCACGAAGGCGGCCGCGCGATGCGCACCGAAGGCGAGGTTCCCGAGGACAGCAAGCGCGATGGGGCCGAAGAGTTTCGGCGCCGCGTGCTGGAGGGCCTGGCGAAGGATCCGGGGGGCCGGCTCGCACCGGCGGTTCGGCGCTACGCGGAGGGGCTGTTGCGGTGAAAAGAGCCCTGCGAATTCTGGCGCTGCTGGCCGCGGCTTCGACCTTGTTCTTCAGCCGCCACGGCGCGGCGCAAGGCGAAGCCACCTCGCTGCGAGCGATCGAGGACGCGATCACGGAGCTCGATCTCGAGCGCGCGCGAAACCTGCTCGAGAACTTGCACACGACCTCGCTCGGCTCGAGCTACGAGCGAGCGCGACTCGCCGTCTATTCCGGCGACTGCGAGACCGCGCGCATCATTCTGGACGCGCCGAATTTCGGCGAATCCCAGGAAGCCAAAGCTCTGAGCGAGCTCGCGCGAACCTGCACCGGCGCCACCGCGGGAGGCCTGATCGTCGAAGATCACGCGCGCGGCCTCTGGGTGCGGCTCCAGGACGAAGCCGACCGCCCGCTGGTCCCTTACCTGTCGAACGTCGCGGACGCAGCGCGCGCCGCGATTGCCCGCGACCTGGGCGTCCAGTTGCCGCGCCCGCTGCGCATCGACCTGGTGCGCGATCTGTTCTCGCTCTCGGCCGTCACCGGACTTCCGCTCAACGCCGCTGAAACGACCGGGACCGTGGCCGTCGCGCGCTGGGGCCGCGTGACCATGCTTTCGCCGCGCGCTACTCCGCTCGGTTATCCCTGGCAGGACACGCTGGCCCACGAGATCACGCACCTCGCGCTGAGCCGCGCGACCCGCGATCGCGCACCGCTCTGGCTGCAAGAAGGCATCGCCAAGCGCGAAGAAACGCGCTGGCGCCCGCCGCGCTCGTTCGACGACACCAGCGCCGACCACGTGGCGAGAACCGCGCTCAAGAGCGGCCGCTCGATCGGGATCGACAAGCTCGGACCGTCGATCGCGCTCTTGCCGACTCCAGAAGCCGCTTCGATCGCGTTCGCCGAGGTCACGAGCTTCATGCAGTTCTGGATCAACGAGAATGGCGCCCCGGCGCTCGCGCTCTTGCTGAACGACCTGAAGGGGCTCGGTGACGAGGCCGCCGATCCCGCCCTGCGCAGCGTGACCGGGTACGACCTTTCCGCGTGGATACAGCGCTGGAAGCGCCATCTGGTCGCAAGCGAGGACCCCAAGCCCCGCGAGGCGCGACCCACGCCTCGACAGCCCAAAGCCAAGGGAGCGCAGTTCGGCGATGAAGCCGATGCCACGCGCCGATTGCGGCTTTCCGACCTGCTGTTCGGGCGTGGCCACGCCCCCGCTGCCGCCCGCGAAATCGAACCGGTGGCCGATGCGATCCACGACGAGCCCTCGGTTTGCTGGCGCGCAGCCCGCGCGCTGGTGCTTTCCGGGCGAGCGGAGGACGCCAAGCGCCGCCTCGGGAAGCTCGAAGACATGAAGGGGCCGTACGGGCCGTGGTTCGGCCTGAGTGAGCGCTTCGCCCGCGAGGCCGGCGACACCGAGGCCGCCAACCGGTCGTTCGCCCTCGGGCAGGCCCTCGACCCCCTGGCCGAAGAGGTGGGATGTGAGGGCCGCGTCACTTTGCCGGGAACGCCACCGGGGAACGAGCTCCCCGCCGACCCCGTCCGCCGGGCCCTCTGCGCCGCCTCCCGCGACGTAGCCGCCCAGAAGGCCAAAGCGCGCGAATAAGACGACGCACCGCGGCGCAATGCGGCATCAGCGACAATCGCGAGCTAGGTTTTGGGGCGTTTGGGGCCGGGGCCCCAAACAACAAACCAGGGCTGCGGCCCCAAAACAAAAACCAGGGTAAGACGATAAGACCCCGTAATTGACCCAGAAAGGTCGGTGCGCCTACCATGAGCGCTCGCCTTTTAGCGGCTCATCTGAGTCGGAGCCTACCCCACGTGCTGGCGAGGACCGCCCACGCGATGCCGGCCCCTGCAACGTCGACGATTGCGTTTTTTTGCCCTTGGTGTGCGGGCGTCATCCGCTCCGCGGAGTTCGCGTGAGCCTAGCCTCGTTCGCGGCCGCGCAGATCGTTCGCGTGCTGCCACGCGTGCGGCTGAGCAGGGCGATCGGTCGCCTCTGCGATAGTCGGCTGCCACCGCCGGTGTCGCGCGTGCTCGCCAACGCGTATTGCCGCGCCTACCGCGTCGACCTGGCCGACGTCGCGCCGAGCAACGGCGCGTACCCCACCTTCGACGCGTTCTTCACGCGACCGCTGCGGGCCGGTGCCCGCGCGATCAGCAGGGACGACCTCGTGTGTCCCGCGGACGGCCGCCTCTCGGCGCTCGGCCGCATCGATCCCGGTGCGCGGCTGCTGGTCAAAGGCCGTTCGTACGACGTAACGGACCTGACCGGCGATGCGGCGGACGCGCGCCGCTACGCCGGCGGCAGCTTCGCGATTGTTTATCTCTCGCCGCGCGACTACCACCGTGTGCACTCTCCTGCCGACGGCGTGATCCGGGTCGTGCGGAGCATGGGTGGCGACCTGTATCCGGTAAACGGTATCGGAGAGCGCCACGTCCCGCAGCTTTTGGTCAAAAATCAGCGCGTCGCGATCTGCGTCGACAACGAGCGCCTGGGCCGCGTGAGCGCCGTGATGGTGGGAGCGATCGTGGTCGGACGCATCAGCGTGACCGTGCTCGACAACCCCGACGTTGCCGAAGGAATCCACGAGCTTATGCCCGCAGTCAGCGTGCGGCGCGGCGACGAGATCGGCATTTTTCACCTGGGTTCGACCGTCGTCCTGCTGCTCGAGCCCGGAGTCACGCTCGGCCGGCGCGAGGGCACGGTCCGCTATGGCGAGTCGCTGATGAGGCCGGCATGAGCGACGCGGAACAGGACGTGCTCGACGACGAGCTCCCGCCGGACATTCCGGACATCTCCGATCCTGCGATCGAAGCTCACGCGGCAGCGCACGAGATCCCGATCGAAGTCGAGTCCCCGCCGGCGCAAGAAGCCGCTGGCGCGGCATCGGCGCGCCGCCTGGCTCCCCCGCCCAAGCCGATCAAACGCTCGAGCGCGACCTCGCCCGGTTTCGAGGCACCTGCGGCGGCTCCGCGCAAGCCCACCGTGCCGCCCGAGGCGCCGGCGCAACCGATCTTTGCGCGACCGGGCGCGCCGCTCGGAGCGATTGCGGCTCCGCCGGCTGCAAAGTCACCCCTGTCGGCAACTCAGCCGATGGCGGCCAATCCGTTGCAACAACAACAGCCGCCGCCGAAGCCGGCTCCCGCGCCGCTGAAGATCCCGATCCCGACGCAGCCGCTCGGATCACCGGCCGCGCAGCAAGCGCCGCAGCGCGCACCGGATCCCTCGCTGGCGGCGACGCAGCCGCTCGCGCCCCGTCCCGGTCCGCCGCCAGCTTCCACCACGGATCCGCCCGAGCCGCCGGCGCCGGCCAAGCTCCGCAAGATGACGGCCACACAGCCCGAGACTCCAGCGGCGCGTCTGCCTCTTCTGACACCGGTAACGCCGGTGCCCAGCGCGCGAAGCTCGGACCCGACGGACGTGCTGCGGCGCGTGGCCGAGCCGCCGCGGCCGCGCTCCGGACCGCCGCGGCCCGCATCCGAGCCGCCCCGGCCCGGATCCTCGCCCGCGCTCGGTAGCGATCGCCCGCCGGCGCGAACTTCTTCGGCGCCGATCGACGTTCGCGCCGCAGCGTCGCCGTCGGTGAAGTCGCCGCCACCCGTGGCCACGCTGCCGTCGTCACAGCCGCCGGCTCGTACGCCCTCGGCCCCGATCGACATCTACGATCCGCGACCGCCTCCTGCGCCCGCGCTACCCACCGGCCTCGGACCGGCGTTGCAAGCGCCGCCGGCTCCGGTCATCACCGGCACAGCACCCAGTGCGGGGCTTCGCGCCGCGCTCCGCGAGGATGTTCTGCTCGAGCCCGAACCGGAATCGAGCGCGACACCTGCTCTGCATGAAGACCACGCCGTCGTTTCGGAGCCCAAGGCGACGGCAATCATGGCGATGCGGATCATCGTCGTCGGGGAGTCCTCGCGCGTTCAGCTGCGGTCGGACATGCCTCCGCCGCTCGAAAGCTCGCCGCCACCGCCCGAGACGATCGAGGTCGCGACTGAACCGCCGGAACGGCCGCTCACGGCCGTGGCCGACACGGCGGAGGAGCTCGCCGAAGAAGACGTCGCGCCCGACTCCGAGGAACGGGTCTCGGTCTCCGAGCCCACTTCGGTTCCGCCCGGGGACGACTCCGCGCGCCGCCCGCCGCCGCCACCGCGCCGGCCAGCGACCGCGACGGCCGAAGCACCTTCCCAGCGCGAGAAGGCCGAAATCGCGCCGCCCCGCGAGAAGACCGAGACTGCGCAGCCTCGCGAGAAGGTCGAAATCGCGCCGCCCCGCGAGAAGACCGAGACCGCGCCGCCCCAGCGCGAACGGAAAGAAACCCTCGACGACTCGCCGCGCGGCCGTCAGCGCCGACCTTGGTGGGAGGAATTGTTCGGCGAAGACTTCATCCGGGCCACCAAGCGCTTGAGCGAAGTGCAGGTCCGGCAGGAGTGCACTTTCATCGAAGAGTCGCTGGGCGTGGCCGCCGGCGGGGTCGTGCTCGATCTGGGTTGCGGCTCCGGCCATCATGCGGTCGAGCTCGCGAGCCGCGGCTACGGCGTGGTCGGTTACGACCTCTCGTTGTTTCAGCTCGCGCTCGCCGCCGACGTGGCGCAAGAGCAGGACCAGCGCCTGAACTTCCTCCAGGGCGACATGCGTGAAATGGCGTTCGAGGAAATGTTCGACGGCGTGTACTGCTGGAACACGACCTTCGGCTACTTCGAGGAAGAGAAGAACGTCGCGGTGGCCCAGCGCGTCTTCAAGGCGCTGCGCCCGGGCGGCATGTTCTTGCTCGACGTCGCCAACCGCGACTTCGTGGTGGCGCAATCGCCCAGCCAGGTCTGGTACGAGGGCGAAGGCTGCGTGTGCATGGACGACATGAACGTCGATTTCATCACCAGCCGCCTGCGCGTGAAACGCTCGGTGATCCTCGACGACGGGCGCACTCGCGAGTGCAACTACTCGATCCGGCTGTATGCGCTGCACGAGCTCGGCAAATTGCTGCACGAGGTCGGCTTCCGCGTCACGGAGGCCAGCGGCCACCCTTCGATGCCGGGCGTCTTTTTCGGCCAGTTTTCGCCACGCATCATCATCCTGGCGCAGCGGCCGTGATCAGCCGCAGCTGACGCTGACGGCACCGCCGCTCTCCTTGCAGCGGCAACCGGCACCGAGCGCACGCTCCACGCAATCGCAGCTGGCCTTCTTCGCACAGCTCGGTAACCAGCTGCACGCCGCACCGCCCTCGGCGGCTTCGTCGCAGTAGAAGCCCGTCATACAGAAGCCTTTGCCGCACTCGAAGCAGCTGCCGTCGGAGCAGCTCACGGAGCCGCCGGACGCCGGCTCCGCGGCGGTTTCGACGGCTTCGGAGGGTGCCTCGGTTTCCGGCGCTTCACGCGAGTCGGCACGATGAGCCCGCGGCTCGGCGGCGGGCGATCCGCCACAGCCGGAGACAGAAACCGCGGCCGCGAGCAACATCCGACTCGACCATCTCATCGCGCTTCTTCACGTATACGCCACTCGGCGCGCGCGAACCAAGGCGTCCGCGCGATTTGCGGCCGAAATTGACGCCCGTTTCGCTTCCCGCACACACGCGCGCGCACGCGCGCTAAAAAGCGCGCTGTGGAGCTTGTCGCTGCCCTCGCCGAGCGCGTTCCCGGCCTGATCGTCAGTGCCAGCGCCCCCGATCAGCTCGCTTACGCCCGCGATCTGTGGCCACGGCGTTTGCTCGACGTGCGCGCCGGACACGCCGCCACCACCCCCCCGGCCGCGATCGTCTGGCCGACGTCGGCCGAACAGATCGGCGCGCTGGTCTCGTTCGCGCGCGCGGAAGGCATCCCGCTGGTGCCGTTCGGCGCGGGCAGCGGCGTCTGCGGCGCGATCCTGCCCGACGCGCGGAGTGTCGTCGTCGATCTCAAGCGCATGGCAAGCTTCACGATCGATCGCGAAGCGCCGCTGCTCGAGGTAGGCCCCGGTGCGCTCGGCATCAGCCTGGAAGAAGAGCTCGAGCGGCGCGGCTTCACGATCGGCCATTTTCCTTCGAGCATCCTGTGCTCGACGGTCGGCGGCTGGCTCGCCGCCCGCGGCGCGGGGCAGTGCTCGGGCCTCTACGGCAAGATCGAGGACATGGTCGCTTCCGCGGAATGCGTGCTCGGAAGCGGCGAAAGCGTCGATTTTCACCGACGAACAGCCGGTCTCAATCTCTTGCCGCTTGTGATCGGCAGCGAAGGAACGCTCGGTATCATCACGCGCGCGCGGCTGCGCCTGCATCCGGCACCGCGCGTACGCGCTTTCGCCGCGTTCGGCTTCCGCGACATCGAATCCGGCTGGGATGCGCTCTCCGCGCTGTTTCAAAACGGTCTGCGGCCCGCGGTGTCCCGGCTCTACGACCCGCTCGATTCCGTGATGCTGAAGCAGGGCGCGGTGAAATCAGAACGCAGCGAGCAGCGGCCGCGATCCGCCAACGCGCGGCGCGCCCGCGTGCTCTACAACGCGCTGCGCGCGCCCTCGGCGCTGAACGCGGCGATCCGCGGCATGGAGGGCAACCTGCTCGGTGGTTCCACGCTCGTGCTCGTGTTCGAAGGCGCGGACGACAGCGCGCACGACGATTGCGATCGCGCCACGGCGCTGTGCCTGCGCGCCGGCGCGAAAGCTTATGGCGAAGGACCGGCGCGTGCCTGGCTCGAGCACCGCTACAGCGTCAGCTACCGGCAGTCGCCGGTTTTTCGTCTGGGCGCCTTCAACGACACGATGGAGGTGGCCGCGCCTTGGGCGAAGCTGCCCGCGCTCTACGCGGGCGTGCGCCGCGCGCTCGGCCGGCACGTGCTGGTGATGGCGCACCTGAGCCACGCCTACCCGGACGGCTGCAGCATCTATTTCACCTTCGCGGCTGCGGGCAGCGACGACGACGACGCCGCACGTATCTACGAGCGTGCCTGGCGCGACGCGCTCGACGCCGCGATCGATTGCGGGGCGACGCTGAGCCATCATCACGGCGTCGGGCGCAGCAAGGCGCCGGCGCTCGGCAAGGAGCTCGGCATCGGCATCGAGCTGATTCGAGGCACGATGCGCGCCTGGGATCCGAGCGGTATCATGAACCCCGGTAACCTCGCGCCGCGCGAACCGTACGTGCCGCCAGCCGCGACAAGCGTGACGGCGCCGAGCTCCTTCGAGCTCGACGAGCGTTCCCAGCTCGCCACCGTCGCGGGCGCGCTACCGCTCGCACGCGTGGAAGCAGAGCTCGCTGCCCGTGGCTTCACGCTCGGTCTCGAGGCCGCGCCCGATCCGGCGCTCGACGTCGCAACTTGGATCGCGCGCGGTTTGCCGGGCGCGCCCGACCCGTGGAGCGATCCCGTGTCGCAGCCGATCGCGGGACTTTGCGCGCGGCTGCATCGCGGCAGCGAGCTCGTGATCCGACCCGCCCCGCGGCGCGCGGTGGGTCCGGATCTGATGGCACTGTTCGCCGGCGCCGCTGAACGCGTCGGCGTCGTGCGCAGCGCGACGTTGTGCGTGCGCCGGCGTTCCGCGCCGACCGCACGCGCGCTGCCGTTCGCGATCGATCGCAACCCGCCGCTGTCCGACGGCGAGAACGCGGCTTGGGAGCGCCTGGTCGCCGAGCTCGAATCCAAGTACTGAAACGCGCAGCGCGCTAGCCGCCAAGGTCGATGTCTTGACCTAGCCTCGCCAGCGCCGCCTCGACGGCGCGCTTGTCTGCGTCCTCGAGCGGCCCGAGGCCCGAGCGGTGCAGCGCGTAGCGCAAGGCCGCGGCCTCGAGCGCGCTCAACGCCGTGGTCCGCGAAAACGCCAGATCGTGCACGCGGTATCGCAAGAGCACCTGGCCGTCCTCCAGCACCTGCTCGCCGACGATTTCGCCGCGCCCCTTCTCGGTGCCGACCAGCTGGCGAATGATCCCGCGCACGCGCGACGCTCGGCGCCGCACGCGCCGCACCGCCGGCTTCTCGTGAAGGCTGAAAAACCGGTTGCGCGAGAAGGTGCGCGGCGCGAGCACGAGCGCGCAAAGCAGCGCGTCCAGATCGACCTCCGGAGCTCGCGGCGCGCGAGGACGGCGGCCGCCCTCCTCGCTCACGGCCCGCCCGTGCCGGGCGCTTCACCGACCTGTGCCGCTTCCAAGCGCGAGGCTTGATCCCAGGCGATCAGCGCGCTCATCAGCTCCTCGAGATCGCCCTCCATCACGCGGTCGAGCTTGTACAAGGTGAGGCCGATCCGGTGATCGGTCAGGCGATTTTGCGGGAAGTTGTAGGTCCGGATCTTTTCGGAGCGGTCGCCGCCCTTGACCATGCCGCGGCGTTCGTCGCGAATCGCTTCGGCTTGCTTTTCGCGCTCGAGCTCGAGCAGCCGGCTGCGCAGGATCTTGAGCGCCTTGCTCTTGTTCTTGATCTGGCTGCGCTCGTCCTGACACTTCACGATCATCCCGCTCGGGATGTGTGTCACCTGAACCGCGCTGTTCGTGGTGTTCACGCCTTGACCACCGGGACCGCCCGAGGCCGCGATGTCGAAGCGCAGATCCTTCTCGTCGATCGCCACGTCGACGTCGTCCGCTTCCGGCAGCACCGCGACGGTCGCGGTCGAAGTGTGGATCCGGCCCTGCGCCTCGGTCGCCGGCACGCGCTGCACACGATGCACGCCGCCTTCGAGCTTGAGCCGGGAAAACACCTTGTCCCCGCTCAGGAGCGCGATCACTTCCTTGTAACCCCCGGCGGCGGCGTCGCTGGAACTCAGTACCTCGACCTTCCAGCCGCGCACCTCGGCGTAGCGCGCGTACATCCGGAACAGGTCGGCGGCGAACAGCGCCGCTTCTTCGCCTCCGGTGCCGCCCCGGATTTCCAGAATCGTGTTCTTTTCGTCGTTGGGATCGCGCGGCAGAAGCAAAAGCCGGATCTTCTGCTCGATGTCGACGAGCTGTGCTTCGAGGCCCGGTAGCTCCTCGCGCGCCAGATCGCCGAGCTCGGGATCCTCGAGCACCTCGCGATCGTCCTTGATGCGCTTGCCCACGTCCTGCCACTCGCGAAACGCGCTGACGAGCGGCACGAGCTGGCTGCGCTCCTTGCTCAAGCTGGCGACGCGCGTGGGATCGGTGACGACCGCGCTGTCGCACATCAGCTGCTCGATCTCGTCGTGCCGGCGCAGAACTGCGTCGAGCTTGTCGACCGGGATCATGGGGGCTTACGCGGCGACTCGGGTTCGCGCCCGCAGCGCCTCGAAACCCGCGAAGGTTTCGTCGTCGGCCAGCTCCGGCGGCTCGCCCTTGCGCGCCCGATCCTCGCGGCGGAGCGTGACGCGCAGCGCGGCGAGCGCCACTTCGAGCTGGTCGTCGCTGGGCTCGATGGTGGTGATCTTCTGCACCAGAAACCCGGGCCAGAGCAGCAGGCGCAGCGGGCCCTTGGCGTGGCGCGCGAGCAGGCGCTGGAGCTCGAAAGTGATCGCGGCGATCACCGGCAGAAACGGCAGCTTCATCAGGAAGAACAGCACGTTGTCCAGAACGGCGCCCCCGGTGCCGATGCGCGGCAAGAACGGTCCGATCGCCGCGAACACGAAGATCGACACCAGCGCCACCATGACCAGAAACGTGGTGCCGCAGCGCGGGTGCAGCGTGGTCTTGCTGCGAGCGTTCTCGACGCTGAGCTCCTCACCCGACTCGTAGGCGTAAATCGATTTGTGCTCGGCGCCGTGATACTGAAAAACTCGGTAAATCTCGGGCAGCCGGCGGATCAAGAGCATGTATCCGATCACGATCGAGAGCTTGGCAGCCCCCGTGAACACCTGGAACAGCGGCTCCCGCACGTCGAGCCCGAGCCGGAACACGCCGTTGATGCCTGCCGCGAACGCCTGGGGCAGCGCCACGAACAGCCCTAGCGCGAACACGATCGAGAGCGCGGTGAACAGCTTGCGCAGCCCTTCGCCCTTCGGCTCCTCGGGCGGAACCGGCGGCGGCGACGGCGAGCGATAGGGCTCGGGCTCCTGAGTGAGCAGCGCGACGATCGGCAGCGACAGCGCGGCAAGCGCGCTCGGACCCTTGCCCGCTTTGTCCGAACCACCCTTCGCTTCACGATCAGCCTCTTCGAGATCGCTCTCGAAAATCTCGGCCGAGAAGCGCAAGGACGCACTGCCGAGCTTCAGTGCCTCGACCAGGCCGACCACGCCCCGCACCAGCGGCCATGCCGCGCGGCCTTGCCTCACGTCCGGCATCTGTCGCTCACGCACGACCAGAGCGCCGTTGCGCCGGCGTACGACCGCCGCGAACGAGTGGGGAGAGCGCATCATCACCCCCTCGATCAGCGCCTGGCCCCCAATGTACG
>Ga0111538_10007172_pt1 | contig 15038 bp, 19 predicted proteins | sample SoiMethybrSBSTD1_FD_79669 | JGI IMG/M metagenome (GOLD analysis project Ga0111538, IMG submission 79669) | Bulk soil microbial communities from a Populus tree surrounding site in Tennessee, USA - Soil MetaG P. TD hybrid SBSTD1 (version 2)... | ecosystem: Environmental > Terrestrial > Soil >... | reverse complement strand
GTGCTGGCACGGCGGTCCGCGCAACGCGGTGCACCAGTACGTCGGGCCGTCGAACGCGGCCGATTGCCTCGCGCTGCAGCGCGGGCGCCTCGGGCTCGTCGCGCACACGCACGTGGCCGCGGCGTGGGTCCAGACGCCGCGCGGCGCGCGTGCCGTGCGGCCGCGGGTCGGCGAACCGCTCGACCTCGCCGACGGCAAGTGGCTGCTCAATCCGGGCGCGGTCGGCGCCCCGGTACCCGGGTTCCGCAGCTGGTGGGACGCGCTGGACACCGAGGCGGCCGACGGCGCGTTCTGGCTGCTCCTCGACCTCGAGCGCCGGGTCGCGACCTGGCAGCGCGCGCCCTACGACCCGGCTCCCGCCCGTGCGCGGGCACGAGCGCTCGACATCGACGACGGGCAAGTTATGATACATTCATAATAGTTATGAGAACGCAAGTGTCGAGCCGCAAGACCACGATCCTGCTCATCTGCTGCATGAGCCTGTTCATCGTGGGGCTCGACGTCACGGCGGTGAACGTCGCGCTGCCCTCGATCGCGCGGGACCTGGATGCGGGAGTGTCGGGCCTGCAGTGGACGGTCGACGCCTACACGGTGGTGCTGGCGAGCCTGCTGATGCTCTCGGGCTCGATCGCCGACCGGTTCGGCCGCAAGCGCGTGTTCATCCTCGGCCTCTCGGTGTTCTCGACCGCGTCGCTGCTGTGCAGCGTGGCGCCGACCATCGAGGCGCTGGTGGCGTTCCGCGTGCTCCAGGCGGTCGGCGGCTCGATGCTCAACCCCGTGGCGATGTCGATCATCACCAACACGTTCACGGATCCGCGCGAGCGCGCGCAGGCCGTGGGCATCTGGGGCGCCGGGTTCGGCATCTCGATGGCGCTCGGGCCGATCCTCGGCGGCGCGCTTGTCACCGTGGTCGACTGGCGGTCGATCTTCTGGATCAACATCCCGGTCGGGCTGGCCGCGATCGCGCTGACGCTGCGGTTCGTCCCCGAGTCGCGGGCGCCGCAGCCGCGGCGGTTCGATCCCGTCGGGCAGGTGCTGATGATCGTGCTGCTGGCGACGCTGACGTTCGCGATCATCGAGGCGCCGGGGCTGGGGTGGACCTCGCCGGTGATCGTCGCCGCGTTCGCGGCGGCGGCGGGCGCGCTGCTCGGGCTGCTGCGCTACGAGCCGCGGCGCCGCGAGCCGTTGCTCGACTTGCGATTCTTCCGCTCGATTCCGTTCGCGGGGTCGATCGTCATCTCGGTGTCCGCGTTCGCAGCGTTCGGCGGGTTCCTGTTCCTCAACACGCTCTACCTCCAGCAGGAGCGCGGCCTGTCGCCGGTCGAGGCCGGGTTCGCGACCGTGCCGCTCGCCGCGATGATGGTGGTCGTGTCCCCGCTGTCCGGCCGCATCGTCGGCCGCCGGGGGCCGCGGCTGCCGCTCGCGATCGCCGGCGCGTGCCTGGTGGTCGCCTGCGTGATGCTGACCGGCCTCGGGACGGACACGCCGTTCGCGTTGCTGGTCGTGGCGTACGTGATCTTCGGGATCGGCTTCGGCTTCGTGAACGCGCCGATCACCAACGCCGCGGTGTCCGGGATGCCGCGGGCGCAAGCGGGCGTGGCGGCGGCGACGGCCACGACGTCGCGGCAGGTCGGCCTGGCGCTCGGCGTCGCGATCGCCGGGGCGATCGTCACCTCGCACCTCGCCGGGCCGGCCACGATCTCGTCGGCAAGTCATCCCGCGTGGTGGACGCTGGCGGCCTTCGGCGTGGTCGTGCTGGTGCTGGGGTTCGCCGCGACCTCCCGCCACGCCACCGCCTCGGCCCAGCGGACCGCGGCCGAGCTCAACCCGGAGGCGCTGGTCGCATGAGCGCCGCCCGCGACGCCTGGCTGCTGATGTCCGACCTCGTGCTCGACAACCAGCGCCGGCGCGACGTCGCCGACGCCGTGGGGATGAGCTTCGGCCGCGCCCGCGCGCTGCGGCGCGTCGCCCGGCAGCCGATGTCGATGGGCGAGCTCGCGGCAGCGCTGGAGATCGATCCGCCGAACGCGTCCGCGCTCGTCGCCGATCTCGAGGCGCTCGGCCTCGTGCGCCGGCGCCCGCATCCGACCGACGGCCGGGCGAAGCTGGTCGAGGCGACCCGCAAGGGCAAGCAGCTCGCCCGCCGGGCCGATGAGATCCTCGCCACGCCGCCGGCCGCGCTCAGCGCGCTCGCCGACGACGACCTCGAGACGCTGCGGCGGATCCTCGGCGCGACGCGGCCCTAGAGCCGCCGCACGGCGTCGGCCATGTGGCGGTGCCCGAGCGTCTCGTAGCCGACGACGGTCACCACCGGCGCCAGCATGACGACGAGCAGGCAGACGGGCACGCCCACGCCCGCGGCCGCGAGCACCACGGCGAGGGCGAGCACCGCCGCCGTCGCGGCGACCAGCCACAGGTGGAACGGATCGCCGCTGTGCATGAGCACCGAGTAGACGACGTAGAACGCGAGCGCGAAGATCGCGAACGGGATCACCACGCTGAGGACGACGCCGACGGCGCCGATCTTCGCCTCGTCCGCGAGCCAGTACGCGGCAACGTGCACACCGCCGCCCATCGCGGCCAGCGGCGCGAAGATCGCGAGGTGCCCGTAGCCGAACACGAAGCCGGTGAAGCGTCCCGGCCGGCGGACGAGCGGCTCCACCCAGGGCACCGAGAAGTACATCCACCAGCAGCCGAACGTGAGGCCCACGCCGGCGATCGCCAGCAGCGCCGCATCGACCGTCCAGCCCGCCTCCCCGTGCACGAGCGCGTTGAGCGCGGCGACGGTGCCGAGGATCACCTCGCCGAGCGTGATGATCACGAGCAGGCCGTAACGCTCGGCGATGTGGTGCGGATGCCACGGGGTTCGCGCCCTGCCCTCGGCGATGAACGGACCGGCCATCTCGATCGCGATCAGCGGGAGGAACAGCAGGAACGTCGTGACGACCGGCAGGTCGACGAACACGAGCGTGATCCAGCCGACCTGCGCGATCCCGATGATCGCGATGTACGTGTGGGCGGCGGGGGCGCGTTCGGGGTCGTGCCGGGCGACGAGCGCCCACAGCGGCACGAGCGCCGCGCGCATGATCACGTAGCCGGCGACCATCACGCCGTTGTCGAGCGTGTCGCCGTGGTCGATCGACTCGAACATCGGCTGCAGGCCGAGCGCGACCACGATCACGCCGACCATCTGCACCATCGTGGCCAGCCGGAACAGCCAGTCGTCGGTGTCGTAGCCCGACGCGAACCACGAGTAGCTGACCCACGCCCAGCTCGCCGCGAACGCGGCGAACACGAACCCGGCGGTCCCGGCCAATACGTGGTCGTCGGCCACGAAGTGGGCGAGCTCGTCGGCGGCGACCCCGAACGCGACGACCAGCGTCAGGTCATAGAGCAGCTCGAGCGGCGTCGCGGTGCGGTGTCCCTCGCCCGGATCACGCCCCTGGAACCGGCGCCGGGAGTGGGCTCGCGCGTCCGCCTGCACCGAGGTCATCGCGGGCATTGTGCCGTGCCACGAGCCCGCGCGGGTCGCTCGCAGCCGGCGCTACGTCGAGGTCATTGCACGACCGCGTTGATGATGCGCTGGTCGCGCCCGAGGAAGAAGATGCCCGGCGAGTTCTCGAAGCCGTCGCTTGGGTTGTGGCGCAGGACCGACGAGCGGATCACGAGCACGCCGGTGCGGTCGTTGCTGACGAAGAAGACCGCGCCGCCGCCCTCGCGGGCGTGGTTGCGGGTCATCTTGGTGCCGGCGATCAGGACGCGGAAGTCGTTGCCGTCGGTGTAGATCGCTGCTCCCGAGCCGCCGCCCGGCGTGCCGGGCGTGGCTGGGTTCGCGCCGCGGCCGATCGCCCGGTTGCGCGTGAAGACGCTGTTGTAGATCGCCCACGAGACGCCGATGCTGCTCAGCGCCGCGCCGTTGCTGCAGACGCCCTTCCTGAACGTGCTGCGCACGACCGTGACCGGCCGGCCGTGGTATTGCGACAGCGCGCGAACGGCGGCGCCGCCGAGGTCCGGGCCGGTCGCGTCGCAGCGGTTGCCGACGAACTTCGCGCGGACGATCTTCAGCCGGCCGCCGCGGGCGAAGATCGCACCGCCGCCGCCGCCGTCGAACGTCTCGCCGGTGCTGTCGCCGCGGGCGAGCGTCAGGTTCTGCACGACGAGCCTCGGCGTGGCCTGGTCGTCGCAGTGCGAGGTCGTCCACTTCTGCCGCTGGTCGCAGGTGTTCTGGTAGAGGATCCGGCGCTCGCCGCCGCCGCTGAGGGTGACGAGGCCGCGGCCGTCGAGCACGACCCGCCGGCTGCTGTTGACCACCTTCGCGGTCTTCGTCATCTCGATCCGCACCGGATCCGGGCCGCAGCGGAAGCGGATGATCCCGCCCTTCGCGACCGCGCGCACGACGGCGTTCGACGTGCAGCTGGCCGGCGTGCCGGTGCCCACCCAGCGATCCGGATGGGACGTGTTCACCGCCCGCGCGTTGCGGGGCACTTCGACGGCGGCGGCGGCCGCCGGCGCGGCGAGGACCACGGCCAGCGACGCGACGATGAGGACCAGACGCATGCGCGGGCAGGGTAGTCACCTAGACTCGCCGCGATGGCGTTGCATCTCTTCGCGGGGCTGCGTGTGCGGGACTACGCGGCGGCGCGGCCGTGGTACGAGCAGCTGCTCGGCGAGCCGTCGTTCTTCCCGCACGACACCGAGGCGGTGTGGACGGTCGCCGACGACCGGTCGGTCTACATCGTCCAGCACCAGGCCGCGGGGAGCTCGGTCGTGACGCTGTTCGTCGACGACCTCGACGGCGTCGTCGCCGCGATCGCGGAGCGCGGGCTCGAGCCGACCGAGCGCGAGACGTACTCGAACGGGGTGCGCAAGGTCACCTACCGCGACCCTGACGGGAACGAAGTGGGCTTCGGCGGCGCGCCGCTCGAGCAATGAGCTACCGCGTCATCACGCCGCAGGACCAGCCGTGGCACACCCGCCCGCATGCCGACGGCGAGCCGGCGCGCCACGTGACCGAGCTGAGCGAGGTCGCGGGCATGGAGCACGTCCGCGCGAACGTCTGGCGCTACGAGCCGGGCGCCGCGGGCCGCCGCCACCGGCACCCGACGCAGGACGAGACGTTCGTGGTCCTCGCGGGCACGCTGTCGATGTACGTCGGTGAGCCTGCGGAGCGCCGGGACGTGCCGTCAGGGAGCCTCATCCACGTCACCGCCGGCACGCCGCTCCAGAGCGTCAACCACGGCGACGACGACCTGCTCGTCTACGCCCACGGCTGGCCGCCTGAGGACGAGCACGCCGAGCTCCTCGCCTCCGCGGTCTAGTCGAGGATCTTCCAGTACGAGTCCTTGCGGCTGATCTTGCCGTCGGTGAGCTCGAACAGGTCGCACCCACGGACCTCGATCGGCTCGCCCGTCACCTGCGTGCCGCGGATCGTCCACTCCGACACAGCACGATCACCGCAGGCGAAGTGCCGGTCGTCGCCGTAGTGGATGTCGGGGATCCCGTCGAACCGCGCCTGGAACCCCTTCGCCACCGCTTCCTTGCCGACGTGCCGCTCTCCACGCGGCGTGTCCAAGACGCAGTCGTCGGTGAAGAACTCCATGATCGCGTCGACGTCGTGGGCGTTGAACGCGTCGAGCAGGCCTTCGAGGGTCATGAGGCGAGCGTCGCGCACTCGGCGGCGCACTGCAACCCGCCCGGTGGGACGATGCTGGCGTGCCACCGCCCGATGCCACTCGCCTTGCCGTCCTCATCGATTCGGACAACACGACCGCGAGCCTGACCACCGAGCTCCTGGAGGAGATCGCCAAGTACGGGACGCCGACGGTCAAGCGTGCGTACGGCGACTGGACGACGCCGAACCTGGCCGGCTGGAAGGACGAGCTGCTCCGCCACGCGATCCAGCCGATCCAGCAGTTCTCCTACACGCGCGGCAAGAACTCGACCGATTCGGCGCTGATCATCGAAGCGATGGACCTGCTGTACGCGGGGCACCTCGAGGGCTTCGTGATCGTCTCGAGCGACAGCGACTTCACCCGCCTCGCGACCCGGCTGCGGGAGTCGGGCATGACCGTCTATGGGCTCGGAGAACGCAAGACGCCGAAGCCGTTCGTCGCGGCATGCGACCAGTTCATCTACCTGGACCTGCTCAAGGCGCAAGATGACGAAAAGCATGCGCCGCGGCCGAACCTAAAGCGGATCCTCTCGATGGCGATCAGCAGTACGTCGAGGGATGACGGTTGGTCGAACCTGAGCGAAGTCGGGTCCTATCTCCTCAAGAGCCAACCCGGCTTCGATCCTCGCGACTACGGCCACGCCAAGCTCGGCGAACTCGTCCGCGCCGCCCCGTACGTCGAGGTGAAGGCCGTGCCCGGTCCGGCGGGCCAAAGCCACTTGTGGGTGCGGTTGGCCCGCTGAGGCGGGGGCCGTTCCGTTCTCGCCGCCGCCGGTGTCTGAACGGTCATGCTGCTCGAGAACAAGACTGCCGTGATCTATGGAGCCGGGGGCGCGATCGGTGGCGCCGTCGCGCGGGCGTTCGCGCGCGAGGGTGCGCGGGTGTTCGCCACTGGGCGTGATGTCGGGAAGCTGGAGGGGCTCGGCGAGGTTGCCGAGATCGCGCAGGTCGACGCGCTCGACGAGAAGGCCGTCAACGAGCATCTCGACGCCGTGGGCGGGGTCGACATCTCGTTCAACGCGATCGGCCCCGGCGCCAACCCGCAGCGGCTCCCTCTGACCGAGCTGGCGACCGACGCGTTCGTCCGCCCGATCGAGTTCTACACGCGCTCGAACTTCATCACCGCGACTGCCGCCGCCCGCCACATGAGCAGCCGGGGCGCCGGTGTGATCCTGACCCTGACCGCGGTCCCAGGCCGGATGCCGGCGCGGCTGATCGGCGGCGCGGCCGCCGCGTGGGGCGCCGTCGAGGCGTTCACGCGCGCCCTCGCGCTCGAGCTGGGGCCGGCCGGAGTCCGCGTCGTCTGCCTGCGCGCGCACGCGATCCCGGAGACCCCACTGATCGAGCAGAACTTCGCGACCGCGGCGGCGGCCACCGGCGGCACCGCCGCCGAGTTCCAGGCCTTCCTCGAGCAGAACACCACTTTGCTCAAGCGCCTCCCGACGCTCGCCGAGGTCGCCGACACCGCCGCCTTCCTCGCCTCCGACGGCGCCGGCGCCATGACCGCCACCGTCGCCAACGTCAGCGCCGGCAACGTCATCGACTGATCGGGGCCGTAAACGCCCCTCGGGCGGGTGGCAGGAAAGGGCGCTGCGGGCCGGCGAGCTTTGCTCATTTCGAAATGCGTATGAGAGGTGACGGGCGTCGCCTGCAAAGTCGACGGCGGGTTCCATTTCCTGACAGGACCCGCCCGCCGAGGGCATGGTCCCTCGTCCGGATCACGCCACATCATGCTCTCCTCGGGTCGCTGTGGCGTCACGTCACGCCGTTAGCTTGTGCGGGGTGTCGAGCATCGGGGTGCTCAGCGAGGGCGCGCTACATGCCGCCCTGAAAGCACGGCTGGCCGAGCCGGGTGACCGCCTCGAGGTGCCGGTCGACCGGTTCGTGATCGACCTCCTGCGCGCCGACGGCGAGCTCGTCGAAGTCCAGACGGGAGGCTTCGGGCCGCTCGCGGCCAAGCTGGACGCCCTGCTGGACGCGCACCGGATGCGGATCGTGTATCCCGTAGCGGCCGAGCGCCGGATCATCCGCATCGACGAACACGGCCAGGTGCTGACCACCCGCCGGTCGCCGAAGCGCGCGACCGCCGCCGCGGTGTTCGACCGGCTGGTCGCGTTCCCGTCGCTGCTCCTGCATCCGAACCTGACGATCGAGGTCCTGCTGCTCCGCGAGGATCACGTTCGCGGTCCAGGCCCCACGACGACGCGCCGGCGCACCCGCGATCCCGGTGAGCGGCGGCTCGTCGACGTCCTCGACCGGATCACGCTGCGCACGGCCGAGGACGTCGTCGCGGCGCTCCCCGACCTACCTCGGGAGCCGTTCACCACGCGCGAGCTCGCCGCGGTCCTGGGCTGCGGCACGCTGCTCGCGCAGCGCGCGGTCTACTGCCTGCGGGCGATCGGGATCGTCGAGCCGGCGGGCAAGCGCGGCCGCGCTCCGCTGCACGCGCTCGCGTAAGCCGCGCGTAAGCGATTCATCAGAGGGCGGACGTAGCTTCGCCGCCGTGAAGAAGAAGACAGCGACAGCCGTCATCGCCGCAGCGGTCGGATTGCTCGCCGCGGCGACCGCTCCCGCCCTGGCCTCGGGCTTCACGCTCGAGCTCTCGGCGCCGCCCGCCGTCGTCGGTCAGCCGCTGGTGCTCCAGGCCACCGGCACGATCGACGTCGACGAGATCGGGTTTCCGTACTGGTTCAGCCTCGACGCGATCCCGACCCGACTCACGACGACCTGCCCGCCCGACCGGTGGGAGGCCGCGCAGTTCGCGAACGGGGCAGGCGGAGCCGTGATCGTGCTCTCGCAGCGCGAGACGCCGGACGCCGCGGGGCGGTTCACCGTCCCCGTCGCCGTCACGCCGACAGCGCCCGGCACGGTGCTGCTGTGCGGCTACACCGACGACGGGATGACCACCACCCTGGCGCGCGCGTCGCTGCTGCTCGACATCAAGTCAGCCGAGCGCCCGCCGAGCCCGCCGGCCGAGCTGCGCAGCGCGATCCGCGGCTGCCAGGCGCTGCTCAGCGGGAAGGGGGCACGGCGCTGCGTCCGCGCCGCCGCCAAGCGCGCACGCGCCGGCTGCCGCCGCTATCCGTCCCACCGACGCCAGGCCCGGTGCCTGCGCAAGGTCCGCAAGGTCGAAAGGAGCGCACGATGAGAGGACTGGCACTGCTTGTGTTCGTGGTCAATGCGAACTCGGGGAGCGGCACGCGCCGGCGAGGCTACTTGCCGGTCGTGCGGTGACCCGACGGGTGCGAGTGACCACGACGCCCGGATCCCAGGCCGCGCGGGCCGCCATGGCCCGCGCCCGCTGTGCGCCGGATCAGCCGGCGCAGCGCGTCGTCGTGCTCGCCGGGTGTGCTCCGCTCGCGGAGACGCTTCGCGTGAACGGTGCGGAACACCCGTCCGTCTCCGGTGTCGGGCACCGCGACCTCGACCTTCACCAGGCTCGGAGCGTGCACGACGATGGCTTCCAGCTCCTCGTTCTCACCCACGAGCGTGACGAGCTGGCCTTCGTGAAAGGACCGCATCTCGTCGAGCCTACCGCCTCGGCCGCGTGAAGCGTTCGAGCAGGCGGCCCGGCAACGGCATCTGCGCCGTGCGCCAGACGTGGCGCTTGTCGAACGGCCAGGCGTAGATCGGGCTGCCCTCGCGCACGAGCTCGAGCAGCCGCGGCTCGGCGAGCTCCTCGGCCGACCACTCGTAGAGGCCCTGCAGCCGCGGCACGATCACCGCGTAGTCGAGTAACCGGCCGAGCCGCTGTTCGTCGGCGATGTAGCGGTCGACGTCGAGCGCGAGCGGATTGCGCGGCGAACTCGAGCCAGAGCCGCACGCCCGGCGACGACGGCTCACCGGCCACCCCGCCGAGCAGCGCCACCGTCTCGCACCCGTCCCGCAGCAGCCGCTCGTTGACCGCGCGCCACCAGACGCTGCCGGGCGGCGACGCTTCGAGCGGGTCCAGCACACCGCGGCGCGCCTGCCAGCGCATGAACGACAGCGCCGCCCGCCGGAACGGCAGGTGCCGCGGCGCGCGGCCTGTCGGCCCGCGGAAGACGCGCGCCATCAAGGCCAGCCGCCCGGCGGGGTCGTCGCGCACGACCGCGACCTGCGCCTCCGCCAGGCCAAGCGCGCCGTCGCTCATGCAGGAGCCCAGAGGACGTGCAGCTCGGGTGGCTTGCGGAACACGAGCCCGCGCGGCTCGGCCGGGCGATCCGGGTCGAGGCGCAGGCCGGGGAGGCGCCGCAGGAGCCGCGCGACGGCGGTGTGAGCCTCGAGCCGCGCCAGGTGCATCCCGATGCAGACGTGCGGGCCGTACGCGAACGCCGCGTGCCGGTGCGCGTTCTCGCGCCGCACGTCGAAGCGGTCGGGATCCGGGAACACGGAGGGGTCGCGGTTGGCGCCGGCGATCGAGATGCGCACGAGATCGCGGCGGCCGATCGGCGCGCCGGCGAGCTCGACGTCGACGGTCGCGTAGCGGTCGATGACGGCGGCGGCCGGCTCGAGCCGCAGCGACTCCTCGATCGCCCCGGGCAACAGGGCGGAGTCCGCCTTCACGAGCGCGAGCTGATCCGGGTGGGAGAGCAGGTGCAGGACGGCGTTGGCGATCATGCCGTCGGTGGTCTCGATCCCGCCGAACAGCATCACGGCGGCGTTGGAGATCACGCGCTCGCGCTCCAGGCCGCCGGCCTGGCTCGCGGCGGCAGCGAGCAGCGAGGCGGCCGGCTCGCGGTCGAGCGCCGGGCCGATCGCGGCCGCCAGCGCCGCGTAGGCCTCGCGCCCGTCGGCGGACAGCGGGCGCCCGGCGGTGATCTCGGTCACCGCCGTCACGATCCGCTGGTACCACGCGAGCACCGCGCTCACGTCGGCGTCGTCGAACCCGAGCGCGTCGGTGACGACCGCGACCGCCAGCGGACCCGTGACGGTGCTGCGCAACTCAGCCGCGCCCGCCGGCGCGATCGCGTCGATCAGGCGCTCCGTCTCGCGCGCGACCGACTCGGTGAAGCGCGCGCGCACGGCGTCGAGCCGGAACGGGCGGGCGAACGGCTCGCGGTGACGCCGGTGCTCCTCGCCGTCGAGCGTGAGCATGCTCGAGCCGACCACCTGCCCGGTCGAGAAGCGCGGGTCGTCGACCGTGAACGTCTCCGGATCGCGCATCACCTGCAGCGCGAGATCGCGCCGCGTGACCAGCCACCCGTCCAACGCCGGCAGCCACGACACCGGCTCGTGCTCCCGCAGCCGCGCGAGCAGCGCGTGCGGGTCCGCGTCGAGCTCCTCGAGGCCGGCGCCGGCACCGATCGGGAACCGTTCGTGCACCTGCATCAGGCGCACCATAGGTGACGGTCTCTACGGGAAGCTGCGGTGTGCGCAGCCGGTACGGTGAGCACATGCCTACGCGGCGACCGCTCGAGCCCGCAGAACAGTCGCCGCAAGCGCCGGGCCCGGCGCCCGAGGTTGCGCCGGCACGTCCGCCGGGGCGGACCCTCACTCCCGCGACGGTCGGTTGGCTGCAGGCCGGCGCCGGCAACGCGGCCGTCGGGCGGCTGCTCGCCCGCCAGGCGGCGCCGGCGGCGGCCGACACGTTCCAGGACCTCTGGGGCCGCTTCGTTCCGCTCCGCGGGTCCAAGTCCCCCGACCTGCGCGACCTGCTGCCGCAGATGGTCGCCGCCCTGGAGGGCGAGGCCGCGATCACGCACGGGTCGCAGTTCGTGCACTACCTCGTCGACAACGGCGAGCCGCAGCTGGCCCGCGACGCGCTCGAGCGCATCGAGCGCGAGTACCGCACGCGCCAGCTCCGGTTCCAGCTCGAGGAATCGGAGGCCGTCAAGCGCGGCCAGGGGGGTGCGAAGCAGCTACCGGGACCCGGCTTGTTCGCCAACCCCGTGGACGGCTTCGTGGACCGGGGACGCGCCGCGGCCCGCGCCGGCGACCACGACCTCGCGCACGACCTGCTGACGCGGGCCTACCTGTTCCTGCAGATGCAGCTCGAGCGGGCCGGCCCGGGGATCGGCGAGCACCCCGAGGCCACGCGGATCCTGCGCCATCCGTCGCTGGCCCGTGTGTACGACCAGATGCGCGCGATCCTGGGCGTCTACCCGGCGCTCGAGCGGGAGCTCGCGGCCGCCGGCAATGCCGCCGCGGCGGCCGAGGCGCGCCGGCACGGCCTGCGCCTGCGCGAGGTGATCCGCAGCGACTTCCTGCTGGCGGGCGCCGAGGCGATGATCGCCGACGTCTCGCAGGTCAGCACGGCGCGCGGGCCGGCGCTGCGCATCCACGGCGGGAAGGGCGAGATGGACGTGACGCAGCTTCCCGGCCTGCCGGCGCCGGGCGAGATCGGCAAGAGCCCGTACCAGTCGAAGCCGATCGAGGGGGTGCACGAGTCGCTCGAGGGCCAGGTCGACCTCGTCGAGGACCTGCTGCGCGAGCCCGGTGTCGCCAAGGCGTTCCCGCGCGGCGACATCGACATGTCCAAGCTCGAGCACCGGCTGAAGGTGTGGAAGGCGATCTACGACGCGCGGCAGGCCGGTGGCGGCGGGCTGAAAGCGCTGATGGAGACGATCGGCCGCTACCTGAAGGCCTTCACCGTCCACACCGAGTACAACGTGCGCGACTTCGGCGCCAAGAGCTACGTCCAGGCCGAGCAGGCGGGCGAGATGGCGACCGACCTGGCCGGCCGCGCCGAGCGCGACTGCGGGGTCTACGCGCTCACGGTCGCCTACGAGCTGCACCGCACCGCCAAGGCGGCCGGGCTGCGGATCGACTTCCAGCTCGTCACGACGCTCGATCACGCGATGCTCGTGATCCGCGAGGCGTCCGGCGCCTTCTACATCGTCTCCAACAACACGGTGACCCCGCCGCTGACCGGTGATGTCGCCACCGAGCTGGGCAAGATCGCCGGCGGCATCCGCGGCCGCCACGTGAGCCTCATGCCGGCGATGACGTTCGAGCTCGGTTCCAGCATCGGGGGCGCAGGCAAGGCCGAGTTCAGCGACGCCAAGGCGTGGGCGACCTACAAGAAGGCGCAATTCGGGCTCGGGCAGGAGGGCGACGACAAGGACGCGCTGTACCAGCAGTACTACGCCGACCAGGCCGAGCTCGAGAGGCTCACGCTGCACCTGGAGGCGGCGCTGCTCATGGCGCGGCCGAGGGACATCAACGAGCGCGACTGGCTCACGCGCCGGGCGTCGACGCTGCGCGACTCGTACGGCCGCCTCGCCTTCCTCTGGCAGCAGTGGGGGACCCTCCATGCCTGGAAGACGGGGTCCGCGGCCGCCGGCATGACGCTCGGCGCCGGGCCGATGACGCTCGCGCGCTACGGCAAGCTGATCCTGCGCCGCGAGCAGCTCGGCGATGCGCCGGAGCAGCTCGACAGCAACGTGCTGAAGGTCTGCGACGCCATCCCGCCGATGCACAGCGAGCTCGACGCGTACCGCGCCGCCGGACGGCCGCCGGCGTTCTGAGCTACTCCGGCTTGCGGGCGCGGATGATCGCCGAGCCTGCGTGCTCGTGTACGCGGTGGGTCTCCGTGATCTCGACGTCGTCGAGGCCGGCGTTGTGGAGCGCGACCGCGAACTCGAAGCGCGTGAGCGCGCCGGCGATGCACCCGGTCCACTGCTCCATGTCGCGGCGGGTGGCGGTGTCCATCTCGCGGTCGGCGATCACGTCGCTGACGGCGAACCGGCCGCCGGGGCGGAGCACGCGCGCGGCCTCGCGGATGACCTTGTGCTTGTCGGCGGACAGGTTGATCACGCAGTTGGAGATGACCACGTCGACGCTGGCGTCCGGGAGCGGCAGCGCCTCGATGTAGCCCTTGAGGAACTCGACGTTGGTCGCGCCCGCCTCGGCGGCGTTGCGCCGCGCGACCTCGAGCATCTCGTCGGTCATGTCGAGCCCGATCGCGCGCCCGGTCGGGCCGACCCGGCGAGCGGCGATCAGGACATCGGCGCCGGCCCCGGAGCCGAGGTCGAGCACGGTCTCGCCCGCGTGCAGGTCGGCGACCGCTGTCGGGACGCCGCAGCCGAGCGACGCCGCGACCGCGCCGTCGGTGGCGCCCTCGCTCGCCTCGGCGTCGTACAGCACGTCCCCGAACGCATTCGATTGACCGGTCGTGCCGCAGCAGCCCTGTCCGGTCGCAAGCCCTGCATAGCGCTTGCGCACCTGCTCGCGGATGTCGGTGTCGGTCAGCTCAGCCATGCGGTCAGCTCCTCCAGCGCGTCGGGGAGTACGTAGTAGTAGGCCCACAGGCCGCGCCGCTCGGAGTCGACGATGCCGGCGTCGCGGAGCTTCTTGAGGTGGTGCGAGAGCGTGGGCTGGGAGATGTCGAACAGCGGCACCAGCTCGCACACGCAGACCTTGCCGGCGTGCTTGCGCAGCACGTCGACGAGCTGCAGGCGGATCGGGTCACCGAGCGCCTTGGCGACCTCCGCCATGCGGATCGCCGGCTCGCGCTCGACGTCGGGGTAGACGACCGGCTCGCAGCACGGCTCACCGGCGGGGCGCTTGGTCTTGGGCGCCAGCGGCAGGTCGACAGCCATCCATTTACAAATACCGATTGAATCGATATCTGTCAATGGAGTAACGTACGCGACCGATGGCCACCGCGCTGTTCGTCTGCCTGCACAACGCGGGCCGCTCGCAGATGTCCGCCGCGCTGTTCGAGCGCGCCGCGGGCGGCCGCCACCAAGCGCTGTCGGCCGGCACGACACCGGCGGACCGCGTGCATCCCGAGGTCGTCGCCGTCATGCAGGAGCTCGGCATCGACCTGTCCGACCGCACGCCGCGCACGCTCACCGGCGAGCTCGCGTCGCAGGCCGATGTCGTCGTCACCATGGGCTGCGGCGACGAATGCCCGTACATCCCCGGCACGCGCTACCTCGACTGGGATCTCACGGACCCCAAAGGCCGCCCGCTCGACGAGGTCCGCGCCACGCGCGACGACATCGCCGAACGCGTCCGAGCGCTCGTGGAGGAGCTCGATGGCACGACGTGACGCGCACGGTCCATCTAGGCTTGGTGAGCATCATGTCCCCGCTTGAAGGCGAGTACGAGCCGAGCCCGTACGGGTGGGTGCGCGAGCAGGTCGCGGAGTACGAGGCTTCCGGCGGCGCGCGGGCGAACACGTTGCGCGACACCGGGCTGCCGATCATCGTGGTGACCACGCGCGGGAACAAGACCGGCAAGCTGCGCAAGACGCCGCTGATGCGGGTCGAGCACGACGGGGAGTACGCGCTGGTGGCCTCGCAGGGCGGTCTGCCCAAACACCCGGTCTGGTACTACAACCTCAAGGCCGACCCCGACGCCGTGACGATCCAGGACGGCGCGACGCCGTTCGACGCCCGTGTCCGCGAGCTCACCGGAGAGGAACGGGTCGCGTGGTGGG
>Ga0111538_10007171_pt1 | contig 15038 bp, 15 predicted proteins | sample SoiMethybrSBSTD1_FD_79669 | JGI IMG/M metagenome (GOLD analysis project Ga0111538, IMG submission 79669) | Bulk soil microbial communities from a Populus tree surrounding site in Tennessee, USA - Soil MetaG P. TD hybrid SBSTD1 (version 2)... | ecosystem: Environmental > Terrestrial > Soil >... | reverse complement strand
CTTCCTCGTCGTCTTGCACTCGGGATACCCCGAGCACGCCAGGAACTGGCCGAAGCGTCCCCGCTTCATGACCATCGGCTTGCCGCAGTTCTCGCAGGGCTCGATTTCCTCTTCGCCGCTATCGGTTTCCGGCTCGTTCTTCTCGAGTTCACGGGTGTTGGTGCACTCTGGATAGGCGCTGCAGGCCACAAATGGACCGAACTTGCCCACCTTGATGAGCATTTGCGAGCCGCAGCGGTCGCAGACCTCGTCGGTCTTGATGCCCTCCTTGAGGTTCTGCATCTCCTTGCCGGCCCTCGCCAGATCCTTCTTGAACTTCTTGTAGAACTCGGCCAGCGTGCGGACGTAGTCGGTCTTGCCCTGCTCGATCTTGTCCAGATCGTCTTCGAGGCTGCGCGTGTACTCGACGTCGATGATGTCCTCGAAGCTCTTGCTCAACAGGTCGCTGATGATGGCGCCGAGCGCGGTCGGTTTGAACCGTCCTTCGAGCTTGCTGACGTAGTCACGATCCTGGAGGACGCCGATGATCGACGCATATGTGCTCGGCCGGCCGATGCCGTTCTCCTCGAGTTCTTTCACGAGGGTCGCTTCGGTGAATCGCGGCGGCGGTGGAGTGAACTTCTGTTCGGGACGAAGCGCCTTGAGCCCGAGCCGGTCGCCTTCGGCGAGCGGCGGCAGCACGCCCGCAGCACCTTCGTCGTCGTCGGCCTTCTCCGAAGATTCCGGTTGCTCCCCTGGCGTCTGGCCGTAGGTCGCCGTCCAGCCGGCAAACTTCGGCACGGTTCCTTTGACTCGGAACACGTAGTCACCGGCGGTCACGTCGATCGTCGTCTCGTCGAATGTCGCCGGCATCATCTGTGACGCCACGAACCGGTTCCAGATCAGACGATAGATCGAGTACTGATCCGGCGTCAGATACTGACGAACGCTTTCAGGGTCGTACTGCAACGAGGTCGGACGAATGGCTTCGTGCGCGTCCTGCGCATCGGCCTTCGATTTGAAGTAATTGGCCTTCTCGGGCAGATAGTCGGGGCCAAAGGTGGTCGACACGTGCTCGCGGACGGCCGTCAGGGCCTCGTCTGAGACACGGAACGAATCGGTGCGCATGTACGTGATCAGCCCGACCGGACCGTCGACTCCCAGTCCCGGCAGCTCGACACCCTCGTACAGCTGCTGGGCGATCATCATCGTCTTCTTGACCGGAAAGCGTGAGGTCTGCTGCAGCTTCGACGTGATGAACGGCGGCGGCGCGTGGCGCTTCCGCTCCTTGGTCGTGACCGCGCTGACTACCCAGCTGGCGCCATCGAGATCCGCAAGCACCTGGTTCGACTCGGTCTCGCTGCCAACCTTGATGGCCTCCCCGCTCCTCTTCAGCAGCTTGGCGTCGAACTCCGGCGGCACGTTGCCGGCGAGCCGGGCGAAGATGTTCCAGTACTCTTCGGGAACGAACTTCTCGATCTCACGTTCCCGATCGCAGACGAGCTTGAGGGCCACCGACTGCACACGGCCGGCGCTCAGCCCGCGGCGAACCTTGTCCCAGAGCAGCGGGCTGATCTTGTAGCCCACCAGGCGATCCAGCACCCGCCGCGCACGCTGGGCCGCCACCATCTTGGTGTCGATGTCGCGCGGATTTTTGAACGCGTCCTGAACCGCCTTCTTGGTGATTTCGTTGAAGGTCAGTCGATGAAACTTGCGCTTTTTCCCGCCGAGCTCTTCCTTGAGGTGCCAGCCGATGGCCTCACCCTCGCGGTCGGGGTCGGTCGCGATGTAGATGTCGGTGGCGTCTTTCGCGGCGTCCTTCAGCTCCTTGATGACCTTCTTGCGAGACACCAGGGTTTCATAGTCTTCGGTGAAGTCATTGTCGATGTCGACTCCGAGCTTGCTCTTGGGTAGGTCGCGGACGTGTCCCATTGACGCGACGACCTTGTAGTCGCGACCAAGATATTTGTTGATGGTCTTCGCCTTTGCGGGCGATTCGACCACGACCAGTGCTTTTGCCATCGACCTCTGTTGACCTCGAATCTAAGACCCTAGCACGAACGGTCAAGTCTGATGAACCGGCCGCCCCCGGCACGCTGGACTCGTCCGTCCAGCTCGAGCTTCACCAGCCGGGGTAACAGCTGAGCCGGATCGAGCCCGGAACGCGCGGCAATCGCCTCGATATCGAACAGTTCGCCGGGTACCAGGCAGGCCAGAATCGGGTCCGTGACGCGGCCCTCGCGGCTGGGGAGTTGCTCTTCAGACGCCGCCGACCCCCGCCGTGGATTCACGGCTGCACACTCCTGCCCAAAGTTGAGCTCGTCCAGAATATCGTCCGCCGACTCGACGATCTTTGCGCCGTCTCTCAGCAGCGCATGACCACCCTGATTGCGCCCACCCAGGACGTTCCCAGGAACCGCCAGGACGTCACGTCCCTGCTCGAGCGCGCACCTCGCCGTGATGAGCGAGCCGCTCTTCCGTCCCGCCTCGATGACCACCACGGCGCGTGACAGACCGCTGATGATCCGATTCCGCAGCGGAAAGAACCACTGCAGCGGGCGCGTGCCCGGCGCCAGCTCGCTCACGAGGGCGCCCGACCCGGCAATGCTCGCGGCGAGCGGCGCATGCTCGGGCGGATACACGACGTCGACACCCGATCCGAGAATTGCCACGGTCGCGCCTCCCGCCGCCAAAGCACCGCCATGTGCCGCCGAGTCGACGCCACGCGCCATCCCGCTGACGACGACGATGCCTTGGGCGGCGAGGTCGCCGGCGAACTGCTCGGCCACGGCCAGGGCTGACGGCGACGCGGCGCGGGCACCGACAATCGCGACCATCGGCCGCGCCAGCACCGCGGGCACCCCCTTCAGCCAGAGCAGCGGCGGTGGATCGTAGATGTGTTTCAACGCCGGCGGATACGCCGGGTCCGCCCAGGTAACTGGCATCGCACCGTCGCGTTCCGCGCGGTCGAGGGCGCGACGGCCGAGGGCAGGCAAACGCTCGAGCGTTAATTGCCCTTCTGCGTCGGCCGGAGCAAGGGCTTCGAGGATGGCGGCCGCGGGGGACTCACCTGAGCGGAGACGGTCGCCCAGGTCACGCCGCCACGAGAACGGCGCGAGTGACAGGTTGACGAAGTCAGCAAGAGACGACATGCGCGTCCTCCGCAGCAGCGTCCCTCTGACACAAAAAAGGAGGTTGCCGCCGCCCGTTGCGGGGCTGACCTCCACCTCCATTATACGCGGCGATGCGCGGCTGGAGCGAGGCGCGTCGCGCGGGGATCCGACTCGAGAAATGACAGGATTGGTTGACGGAAGAGGACAACGCCTACGACAGTTCGTAAACGCTCTCGCACGCCGTAAGCTGGATCAGGCGCTTTTCGTCGTTTTCTACGTGGTACATGGCTTGCTCACTCCTCGACGAATGTCTGTAATTCCCTTGCAGTCGCGCCCAACCGGTCGCTATAGTGGGCGTGGTCCTGCCATGAGGCTCCACGTTGCGGTTGTTGGTTTAAGCCTCTTGCTTCTTGCAGCGTCGGTCTCACCGGCCAGAGCAGACGCGCGGAGTGCAGCCAAGGCCGAGGCACAGTTCGGCATCGACGTCGCCCAGCGCGGCCTCTGGCGTGAAGCCATCTACCGCTGGGAGCGGGCCATTGAGCTCGATCCCACCTACGCACCAGCCTTTAACAATCTCGCCGTCGCATACGAGCATGAAGGTCAGCTCGACAAAGCGCGGCAAGCGTACGAGAAAGCCATCGCGCTCGAGCCCCAGAACGTCCAAATCCGCCAGAACTACGATCTCTTCAAGGAAATCAATGACCGCGCCGTTGAAGACAAAGACAAGCCTTAGGCTGGCGTGCGCCACGGTGACCGCGCTCGGCGCGCTGGCGGTGGCGGCCTGCGGTACCAGCTACTTCGAGATCCCGATCGAGACGCCGATCCAGCCGAAGCTCGATGTCACGCCGTTCCAGCGGGTGCTCATCGCCGGCTTCGTCACTGGCGGAACCGATGACGTCGACGCCAATCAGGAGACGGTGCGATTGCTGCGCAGCCAGCTCCGGACCAAGTCCACGCTCAAGGTGATCGACGCCGACGTGATGCCGCTGGTCTCTATCGCGCAGGATCAGCAGAAAACGGCTTCGACGGGCGACGAGGGTGGCGTGGCACCGGCTTCCGACGGCGACCGGCCGATGGCGCTTCCTGAGAAGATTCGCGAGGAGAAAGATCTCGAGCCGTACGAGCGGCTCTTCGCCAACACCGCGTACTGGAAGCGGATAGGCGAGGAATATCAGAACCCGCTCATCGTGACCGGCACGGTGCTCTTCACGCCGCACTCACGCTCTGGATTCGTCTCGCGCGACGTCGAGCAATACGACTCGTTTGGCCGCCGGCGCGTCGTCCCGGTCCGCACTTATCTCGAACGGAAAGGATTCATCCTCCGGCCGAAGTTCGTCTTCATCGACGGACGGACGGGCGCGACGATGCATTCGGAGAGCTACCGCGAAGAGGTGCTCTACAACTCGCAGCAGAACACCCCGGCGCTGTCGTCGTACTTCGAGTTGATGGATCGCCTGGTGCCGAACTTCCTGACGGCGCTCAGCAGCCAGAAAATTCGCGGCACCCGCGTCCTGCTGCTCTAGCGGTCGTTCATCGGCGATCGACGATCACCCAACTGCCGTCCCGCCGCACTAGATTGAACACGACGCGCCGCGAGTCTCTCGTCCGCGCGGCGCTGCCGTCGGCTCCCACCGTTGAAGTCACCCACGTGCACGACACCGTCGCCGCGTCACCGGCGACCGCCATCTGCTCGTCGCGGATTTCGACCTGCTGCGCGGTGATGCCGGCAAACGAACGCCGCAACCCGGCTTCGCTCGTGCCTGGGAACACCCGCCGGACGCCATCGACATCGAGCGAAGCAAACGCGCCGGCATAGCTTTGTAACGCGGCACGAACCGCGCGCTCATCGACGGCCGCGTCGGGGACTGGCGCAACAGGCACATCCGGCGGGCGCGCACGCGTCGCCGCTGCGGCATTCGCGGCATCGTTGCTTGCCGCCTCTCGCGCGCGAGCACCGGCCGTGGCAGCCGCGACGGGTGTCGTGACGCCGCCGTTGCGCGGCGCGGCAGCGGTTCCGGTGAGCGCGCCGAGGGCAACTGCCGGCGCGGGCGCCGGTTTGTCGATCGACGCCGCGGCGACGACCGGCAACACCGGCGGCCGCGCGATGTACCCGAACGCCAGCAAACTGCCGGCGACGGGAATCAACGCCGACGCGGCAAGAAACGCGCGCGAGGCGCGGCCTGGCCAGCGGAGGGCGACCACCGGGGGAACGACGGGCACAATGAGGGGAGCCGTCCGTGATTCGAGAGGCCGCCCGCTTACCGCCGGCGACGTCGCCGAACGGGAAGCATCGGCTTCGCTTGCGAAGAGCGACAACGCGTCCGCCGGATCGACGTCAGACACGGCCGACTCCGTTGCCACGGGCATCGCATCTTCCTGCCATACCCGATCGGCAGGCGTGCTGACAGGAACCGTGGACAGCCGCCGCAGACTGTCGAGAAGCTGCAGGCGGAGCGCCATTGCGGCCGGGTGATGCGAATCCAGGGTCAGCGCCGCGTCGAGACACGCGAGCGCACCCTGACAGTCGCCGTCGGAGAGCAGCTGCACGGCGCTCGCGACTCTTTCCGTGACTGCTGCGGCGACGGCCGCACGACGTTCTTGCTCGCGCTGTGCCGCTTCGGCCCGCGCGCGCAGATCGTCGAGTTCAGCCGTACCCGGTTCCGATTCGATGAAAGCGTCGAGGCGATCGAGCGCACGCTTGAAGGCCCCTTCTTCGATGTCCTCGCTGACCGCCGCCGATATAGCTTCGAGCCGCAACCGCCGGGCCTCACGTTCAGCCGCTACGCGCCGTTCCTCGAGGATGGCGGTGATTCGATCGAGGCAGGCCAGCGAGCCGGTATGCTCGGGATCCATGACCAGTACTTCTTCGCAGGCGGCAGCCGCCGCGTCGAAATCGTTCCGTTCCATCGCCGCTTCGGCGTCCACGATGAACGCCGCCATCTGGTCGGCTCGCCGGGCGAGGGCGGCTCGAGCAGCCAGTTCGCGGAGAACCGGGCCCGGAGCCGCCGGCAGAGGATCGGCCAAGCCAGCAGTGGTAGAGGCAGGCATGATGGGTGGGATGAGAAGCGCGTTGGTTGTCACGCCCGGCTAGTGCTTCGAAGACACCAGCCGTTTCAGACCACGTCCGGACGGTTCGGCGTTTACAGGCGGGGGCGGACAGGATAAACTATTCCCTTTGCACAGGTGTCGATGATGTACGCCATAGTTCAGGCCGGCGGTCGGCAACACCGGGTCACCCCCGGTGGATTTGTGACCATTGACGGGGCCGCGCCCGCCGCGGGCACCGAAGTCACTCTCGATCAGGTCCTGCTGGTCGAGCACGACGGCGGCGAAGTGGTCGCCGGTTCGCCGTTCGTGGCCAACGCCCGCGTTCTGGGCGTCGTCGAGGGCGAGGCCCGCGGACCGAAGATCCGCGTTTTCAAGAAGAAGCGCCGCAAGGGCATGCGCCGGACCAAGGGTCACCGGGCCGTGTTCACGCGCGTCAAGATCAAAGACATCGTCCTCTAGTCCAGGTCAACCGAGTCATGGCACACAAAAAAGGACAAGGCAGCTCCCGGAACGGCCGCGACTCCCAGTCGCAGCGGCTGGGCGTCAAGGCCCACGACGGTAACGTCGTCACCGGTGGCACCATCATCGTGCGGCAGCGTGGACGCCGGTTCCAACCGGGGCTGAACGCGGGCCTCGGGAAAGACGACACTATCTTCGCAAAGGTCGACGGCCGCGTACGGTTCGAGGACCACGGCGCGCGGGGCCGCGTCATCAGCATCCTTCCTCTCGAGTAGGCGTCAGACCGGCCGCGTGCGAAGCGCCTCCGGGCGCTCGACACGAGCCGCGCTTCTTATGTTCGTCGACCAGGTTGACATTCACGTCACGGCGGGCGACGGCGGGCGCGGCTGTCTGGCCTTTCGTCGCGAGATGCGGGTGCCGCGCGGCGGCCCGAGCGGCGGCGACGGCGGGCATGGCGGATCGGTCTATGTGGTCGCCAGTCCGCACACCAGCACGCTCATCAACTATCGCTTCCACCCTGAATTCCGCGCCGAACGCGGCCAGCACGGCGAGGGCTCGAACCGGACCGGCCACAGCGGCGGCGATCTCGAGCTGGCCGTTCCAGTCGGCACCCTGGTGCTCGAAAAGTCAATCGATCCGGCGCAGCCAGACCGGCTGCTCGCCGACCTCACGGAAGAGGGACAGCGAGTGCTCGTCGCCCGTGGCGGCCGCGGCGGTCTCGGCAACGCGCACTTCGCCACGTCGACCAACCGCGCGCCGCGCAAGGTCCAGCCGGGCGAGCCGGGTGAAGAGAAGGACCTGCGCCTCGAGCTCAAGCTGCTCGCCGACGTCGGCCTGGTCGGGTTTCCGAACGCCGGCAAGTCGACGCTCATTTCACGCATTTCTGCCGCCCGCCCGAAGATCGCCGACTACCCGTTCACCACGCTCACGCCCAACCTCGGCGTCGTCGGATTGAGCGACGATCGCAGCTTCGTCGTCGCCGACGTACCAGGCCTCATCGAGGGCGCACATCGCGGCCATGGTCTCGGCCATCAGTTTCTCCGGCATCTCGAGCGAACCAAGGTGCTCGTGCATGTGGTGGATGTCTCCGGCGCGACTGGACGGCCGGCGGCCCAGGATCTCGACACGGTCCGCGACGAGCTCCAACGGTTTCAGCCGACACTGGCGGCCAAGCCTCAGATCGTCGCTGCGAATAAGATGGACGCGGTGACCGATCACACCGACGTCCGGGCGCTTGAAGCGCGGGCGCGCGCCCTCGATCTGCCCTTCTTCGAGATCTCCGCCGCGAGCGGCGCCGGCCTGCCAGCGCTGCTGGAGGCGGCCTGGCACGTGCTCGCCGCCGAACGGGCCGCCGGGGCTGCCGTTCCAATCGAATCCGACGTGGCTGACCGTCGATGAGTGCCGCGTCACGACGCGTCGGGATTCTCGGTGGCACGTTCGACCCGATTCATTGCGGCCATCAGGAGATTGGCCGCGCGGCAGAGGCGACGCTGAACCTCGCCCGCATCTACGTCATCCCGGCGCACGTGCCACCGCATCGCCAGCATGCGTTCGCGTCGGCCTTTCACCGCTTCGCCATGACAGCCATCGCCGTCGCCGGCGAGCCCAACTGGCGCGCATCGGACCTCGAGCTGAGACACGATGGACCGTCGTATACCAGCTTGACCCTCAGACAATTTCATCAGCGAGGCTACCCGCCCTCCGAGCTCTTCTTCATCGTCGGAGCCGACGCCTTCCTGGAGATTGCCAGCTGGCGCGACTATCCCAAGATTCTGGATTGGACGCACTTCGCCGTCGTGTCACGGCCGGGGCACCCGGCCGGCGCGTTGCGCTATAAGTTGCCGGGACTGGCCGTGCGCATGTCGCAGCCGCCGATCGAGCCCCTGGCGGAACTGGACCCGTTGATCATTTTGATCGATGCGGCAACGCCCGACGTGTCATCGACGGCGATCCGTCAGCGGCGGGCGAGCGGCCAACCGATCGACGGCATGGTGACGCCTGCCGTCCAGCATCATATTGAGCAGCACGGGCTTTACACGTCGGGTACGCCCGGAAGACGACGGAGCGATACCGCGGCGGAAACAGGGGCAGGTACGTTGCATGGCCAAAGCTGACGCACGGCGCAAGCCGGCTCGTTTGCCGCGCCAGGTGCTCATGGCGATCAGAGCGGCAGAGGACAAAAAGGCCGAGCACTTCGTCGTGTTGAACCTGCGCAAGGCCGGAGGGTTCACCGATTTCTTCGTGATCTGCTCGGGGACCAACCCGCGGCAGATCCGCGCGATCGCCGACGCGGTGATGGAGGCCGTGGCGGCGGAGGGTGTCAAACCGGCCCACATCGAAGGTTACGACCGGTCCGAGTGGATTTTGCTCGACTACTTCGATTTCGTCGTCCACATTTTCGCGCCAGAGACGCGGACCTTCTACGGCCTCGAGCGTCTCTGGGGCAACGCCGATCGCGTGGAACTCTGACCGCCGCGGCAGCGGCGGCCCGGGGCGCCGCCGACGCCTTGCTCTGCGTTCTTCTCGCCCCGGTTTGTGCGGCCTGCGGCAGGCTGCAGACATCGCCGCTCGCGGGTCCCATCTGCGAGATTTGCTGGGCCGCGATTCCCACCCTTCCGCCGCCGTTGTGCTTCACGTGCGGTGAACCGCTGCCGTCGTGGCGAACGCTGGACGTCGCTGTCGAGCGATGCGCCCGATGCCGCCGTGGCCGACCTTCGATCGCTACGGCTCGCGCTGGTGGCGCTTACGAGGGCTCGTTGCGCGCCGCGGTGCACGCCTTGAAGTACGAAGGGCGCCGATCGATCGCACGGCGGCTTGCCGAGTTGATGCGAGCGCACGGCAGCGTGGTTCTCGCCGGCGTGGACGGCGTGGTGCCCGTGCCGCTGCACCGATCGCGCCTCCGATCACGAGGATTCAATCAAGCCGCCGACCTGGCGCGTCATCTGGGGCCGCCCGTCGTCCACGTGCTGACCCGCGCGCGGGCAACCCTGCCCCAGGCTGACCTTCCGTCCGGACGGCGACACGCGAACGTGCGCGACGCGTTTGCGGTGCGGCGCGCGATGCGCGCCTGGCAAGGCGCGACGCTTGCGCTCGTCGATGACGTGTACACGACGGGCGCAACCCTCGAGGCGTGCGGCCGCGCGCTGCTGCAAAGTGGAGCGGAGGAAGTCCGGGCGATTACGGCGGCGAGAGCCGTGCGGAGACAGCCGTGAAGACGTCGGCGGCAATCGCATCCCGCGAACGCTCTCCGTCGACGCGCACCCACGACGGATCCGCGGCCAGACGCTGGTAGGCCTCGCGTACCCGGCCGAGCAGCGCCAGGTCCCGCTCGTACCGATCGCGGTCCGCACTCTTTCGCTGGGCCGCTGTTTCCGGAGCGATGTCGAGCAGAATCGTCACCGCCGGCGGCGGCAGGAAGCGCTGCATGTCGATCAGCCAATCGGCGTTCAGTCCGAATGCCGCGCCGTAGGCCACGCTGGAGGCAAGATAGCGGTCACAGACCAGAATCAGGCCGCCATCGAGCCAGCGCTGCAGGTCAGGTTTGCGTTCGTATCGGTTGGCGACGTAGAGCAGCTGCATGACGTCGGCGCCGTACTCGCGTTCGCCCTGCAGCGCACGGGCGATCTCTTCGCCGATAGAGGTCGCATAGTCGGGAAACGAGACCAGCCGCGATTTGTGGCCGTCAGCCTTGAGCCGATCGCGGAGGAGCTCGGCCTGCGTCTGCTTGCCGCTTTGGTCGAGGCCCTCGAACGCGATCAGCATGCCCGACATCAAAATCCCCAGCCCTGGGCCCTAGCGCCGAGTCCCTAGAGGGGCTCGAGCGCAATCAGGTCATCCACTGTTTGCCGTCGCTTGATGACCTTCCACGAACCGGCATCGACCAGGACCTCCGCCGGCAACGGACGCCGATTGTAGTTCGAAGCCATGGCCGAGCCGTAGGCTCCCGCGTCGCCAATCGCGACCAGGTCGCCGACGGCCAGCGACGGCAGCTTTCGGTCGCGGCCGATGACGTCGGTGCTCTCACAGACCGGTCCGACGATTTCATACTCCTGGAGCGGACCGTCGCCGGCCGATACAGGCTCGATGCGATGGTAGGCGCCGTAGAGAGCCGGCCGCACCAGCTCGGTCATGCCGGCATCGAGCACGGCGAACGCGCTGTCGACAGAACGAGGCTTCAGATCGATCACTGTCGAGACGAGGACACCGGCCGGCCCGACAATCGAGCGGCCCGGTTCGATGACCACCGGCAATCCCGTATGCCGCACCTCATCGACGAGCGCCGACACGTACTGCGCCGGCGACACGACTTCGCCGCCGTCGTAGGAAATCCCGAGTCCGCCGCCCAGATCGAGGTATTCGAGCTGGACGCCGTGGCCCTGCAGCTCGCAGGCCAGCTGGCCCAGGAACCGCGCGGCACTCCGCAGGGGATCGACGCTGACGATCTGCGATCCGACGTGGACGTGAATCGCCACCAGCCGCAGATGCGGCCGCGCGGTCATCGACGTCATCAGGCCGCGCGCAATGTCCAAGGGGACGCCGAACTTGTTGATCTTCAAACCGGTCGAGATATGCGGATGGCTGTGCGCATCGATGTCGGGATTGACCCGAATGGCGACACGCGCCACCAGGCCACGGGCCGACGCGATGGCTTCGATGCGCTCGAGTTCTCCCGCCGATTCGACGTTGATGGCGCGCAGGCCGAGCGGCACCGCCTGCTCCAATTCGGTCAACGACTTCCCAACGCCGGTGAAGACAATGTCGCCGGGAAGGAAGCCGGCGCGGCGGGCCACCTCGATCTCCCAGATGGAATTGGCGTCGACAGCGCTTCCGAGCTGCCGGAGCAGCGTCAGGATGCCGAGGGTGGAGTTGGCTTTCAGCGCGTAGTGGAGGCGGTGCGGATAGCCGGCAAAGCCCTCCTCCAGGGCGGCGTAGCGCGCGCGGAGCGCCGCCGCGCTGTAGACATAGAGAGGCGTGCCTTCCGCCGCGGCCATCACCGCGAGCGGCACGCCGTCGCACACGAGCGCCGAGCCGGAACGGAAGAATCCAGAGACTGGTGTCATTGAGACGCTGGGCCGGTGGCCGTCGACTGTCGACTATATCACCTGCTATCATCCGAGGGTTCCGCTCGCCTGCCGACCGATGCCTGTTGATTCGCCTGAGTCCATCGAGACGCTGATTCAACGTTGCCTGAGCGGCGATCAGGCGGCATGGAATCAGATCGTCCAGCTGCACTGGCGCAAGGTCTTCAACGTGGCGTACAAGTTCGTCGGCCGGCACGAGGAAGCTGAAGACCTCACGCAGGACATCTTCCTCAAGGTCTTCAAGTCGCTATCGACGTTCGATCGCCGCGCGAATTTTCAGACGTGGCTCATCAGCGTCAGCCGCAACCTCTGCATCGATCACTACCGCAGCGTCCGCAAGGAACGCGAGTCGATCGATCGCGGGGTCGACACCGATACACTGGCGCCGGCGGCGCCAGAGGCGGGTCCGATCGCGGCCCTCGAGCAGCGCGATCGCGTGGCACTGCTGCGGACGGCGCTGTCGGCGCTTCCCCCGACGCTCCGGACGGCCGTCGTCATGCGCGATCTGCAGGAGCTGTCGTACCAGGAAATCGCCGATCGCCTCGCCTTGCCCGAGGGGACGGTGAAGTCGCGGATCAACCGTGGACGGACCGAGCTGGCGCGGCAGATGACGCTGCTGCGTGACGAACACGAACTGTCGGACGGCCCGCCGGGCCGTCAGCAAACCGGAGAGCACTGATATGCAGGTCACCACCGCCGCACAAGGATCGGTCGGCATCGTCAGGGTCGGTGAGGCGCGCCTGATGTACCCGCTGCTGGCGGACTTTTCGTCGATCGTGACCGGCGTCCTGACCGATGGCCGGCAGGACGTGCTGATCGATCTCACGCCGGTGACCTACGTCGACAGCGCGACGATCGGCTGCCTGATGGATCTCTATCGTCAGGTCAACGCTGCCGGCGGCCGGTTGAAGCTCTCCGGTGTGCAGAAGCGGGTCCAGACCATGTTGACCATGACCGGGGCGCAGAATTTCATCGAGCTCCACGCGGACGAGGCATCCGCCATCCGGAGCTTCGGGGCGTAGTATGCATACTATCAAGACGACCACCGGAGCCGAGATCGTCCTCGACGGCGATTTGCTCACGGTCATGGAGGCGCTCTACCACGAGGTGACCGCCCGGCGTGAGCTCGATCGAACGTTCGAGGACATGGTCCGCGAAATCCAGCATCTCATCGAACAGATGGACGACACCGAGCGCCGGACCTACCTGGCCGAGAGCCTGTTCCTGAACACCGTGAAGTACGAGAACGACAAGCTCGAGGCCTATTTCCGAAAGCTGGAAAAGAGCTGAGTGTCGCTCAATTTCCTCTCCACCAGGTTTCAGTGCACGTGGCCGTGGGACATGCTCGTCATGCTGTGCGACGGCCGGCTGGTGTGCGGCTGCGCCGATCCGTATGGCCGGCGGGTGCTCGGTGACGTCCGGCAATCGTCGGTCCGCGAGGCGTGGGCGGGCCATGTCATCACCTCGCTGCGAGAGGATCTCAATCAAGGCGGATCGAAATTCTGCGGCGACTGCCCGCTGAAGCGGCCGCTGAGGAAAGACGAGGCGCCGACGGTCAGACCGCTCGACGCGGGTCCCCTGCCGAACCGCATGTTCATCGAGTGCACGGCGGCCTGCAACATCTCCTGCTACGAAGCCTGCTGTGCGCCCGAAACCGGCATCACGCGGACGCGTCAGGCCGGCATGCTGGACTTCGACCTGTTCCGGAAAGTCATCGACGAAGTCGGCCCGACGCTGGGGCGCATCGACTTCTTCAATTACGGCGAAGCATTCCTGCACAAGCGGGCGATCGAGATGTGCGAGTACTTGAAATCGCGCTTCCCGCACATCTACCTGTACACCAGCACCAATGGCCTCGCGTTGTCCGAGGCCGGCGCCCGCCGCCTGGTGCGCTCGGGCATCGACGAGGTGACGTTTTCGATCGACGGCGCGACGCAAGCGAGCTACGAGCGGTATCGGCAGCGCGGCCACCTGGATATCGCCTTTCGCAACCTGCGGGCGATGGCCGACGAGAAGCGCGCGTCGGGCCGCGATGTCCCGTTTCTCAATTGGCGATACATCCTGTTCAAGTGGAACGACAGCGACGAAGAGATGGCGCTCGCACGGCGCCTGGCCGTCGACCTCGGCGTCGATCGCCTGTGCTGGGAACTCACCGATCACCCTGAAGACGCTTTCTCACGGCGGTTCGTGCCCGGCGCGCCAGAGCTCGACGCGATCCGGCCAGAGACCTGGGATCACAACAACCTGGGCAACGCGATCCCCGGCGCGACGCCGAAGGCGCAGATCGCCGTGCGGACGCTCGTGCCCGGCCTGCCGATCCTCGCGCGGGCCGGACGGCCGTTCAAAGTGAAGACCCGGGTGCGTAACCTTTCAACGCGGGCGTTCCCGGCGCAGGCCAGCTACGGGCGCCGCCTCGTCCGGCTCGGCGCCCAGCTCTGTGCGCCAGATGGCACGCTGATCAATCGTGATTTTGCGCGTGGCGAGTTGACCGACGCGCTGCCCGGAGGCGGATCCGCAGACATCACCGTCAAGCTGCCCGCCGTAACCGCCGCCGGCAAGTACACGCTGAAATTCGACATGGTCTACGAGGGCGTCGACTGGTTCGAACGCTGCGGGTCGCCGATTACGATGCGTCCGCTCTGGGTCAGGTAGAGGCTGGGGCCGATTCCAACGCTGCACTATCGCCGAGTCTCTCGGGTGTTCAGCGTGTCGGAGGAGGCATCGCGATCGCCGGCGTCGCGCTGACGATCGGTGTTGGCCGTGACGACTGGGTATGCCAGGCGCGGATAACGCCTGGGCGCTGCTCCACCTACGGTTGGCAACGGCGGCCGTCGACGCGCCCCGCGCTCGTGCCCCGCCGTCGCGAGACCATTGCGACCGAGCCGCTTGGCGCGATACAGCGCCACGTCGACGCGACGAATCCAGTCGGCCGCAGTCTGGCCGTCGGCCAGCTCACCCACGCCGATGCTGATCGACAGCGGGGCCGTGCTCGCGAGCGTCGCGCTCATGACCAGTGCCCGCAGGTCTTCGGCCACCGGCATCGCCGAGGCGCTGTGGGCGTTCGGCAGAAGGATGGCGAACTCGTCCCCACCGATTCGAAACAGCGCGTCAATCCGCCGCAGACGATGCGCCGCCAGCGTCACAATCGCCCGCAGCGCCTGATCGCCTGCGGCATGGCCCAACCGATCGTTGATGCTCTTGAATCGGTCGATGTCGAACAATAACAGCGACGCCGGCTCGCCGCTGCGCCGCCGCCGCTCGATCGCCGCGGCCAGGCTGGCGTCGAGATGGCGTCGATTGAACGCGCCGGTCAACGGGTCGACGATCGTCAGCCGGGCAAGCTGGCGGAGCCGCCGGT
>Ga0111538_10007169_pt1 | contig 15039 bp, 10 predicted proteins | sample SoiMethybrSBSTD1_FD_79669 | JGI IMG/M metagenome (GOLD analysis project Ga0111538, IMG submission 79669) | Bulk soil microbial communities from a Populus tree surrounding site in Tennessee, USA - Soil MetaG P. TD hybrid SBSTD1 (version 2)... | ecosystem: Environmental > Terrestrial > Soil >... | reverse complement strand
TACGTGCCGCGACCACCGGTGGCCGACGTGAGGTGCTGCTCGTAACTGAGCATCTCCGCCATCGGCACCTGCGCGCGGATCACGGTCATCGTGCCGCGGGTGTCCATGCCCGCGATGCGACCGCGGCGGCCGTTGAGATCGCCCATCAGGTCACCGGCGAAATCACTCGGCGCATAGACCTCGACCTGCATGATTGGCTCGAGCAGCGTCGGTCGCGCGCGCGACATTGCGTCCTTGAACGCGAGCGAGCCCGCCAGCTTGAACGACAGCTCGTTCGAGTCCACCGCGTGATACGAGCCGTCGAAGACGGTGGCCTTGAAGTCGACCATGGGGTAGCCGGCGAGGAAGCCGCGGAGGCGTGCGTCCTGGATTCCCTTCTCGACCGCGGGGACGAACTGACGCGGAATCGCGCCGCCGAAGATGTCGTCCTCGAACTCGAAGTCACTGCCGCGCGGCAGGGGCTGCACGCGAATCTTGCAGTCGCCGAACTGGCCATGACCGCCAGTCTGTTTCTTGTGTCGGCCGTGCGCTTCGGTCGGCGCGGTGATGGTCTCGCGATACGGAATGCGCGGCGGCTTCAGGTTGACCTCGACGCCGAACCGTCGCTTTAGTTTGGCCACCGTGACTTCAATGTGTAGCTGGCCCTGACCGGAGAGGAGCAGCTCGTGGGTCTGCGGATCGCGCCCGTATTTGATCGATGGATCCTCTTCCTCGAGCCGATGCATCGACGAGCTGATCTTGTCCTCGTCGCCGCGGCTCTTCGGCTCGATCGCATAGGCGAGCACCGGCTCGGGGAACTTGATTGGCGGAACACGGAACTTCGTGCCCTTCTCCGACATCAGATCGCTGGTGTGCGTGTCCTTCAACTTGGCGACGGCGCCGAGGTCGCCGGCTTTGAGCTCCGGCACATGCGTCTGCGTTTTGCCCTGCAGCACGAGCAGGTGCCCTAATCGTTCCGACGTATCCCGCGTGACGTTGTTGACCGTCGCATCGGATTTGATCGTGCCGGAGATGACGCGCAGCATCGTGATGCGGCCGGCGAACGGATCGGCGATCGTCTTCCAGACAAACGCCGCGTACGGCGCCGATTCCGACGCCGTCACACCGACCGGCTGGTCGCCTGCGATCGCGGGAAAATCGCGATGGGCCGGCGATGGCACGTAGTTGACGATCGCGTCGAGCAGCGGCTGCACGCCGATCGCATGCAGGCCAGACGCGCAGACGAGCGGGAAGATCTTGCCGGTCATCGTGGCCGTGCGCAGTCCTGAAACGAGCTGTTCCTGGGTGAGCGTTCCTTCGGCGAAGAACGTCTCCATGAGCTGCTCGTCGGCTTCTGCCACCATCTCGATCAGCTGTTCGCGGGCACGCTGCGCGGGCTCGACCAGCGCCGCGGGAATGTCCCCCTCGGTCATCTTGCCGCTGCTGTCGGCGGCAAACGTGAGCGCCTTCATCGAGACCAGGTCGACGACGCCGGTAAAGCCTTTTTCTTCGCCGAGCGGCAACTGGATCGGAATGATTTCGCGGGCACAGTCCCGATGCAGCGATTCGAGCGAGCGTTCCAGGCTGGCTCGTTCGCGTTCGAGACGATTCACGATGACGATCCGCGGCAGGTTGAGGGCGGCCGCCTCGGCCCAGAGCTTCTCGGTCTGCACCTCGACGCCGGCGACGGCGTCGACCATGACCAGCGCGCCTTCGGCCACGCGCAGCGCGGCGAACGCGTCGGTGAGGAAATTGGCGAAGCCGGGCGTGTCGATCACGTTGATCTTGGTCTTCTGCCACTCGGCAAAGGCGAGGCTGGAGGAGAGCGTGTGCTTGCGGGCGATTTCCTCCTCGTCGAAATCGGTCACGGTGGTGCCGTCGTCGACACGGCCGAGGCGATTGACGGCACCGGCCACGAACAGCAGCGTCGAGACGAGCTGCGTTTTACCGCAGCCGCCATGTCCCACCAGCGCGACATTGCGAATGCTGGCGGCGTCGTAGACCTTCATAGGGGTATCCCTCCTGCCCGGGGGCTCGTGCCGCGAAGCGGCGTCAGATTCGCCGGATCATAGTCCCGCCGATGAGGGGTCGCAAGACACGGCGCGCGCCCGTGACGCGCGTGGACGCCGAGACCGGGCTCGCGCAGCGCACGAACATACATATATGTCGACACATCAGGAAATACGCACGAATTTGTCCTGGCAAATGCGTCGCGGGTTCCTGCGCCGCACGGCTGCCGACGAGGCTCTTGCTGGGGCCGCGTCGCAGTTCAGACGTATCTGTTGGATATTCCAGGGATGCAGACAAAAAAGTCGGTATTGGTGCGTCGCGGGTTCTTGCGCCGCACAGCCGTTTCTCTCGTGTTCCGTGAACAAATTCGCACGAATCGGTGGCCCGGCCGTGGTGGCGTCTCTCTTGCTCAGGAGCGCACCGTGCTCGTCGCGACGGGAGGTCTTGCGCCCGGAATCTACGCGACAGATGGGCCGACGAAGGCGAACAACACGGCCGGTTCTGGTCTGGGTTGCTCGATTGGGCGGCGGCGCCCTTCAGGTGGCCGCTGCCTCCACACACGGAGGCATCAAGAATGTCGAACGTTTCAGCAAGGCGCTTCGGATTGTCACTCGTCGCGGCTGCAGGTCTTGTCGCGATTCTCGCAGGGCCCGCGCAGGCGCAGGACGACCCGAATCCGGGTGCGATCACGATCTCGGGCGCGATTGACTTTAGCAATGCCTACATGTTCCGCGGGATCAGGCAGGAAACCGAGAATCTGATCATGTGGCCGTACTTCGATCTCGGCCTCGCGCTCTACTCAGGCGATGGCGGTCTGAAATCGGTCGGCGTGAACTTCGGCACCTGGAACAGCCTGAACAGGGGTCCGAGCGGCAGTGACGGACCGAGCGGCAAACTGTGGTACGAGTCGGACTTTTACGCGACGCTCGGATTCGGATTCGGCGGCGGCGTGAGCGCCGGCGCGACGTGGACGTCGTATACGAGCCCGAACAACATGTTCAGCACCGTGAAGGAAATCGCCTTCAAGGTGTCGGTCGACGACAGCAGCCATCTGGGCAAGGCGGCCGTCCATCCCTATGCGCTTCTCGGGTTCGAAGTCGATGTGAACGGTGTCGGTCAGGGGCAGGCGGACGCGGGCGGCAATGCCGGAAAATACCTCGAGCTCGGCGTCGCTCCCGGATACAGCGGATCACGCGCCAGTGTGTCCGTGCCGATCAAAGTGGGTCTGAGCGCTGGTGATTACTACGAGATCAACGTTGGCACGGTGGCGCGACCCGTCTGGGACGACAAACCGTTCGGCTACTTCAGCATTGCCGGTGTGGTCACCGTGCCGTTCACCAGCAAGCCGACGAACTTCGGAACCTGGAACGTGCACGGCGGTGTGGAATTCCAGAAGTACGGCGGTACGCTGAAGGATCTCAATCGCAGCTTCGGACTCGACGACGATCACAAGGTCATCGTCTCGGGAGGCATCGGCTTCACGTACTAACGGTGATCGCGGCGCTTCGACGCGGTCTGGACATCTCCGAAGGGTGCAAGCAAGCATATGATGTCGGTGCCCGGGTCGCCTGCGCACCCCGGTTCATCACGCATCATGTCTGTTCCCCCTTCGGCCAGTGACGCTGACGCGCCCCGTGCGACAGCTGGCGGCCCGCGAGCCGTGCTCGATGCGGCGCGCGCCGAGCTCCGGGCCGACACGCTACGCGGTGCAGGCGGCCGGGCTGCCCTGGAGCGCTATTCGGATCGCGTCGACGCGCTCCTTCGGCAGATCTTCGCGGACGCCGGCGAGCCGCCGTCCTCGGTCCTGGTGCTGGCGCTCGGCGGCTATGGACGCCGCCATCTGTGCTTCTACTCCGACATCGATCTGCTGATCCTGTTCAGCGGCTCGATTTACCCGGCGGAGGAGCGGTTCCTGAGGGGTCTGCTCCATCCGCTGTGGGACCTCGGCGTCGTCGTCGGGCATCAGGTCCGTGAGCTCGACGACTTCCGAACCCTCGAAACGGACAACCCCGAGTTTCTCCTCGCACTGCTCGACGCTCGCCCGGTTGCCGGCGCGCGCGATCTGTTCGACCGCTTCGCCGAGGTATTTCACGCGGCGGCGACGCACGCGTTCATCCTCACGTCCCTGCTTCAACTGATCGACGAGCGCCACGCCAAGTTCAACGGCACGCTCTACCAGCTCGAGCCGGACGTGAAGCAGGCGCCAGGGGCGCTGCGGGACCTCTCGGCCACGCGAATCATCGCGCTGCTGACCGACCCGCTGCTGTTGCGGCGAGGTCCCGCCGATCCGGCGCGGTTCGACGATGCCGAGGACTTCCTCCTGCGCGTGCGATCGACCCTGCACCTCGAAGGGGCGCGGAACCAGAACGTGCTCAGTCACGAGATGCAGGAGCGGACGGCGGAGGTGCTCGGCTATCCCGGCGCGGAGCCGCGCATTCGCGTCGAGCGATTGATGAGCGACTACTTCCGCCACGCGCGCATCGTCCACCGCTCCCTTCACTGGGCGCGGAAGACGGCGCCGGTGCCGGTCGGAGCCAATCTCGGGTTGTCGCGCGACGGTGTCCGGTTTCTCGATCCCATACAAGCCGCTCGCAACCCGCCCTCGTGGATCGCGACGTTTCAAGCCGCCATCGAACACGACCACGACGTTGCCGAGGAGGCGCTGTCGTGCATTCAGCAGCACGTCGATCGATATCGTGCCGACGACTTTTTCCCGCAACCGGCGGACCGTGCCGCGGTGTTGCACCTGCTGAAGCCGCGGAAGGGCCTCTACGAGCGCTTATCGGAGATGCACGACTGCGGTCTGCTCGGTCGCGTGTTTCCGGAGTTCCAGGCGATCTCGTGGCGGGTGGTGCGCGACTTCTACCACAAGTACACGGTCGACGAGCACACGCTGCTGACGATTCGCAATCTCGAACGACTCACCGTCACCGAGGATCCGTCACGGCGGCGGTTTCGCTCGATCCTGACGGATCTGCCCGCGCCCGAACTGCTGGTCCTGGCGCTGCTGCTGCACGATGTCGGCAAGTGGCGCGATGACGATCATGCGCTCGAGAGCGTGCGCATGGCCGAACAGGTGATCGTCCGGCTGCAGCTGTCGACCGAGCAGCGCGAGATCGTGCTCTTCCTCATTCGCCATCACTTGAAGATGTCGCTGGTGGCGTTCCGCCGCGACACCGAGGATCCCGACATCGTCGCGGACTTCGCGCGCGTGGTCGGGACCGAAGAGCGTTTGAAGATGCTGTGCCTGATGACGCTGGTCGACGTGGAGGCGGTGAGTCCGGAAACGCTGACCGCGTGGAAGGAAGAATTGCTCTGGAGGTTGTACGTCGACGCCTACAACCACCTCACGCAACGCTACGGTGACGAGCTGATCGAACGAAATCAGGCGGGGCTGGACGAAGTGCTGACGAACCGTCCGGCCGATCTGTCAGCCGCTGACATCACGACGTTTCTCGAGGGGCTGCCGCAGCGCTATCTGCAGCTGTTCACGCGCGAGGCGATTCACCGCCACGTGCGACTGGCGCGTGATATCAAACCGGACGAGATTCACATTTCGCTCGAACCGAGCGAGGGGGTCTGGACCCTGGCGGTCGTCACGCTCGACAAGCCATTCCTGTTCTCGAACATCTGCGGCGTGCTCGCCTCGTTCGGCATGAACATCCTGCGCGGGCACGCGTTCACGAACCCGAATGGACTGGTGCTGGACGTGTTCCAGTTCACCGACGAAGAGCGGTTCCTGGCGCTGAACGCCGACGCGCCGAAGCAGATGCTGAAAGTGCTCGAAGACGTCGTGTCCGGCCGTGCGGATGTGACCGCGCGGCTCCGCGGGAGGGAACAGAGCATCCTCAAGACGGCTTCGCGTTTCGCTCCGGTCGTTCGAGCTGATAATGAGGCCTCGCGCCGCTACACGATTCTCGATATCGTAGCCAGCAACGCGCTGGGTTTGCTGCACCGGATCAGTCGCGTCATTTCCCAGCATGGGTGCGAGGTCGACCTGGTTCTGATCGCGACCGAGGGCGAGAAGGCGATCGACGTGTTTCACATCACCAAGGCAGGGGTGAAACTTACGCAGGCGGAGCAGCTGGCGCTGACGTCCGACCTTCAACGCACACTGGAGGGCAGAGCATGAAAATGATCAAGGCCATCATTCGTCCCAACAAGGTGGACGAAGTGAAGGATGCGCTGGCCGCGCTGAACATCGCCGGGATGACCGTTACCGAAGTGCGTGGGCACGGGAAGCAGAAAGGGCACACGGCGATTTATCGCGGGAAGGAATACAACGTCAGCCTGCTGCCGAAGATGGAGATCGAAGTCGTGCTTCCCGACGCGCTCGCCGACGACGCGATCAAGGCGATTGTGACGGCCGCGCGCACGGGAGAGATTGGCGACGGCCGTGTGTTCGTGATGCCGGTTCTCGAGAGCCACCGCATCCGGACCGGCGAGAAGGAAGCGTAGCTACGTCCAGAGCTTCCGGCTCGCCAGCTCTGCCCCCTTCGCCAATGATTCCAGCTTGGCCCACACCACGTCGGGATCGGCACCGCCGGACCCGACGTGGATGCTGAACCCGCAGTCGACACCGGCCATGACGTTGTCCCGCCCGGCGAGCTTCGCGTAGCGGAGGATCCGCTGCGCCACGAGCTCGGGGTGTTCGATGTAGTTCGACTGCGGTTCGATCATCCCGGGGATGAGGACCTTTCCGTCCGGAATCTTCACCGTTTCGAACAGGGTCCATTCGTGCGCATGACGCGGGTTGGCGGCCTCGAACTGCACCGCATGCGGCTTCGCCGTCCATACCAGATCGACGATGTCCTGGAAGGGCACGTCGAAGTGATGCGGTCCGGGATAGTTGCCCCAGCAGAGATGCATGCGGACCTTGTCGGCCGGAATGTTCACGACCGCGCGGTTGAGCGCTTCGATGTTCAGCTCCATCATCTTGCGGAAGCCGGCGAGGTCCAGATCCTTGAACTGCGTGTGCCGTCCCATCGCCAGGTCGGGACAGTCGATCTGCAGCATCACTCCGGCCGCTGAAATCGCCTCGTATTCGTGGCGCATCGCGTCGGCGATCGCGAAGACGTACTCCTCGTGGGTCGGGTAGTAGTCGTTGCGGAAGAAGAAGGCCGTCACGCCGGGCGAGGCCGCGGTGATGAACGCGCCGGTCGCCTTGTGTTTTTGCACCGCGTCTTTCAGCCGTTGCGCATCGCGTTTCGGCGCCTCCATGTCGAGCACGCTGATCGGCGCATTGCAGGCCGGCGCACGGCGGTGCTTGCGCCCCGGGTCAGCCAGCACCCGCGCTTTCGTACTGGGAAAGGCTTCGACATCCTGGAAGACGTAGGTGTTGCCCGTTCCGCCAAAACCGGTGAGGCGATCCTTGATGTAGGTGGCGTAGCTTGGCTTCCCCCACTCGCCGTCATTGACGATGTCGATGCCGGCCTTGACCTGTCGCGCTACGGCGTCGTCGACCCCCTCACGAATCCGTTGCTCGAGCGCTGCCTTCTCCACGGGGATGCCGTCCTCGCGGGCCCACATCATTTCCATCAGATCTTGCGGCCGCGGCAGGCTGCCGACGTGCGTGGTGAGGATCCGGCCATGCGTCGCCATCGTTGTTCGCCCCTTGTCGTCGTCTCGGATGTCGATTAGTCGGGAACTGCTGAACCGAATGAGCATACCCTGAGAGAGCCGCTCGATGCTGCGTCGCAGCCTGCAGCATGTCGCTTCGTTTCGTTCACGACGTGGTGCGCGATTGTTATCGGTTTACAGTGTGCCGTGCTGCTTGCGGCGATGAGCGCCGTACTCGGCGCGCAAGCGACAAGCGCGGCGCTATTCGTAGCGCAGCGCTTCGATCGGATCGAGGCCCGCGGCGCGATACGCCGGCACCATTCCGAAGAAGATTCCAACCGCAGCCGAGAATCCCAGGCCAATCGCAAACGACCACCACGGCAGCGAAATAGGGAAGTCCGTCGCGAAATGCACGGCGGCGCCAATGCCGCTGCCGATCGCGATCCCGAGGATTCCGCCCAGCGACGTCAGCACCGCCGCTTCCGCCAGGAACTGAATCAGCACCTCGCGCCGGCGCGCGCCAAGTGCTTTGCGGACGCCGATCTCCCGCGTGCGCTCCGTGACCGAGATCATCATGATCGCCATCACGCCGATGCCGCCGACCATGAGCGCGATCGACGAGATCACGACCAGCGCGAGAAAGATGCCGCTGCTGATGCGATCCCACACGCGCAGAATCGCGTCCTGGGTGCCGATGTCGAAATCGTCGGGCTCGTCGAGCTTCAAGCCGTGGCGGATGCGCATGATTTCCTCGACCTCGAGCAGCGCCTGGTCGCGGGTCGCGGTCTTCTTCGGCACGACGACGATTGTGACCGTCCCGCCGAACGGACCGCGCGTGGACTGGCTGCCGAAGACGACCTGATGCGTCGTCTGGGGAATCACGACGAAGTCGTCCTGCTGCCCGATCGCCGACGGACGTTGCGCGAGCACGCCGACGACCGTGTACTCGAGGGCGCCAACCCGAACCTTCTTGCCGATCGGGTCGATGCCGAACTTCTGGAACAGGGTGTCGTACGGGTTGTAGCCGAGGACCACGACGCGGCGGCGGTGTTCGACTTCGGGCGCCGTGAAGAACCGCCCGAGGGCGACCGGTACGAAGTTGACCTCGGCGAACTGCTCCGTGGCACCGATCACGCCCACCTGCGTCGTGCGTTCACCGCGGTAATAGATCCGCTCGGCCGACGACCCACCGTCGCCGAGCCACGCGTCGACAATGTCGACCGACGGCGCCAGTTTTTCGATGGCCTTCGCGTCGGCAACCGTCAGGTTGGGGCGCCGGAACAGGGTTGCGAAATCGCCGCCGGCGGCAAGGCTGACGCCGCTGACTTTCGCGACGAAGATCGTGTTCGGCCCGAGCGCGCGGATGCTGTCGCGCAGCGACTCATCGAAGCCGCGGAGCAGCGACGTCATGCCGACGATCGAGGTGATGCCGATCACCACGCCGAGGATCGTCAGGCTCGACCGCAGCTTGTTGGCACGCAGCGTCTCGAGCGCCATGCGAACGGTTTCGCGGAGCAATCCTTTATTCACGACGCAATGCCTCAATCGGATCGAGACGCGCGGCTCGCGACGCCGGATACGCACCGAAAAACAGCCCGACCCCGGCCGTAATCGCGATCCCGAGCACCACCGACCAGGGCTCGAGCCGTGCCGGCAGCGGTGACAGGCGCGCGATCACCTGGGCGCCGACGAATCCGAGCATGATGCCGATCACACCGCCGACCGTCGACAGCGTGACCGACTCGGTCAGGATCTGCGACATGATGTCGCGCCGCTTGGCACCGAGCGCCTTGCGCAGGCCGATCTCGCGCGTGCGCTCGGTGACGACCATCAGCATGATGTTCATGATCACGATGCCGCCGACCACGAGCGAGAGCGCGACGACGCCGACGAGCACGGCGAAGATGCCGTTGGTCGCCTGATGGTAGATGCCGAGCAGCGTGTCGGACGTGAACATGCCGAAGTTGTCCGGCTCGCGCGGCTTGAGATGACGCGCGACGCGCAGCGCGACCGTCGCTTCATCCATCGCCGCGGGCAACACATCCGGCGTACGCGGTTTGACGATCAGCTCGAGCGACTGCCGCGGTCCGAATAGTTTCAGATGGGCGCCGTACGGGATCACGGCGAAGCTGTCCTGAGAGTTGCCGAAGAACGATCCCTTCTTCTCACTCACGCCGACGATGCGGAAGGGCAGCCCGGCAATCTTGATGACCTTGTCCAGCGGATTGGCCTGGCCGAACAGCTTGTCGGCGATGTCCCAGCCGATGATCGTGACCGGTTGGCTGCGGTCGACCTCTGTCGTGCTGATCATGCGCCCGCGTTCGGCGCTGAAGGTGTCGAAGTTGAGGTACTCGCTCGTGACGCCCTGGACGCGAACGTTGTCGAGCTCCTGCGTCTTGTACGACACGCGGGCGCTCGCCGACGACTGCGCCATCACGGCCACGATCTGCGAGCTGTAGGCGCGAATGGCGCCGGCTTCGTCGAGTGTGAGCAGCGGGTTCGATCGTGCGCGCTCGTCCTCTTCGTCGGTGCGGATGGGTGGCACGCGGCGGATCGTGAACGAATCGGCGCCGACGCCGGAGACGATCGTCGTCGACACGTAGGCGTTCATGCCTTGAATCAACGACACGACTACCACGATCGACGACACCGCGACGATATTGCCCAGCACCGTCAGCAGCGATCGGAGCTTGTTGGCCCAGATCGCCTGCAGCGCGAGGCCGATCGATTCGAAGATCTGACTCACCGTCGTGTTGTCGCGCTGCGCGGTGGCGGCGCGAGTTTCACCTCTTCACCGTCAGCCAGCTCGCGCACTGAAGCGAACGGCCCGGTGATCACCTGGTCGCCGGCTTTGACTCCTGACATCACCTCGAAGTACTTCTCGCCGGCGATACCGGTCTTGATCGGGGTGAACACCGCGCGTCCGTCGGTGAGGATGAACACCCCTTCCGCCTCTTTCCGCGTGTGGCCCGGAGGCGGTTCGGTGGACGCAGACACCGTCGGCTCGACCCCGCGGCGCTTCTGTGGCGGCGGCTCGTGGACGAGAGTGCCTTTGTCGTCGTACAGCATCTCGCGCACGGTCAGCGACTGGATCGGGACCGACAGGGCGTTCTTGCGCGTCGCGGTCGTGATCTCCGCCGTGCACGTGAAGCCGGGCCGCACGTCCGGTACCGGTTCGTCGACCGTCACGACCACCTTGAAGTTGGTCGCCTGCCGCTGCTGCGTATTCCCGGCGTTCTGGCCTGTCGCCTGAATGGGACTGTTGCCGATCTCCGTCACATGCCCGCGGAACGAGCGATCCGGGATGGCATCGATCGTGACCTTTGCGGGCTGGCCGACCGCGACGTTCGGAATGTCGGTCTCGTCGACTTCCACTTCCGCCTCGAGCATCGACATGTCCGCGATCGTGAGCAGCACCGTGCCGGCATTGTTCATCGTGCCCATGACCGCCGTCTCGCCCTGTTCGATGTTGCGTCGCGTGACGAGACCATCCATCGGCGACGTGAGGATCACCTGATTCAGGTTGTACTGGGTCGTCGCCAGCTGCGCCTGCTCCTGGCGGATCTGCTGCTGCCGCGTCTCGATGTCCTGCTGGCGTGCCTTGAGGTCCGCTTCGCGAACCGCCACGTCGTTCTCGGTGCGCTCCAGTTCCTGTCGCGTCGTCAGTCCGTCCTTCCAGAGCTCCTGCTGTCGCTTGAACGTCTGCCGCGCGAGATCGAGCAGCGCCCGCGCCTGCTCGACGTTGGTCATCGCCTGCTGCAGCGATGAACGTGCGGCGGCCACGCCGGCCTCGCCGCGCTGTAACTGTCCCTCGAGCGAGCGCGGATCGATCTCCAGCAGGAACTGTCCTTTCTTGACGCGCTCGCCTTCGTCGACCGCGAGCCGCGTGACCTTCCCGGTGGTGTTGGCCGAGATGTCGACCTTCGATTTCGGTTGGATCTTGCCGGACGCCGACACCAGAGACTCGAGGTCGCGCATCCGCAGCGCTTCCACGTTGACGCTGACGCCGGTCTGCCTCTTGAAATAGAAGTTGGCGCCGACGACCGCCGCCCCGATGACCACGACCACCAGGATGATGAGAGCCTTCTTCCGCGTCACGATTCCTCCGCTAAGCGCGCACGATCGCGATGATCAGGACAATCACCGAATACACTGCGAACAACACGGCTGCGACGCCGCCGGTGCGGCGTTTGTACAGAACGGCCATGCCGATCGACAGATTGATCACTGACCATACGTGAAACAGGTCGATGGTGTTCAGCAGCTGATAGAAGAACCCCGAGTCGTCCAGCATCGGGAAGAACACCGACAGCCGCGCGGGACTGACCAGTTCCTCGCGCGCATAGGCGATCGGCAACGTAAAGAGCAGCGCCAGGGCGGCGATCAGGTTCGAGTGGATGACCACCGAGAAGACCTGCTTGTAGGTGACGCCGCCCCCCGAAATCACGGTGAAAATCGCGAGCAGAAGACCGGCGACCGCTGCGCCGATAATCGGGACGAACGCGCCCACAGCGAGCGGACCCGTGAGCCGCGCGTTCTCCATGCCGGCTTCCATCCGCTGGACCATTTCATCGGTGACCGTGATCCCGAACGCCTTCATCGTGTCGAGCTGCTGATTCAACGCGGCGTTGCGCCCGACGTCAGTGGACAGAAAGAGGAACTGCGCCGCCATCATGACGACGATCACGACCGCCATCACACCGAGTACGCGCGGACGCGCGGCGACCGCCTCATAGGCCTTCCGCGGCGCGAAGAACACGTTCACGACCCGTGCTGCGAGGCCCATATCGGGGGTGTCGGGTGTCGCTGTTGCCACCTGCGTCATGGGGTGCCTCCTGTCCTACTCTCCACCTGCGACAGCCATCGCGACGGCCATCACCAGAGCCAGCGCCGCATAGATGCCCGCCATCGCTGTGGCGACCCGAACCGTGCGTCGTCTGTAGAGCACCGCGATGCCGATGCCCAGCACGACGACCCACCAGACGACGAGCAGATCCATGGCCCCAAGGAATCGCGCCACTGGCGATGCCTCGTCGAATATCGGAAACCACACGCCAATCGCCGTGGCGCTGGCCGTCGTCTCGCGCAGATACGTCGCGGGCGCTCCGAGGATCTGCCGCAGCGCCAGGATGACAGCCGCGTGCGAGACGACGCTCAAGACCTGTTGAAACGTCACGCCCCTCCGCCTGCCGCCAAACGCAAAGAAAATGAGTGCAGAGACGGCAAACGCCTGAATCGGCCCGTTCAGTATCGCGACGCCCGCTTCGTACAGCGGGCCGCGCTCGCTCAGGTCCTGCAGGCGCGCATACGTGCCATCGTCAACGTTCCGGCCAAACGCGACGGCCGTTCGCTCCCATTGGTCAACGAGCGCGACCTGTCCTACCTCGGTCCGCATGACCATTGCACCGGCAGCGGCGGCGGCAAGTGTAGACAAAATCAGTACATCGGCCCATCGTGGCGCCCGCGCCAGAGCCGCGCACGTGGACCTGGGACTGAAGATGATGCCAAGGAGGCGTGACGGAAGCGTCACACAAACTCCAGATACGGTTGCGGTGCAGTTCTGTTCCCTATACCTGAATTATCGTGGGTAAACTGCGGGGTTTCATGAAAAAGACGATGTGGGCGTTCGTGCTGATCGCGTGGCTTGCTGCCGGAAGGGCGGCGTCTGCACAGATTGTCGAAGCGGTCGGCGAACGGGCCCTCGGCATGGGCGGAGCGTTTGTAGGGGTGGCGACCGATAGCAGTGCAACATGGTGGAACCCTGCCGCATTGGCGACCGGCCCTTTCCTTGATCTCTCGTTGGGACAGCAACTGACAGAGATGGCTGGCGAACTGCCATTGCAGCGCGATCGCACCTTCTGGGTCACGATGGCCACACCTCCGCTTGGCGCCAGCTACTACCGATTTCGCGTCTCGGGCACCCCTACAGCGCAACCGCGTGCAGGCCGAGAAGAGGAAGGGGCGATAGTCCCGCTGCGATCGCTGGCGGTGAGCCAGTTCGGTGTCACGTTCGTGCATTCGGTCGTGTCCGGCGTTCACGTCGGTACCACCCTCAAGTACGTGCGCGGGACGCCGAGGTTCTCCATAACAGACGCGACACGGTCCTCATCCGACCTGTTGGACACCGCCGACGACCTTTCGGGCGGGGACCCGCAGAACGCGTTCGACCTGGATGTGGGGGTGCTGGCTGTGACCGGAGCCCTTCGCGTCGGCGCTGTCGTTCGAAACGTTCGCGAGCCGGAGTTCGACATCGCACGGATCGGCGTGCCCCTCGACGTCGACACAGGCCCGGCGACGATGCGCATCCCGCGGCAGGTCCGGGTTGGCGCGGCGTTCGATGCGGCGAACACGGCAGCGTCGGTGCCATTGGTCGTGTCACTCGATGCCGACGTGCGGCGATATGCGGTCGGCACCGGCGAGCGTCGCGTGGTGGCGGTCGGCGCCGAGCGCTGGTTCATGGAGCGCCGACTGGGGGTCCGCGGCGGCGGTCGGTTCAACACCGTGGGACGGCAGGAGCGAGCTGGCACCGGCGGTGTCAGCGTGGCGATTCGCTCCGGCCTGTTCGTCGAGGCACACGCGGTGCGCGGCGGGAGCGACGATGAGCGCGGCTGGGGAGTGGCCGCGAGGGTGTCCTTTTGATTTCCGGCGCGTGGACGTTCGCGCGACGGTGGCAGTCACGAAGCACGAATGGCCGTACGGATTGGAGAGCTGCTTCTCAAGGAGAAGCGCATCACGCCAGAGCAGCTCCAGGAGGCGCTGAACTATCAGCGCCAGCATGGGGGGAAGCTCGGCTTCAATCTGGTCAGGCTCGGGTACGTCCGCGACGAAGAAATCACCGCCATCCTGAGTAAGCAATACGGCGTTCCCTCCATCGATCTGAGTCAGTTCGAGATCGACCCCGGCGTCCTCAAGCTGATCCCCGCCGAGACCGCGCAGAAGTATCAGATCGTCCCGCTGTCGCGCGCCGGCGCCACGCTGACGATCGCGATGACCGATCCCACCAACGTGTTCGCCATGGACGACATCAAGTTCATGACGGGCTACAACGTGGAGCCGGTCGTGGCCTCCGAGACCGCCGTCCTCGAGGCGCTGCAGACCTATTACAGCAAACCCACGAACGGTTCCGAAGGCCCCGCGAGCGCCCTCGAAGTCGCCAGTCGCGCGCTCGAGGAAATGCCCATCCTCGCGGAGGACGGCGTCGAGGTCATCGACGACATCGAGGAGATCAGCGTCGAGACGCTCGCCAAGCAGGGCGAAGAGGCGCCGATCATCAAGCTGTGCAACGTCATTCTGATGTCGGCGATTCAGAAGGGCGCCAGCGACATCCACATCGAGCCGTACGAGAAAGAGCTGCGCATCCGGTATCGCATCGACGGCATCCTCTACACCGTCATGCAGCCGCCGATGAAGCTGCGCGACGCCATGACGTCGCGCATCAAGATCATGGCGAAGCTCGATATCGCCGAGAAGCGCCTGCCGCAGGACGGCCGC
>Ga0111538_10007168_pt1 | contig 15039 bp, 13 predicted proteins | sample SoiMethybrSBSTD1_FD_79669 | JGI IMG/M metagenome (GOLD analysis project Ga0111538, IMG submission 79669) | Bulk soil microbial communities from a Populus tree surrounding site in Tennessee, USA - Soil MetaG P. TD hybrid SBSTD1 (version 2)... | ecosystem: Environmental > Terrestrial > Soil >... | reverse complement strand
TCGAGGTGCGCGACGTCCATCCGACGCACTACGGGCGCATCTGCCCGATTGAGACGCCGGAAGGTCCGAACATCGGCCTGATCTCGTCGCTCTCGTCCTACGCGCGGATCAACGACTTCGGGTTCATCGAGTCGCCGTACCGCAAGGTCAAGGACGGCCGCGTCATCGACTACGTCATCATCACGAACGCCGGCGGCCATCCGAAATACAAGGTCGGCGACGTCGTCGATGCCGACGAGATCGTGGGCGCGGGCGGCGGGTCGAAGAAGAAGGGCGTGGAGTTCGAGCCGTACTGCTTCTATCTCTCGGCGTGGGAGGAAGACCAGTACATCATCGCGCAGGCCAACGTCGAGCTCGACGAGGACGGCCGGCTCATGGGCGAGCGGGTCAACGCGCGTCAGGCCGGCGACTTCATCCTGTCGCCGCGCGAGAAGGTCGATTACATCGACGTCTCGCCGAAGCAGCTCGTGTCGGTCGCGGCGTCGCTCATCCCGTTCCTCGAGAACGACGACGCGAACCGCGCGCTGATGGGGTCGAACATGCAGCGCCAGGCGGTGCCGCTGCTCCAGGCGCGGTCGCCGTTCGTCGGCACCGGCATGGAGTACATCACCGCGCGCGACTCGGGCGCGGTCGTCGTGGCGCGCCGCTCGGGCGTCGTCGACTACGTGGACAGCAAGCGCATCGTCGTGCGCGTCGAGGGCAGCGATACCGAAGGCCTCTCGCGCGAGATGGGCGCCGACATCTACAGCCTGACGAAGTTCAAGCGGTCGAACCAGAACACGTGCATCAACCAGGACCCGATCGTGCGGGTCGGGCAGCGCGTGACCAAGGGGCAGGTGCTGGCCGACGGGCCGTGCACCGAGCTCGGCGAGCTGGCGCTCGGCCGGAACGTGCTGGTGGCGTTCATGCCCTGGCGCGGCTACAACTTCGAGGACGCGATCCTCGTCTCCGAGCGGCTGGTGAAGGACGACTACTACACGTCGATCCACATCGAAGAGTTCGAGATCGAGGCGCGCGACACGAAGCTCGGGCCGGAAGAGATCACGCGGGACATCCCGAACGTGTCGGAGACCTACCTGCGCGACCTCGACGAGAGCGGCATCATCCGGATCGGCGCGTACGTGAAGCCGGGCGACATCCTGGTCGGCAAGGTCACGCCGAAGGGCGAGACCCAGCTGACGCCGGAAGAGAAGCTCTTGCGCGCGATCTTCGGGGAGAAGGCCGGCGACGTGAAGGACGCGTCGCTCACCTGCCCGCCGGGCATCGAAGGCATTGTCGTCGGCGTGCGGATCTTCTCGCGCAAGGGCATCGAGAAGGACGACCGCGCCAAGCAGATCGAGCAGGACGAGCTCGATCTCATGGAAAAGAACCTGCAGGACGAGATCCGCATCCTGCATGAAGAGACGAAGAAGCGGCTGGTGCAGCTCCTGAACGGGCGCACGCTGCGGACCGATCTCTACGACGCCGACGGCCGCGACCGGGTGCTCCGCAAGGGCACGGCGCTCACGACCGACGCGATGGCCGACGTGCCGTTTGCGACGCTCGTGCGCGCCCGCATCGAGACCGACGACCTCGGCTTCGAGGACGAGCTGCGCCAGATGGAAGATCGGACGGCGCAGCGCACCGACGTCATCCAGCGCGAGTTCGAGGAGAAGAAGGAGAAGATCCGCCGCGGCGACGAGTTGCCGCCGGGGGTCATCAAGCTGGTCAAGGTCTACGTCGCGATGAAGCGCAAGCTGTCGGTCGGCGACAAGATGGCCGGCCGCCACGGCAACAAGGGCGTCATCGCGCGCATCCTGCCGGAAGAGGACATGCCGTACCTGCCGGACGGCACGCCGGTGGAAATCGTCCTCAACCCGCTCGGCGTGCCGTCGCGTATGAACGTCGGGCAGATTCTCGAGACGCACCTCGGGTGGGCCGCGCACGCGCTCGGCCTCTACTTCGCGACGCCGGTCTTCGACGGCGCGACCGAAGCCGAGATCAAGAAGTGGCTCGAGGAAGCGGGCCTGCCGAAGGGCGGCAAGACGCCGCTGTTCGACGGCATGACGGGGGTCGAGTTCGAGCAGCAGGTGACCGTCGGGTACATCTACATGCTCAAGCTCTCGCACCTGGTCGACGACAAGATCCACGCGCGCTCGATCGGGCCGTACTCGCTCATCACGCAGCAGCCGCTCGGCGGCAAGGCGCAGTTCGGCGGCCAGCGGTTCGGCGAAATGGAAGTCTGGGCGCTCGAGGCCTATGGCGCGGCGCACATCCTCCAGGAGCTGCTCACCGCCAAGTCGGACGACGTGACGGGCCGGGCGAAGATCTACGAAGCGATCGTCAAGGGCGACGCCTCGTTCCAGCCCGGGCTGCCCGAATCATTCAACGTCCTGATCCGCGAGCTCCAGGCGCTGTGCCTGGACGTCGAGCTGCTCAAGACGAAGCCGCGCCCGCCCGCGGAGCTCGCGGCGGCCGCCGAGACCGAGCCGGCACCGACCACACCGGTGGGCGCGTAACAGGCCAACGGCCCCGGGCCACGGGCCCAGGGGCTTTTGGACGTTCCGGGTTGCTTGGGCCTGAGGCCATGGGCCTTGGGCCAACAGAGGTAAGACAACGATGAGACCGAACCTGCACGACAAGGGTCAGCTGACGTCCGACTTCGACGCGATCCGCATCAGCCTCGCGTCGCCGGATCGCATCCTGCAGTGGTCGCACGGCGAGGTGACCAAGCCGGAGACGATCAACTACCGGACGTTCAAGCCGGAGCGCGACGGACTGTTCTGCGCGAAGATCTTCGGGCCGGTCACCGACTGGGAGTGCCTCTGCGGCAAGTACAAGCGCATGAAGCATCGCGGCGTGATCTGCGACAAGTGCGGTGTCGAGGTCACGCAGGCGAAGGTCCGCCGCGAGCGGCTGGGCCACATCGCGCTCGCGACGCCGGTGAGCCACGTCTGGTTCTTCAAGGGGCTGCCGAGCCGGATCGGGCACCTGCTCGACCTGTCGCTTCGCGACCTCGAGCGCATCCTGTACTTCGAGGCGTACGTCGTCATCGACTCGGGTGAGACGGACCTCAAGGACAAGCAGCTGCTGACGGAAGACCAGTTCCGCCAGGAGCGCGAGCGCTGGGGCGTGAAGTTCAAGGCGCAGATGGGCGCCGAGGCGATCAAGGAAATGCTCCGGCGTGTCAACGTGGAGCGGCTCGCGGAAGAGCTCCGCGAGAAGATGCGCAACGAGACGTCGGCGCAGAAGAAGCTCAAGTTCGCCAAGCGCCTGAAGGTCGTGGACGCGTTCCGGCGCTCGAACAACAAGCCCGAGTGGATGATTCTGGACGTCGTCCCGGTGATTCCGCCGGAACTGCGCCCGCTGGTTCCGCTCGACGGCGGCCGCTTCGCGACGTCGGATTTGAACGATCTGTACCGCCGCGTCATCAACCGCAACAACCGGTTGAAGAAGCTCATCGAGCTGAAAGCGCCGGACGTCATCATCCGCAACGAAAAGCGCATGCTCCAGGAAGCCGTGGACGCGCTCTTCGACAACGGCCGCCGCGGCCGCGTGCTGCGCGGCGCGAACAACCGGCCGCTCAAGTCGCTGTCGGACACGCTCAAGGGCAAGCAGGGCCGGTTCCGTCAGAACCTGCTCGGCAAGCGCGTCGACTACTCCGGCCGCTCGGTCATCGTCGTCGGACCCGAGCTGAAGCTGCACCAGTGCGGCCTGCCGAAGAAGATGGCGCTCGAGCTGTTCAAGCCGTTCATCTACAACAAGCTCGAAGAGCGCGGCCTCGTGTCGACCATCAAGCAGGCGAAGGAGATGGTCGAGCAGCAGCGCGGTGAGGTGTGGGACATCCTCGAGGAAGTCATCCGCGAGCATCCCGTGCTGCTCAACCGCGCACCGACGCTGCACCGGCTGGGCATCCAGGCGTTCGAGCCCGTGCTCGTCGAGGGCAAGGCGATCCGGATTCACCCGCTCGTCTGCACGGCGTTCAACGCCGACTTCGACGGCGACCAGATGGCGGTGCACATCCCGCTCTCGCCCGAGGCACAGATCGAGGCCTCGGTGCTGATGATGTCGTCGAACAACATCCTGTCGCCGGCCTCCGGCCAGCCGATCGCGATTCCGTCACAGGACATCGTCCTCGGGTGCTACTACCTGACCAAGGCGAAGACGGCGGCCAAGGGCGAAGGTCGGGCCTTCGCGTCGGTCGACGACGTGCTGCTGGCGCTCGACGCGGGCGAAGTGGAGACGCTCTCGCCGATCCGTCTGCGCTATTCGGGACGGTTGATCGACCTCACGATCCAGCGTGACTCGCAGGACGTGCTCGATGCCGAGGAGCAGGCCGTCGATCACCGCATCATCAACACGACGGTCGGCCGCGTCATCTTCAACAACGCGCTGCCCAAGGACATGCCGTACATCAACGGCCTGCTGAAGAAGAAGGGGCTGCAGAACTCGGTCCGCTACTGCTACCTCAAGCACGGACTCGAGAAGACGGTCGAGATGCTCGACAGTCTCAAGAACCTGGGCTTCACCTACGCGACCAGATCGGGCATCTCGATCGGCATCGACGACCTGATCATCCCGGAGAAGAAGGTCGAGTTCGTGCAACAGGCCCGCGACGAGGTCATCAAGGTCGAAGGGCAGTACCAGGACGGCGCGATCACCAACGGCGAGCGCTACAACAAGGTCATCGCGATCTGGTCGGAGGTCACCGAGAAGATCGCCGACGAAATGTTCGGCGAGATGGAGAGCCTCGACAAATCGGGCAAGAACTTCAACCCGGTCTACATCATGGCCGACTCCGGCGCGCGCGGCAGCAAGCAGCAGATCCGGCAGCTCGCCGGCATGCGCGGGCTGATGGCCAAGCCGTCAGGAGAAATCATCGAGACGCCGATCACGTCGAACTTCCGTGAAGGCCTGACCGTGCTGCAGTACTTCATCTCGACGCACGGCGCCCGCAAGGGTCTCGCCGACACGGCGCTCAAGACGGCCGACTCCGGCTATCTGACGCGCCGGCTCGTCGACGTCGCGCAGGACGTGATCATCTCGGAGATCGACTGCGGCACGCTCGACGGCATCGAAGCGCGGCCGATCGTGGATTCCGGCGGCGAGATCGTCGAGCGGCTGAGCGACCGCATCATCGGTCGCGTCGCGCTCGAGGACATCTACGACCCGGCGACCGGCGCGGTGGTCGTGCCGGCGGCAGGCGAGTTCGACGAACATCTCGCCGACGCGGTCGAGGACGCGGGCATCGAGCGGGTGAAGATCCGGTCGGTGCTGACCTGCGCGGCACGCCGTGGCGTGTGCGCGAAGTGCTACGGCCGCGACCTCGCGACCGGGCGGCTGGTCGAGCTCGGGCTCGCGGTGGGCGTCATCGCGGCGCAGTCGATCGGCGAGCCGGGCACGCAGCTCACGATGCGGACGTTCCACATCGGCGGCACGGCGTCGCGCGTCTCCGAACAGTCCACGCTCGAGGCGCGTCACAAGGGCACCGTCAAGTTCGAGGGGCTCTCGGCGGTCGAAGGGCGCGAGCAGAAGGATCTGACGGGCAAGTCGCTCATCGTCATGAACCGCACCGGGTCGATCAACATCGTGGACGACAAGGGCGTCATCCGCGAACGCTACTCGGTCGTCTACGGCGCGCGGCTGAAGGTGCGCGACAGCCAGCACGTCGAGAAGGGGCAGATTCTCGTCGAGTGGGATCCGTACACGTTCTCGATCCTGACTGAGGCCACCGGCAGCGTCCGCTTCAAGGACATCATCGACAAGGTGACGGTCCACGAGGACGTGGACGAGGTCACGGGCCTGTCGCGGCTCATCATCGTGGACTCGCCGGACGAAAAGAAACAGCCGGCGATCGAGATCGTCTCGCCCGACGGCACGATCCTGCACAAGTACACATGCCGTCGAACGCGCATTTGATGATCGCGAACAACGACCAGGTGACCGCCGGCGACGTGCTCGCGAAGATTCCGCGCGAGACCACGAAGACGAAGGACATCACGGGCGGTCTGCCGCGCGTCGTCGAGCTCTTCGAGGCGCGCAAGCCCCGCGAGACGGCGGTCATCTCCGAGATCGACGGCACGGTCCGCCACGGCGGCATCGTCAAGGGGCTGCGGAAGATTCTCGTGGTCCCCGACGAGGGCGCCGAGGCGCGGGAGTACTCGCTGCCGCGCGGCGTGCACGTGAACGTCCAGGAAGGCGACCGCGTCCGCGCGGGCGAGCCGCTCATGGACGGGCCGCGCAACCCGCACGACATCCTCGCGGTCCTCGGTGAGAAGGAGCTGCAGGCGTATCTCGTCAACGAGATCCAGGAGGTCTACCGCCTCCAGGGCGTCGGCATCAACGACAAGCACATCGAGGTCATCGTCCGGCAGATGATGCGGTGGGTGAAGGTCGAGGAGGTGGGCGACACCGAATTCCTCATCGAGGAGCAGGTGGACAAGTTCCGCTTCCAGGAAGAGAACGAGCGCGTGCTCGGCGTCGGCAGCCTGCCGGCGAAGGGGCGGCCGCTGCTCCACGGCATCACGAAGGCCTCGCTCTCGACCGACTCGTTCATCTCGGCCGCGTCGTTCCAGGAGACGACGCGCGTGCTGACCGAGGCGTCGATCTCCGGCAAGGTGGACTACCTGCGCGGCCTCAAGGAGAACGTGACGATGGGCCGGCTCATCCCGGCGGGCACGGGCTTCGAGTGGTACAAGCACGTGACGATTCCGGCGGACGAGCCGCCGCCACCGCCGCCGCCGTCGCCCGAGGAGCTCGAAGCTCAGCGGGAGATGGACGATCTCTCTGATGCCGACTACATGTTCAGAGACGACGGGGAATAGACTGAAACTTCGAAGTGCGAACTTCGAAGTTCGACGTCAGGACGACGACGGGCGCGCTCGAGATTCTCGAGCGCGCCCGTTGTGTTTGAGCGGGATGATCATATGAATCTGTTTTCATGGCTTCGTCGCCGCCCCAAGCCCACTGACACGTTGGAGTCACCTGGGGGAGTGCGTTGGGTGCCCGCCGCCGAAAACCCGTTCGGCGTCGATGTACTGGACTGTTCAGCCGTGGCTCAATCGATGGTGTCCATGACGTCGAGCGCCGAGATCGCGGCGCGCTTCAGCCAATTGCGCGCGAGCAGCGGCGAACATTGCCGGGGCAGCGAGCCAACCAACGCCGTGACGACCAAGTGCCACCTGCAGTATCCGTCCGCCGCGCATCAGGACGGCCCCATGTTCAAAGCCGAACAGATGGAGGACAAATGGGTTCCGAGGATCCATCGACGGTCGTGGACTTCCTGATCAAGAGTCACATCTACGGCTTGGCCGCTCCTCACCCTCTGCCGGACACGGCTGGGGCAGAAGCGGGCGAGTTGGCCGCATGGTCCTTCGCGCGTTACGGGCGTCGTGGACTGTTCGGAACGACCAGTGATGTCAGGCACCTGGCGGTCGTGAGACATGCGGACGGGCGGTGCCAGCTCAAACTTCTCCAGTGAGGGCCGACAACGTGTCGTCGGCGCAGACCGTGGATCGATTTCGTCGCAGCGACTACTGTATCGGCGTCGAAGACCATTACGCGTGGGCCAATCTGGTGAGCGTCACGACGTCTGCCCACAACGAAATTCTCTTGGATAGGCGACGTGTCGAGTTGCTTGATCAGCGACTGCCGGCTTCCCCCTATCACCATGAAACACTCCACATGCCGGCTTCAGGAGCCGAGGAGCTCGTTCGAGATGTGAAGACCTCGGCCAGCAAGCGCGCCACCTCGGCCCTCTCGTCGCTAATCGGAGAACTCGCACCGGCAACGTGTCGCGGCATCGCGATCCGAGTACCTCCGCTTCCCGACTTGCCTGCTACTGTTGCAGAGGTTCACGCGAATACTTGGATCATGAATCGCGCTGACGGCATGATCTATCATCAAGCTCTTACGCAGGCTGCGGCACAACTCAATCTGAGGATTGTCTATTTCGAAAAGGACAATGTTCTTGAGCTCGCCGCGCAGGTCCGCGGGAAAACCGCTCGTGCTCTTGAGCGTCAATTGAAAGCGTTGGGAACAGCCCTCGGACCGCCCTGGCGCAAAGGTCACGTTGTGGCCTGCGCAGGTGCAATCGTCGCGCACGGATCCGCCGCGCCATTGAAGCTCAAGCCACGGCAAGAGGGCCGCGCTTAGCCCGCGTGCCCGCAACCCCTATCAGGCCACCGTTGGTCAAGTAGACAGATCTTCTCTGTCCGGTGGTGCTCGACGGGCGGACTGAGACCGCCAAGGCCCGTCGACAAGGCTGAGCGGCAGGCCCAGGCGTCGGCAGGAGGCACTCCGTGGCACTCGTGGTTTTTCTGAGAGGCGTCAACGTCGGCGGTCACAGGACGTTCCGGCCCTCTGAGCTCGCTGCACGACTAAAGCATCTCGGCGCCGTCAACATCGGCGCGGCCGGGACCTATGTGATCCGTCAGCGGATCAGCCCCACGCAACTGCGCGCCGAATTCGCACGCAGGCTGCCCTTCGAGACCCGGATCGTCATCTGCCAGGGACGCGAGATCCTCAGGCTGATCGACCGCGACGGCTTCTCCGACCGGCTGGTCCGCCCGGGTGTCGTCCGTTTCGTGAGCGTCCTGTGCCAGCCTCCTCGCTCGGCGCCGTCGTTGCCGATGAGCGTTCCTGCCAGGGGCAGGTGGCTGTTGAAAGTGCTCGCGCGCGACAACCGGTTCGTCCTGGGCCTCTACCGGCGCCACATGAAGGTCATCGGCTACCTCGGCTCGTTGGACCGGCTCTTTGGCGTACAAGTCACCACGCGCAACTGGAATACGATCGTTGCGATCGCCAAAGTGCTGGTGGCCGAAGTGCCCTGATTTACAGTCTCGGGCAGGTGCTCGAGGGCGATTCCGTCGGGGTGTTGAAAGCGGTCTGGAGTTCCAATGGTCGCCGGATCTATTCTTGCGACTGGAACGGCGGCATCCGGTCGTGGGATCCGGGGCGCGGAGGTGAGGCATGACGAAGAACGCTCTCATGGTGGGCTTGGCGTTGGCCATGCTCAACGTCAGGGGCGCCTCAGTACACGCCCAGAAGACCGACGATGCCTGCGCGCTGCTTCAGGCAGCAGAAATTCAGGTGCTCGCCGGGAGTGGGAAAGTCGGCGCGGGCCAGTCCAGCACCGACCCACTCAGTTCTCGAATGTGCCGATACGAATGGGGAAGCGGTGGCAATGTGCAGGGCGGACGGTCCCTTCTTGATGTGACCGTTACCCCGACGGCGAAGGCCTACCCTGGCACGGACGCGTCAGTCGTGCGACAAGGACTCCTCGCGATCGTGAAAGCCGGCGATCCCAACGCCGGAGTGATCGCCGCCGTCGGCGACGCGGCCATCTACCAATCCAATGCGCCGATCCGAGTGGTGACGACCGCGCTCGTGAAAGGGAACGTGCTCATCGTCACGTTCCAGTCGGCGGACGCACGCGGAAAGAAAGACCAGGTCATCGCATTGCTGAAGGCGGCGGCGGGGCGTCTGTAGACGAGACAAGGAGAAATATGCAGAACGTCGCGAACTCCCGATTCGCCATCAAGGGCTGGGACGAGAAGCCGTATAGCGAGGGCCAGGATCGACCGAAGCTGACCCGGGCCGCCGTCACCAAGACGTTCACCGGCGATATCACGGGTGATGGGCATGTCGAGTACTTGATGATGTACCGCAGCGACGGCTCGGCCACGTTCGTCGGCCTCGAGCGGGTCGTCGGCCAGATAGCAGGGAAAGCCGGCAGCTTTGTGCTTCAGCGCACCGGAGTCTTCGAGAACGGCATCGCGAAGGAGTCCTATTCGGTCATCCCAGGCTCGGGGACGGGAGAGCTTCGGGGCCTGCGGGGCGAGGGCACGTCGGCGGTTGGGCACGGGACTGAGCATCCTCTGACGCTGAACTACGAGCTGGGCGAGCCCGGCGGTGAGTGAAATCTACGATCTCGATCACGTGCAACTGGCGATGCCCGCGGGGCGGGAAGCGGAGGCGCGCGCGTTCTACTCGGTCGTGCTCGGCTTGACCGAGGAACCCAAGCCTGCGAATCTCGCCGGGCGCGGTGGTGTGTGGTTTCGAGGCGGCGATCTTCAGCTCCATCTGGGCGTGGATCCCAATTTCCATGCGGCTGGAAAAGCGCATCCTGCGCTGCTGGTGCGAGGCCTCGCTGAGTTGTCGGCACGTTGCCGGGCGGCCGGGTTTCCCGTCGTGACCGACGAACCTCTCGAAGGATTCGACCGCGTCTACGTACTCGATCCCTTCGGGAATCGAATCGAGCTCCTGGAACGACTGAGGTGAAGGCCGCGGGTTTCGCTTCTCCCGCCGACGCGGCTCGGGCCAGTTTTCCCGAGCGGTTCTGCCGTGTTCTCGAGATTCGAGAACACGACGATGCCGGATATGCCCTGGGCCCGGGATGGTCGCACGTTTGGTTCCGATCCAAGCCGCGGCACGATGACGATGTGGGGCGCTGCCCCACGCGGCGCCGACAGGGTTCGTCTGCTGCTCCATCAACCGAAATCCACGTGATCACCGCGTCTGTGACCTGCCTCGGTGTGCTCTGTGGCTGGCGCAGTACCGGGGCCAATGACAGGAGAGCAGCGACGTGGCTCGCATAGTCAATTCTCGATGCGTTCTCGCCGTGCGGGATCTGGAAGTGTCAACGCGATACTTCAAGGATGTCCTCGGCTTCAGCCAGGATCCGATTGACGCCGCGGGTTGGAGCTTCCTGACTCGTGACACGTTCAGGGTGATGTTGGGAGAATGTCCGGACGAGAAACCAGCAAGTGAACTCGGGAACCATTCGTACATTGCCTACTGGAACATCGAGGGTGTGGATCAGTTCTATCGGGAACTGGCCGCTCGTGGGGCACTCGTCACGTCCGCACCAGCCGACAAGCCCTGGGGACTGCGGGAATTCGGTCTTCGGACGCCGGATGGGCATCGCGTCACCTGCGGCGAGCTGATTCAACAACGCGCCGACCCGTGAAAACATTCGTCGCACGGAGGCCGGACCAGTGGCGCAAATGGCTCGAAGGGCACCACGAGTCCGACTCCGAGGTGTGGCTCGTCTTCCACAAGCGGCACACCGGCGTGCCGTCGATTGCGCACGAAGATGCCCTCGACGAGGCGCTGTGCTTTGGGTGGGTCGACAGTCTGATCAAGCGCCTGGACGACGCACGTTATGCGGTGAAGTTCACACCGCGCAACGCGGACAGCCGCTGGTCGGCGAAGAACCGGCAGCGCTACGCGGCGCTCGCAGCCAGCGGCCGGTTGAAGCCGGGCGGGATCCGCCGGCCGCCGACCGACCGCGGATATAATCCGCCGGCACGTTTTCAAATGCCTGCCACGGTTCCCGCATACATCCAGGCAGCATTGAGAAGGCGACCAAAGGCGTTGCGGTACTTCGAAACGCTGGCGCCGTCGCACCGCCGGCGGTACATCGGCTGGATCGAGACCGCCAAGCGCGAAGAGACGAAGGCCAGACGTCTGAAGGAGGCGATTCGCCTCCTCGCCGCCGGCAAGCCGCTGGGACTGAAGTAGAGGAGCACGATTTGCCGAACGGTGGTTCAAACTGCTGCGCGCGTTGCTGGATCAAGCTCGCTGTCCGATACGTCCTGTCAGGCCTCGTCATCGTGGTTCTCGGCACCGCGTCCGCGCAGGCGCGGGAGGCCACCGCGAGCGTACGCGTACGGCTGCTGGTGCCCCGCGGTCTGGACACGACGCCCGCGACCGTCCAGGTGCGAGCGAGTGACGGTCAGGGGCGCCTTTCGTCGCAGACGCTGACCGGGTCCGGGCTCGTGACGTTCGGCGGATTGCTTGCGGCGATGTATCGCGTGACGGTCGAACTGCCGGGCGCCGCGGCGGGTGCGCTCGAACTGCGTGTGGAGACGGGCGAGATCGTGTCAATTGACGCGACCCTGGTGCCGGTGGGCGGCGGCGTCTCGGTCCTCACCGTCGTCGATCGTTCCCGGAACGGACAGGGCACGGACCTCCGGGCGCCGTACCTCCGCAACCTCCCCGGCAACGACAACGTGTGGGCGCTCATCGAAACGGCCGCTCCGTTTCTCATCTCCGATCGCGTGGATGCCGGCGGACTCGGCGTGGCGCGTTCCGGACTGGTCGGTGTCCGCGGCGCCTCCTGGACGTCGATGTCGCTGGCGTTCGGCGAGATCGACCTACGCAGCCCGGATCGTGGTGGCGCGTTGCTCATCGCGCCGGACCTGAACGCGGTCGAAGCCATATCGATTTCGTCCGGCCTGGCGCCCGTGAACATCCCGACCGGCGGCGCCGCGATCGCGCTCGTGCCGCGGCGACCGGGGGCGATCCGGCGAGGCGCGATCCAGACGAGGTTCGCCGGGCCGCGCATGGTCTCGGTCAATGCCCGGCCGGGCGCGCCGTCGATTTCCCGCCTCGATTCCTACAAGAACGTGGGAGTCGAGTACGGCGGACCGATCGCCGCGCATACCCGGGCCTTCGTCTCTGGCGCCTGGACCACGACGCGGCACGAGGATCGCGATCTGCCCGTGGTGCTCGCCGGCCGCGCGAGCACGCTGTTCACCCACGTCGTTTCGAATCCCACGCCGCTCGACGAGCTGCGCGTGGTCGCGAACGTCCAGGGGCTCAGCCGTCCGTTCGACGGGCGCGCGCAGTTCCGGCAGCGCGACGTCGCCGAAGAGGCCACCTTTACCCAGCTCCAGGCGACGTGGGACCGGCAGAACGTGCGAGGCATGCGGCAGCTGTTCTCGCTCACCTACCAGCGCGGCGCCTTCACGCCGGAGATCGAGGCGCCCGCCGGAGGCACGATCGATCGCGTTACCGACGGACCCATGCCGGCGCCGGCCGCGGCGTCGACGACCGGTCGATGGGAGCTGCGGTTCGAGCTCGATCCCGCGTCGCGCCACGCGCTCGGCACCGACCACAGCCTTCAACTGGGTGCCAGATTCGGCCGCTCGTCCACGACGTCGCGGATCCTGGCGGCGCCGACGGTCGCCGAGCTGGTCTACGGCCTGCCCGCGCGCGTCTGGGTGAATGTCGTGCCCACCTCCGGCTCGACCCGCCACGCCACGGACCTTGCCCTGTACGTGGCGGACCGCGTGGCGCTTGCCGGCAACCTCTCGGTCAGCGCGGGCGTCCGCCTCGATCTCGCCGCGGGATCCGCGGCCGGCGCGACGGAGGGCATTTCCTGGAACACCGTCTCGCCGCGGACGTCGTTTCGATGGGCGCCCAAACACCTCGCGGTGATTGGCGGCTACAGCCGATATCATCCGCGCCTCTCGCTCGACCTGCTGGTCTTCGGCGATCCGGGCGAGCCCTGGGCGCAGGTGCATCGCTGGACGGACGCCAACGGCAATCGTGCGTTCGAGATCAGCGAGCTCGGGACGCTCATCGCGCGCGCTGGCCGGAACGACGAGGTCGCCGCCATCGACGCCGGCCTGCGCTCTCCGTACATCGACGAGTGGGTGCTCGGCGCCGAGCGGCGGCTGGGCAAACGCTCGATGCTACGCGGCACCGCCATTATTCGGCGCGAGCGCGCGCTGCCCGGCTCGCTCAACACCGGCGTGCCGGTGTCCGGCTACCGCGAGCGGACGATTCTCGATGAAGGCGAGAACTGGCATGGCGCCGAAGACGACCGGTTGCTCACCATCTACGACCGGCTTCCCGCCAGTTTCGGACTGGACCGTTTTCTGCTCACCAATCCCGAACGGGTCGACGGCCGGTACAAGGGGATCGAGGTCGAGTGGGCCTACTCGGGCAGCCGGCTGCACATGCTGATCGGCGCCATGGCGTATCACACCGAGATGATGGCCGGGAATCGCGGCTTCCGGGTCGGCGAAAACGATCAGGCGATTCTGGGGGAGCGCTTCGAGACCCCGAACGCCGCGTCCTACCCGATCGGCTCGGTGTTCTTCGATCGCTCCTACGTGCTGAAAACGTCCACGAGCTATGACGCGCCGCACGACCTCCATTTCGGCGTGGTCGGGCGCTACATGGACGGTCAGCCGTTCTCGCGGATCGTGGTCGCGACCGATCTGACGCAGGGCCCTGAGCTGGTATCTGCGTACCGCACGGGTCGTACGCGGTTCACCTTTCTCGCGACGATCGATCTCCGGCTGGAAAAAGGCGTGACGTTCGGCCGCCGCCGCGCGGCGTTCACTCTCGACGTGTTCAACCTGACGAACCGCTCGAACGAAGTCGAGGAGGATGCGATCTCCGGACCGAATTTTCGTCAAACGACCGCGGTCGAACCGCCCCGCACGATGCGCTTCGGCGTCCGCTTCCACTTCTAGCGGTTCGTGGCAACGATTGCGATCGGCGACGTGCACGGCAACCGAGTCGCCCTCGATGACCTCCTGGCTCGCCTTGATGATGAACTGAACGTCGGCGATACGGTCGTCTTCCTGGGCGACTATATCGATCGTGGTCCGGATTCGAAGGGTTGTATCGACAGTATCTTGCGCTACCGGGCCGCAAGCCGGATCACCGTCGTGGCTCTCTGTGGAAACCACGAGGACTGGCTCCTCCGGACCATCGCAGACCCACATCGTCATTCGTGGCTGACCGTGATGCAGGGATTGACGACGGTCGCGAGCTATTCGGCGGCTGCCGCCGCCGCGCTCGGCCGCGCCGCGGAAGACGCTGGACCGCGCCTGGTCCTGGACCGCGTCGCCTTACCCTACGATCTGTTCCTCGACGCGATGCCGCCCGAACACCTCGCGTTCTTCAAGAGCCTGAGGCCCTTTCATCGAACTGCCGAGGGTGTCTGCGTCCATGGCGGTCTCGATCCACGCGTCGGGGCCGTCGAAGCGCAGACTCGCGAGGCGCTGATCTGGGGCACCGCGACGTTTCTCAGCGACTATACCGGTCCCGACATCGTGCTCTACGGACATTGGGACAACGCGCAACTTGACGATACTGGTTGGCCGCGGCCCGCCATCGGACGGGCAAGCATTGGGATCGACACGATCTCGCACGGCGTGCTCACGGCAGTCCGACTGCCGGATCGTCGGGTTTTTCAATCGGACCGATTCACCTGGGAGCCGAGGGCGAGCTAGAACGTCCCTTCTTTCGGTCCGCGCG
>Ga0111538_10007167_pt1 | contig 15040 bp, 12 predicted proteins | sample SoiMethybrSBSTD1_FD_79669 | JGI IMG/M metagenome (GOLD analysis project Ga0111538, IMG submission 79669) | Bulk soil microbial communities from a Populus tree surrounding site in Tennessee, USA - Soil MetaG P. TD hybrid SBSTD1 (version 2)... | ecosystem: Environmental > Terrestrial > Soil >... | reverse complement strand
TCGCCGCACCTCCGGTCGGAGCGCTGCGCTGGAAGGCACCCCAGCCGGTACCAGCTTGGGACGGTGTGCGAACGACGACGGCCTACTCTGGCAAATGCCCCCAAAATGGCGGCCTCCTCGGCCCCGCCAGCGACCAAGAGGATTGCCTTTATTTGAACGTATGGACGCCCGAACCGGCGCCGGATCGCCGACTGCCGGTGATGATTTGGCTTCACGGCGGCAGCAACATCACGGGCTCGGCATCGGACGAAGTTCCGCTCGGTCTCGGCGGGTACATCTTCGATGGCCAGCATTTCGCCGAAAATCAGCGCGTCGTCATCGTCACGATCAACTATCGCCTCGGCGTCCTCGGCTTCTTCTCGCACCCTGCTCTCGACGCGGAAGATCCGCGCGGCGTATCGGGCAACCAGGGTTTGCTCGATCAGCGCATGGCGTTCGACTGGGTGCGCCGCAACATCGCGGCGTTCGGCGGCGATCCGGACAACGTGACCGTCTTCGGCGAATCCGCCGGCTCGCTCGACGTCTGCGTGCACATGGCGTCTCCCGGCAGCCGCGGATTGTTCCACCGAGGCATCTCCCAGAGCGGCGGGTGCACGACGTTCTTCCGCTCGCGCGGCACGGCCGAATCGGAAATGCCGAGGTTCGCGACCGCCATGGGGTGCACCGATGGGAGCGGCGTTCTCGACTGCTTGCGCGCGCTGCCGATCGCCTCGGTGCTGACGGAGTCGCCCGTCGATGGGGGGGAACCCAAGCTGCCCGGCGGAAAGCCCTATCAAGGTGGCACACCGGCGTGGACGTTCGGCGTAACCGTCGACGGCGATGTCCTCCCCGACCAACCTCGCAATCTCATCAACGCGGGAAATTTTGCGAAGTTGCCCTACCTCGTGGGGACCAACACCGACGAGGGGACGATCTTTCACATCGGCGAACCGACCGTGAAGACGGAGGACGAGTACATTGCTGCGCTGAAGCGCCGTTACGGCGACGTCGACGGCGCGGCCATTGCCGCGCGCTATCCGGTGAGCGACTATCCCTCGCCGCAAGAAGCGCTCATGCGCGTGACGGGCGACTCGTCGCTCGTCTGCGGAACTTACGACAGCGCACGGCGTATCGCAGCGGGCGGCGTGCCGGTCTACCTCTACAACTTCGATCGACCGATCCCTATTTCGGCCTTACAGGCGTTCAACCTGCGAGCGACGCACGGCGCCGAGATTGCGTACATCTTCGGCACCGCCCCCGCCGATCTTCCGGCCGACGACGTCGCCCTCGGCCTCACGATGCAGGGCTACTGGGCCCGCCACGCGCTGGCCGGCAATCCCAACGGCGGCGGCGCCCCCGAGTGGCCCGCGTGGCAGCGCGACGCCGACGTGCGCCTCAACTTCAATCTGCCGCCCACCCCAATCCAAAACTTCCGCCGCGACTACTGCGACTTCTGGGCGATGCGCTACGACGCAGCGTTTAAGTAAGGTATAGCGGCCTGCCGCCGCACGAACAGCGCGGGGGATCTTCACAGGGAGGAACGGAGGCGGGGAGGAGGGCGGGGAGATTTTGTGTTTCCCGTTTGGCGTCGTGCGAAAAGCGATGACGCCACTAGCTCCCAGAGATCATGGCGTCACGAGCCCAGTCAACACGCGCTTCCAAACAGCTGCGTACTGCGCCTGTGCCCGGCGCCGCCTCCGACGCTCTCTCTGACGCCCGCGCCGCTCCATCCCAATCCTCCTCCTCGCCTCCGTTCCTCCCTGTGAAATCCTCCGGGGCGCTATCGTCCGCGGCGCGCCGTCAAACCATGAGCTCGCCGCAACCATTCGCGCCGGGTCGCGCCGCACCGTCCAAATAGCGGGATCTCCTTGACGGCCGGGGCAATGTGCCGCACGGAATATCGAGATGACCGGCGACCCCCCTGATTGGATTTACCTTTCCAAGGTATCGCTCTCCTTTCCGTGCGTTTTGGGGGTGCTCGATTGGGAGCGGCGCGAGGCACAGACGCTCGAGCTCGAGCTCGCGATGAACCTCGATCTCGACAGCGCAGCGGCGGGCGATCTCGGGCGATCGGTCGATTATTCGGCCGTTCTCGACCAGGTGCAGTTCATCGCTCAGCACGGCCGATGGCTGCTCCTCGAATCGATGGCGGCGGCGATGGCGCGGCTCGTTTTGGCACCGCCGGCCCTGGGCGAGCCGCGGGCGCAAGTAAAAGGCGTGCTGGTGCGCCTGCGTAAGCCCGATGTTTTGCGCGGTCGCGCGATTCCCGCCATCGAGATACGCCGTGACAACGCTTGGTACCGCACAGAGGAGATTGCGCTGCCCGAGCTTGCCCCCGCGCGCATCGAGATCCTCCAAGAGACGCGGCAAACCGGCGCCTATCGCATTCATTTGCCGCCCGGCGTGCAGTGGGTCGTGCCCAGCAAGATGGCCGTGCAGATCGTGACCGGCCGCGTCGCCTTGCTCGACGATCCGGCGGGCGACGCAGCTTCGCACGTAGCAAGCGATCCACGGTCGGGGCGAGCCGCCGGTACGTCGGGTCAAACCGACGGGATCCTGCGGCCGCGAGCGCTGCTCGTGGGCGGCGACCGGGTCCTGTCGACGCCCAAGGACGTCCCCGTGTGTCTTCTGGGCGTGTGTCAGCCCCCTCTGTCCAAAGGCCCGGGCAAGGAACCGGATCGCCGTTCGCAAAATTGACGCGATTCGGTCTCGTGAGGCGCTTGGTCCCTCTTGACGAAAGCGCCGGCGTGCGAGCCTGATGGGAGAGTGACAACCTCCGGGGTAGAGGGCCGTCGTGTCGCGCCGGCATGGAAGCGGCTCGCGCAGGGCGTATTGCGAGCGCTGCTCGTCTTTGCGCCTTTGCTCTTCGTCGTGTGCGCGTTGTTGCCGCGCACCGCCGCGGCAGCGCCACCTCTCGTCGTGCGTATTCGCATCGAGGGGGTGATAACGCCCATCAAAGCGCGCTACGTGCACCAGGCGCTCGAGCTCGCGCGCGAACGAAATGCAGCGTTTCTTCTGATGTCGATCGATACGCCGGGTGGGCTTGTGACGTCGATGCAGTCGATCGTGAGCGACATCACGAACTCGCCCATTCCCGTGGTCGGTTTTGTCGAGCCCCCTACGGCACAAGCCATGTCGGCAGGAGCTTTCCTCCTTCTATCTACCGACGTCGCCGCCATGGCTCCGGGCACGCAGGTCGGCGCGGCGCATCCGGTGGGGGCCGACAAGAACTTGGAAGGCGCGATGGCCGAGAAGGCGACCAATGCCTTGGTCTCGCTGGCGAAATCGCTGGCCACGCGCCATGGCCGGCCCGAATCGTACGCCGAATCGATCGTGCGCGAATCCAAGAGCTTTACCGCAGAAGAGGCGAAAAAGGCGGGAGCGGTGGAAATCATTGCCCCCAACCAGACGGCGCTCTTCGACGCGCTCGAGGGGTACGCCATCGACTTGCCCGATCGCAAGGTCGTCCTCTCCGCGCGCAATGCCGTCGTCATCGAGCGACCGATGTCGTGGAGCAATCGGCTGCTCGACATCATCGCCAATCCGACGCTCGCCTCCATACTGTTGTCGCTCGGCGTGCTCGGTATTCTCTACGAGCTTTCCTCGCCGGGGGTCGGTCTGGCCGGCATCGTGGGCACCATCTGCCTCGTGCTGGCGCTCGTCGCGTTCTCCACGCTGCCGCTCAAGCTCGGCGGATTCGTCCTCATCTTGGCGGGGTTCGTCGCCATCGCCGTCGAAGTGAAGTCGCCGGCCCACGGTGCGCTCGCGCTGGGGGGCGTCGTCGCGCTCGGGCTCGGCGCGCTCGTTCTCATCGATGAAGCGGGCTACTTCGGCGGCACGCAGCGGCTCGACTTCCGAATCTTTGCGCCTTTCGTTCTCACCGTCACCGCGGCGTTCTTGCTCTTCGCGCGAATAGCCGCCAAAGCGCAATCGGCCCCCATACAAATGGGCATGCATGCGCTGGCCGGGGCACGAGGCGTGGCCAAGAGCGGCGTCTCGCCGGCGGGGGGCATGGTTTTCATTGCCGGCGCGCGCTGGCAGGCGATTTCCGATAACGTCATCGAGGAGGGTAGGGAGGTGCTCGTCGAAGAGGTCTTTTCCCACCCGACGCGCCTGCGCGTGCGAGCCATCGAGAAAGGAGACCCGGCATGGAAGGGCGATCGATCGTAGAAGGTTTGGAGGGTTTGCTCGTCGCGTTCGGCATGGTGGCAAGCTTCGTGCTGGTGCTCATCGGAAAATCGGTGCGCATCGTCAACGAATACGAGCGTGGCGTCGTCTTTCGCCTCGGTCGCGTCGATCCCGCCAACGTCAAGGGGCCCGGTTTGCGCATCCTCGTGCCCTTCATCGACCGCATGTACAAGGTCGACCTTCGCACGGTGACCATGGACGTGCCCCCGCAAGAGGTCATCACCAAAGACAACGTGACCATCAAGGTCAACGCCGTCGTCTACTTCAACGTGATGAACCCCGTGGATGCCGTGATTCGTATCGCCAACCACCTGACCGCGACGTCGCTCATCGCGCAAACGACGTTGCGCAACATTCTGGGACAGCACGAGCTCGACGAGATCCTCGCGGAGCGTGAAAAGATCGGCCAAGCCCTGCAAAAGATCATCGACGAATCGACCGACTCCTGGGGCGTCAAAGTCACGACGGTGGAGATCAAAGACATCGAGCTGCCCGACATCATGCGGCGCGCCATGGCGCGCCAGGCGGAAGCGGAACGCGAGCGGCGCGCCAAGATCATCGCGGCGGACGGCGAGTTCCAAGCGTCACAGAAGCTGCACGAGGCCGCGCAGGTGATCGAGCAGACGCGAACGGCCCTGCAGCTCCGCTACTTGCAAACGTTGGTGGAAATCGGCGCCGAGAACTCGAGCACCGTCGTCTTCCCCCTCCCGATGGACCTCTTCAGCGCCTTCCAAGCGCCGCGGCGGTGAACGAGGCTCACCGGCAGCGGTAGGCTTCGGACGTCACTTCGATGGTGACGTTGCACAAAGCAGGCGTCCCCTCGGCCAACAGCACCTGGCAGCGCTTGAGCTGCGTCGATCCGCAGCGAGGATTGATGCCTGTTCCGGTGCGGGCAGGATTGACGGCGATGTAACCGACGCCGCTGCAATTGAGAATGCTGGGGCAATCGGGCTCGATGCCGTACGAGTTGTTGGGATCGGCCTCTTCCGCGCCGGTGCAGTCGTAGTCGAATGAAATGCCCTGCGGCTTGTTGTTCTCGGCGTAACCAGTGCCGGAATATTGCGGCGGATCGGGGGACGCGGGGGAGAACGGCTTGACGTTGGGCAGATCGTCGCGACAGTCGCCGTTCAGCACCGACCATTTCCCCGAAGGCGGAGTGCAGGAGCTCGTGCTCTCGTTGGTCTTGCCGAAGCCGTCGCTGTCATCGTCCTTGTAATAGGTGATGGGCTGGCAAGCGTCGGCAATGGACGCATCGCTTCGGTTGTCATTGCCCGCATCCGCGGAATTGTTCGTGTCGCTCGACGTCGTCGCGTCGCCGGAGGCGTCCGCGTCACTCGATCGGTCGGCGGTGACGTCGTTGCTCGCTCCGTCGATCGTCGCGTCGGCCGAACCATCGCTCGCGTCGAGCCGCGCGTCGTTCGAAGCGTCGTTCGAGAAGCTCCCGCCTTTTCCTGCGTCGGCGCCCGCGTTCCCTCCGGTGCCAGCCGCGCCGCCTGTTGCTCCAGTGCCTCCGCTGCCGGTCGCGCCCCCTGTCGCACCTGCGCCGCCAGTGCCCGTCGCGCCACCGGTGGGTCCGGTGCCGCCCGTGCCCGTCGTACCTCCGGTGCCACTCGTGCCGCCGCTTGCGCCCGAACCGCCGCTCCCCCCGGTGGAACGTCCGTCACTCGATGGCGGCTTCGTATCCGTGGAGCCATCGAGCTCGAGACCTGGATCGGCCTTGCCGAATTCTGCTCCACCACACCCAGCCACCGCGGCGATGCCGGCCATGGCGATTCCCATGCCAATTAAGCAAGAACGCGATCGAAACATCCGTCTCTTTAAGAATACGCCGAGATGCCAAGCGGATCACGCGGGCGCCAGCCGTCGAAAATGACCCACCACTTCTTGGGGGGGATGGCGCTAGGAGAGAATGTGGGTGTTCCTCTTCATTTGCTTCGTTCGGCGAGAAGCTCGCCCGCGTGCTGCACCCAGCCGTCACGCCGGATGCGCTCGGGCTGCGCTTTGATTCGCGGGGCAATCTCTTCGATATCGGCCTGCGTCCACGCCGCGATCTGCGCGAACGTTCGGACGCCGATGCGCTTGAGCTCTCGCTCGAACCCGCGACCGATCCCGCGGATCAGCTGGAGATCGTCACCGGGGCCCTCGCCGGGGGCCCGGAGGGATTCGAGGTCCTTTTCCAGATCTCGAACCTTCGTCTCTTTGGCCAGCACGGCGAACTCGAGCTCTTTGATCGCGAACTCGCGCGCGGCAAGCTGGCTCTTGACCCCTTCCAGCTCGGCGATGCGCGCATCGCGCTGCGTCAGGAGCGTGCGAATTTCGGCGTCGCGCGCCGCCAAGGTGCGTTTCGTCAGATCGAGCTGCTCTTGCAACTCGGCGATTTTTTCGGCCGCTTGGCCCGCCGGCATTCGTGGGGCGGGGGGGAGATTGGAAGACCGCGGAGCGGGAGGGACATTGGAGGGACGCGACGGGGTGCCGGTCGGGCTCGGACGGGGGGGGGCGAGCGGCGCCGCCGTGTTGAAACGCGACGGGGGCGGCACGGGGGTGGCGGTGCTGGGCGGAAGCATCTGCCGCACCGGGCCGTCTGCCGAGGCAGCATCGACCGCGGGTACCGGCGGGACCTCGATGACCGCGTCATCGTCCAATTCCACTTCGCGATTCGGCTCCTTGTTCGTCATTGGTGGCCTTACCGTTACGAGACTGCCATACAACCGGGTGTACCAACAGGGCGGCCGCTGGACGCGCCGCGGGCCGGTAGAATAACACAGCCGCCGAGTTCCTCAGGCGCCGTCGGATCCACGCCAAGCGGGGTCATTTGCGGTATCGTTGACCCAAGCCGCGGATCTGGATTCCAAGAGGACGACCGCCTTTCGAAATGCGAATTGCAGCACTGGATATCGGATCCAATTCCTTTCATCTCATCGTCGCCCACGTGAACGCGAACGGGCGAATCGACATTCTCGATCGGGCCAAAGAGCTCGTCCGTTTGGGGGAAGCGCTGCGCAGCGGGGTCATCGCGCCCCCCATTTTCGACCGTGGTCTCGACGCGCTCAGGGCGCTCAAACGCATCGCCGATCGACACCGACCGGACGCGCTGCAGGCGGTCGCGACCAGCGCTGTGCGCGAAGCGCAAAACGGCGGCGAATTCGTGAGGGCCGTACGCGACGAGCTCGGTATCGACGTCCGGGTCATTCGCGGTCAGGAAGAGGCGCACCTCATTTACTTGGGCGCGCGGCGCGCGCTCGATCTGGCGGGACGGCGCGTCGCGCTTTTCGACGTGGGTGGGGGCTCCACCGAGCTCATTCTCGCCGACGCGCGGGAATGCTATTTCACGAGCTCGCTCAAGCTCGGCGTGCTCCGGCTGCGCGACGAATGGCAATCCGCCGATCCGCCGACCGCGCGCGAAGCCGCGGCGTTCGCCGATCGCGTCCGCAGCGCGCTCGAGCCCACCGTCGCCCGCGTCAAAGCCATGGGCTTCGACTTCGTCGCGCTTACTTCGGGCACGGCGTTCGCTTTGATCGGATTGGCCGCGCGCTTCGCCGGCGGGCAGCTCAGTGGACAATCCAAGATCCTGAGCTTCCGCGCGCTCTGTGAGGTCGAAAAGAAGCTCCTTTCGCTCCCCGCGGCCGAGCGCGCCAAGCTGCCCGGGATCGATCCGCGGCGCGCCGATACCATCGTCCCGGGCGCCATTCTGCTGCGCGCGATCCTGGAGCTTAGCGGCGTGGACGAGGCGACGCTTTGCGAGCCCGCATTGCGCGAGGGGATCATCTCGGACTATGTCGCCAAGAATCGCCCCGGCATCCAGCTCGTCGAAGAGTTCCCCGATCAGCGCCGGCGCGTGGTGATGGAGCTCGCCCGCCGTTCGCACTATCCGGAAGCACACTCGCACCACGTGGCCCGGCTTGCCCTGTCGATCTTCCATCAGACGCGCGAGCTGCACGGTCTTTCCAATTCCGACGGGCTGCTCTTGGAGTACGCCGCGCTCTTGCATGACATCGGATTTTACATCTCGGGCAATCGCCATCACCGCCACGCGCACTACCTCATCACGACGCACGAAATGCGCGGCTTCTCGCAGGAAGAGGTGCAGATCGTCGCCCTCATTGCCCGCTATCACCGCAAGACCGCGCCGAAGAAGGCGCATCCCGAGTATGCGCGCCTCTCGCGGGAAGCGCAGAAGAAGGTGGCCAAGCTGGCCGCCATCCTGCGTGTTGCAGACAGCCTGGACCGGACGCACGCCAACCTCGTCCGCGCGGTTCGCTGTACCCTGAATCCGAAGACCATCGAGCTTCGTTTGGAGACGGACGACGACCCCGAGCTCGAGCTGTGGGCGGCGCGCAGAAAAGGGGACCTTTTCGAAGAGCTGTTCGGCCGGCGGTTGCGCTTTGCGATCGATCCCCCGACCGAAGTCATCACGCCCAAGGGGCTCGCGAAGGAGGGGGAACAGTTCGTGCACCCCACGCTCGCTCCCAAACCCGTTCGCGCGCCGCGCCTGGTGAAGTCGCGCTAAGCTCGCCCATGCTCGCGCCGTCCGAAGTCGGCTACGATCTTACCCTCTACGCGCAAGGCTGGCTCGAGGAGCGCCTGCGTCTGACCCGAGCGCTCGCCCGCGCGGTGGCGGAAGAGCCGGGGGTAAAGACGGTGCACGACGTGCGCGTCGCGTGCCGTCGGTTGCGCGAGGCCATCGAGTTTTTTCGCGGCGTTCCCGAGGTGCCCCCGCTCTCCGACCTCGACCGCGCGGCGCGCTCTCTCGCTCGATCGGTGGGCCGCCTGCGCGAGCTCGACGTCGCCCGAAAGCGTCTCGCGCAGCTCGAGCTACCGGGGTCGGCTGCTCTTCATACGCAAGAGAAGCTCGTAAGGGCGCTGAAGAAGCGACGGAGGCGCGCCGAAGAGAAGCACGGCAAACGCATCGCGAAGCGAGCCGCCGCGCTCGAGGCCCTCATCGACGAAAGCCTGCCGCTCTACGACAAGCCGCGCAGCGTCGAGCCCGACCGTGCGCGGGAGAGCCACCTCATGGCTTTCGTCGAAGCACGCGTCGCCGAGAAACGAGCGCTGGTGGAGACCCTGTTCGATAACCTCGGTCCCGAGGGGCGATCGCGTTCGTCGGGCGCCGATCGTCTGCACGCCGTGCGCGTTGCGGTGAAGCATTGGCGCTATGCGACCGAGATCGCGCGCGCCGTGATGCCGCGCGTGCTGTATCGCCCCATGGCTTCGCGCCTGCGGTCGCTCCAAGAGGTCGGCGGCAAAGGTCAGGACCTCGTCGATCTGGAGCGCATCGTCGACCGCGAATTGGAGCGCTTGGGTGTATCCGCGCGCGCGCGGCGCCCGCTCCTGTCGCAGATTCGCTCGTCGCGCCGCGCTGCGGCGGGTGAGTTCCTGAACGCGCTCGGATCGCGGCTCCCCGCCGCGCAAGCTGCGAACGCGGGGTAGCGGCGTTCTGCCGTCCGTTCAGTCCAATGCTTCGTCGGTCGGACCGAAGCGGTAGCCGACGCCGCGCACCGTCTCGATGAGCGAGCCGGCTTTGCCGAGCTTTTCGCGCAGGCGCTTGATGTGCGTATCGATGGTGCGGGTCTCGACGTTGAGGTTCAGCCCCCACACGTCGTTGAGAAGCGTCTGGCGCGTCTGCACGCGGTCGCGACGCCGCACCAAGGTCCACAAGAGCCGGAACTCGAGCGCCGTCAGGGCGACCTCTCGCCCTTCGACGTGCACCCGGTGCGCCTCGGAATCGATGGTGAGGTTGCCGAGCTTGACGGTTTCGAGGGACCCGGTCTGCTCCCCGCGCCTGAGCACGGCCCGCGCGCGCAGAATGAGCTCGCGCACGCTGAAGGGCTTGGTGACGTAGTCATCGGCGCCGATTTCGAACCCGACCACGCGATCGACCTCTTCGCCGCGCGCGGTGAGGATGATGACGGGCGTAGTGCGCGTCTTGGGGTCCGACTTCAGTTGACGACAGACTTCGGTGCCCTGGATGTCGGGCAGCATCAAGTCGAGCAGCACGAGGTCGGGGTTCTTGGCGCCCGCAAGGCGCAGTCCTTCCGATCCAGAGGTCGCAGTGAAGACTTCGAAACCGGCCTGGCGAAAGTTGTATTCGAGTGTGCGTACGAGGTCGGTCTCGTCTTCGACGACAAGGACCTTCTGGGAAGTTGCCACGCTGCCGACCTTCCTCGCTTCTGGTGACGGCGGCGTGACAATCTTGCGAAAGTTATCGGTCGAAAGGCCCTCATTTTTGAGCGAAAAGTCCTCCTTTGCGCTTATCCACGGCGCATGTCGGTAAGTCCAATGAGCACAATCACCTTCTCCATCACGCGCTTGCGCGTTATCGACGTTCATTCTTGTCGCAACTTATCCACAGCCTTGTCGGCAGTGCGCCATCTAGACCCTGCAGCATGCCAACATGGACGTGAAGGAAATCTTGCTGCTCGCTGCCATCGCGGCGTCGGTGGGACTTTATCTGACGATGGTCGGAGGCTTCGTGACGGCGATGTGTCGGCGGCCTTCCTTGCCGACACTGAGCGCTACGCCGCGCGTGTCCATTTTGAAGCCCCTGGCCGGCATTGACGACGAGCTCGAGGACAATCTCGCCTCGCTCGCCGACCTCGACTATCCGAACTACGAAATCCTCATTGGCGTCGCCTCCGTCGACGACCCGGCCTTCCCGGTAGCGCGAAGGTTCGTGGCCGGCATCGGCCCCGCCAAAGCGCGGCTTTTTCTCACCGATCCCGACCAAGCAATCAACCCGAAGGTTGCCCAGCTGCTTACGCTCGAGCGGGCCGCGACGGGCGACATCCTCCTCATTTCCGATTCCAATGTTCGCGCGACGCGCGACTACCTGACGCCTTTGGTGGGGGAGCTGCTTCGTCCGAATGTGGCCATTGCGTCGAGCGTCATCGCCGGTACCGGCGAGCAGAGCCTGGGGGCAGCGCTCGAGAACCTGCAGCTCGGCGCCATCGTCGCACCGGGCGTCGTCGCCGCGGCGCACGTCGCCGGCCGGCCCATCACCGTAGGCAAGTCGATGGCGATGTGGCGCGGACCCCTCGAGCAGATCGGCGGCCTCGCTCGTGTCGGCAACCTCTTGTCGGAAGACCACATGCTGGGCAGGGCCTTTGCCGCAGCGGGGTACGGAATCGGGGTTTCATTGACCCCTGTTGCAAATCGCAACGTGGGCTGTTCGGTGCGGCGCACGGTGGAGCGGCACACGCGCTGGGCCAAGCTGCGCCGCGCGATTGAGCCTATCGGCTTTTGGTTCGAGCCCCTCTTGTCTCCCGTGGTCACGGCGAGCCTCGCGTGCCTGGTCTTCCCCGGCAAGACCAGCGTTCTCGCATTGCTCTGGGCCATGCTGCTCCAAACCGCATGCGCATTCTTGTCGATGCGCGTCCTGCGTGGGCAGTCGATGCGCTGGTATTGGGCGCCGCTCGAACTGGCGCGCGCTTACGTCCTCTTCTTCTGCTGGACACGCGCCTGTCTCAGTCGTCGGGTGAGCTGGCGTGGTCATCACTTCGAGCTCACGCGTGACTCCGCCATCGTTCCGGCACAGCCGGGCATGTTGGATCGCGTGCGCTCTCTGGTTCGAGCATGAGTCTTTGCATAGCGAGATTCTGCCAAAGGACGTCGAATGGCCATCATCGCGCAGCTCAGTGATTTGCACCTGGTCGAAGATCATTATGAACAACGTCCTCTCTCCACGCGCGCCAGGCTCTCGTGTCTGAGCTTGGGACGGCCGATCGATCCGCGCGAACGGAGGGAGCGGGTAGCGCGGGCGCTCGCCGACGTCAGGGCGAGCGGCGCCGATCACCTCGTCATCACTGGGGACCTCACGGAGGACGGCGACCCCGCGCAGTTCGAGGTGCTGGCCGAGGTGCTGGCCGACTCGCACTTCCCGGCCGAGCGCATCACGCTGGTGCCCGGCAATCACGATGCGTACGACGCCGCCCACAACTACGAGACTGCGCTGGCCGGACCGTTGCGCCCTTACGCACCGACCAGCACCATCGGCTCACCGCTCGCCTTTCGCGATTGCACGCTGGTCCCGGTGTCGACGGCGTTTCATCAATCACCGCTTCGATCGGCGGGGGCCATTGCACCCGAGGAGCTCGAGGGTTTGCAAAGTCTCGCCAAGGACGGCTCGTTTCGCGGGCGTCCGCTGGTCTTCGTGCAGCACCATCAGCCGAGCCGTCACTTTCTGCCGGTCGTGCAGTGGATCGACGGGCTCATCGAGCACTCGGTGCTCTCGGCGATGGCCGAAGAAACCGGTCACCTTCACGTGGTGCACGGGCACACGCACCGCGCCGTGAACCGTCCGTTTCGCGCGGGCGAGGCGCCGCGCATCTTCTCGGCCCTCGCGGTCGTCGAGAAGGAAAACGCGCTGCGCCTCTACGAGGCTTCGCCCGCGGGGCTCATGCCCCTCGCGGCCGACCTGGCCGACGGCATCGGCGCGGTGGTCGCTCTCGCGTAACGCCCCGTCGCAGGAGCGTGGTTGGGGGTGCCGTCGAGGAAACGGTACCCCACGCTGCGCACCGTCTCGATGGACGGCGCGGCGGGGCCGAGCTTCTGCCGGAGACGCTTCACGCTGGTGTCGACGGTGCGCGTGTCGGCATGCGCGCGGATACCCCAGACTTCGCGCAGGAGCTGCTCGCGCGACAACACCCGCTCCCTCGCCGACATGAACGTGACGAGCAACCGGAACTCGAGCGCAGTGAGTGGCACCTCGCGGTCCTTGACGAACACGCGGTGCGCCATGGTGTCGACCTTGAGCATTCCCGCTTCGCAAACTTCTGCGACCGTGCGCCCTCCCCGCGGTCGGCTCAGCGCGCAAACGCGCAGGCAGAAGCGCGGCAAGCTCACCGGGGCCGATGTGTAGAGATCGGGCTCGATGATGAAGCGGTAGCGCATGCGTGCGGCCATTTGCGGCTGGTACAGGACCAGCGGGAGGTCGGCGACCTCTTCGTGCTGGAGGATGGCGCGCCGGAGCTCGCTGCCGGACATGTCGGAGAGCGACGCGTTGGCCACGATCACATCCGATGAGAGCGTCGTGGCCGCGCGGATCGCGTCGGCGCCGCGCTTGGCCGTTGTCACCTCGAAGCCCTTGGCCTTCAAGCCAGCCCGGACAAGCTCGGCCAATTTGTCGCTAGGCTCGACGACCAAGACTGACTGTCTCAACTTCATCGGAACCTAGATCACTGTAATCAGACGAGTGACGTTCATGTGACAACACGGCGAGCTGTTCGTGACGAAGTGCCGCGGAATTCGCTGGTTTGCGCGCCGCGTCTCATCGGTTTTGACGATGCAAAAAGCAACATTCATCGCCGTGCCAGATGGCAAAAATGCAGCGGCCCGCCTGTGAGGCTGGCAAAGACCGACGGAGTCCGGCCGAGTCGGTAGTCGGGCCAAAATCACGCGACTACAAGCCGTATTTCTTAAGTTTTTCGTAGAGCGTCGAGACGGCGATACCGAGCGCCTGCGCGGCGTGGACCTTGTTACCGGCGGTTCGGGCCATCGTCTGTTGGATGGCGACGCGCTCGATGCGCTCGAGGGTTTGGCCCCCCAACGGAAGCCGATCGATGATCGATTGCTCCTCCCCATCCGCAGGCAAGAGGCGGAGGTGGTGCGGCTCGAGGACGCCGGGGCTGTCGACGAACGCGGCCGCGCAGGCGAGCGCATTCTTGAGCTCGCGAACGTTACCGGGCCAGGAGTGGCCGCGCAGGATTTTGAGCGTGGGCTCGGCGACTTTGAGGTGACCGTATCCGAGGTCTTCGAGCAAGCTGCTCGCGAGGAGCGGAATGTCCTCGTGTCGATCGCGCAAAGCGGGCATCGCGACGACGGCCGCGGCGAGCCGAAAGTAGAGATCCTGCCGGAAACGACCGGCGGTCACGGCAGCGCGCAGATCGCGGTGGGTCGCGCAAATGATCCGGACGTCGAGGGGGCGATCCTTGGTACCACCGACGCGGCGCACGCGCCGCCCTTCGAGCACGCGCAGGAGGCGAGGTTGCAGATCGATCGGCAGCTCGCCGATCTCGTCCAAGAACAACGTGCCGCCGTTGGCGCGCTCAAAAGCGCCGGCGTACGCGGAGACGGCGCCGGTGAACGCGCCGCGCTCGTGTCCGAGCAGCTCGCTCTCGGCGAGATTGGGCGCCACGGCGCCGCAATCGAAGACGACGAAAGGACCGTTCGCGCGCTCGCTCTCTGCGTGAAGCGCGTGGGCCACGACGTCTTTGCCGGTTCCCGTTTCGCCGAGGAGCGTCAGCGTGACGTTGGTGCGCGCGAACCGATCGAGGAGATCGAACACCTCTTGCATGACCGGCGCGACGGCGACGAGCGGTCCGAAGGCGCGTACCGGGCGAACCACCGCATGATCGGAGACGCCGAAGGGATTCTTCTGAAGCTCGCTCCTCGTCCAGGAGGCCGTACGCTCCGTTCCGGTGCTCGCCCATCGGGCCCGGGTGGCCCTCTTGGTCGCCGCGCCGGCTTTCGCTAGCGACGGTTCCACCTTGGCGCTTATGGCACTCGGCATTCACGCGCTTTTAGCCCACGGGCTTCCTTGTGCGTGTGAACCTTATGTCACGGTTCCGAGACACGCAGTCATCGCTGGCGTCACTTGCACCCTGTCATGTTCCCTCGCGCCGACGGTGGACGATTTCACCTTATCAAATATCAAAATCCGCGTCGGACGCAGGTGCATCTGCATCGCTCTCCACGTCGTTTGGCGTCGCGTCATCGTTCGGCGTCGCGTCGCTCGCATCGTCGCTCGAAGGCGTGGCATCGGCGTCGTTCGCGTCGGCGGGTGGTGGCGTGCTCGCCTCGGCTTCGGGCTGAACATCGGACACGGTCCCGTCGCGATCCGCATTCGCGTCGACGAGTGGCGGAGGTGGTGGAGGCGGGG
>Ga0111538_10007166_pt1 | contig 15040 bp, 11 predicted proteins | sample SoiMethybrSBSTD1_FD_79669 | JGI IMG/M metagenome (GOLD analysis project Ga0111538, IMG submission 79669) | Bulk soil microbial communities from a Populus tree surrounding site in Tennessee, USA - Soil MetaG P. TD hybrid SBSTD1 (version 2)... | ecosystem: Environmental > Terrestrial > Soil >... | reverse complement strand
CGCCTCGATGCCGCGCTCGGACACGTGCTCGAGGTGGTCCGCGCTGCTCGCGCCGAGCTCGGCGGCGAGCTCCGCACCACCGCCGGACGACATCTGATCTGCGTGCAGCCGCAGGCCGAGACCGAGCTCGTGCGCGCGCACGAGCAGGCGGCGCGTGCCGGCCAGGTCGAAGGTGTGGCTCTCGAGGAAGACGTCGCAGTACTCCGCGAGCTCGCGCTCGGCCACGCGCGGCAGCGCTTCCTCGACCAGCAGATCCACGTAGGCCGTACGGCGGTCGCGGTACTCGGCGGGCACGTCGTGGGCCCCGAGGAACGTGGGCACGATGCCCACGGGCTGCAACGCCGCGGCGCGCGCGAGAACCTCGAGCGACTTCTCCTCGTCGTGCAGGGACAGGCCGTACCCGCTCTTCGCCTCGATCGTCGTCGTGCCGAGCTCGAGAAAACGCGCGAGGCGCACGAGGAGCAGCTCGAGGAGCGTCTCGGCGCTGGCGGCGCGCACGCCGCGAACGCTCGAAAGGATGCCGCCGCCCGCGCGCGCGATCTCGACGTAGGTCTTGCCACGCGTGCGCTGCTCGAACTCCTCCTCGCGCGTTCCCGCGAAGACGGGGTGCGTGTGCGCGTCCACGAAGCCCGGCACGATCGTGCCGCCGCGCGCGTCGAGCGTCCGGTCGGCGACGTACGCGCTCGCGAGCTCCGCCTCCGAGCCGACTGCGACGATGCGCCCCCGGTGAACGGCGACAGCCGCGCGCGGGAGGACGTTCAGCCGTCCGAGCTCGCTCCCGGCGCGCGGCGACGAGCCCGTCGGAGTGGCGAGCTCCGCGGATCCGTGCACCAGGAGTTCGATGCGAGTGCGGCTCTCCGGCAAGGGGGCTGGAGTGTAGCCACGCCGCGCGACTGGCTCACGCCACGAGGTCGGGCGAGGGCTGCACGCGAATCGTCAGGCTGCGCATGGCCTCGCGCATGCGGCGCACGATGCGGCGGCGCGATCGGAAGACGATCATCTTCATGTTGGAGCGGCCCACCGCGAGACGCCGCCCGGCCTCGCGGTACGAGAGCCCCTCCACCTCGACCAGATGCAGGGTGTTGCGGTCGCGCTGCGAGAGCTCGCGGTACGCCTGTGCGTAGAGCCACAGGAGCAGGATCCACGCGCTGCGCAGGCTGCGCTCCTGCTCCTCGTCGAGGATCGACTGGACCGGCCCGCGAGCGGCATCGGCGACGTCGCTGGCCTCATCGGGCAGCTCCTGCACCGAGGAGCGCGAGCGCAGGACCAGCGCACGGCGCACGGCGTTGCCGGCGATCGTGCGCACCCAGACGCGGAAGCTGCCCTGGTGGTCCTCGCGGAACGCCCCGGGGTAGCGGTAGACGTTCACGAACGTGTCCTGGAGCACCTCGTGCGGGTCCACGTGGCCCAGCTCCCTGCCGACGAGACCGCGGATCCACACCAGGACCGCGGGCCGTGCGACCGTGTAGAGAGCGTCGAAGCAGGACTCCTCGCGCGTGTCGCGGTACAGCGCCATCAGGCCGGTCGCGATCCGGTTCTCCTGCTCCTCGGGCCCTTCTCCCGGCAAACGCTCGAGCAAGAAGCCGCGGCGCTGGAGGCGCTCGGCGACCTGGGGCCAGGGCGACAAGAGGCCATGAGGACGGCCGATAAGTACAGGGGGCATGCCAGGCCATTACACGAGCCGTTCCACCTGGAAGGAGGCTCGAAGGAACGCTGCAACCTACTGGTGGTAAATGGGATGCGGCCATGCGTCGGTCGACGTGCACAAGCGCGCACCGCCCGACCGATCGACTTGGAGCCCGTCGGGGTGCGATCGTGCACTCGCTCGGCCAGAGCGGCGCGAGAGCGAGCGGCTTCGCACACATCGGTTGGATTCCAGCCACTTGCGGCGACGCTACGATGAGCCCAGGACTGCTGTCCCCCTTTGGCGCCGCCCGACGCGTTCCTCTCGCTCGCCCCCCGACCGTTCCCCCTGGATCTCGGGCAGGTGGCCTCCCTGGCCGCACTGGCGCTCGGGCTCTCGGCCGTCTTCGCCTTGCTCCGGGCGGCGCTCCTGCACAGCGTCCCGAGCCGCGTCCTGGAGAACGCCCGCAAGGACTCGCGCAAGGCGCGCCTGCGCCCGCTCCTGGAGCGGGCCGAGTCGCTGGCGTCCAGCGCGAGCGTCTACGGGATCACGTTCCAGATCCTGTTCGTCGTCTTCGTCTGGGTCCTCGTGGGCGAGGTGCTCGGCGGCGAGGGGCTCTCGCCGAGCTCGATGGGGCTCTCGCTGCTGATCACCGTCCCCCTGCTCGTGTTCGTCTCCGAGCTCCTGCCGGCCGCCCTGCGCGGCGAGCGCTCGGACCGCCTGCTGGCCTGGACGCTCCCCACGTTCGACCTCGTGCAGCGCCCGCTGGCAGCCCTCGTCGCGGCGCTCGAAGGGGCCCGCGCCCTCGTCATGCGGCTCCTGCGCATCCGCGAGCGCCATGCGTCGACGCGCCAGATCGTCGAGGGCTTGCGGGCCGTGATCGAGGAGTCGCAGCGCGAGCAGGACCTGGCCGAGAGCGAGCGCGAGATCATCGAGAACGCGCTGGGCTTCCACGACGTGAACGTCGGCCAGGTGATGACTCCGCGCACCAAGATCCACGCCGTGGACGTCGACGCCGGCATCGACGAGGTCGTGCGCCTCATGGGCGAGACCAAGCACAGCCGCATCCCGGTCTACGAGGCCACGCTCGACCGCATCCTCGGGTTGGCTCACGCCCAGGAGATCCTGGCGGCGCTCTCGCGGGGCGAGCTCGCGACCTGCAGCCTGAGGGACCTCTTGCGCCCGGTCCTGATCGTCCCCGAGACACGGCTCGCGTCGGAGCTGCTCGGCGAGTTCCGTCGCAAGCAGCAGAAGGTCGCCGTCGTGCTCGACGAGTACGGCGGGACCGCAGGCCTGGTCACGATGGGCGACATCGTCATCGAGCTCGTGGGCGAGATGCCGGCCGAGCTCGGCACCGGTGAGCCGCAGCCCATCGCCCGCCACGCCGACGGCACGTTCGAGATCCTCGGGACGACACACGTCAGCCAGGTCAATCAGGAGCTCGGTCTGAACCTGCCCGAGGAGGAGGCGTTCGAGACGCTGGCGGGCTTCGTGCTCGCGCGCTTCGGGCGCTTTCCCCGTCGGGGCGAGCGCTTCGAGCACGAGGGCGTCTCCTTCGTGGTGACCGAGGCGAGCGACCGCCGCGTGATCAAGGTCGAGGTGCGGCCGCCCCCGGTCGGGGTGTCCGGTCCCGCGGAGGAGCGGTGAGCGCGGGCGCCCCGGTGCGGCGGGGCGAGTCGCGCGCGCTCCTCCTGCGCCGATTCCCCTACGGGGAGTCCTCGCTCGTCGTTCATGCGCTCACCCCGGGGCGGGGCCGGCTCGCGCTCCTCGCGAAGGGTGCCTACCGGCCCACTTCGGGCTTCTTCGGCGCGCTCGACCTCTTCGACACGCTCGAGATCCGGTGGACGAGCCGGGGCGGACAGGAGCTCGGCAACGTGAACGCGGTGAGCGTCGTCACGCGCCGGCGCGCGATCACGGGCGACCTCGAGCGCTACCGGGTCTCGGTGGCCTGGCTCGAGCTCGCCAACCTCGCCGCCCGCGAGGGGCACGAGGAGACCGGGCTCTATCGCTGGCTCGAGGGTGGGCTCGAGCTCCTCGAGCACGGCGCGAGCCCGGGAGTGGTGGCGGTGGCGCAGGACCTCGCCTTCCTCCACCAGGTCGGGCTGGCTCCCGCCTTGACGACCTGCGCGAGCTGCGGAGAGCGGCCCGCGGAGCGGCGGAGCGCCCGCTTCTCGCTCGCCTCCGGCGGGCGGCTCTGCGAGCGGTGCGAGCGAGCCCGTCGCGGAGGTGGAACCGTCGAGGACCTGCCCTTGAACGTGGTGAAGGTAGCGGAGAGCCTGTTGGCGGCCACGCCTGCCGTGCTGCAGCACACCCGCATCGAGCCAGGGCTCCTCGCCCGCGTGCGCGTCTTCGTCGAGCGCTTCCTGCACTACCATCTCGAGCTGCCGCTGCGCGCGCGTCGCGCGCGCTCCCCGTCGCTCACGAGCCGATGAAACCCGCACCGCGTCTCGCCCTGGCCGTCGTGCTCGCCCTGGGAGCGGCCTGTCGCTCGTCGCCCTACGGCGAGATCGAGCGCGCGGACGCCGAGCACCACCTGCAGCTCGCCGAGCAGGAGATCGCGGAGGGCAAGCTCGACCAGGCCCTCGAGCGTCTGGCCGCGGTGCACGAGGTCTCGGGGCTCGACCCGGACACGCGCACGCGCGAGGAACGGCTCATCGAGGAGGCGTCCCGCCGGCGCTTCGCGGAGCTCGCCGACGCGCCGGCCTCGGAGCTCGAGGCCCTGTTCGAGTCCGAACTGCCGGCCGACGTCCGCGCGCGTGCCGGTCTCCTGGCGGCGCAGCGCCTGGCCGACGAGGACCACCGCGTGAAGGCGTTCCGGATGGTGAAGAAGGTGGATCAGGAGATCCCCTCCCATCCCGAGCGCGTGCTGGCGGGCGACATCCTGGCGCGCGTCGGGCTGTCGCTCATCCGCGATCCGGGGCACTACGGGTTCTTCCTGAGCTACCGCACGCGCGGCGTGCAGACGCTCGAGTACCTCGTCGTGCAGTACCCGCTGGAGCCGCGCTGCCCCGAGGCGTACGCGGCGCTGTCGGAGTACTACGAGTCGACCGGAGACCTCGACGCCGCGATCGAACACACCGAGAACCTGCTGCTCTACCATCCGCAGAGCCCGTACGCCGTCGTCGGCGCCGTCCGGCTGCCGTACCTGCGGCTGAGTCGCACCCGACGCGACGACTACGACCGCTCCGAGCTCACGCGGGCGCAGCGCGAGGTGGACCACTGGCTCTCCGTCCATCCGACGCACGAGCTCGCGCCGTGGGCACACGAGCTCGCGAGCGAATGCCGGCTGCGCCTCGTGCGCAGCGACCTCGAGCTGGCGCACTACTACGAGCGCACCGAGACGCCGTCGGGCGTGCGCCTCCACGCCACACGGGCCCTGGCGTCGGCCGAAGCCGGCGGTCTGGAAGCCGAGGCCAGCGAGGCGCGCGCCCTGCTCGAGGACGTTCCCGCGCCCGCCCCGGGGGAGCCGGTCATGCCTCTCGCCGTTCCGGGGGACACGTGAGAGCGCTCGCGCTTCTCGCCGGAGCCACGCTGCTCGCGGCGGGCTGCGGATGGCACTCGGGCCTGCCCACGCCGGAAGGCGCTCGCACGATCGGCGTCGAGGCCGCGCGGCGCGAGGGCACCGTGCTCGAGCGGGGGCTCGAGCCGCTCCTGACCGATGCCCTGTCGCGCACGGTCGTCGACTGGGTGGACCTCGAGCTCGTCGCGCCCGACGAGGCCGACCTCGTGATCCGCCCGTTGACCCTGGAATACCGACGGCGCGGCGGAGTGCGCTCGAGCGACAACGAGCTGCTCGAATCGGCGGTGTTCATGCGCATCCAGGCCGAGCTCATCGATCGGCGCGCGGGAACCGCCAAGCCGGTCGCGGGTCCGGCCATCGCGCAGCTGTGGAGCGGCTACTCGCTCGACGTCCCGACCAACGAGGACCGCGCACGCGATCGCGCCCTGCGTCACCTCTCCGAGACCCTGGTCCTCGATCTCTTCGGACCGCGCGCCGGTCCGGACGACTGATCCGCGCGGGCGCCGCTCCTCGCGACGCGCGATCGTCGCGCGCACGTCCGCGCTCTTTCCGCGACTCGGACGGGCTTCGGCGTCTCGGCCGAAGCGCGGTTTCGACTAAGATAGGCGGCCCTCGGACCTGCAGGCCTCCTGCCGGGCAGACGATAAGACCTCCATGGCCGAACACCCCTCCCCCGACCCCGAGAAGACCCGCCGGTCGCGCTCCTTCGGCTCCTTCCTCATCGTCCTCGTCGTGCTCCTGGCCGTCCTCGCGGTCGTGGGGAACGAGAGCTTCGCGCCGGAGGAGGAGCTCTCGCAGGACCAGTACGAGTGGTACCTGAACAAGGGCGACGTCATCTCCCAGGACTTCAAGGGCACCGAGCAGGGGACGAACCAGGTGAAGGGCTCGTACCGCACGCCCCAGGGACCGCAGAAGTTCAAGGTGTTCTTCTCCTCCCTCGAGGGCCGGGAAGAGCGGCTGCGCGAGCTGAAGAGCGTGCGCGAGTACGAGACCAAGCCCGCCGAGGCGTTCCTGCACGACGTCGATCGCGGCCAGCTCGTGCCGATCGAGGCACGCTCGCTGACGGCGACGCGCCAGTACAAGCGCGAGGGCTCCGACAAGGGCTCGGACGCGGGCAGCATCACCGAGCACGAGAGCAAGTTCCTCGTCACCGCGATCGTGCGTCCCCAAGGCGACGCGGACGCCGAAGGCGAGCGGCTGGTACCGTCACCGGCGCGCAGCGGCTACGCGCACCTGGACGTCAAGGTCGGCCCGCAGGACGACCTGGCCGCGCTGGTCAACGCGCTGGAGACGCGCGGGGTGCACGTCGAGCGGCGCAACTTCGACCTGTCCTCGCGCGATCTGGGCGGGTCCTGGTGGCAGAACGCGAGCTCGCCGCTCACGTCGGTGCTGTTCGTGCTGGGCCCGTGGGTCTTGCTGTTCGTCGTGTTCCTGATCTTCATGCGCCAGATGCGCGCCCAGGGCGGCGCCGGCGGCGTGATGTCGTTCGGGCGCTCGCGCGCGCAGCTCTACTCGAAGGAGAACCACACCAACATCACCTTCGACGACGTGGCCGGCGCGGACGAGGCCAAGGAAGAGGTGCGCGAGCTGGTCGAGTTCCTGAAGAACCCGGGCCGCTTCACGCGCATCGGCGGGCGCATCCCGCGCGGCGTCCTGCTCGTCGGGCCGCCGGGCTGCGGCAAGACGCTGCTCGCCAAGGCGATCGCGGGCGAGGCCGAGGTGCCGTTCTTCTCGATCTCGGGCTCCGACTTCGTCGAGATGTTCGTGGGCGTCGGCGCGAGCCGCGTGCGCGACCTCTTCAAGCAGGCACGCGAGAACAGCCCGTGCATCATCTTCCTCGACGAGATCGACGCCGTCGGTCGCCGGCGCGGCAGCGGCATGGGCGGCGGCCACGACGAGCGCGAGCAGACGCTCAACGCGATCCTGGTCGAGATGGACGGCTTCGGCACCGACGAGGGCATCATCGTCGTCGCCGCCACGAACCGTCCGGACGTGCTCGACCCGGCGCTCCTGCGCCCGGGCCGCTTCGACCGCGAGGTCACGATCGACCTCCCCGACATGGAAGGCCGCCGCGCGATCCTGACGGTGCACCTGAAGCGCGTGAAGAGCGGCCCCGACGCCGACATCGGCACGCTGGCGCGCTCCACGCCCGGCTACTCGGGCGCGGACCTGGCGGCCATCATCAACGAAGCCGCGATCATGGCCGTGCTCGCCAAGCGCGACGCCGTGACCATGAGCGACCTCGAGGAGGCACGCGACAAGGTGCGCTACGGGCGCCAGAAGAAGTCGCGCAAGATCGAGGAGGAGGATCGGCGCATCACGGCCTACCACGAGGCCGGCCACGCCATCGTCGCCGCGCGCCTGCCGGAGATGGACCCGCCCCACAAGGTGACCATCGTCCCGCGCGGCCGCGCGCTGGGCGCGACCATGGTCGTGCCCGAGCGCGAGAGCTACCACATGCAGCGCAAGAAGCTCGAGGCGCAGATCGTGATGCTCTTCGGGGGCCGCGTGGCCGAGGCGCTGTTCTGCGGCGACGTGTCCGCCGGCGCCGCCGACGACATCCGCCGCGCGACCGACCTCGCGCGTGCCATGGTCTCGGAGCTCGGAATGAGCGAGAAGATCGGCCCGATCAACTACGCCGAGCGTCAGGGCTCGGACTTCCTCGGCACCGAGCTCCTGCGCGGCAAGATCCACAGCGAGGAGACCGCGCGCGAGATCGACGAGGAAGTCGGGCGCCTCCTGCACGGCGCCTACGCCCGCGCCGAGTCACTCGTGCGCTCGCACTCCCGCGAGCTCGAGGAGGTCGCGCGCTCGCTCCTGCTCCACGAGACCGTCACCGGCGACGAGGTGCAGCGCATCCTGGCCGGTGCGCGCGCCGAGGAGCTGCGCTCGCAGACCGACGGCGGCAGCGCGCCGCCGCCGCCCAGGCGCAGCGGCACGACCGGCCGCCGCGCCGGCGAGGACCGCGCCTCCGGCAACGATGCGCTGCCCGGCGAGCCCGGGCTGTCACCTGCCTAGGGGACGAGGCGCGTGCGCTTCTCCCCGCCCGGCCGGCCGGAGTCCTGCGAGGCTGTCCTGGGCGCGGAAGCGCGAGCGCTCGAGGCCCGCGCCGCGCTGGCCGGCATCGCGCCCGGTTCCTGGCCGCGCTCCGAGGTCCGGATCTGGTTCGCCTCCGCCGGGCTCGCGCCCGAAGAGCTCGATGCGCTCGAGCGCTCGCGGGAAATGCGCATCGATTCGCGCGGAGACCTCCAGCTCCTCACAGGGCCCGCGGAGGGGCTGACCGACCTCGCCCGGACCCTGCCCGGCGCGCAGCGACTGCTCGCCGCCTGGGAGAACGCCACGCGGCCGCCGTCCTCCACCCGCGTGATGGGGGTGGTGAACGCCACCCCCGACTCGTTCTCCGACGGCGGTCGCTACCTCGACCCGGATCGCGCGATCGAACATGGGCTCAAGCTGATCGAGGCCGGAGCCGACATCGTCGACGTGGGCGGGGAATCCACGCGACCGGGAGCGACACCGGTGAGCGCCACCGTCGAGCGCGAGCGCGTCGTGCCCGTGATCCGCGCCCTGGCCGCCGACGGGCGCGCCGCCGTGAGCGTCGACACGAGCAAGGCCGAGGTCGCCGCGAGCGCGCTCGACGCCGGCGCCACGGTCGTGAACGACGTGCGCGCGGGGACCACCGATGCGCGCCTCTTGCCCCTCGTCGCGGAGCGCGGCGCCGCACTCGTGCTCATGCACATGCAAGGCACGCCCGCGGACATGCAGCGCGATCCGAGTTACCGGGACGCGACGCGCGAGGTGTGCGGGTTCTTGCGCGAGCGTGCCGCCGTCGCGTGGCAGGCCGGAATCGACCCCTCTAGAATCGCACTCGATCCGGGCCTGGGCTTCGGCAAGCGCTTGGAACACAACCTCGAGCTCCTGCGCGCGCTCCCCGAGCTGCGCTCCCTCGGCTTCCCCCTGGTCGTGGGTCTCTCGCGCAAGAGCTTCCTCGGCGCGCTCTCGGGCGAGCGTCGGGCGGATCACCGCGAGCACGAGACGAGCGCCGCGCTGGCGCTCGCGGCGCACCTCGGCGCCGAGTGGCACCGCGTGCACGACGCGGGTCCGGCGCGCGCGGCGCTGGCCGTCGCCGGCGGGCTCGCGCGCGGAGCCGGGGCGCAGCGGGACGACCGGGAGGAACAGGGGAGCTAGGCCCATGCGCTACTTCGCCTGGGGCCTCGAGATCCTGATCCTCGCGGCGGGCATCCACCTGTTCCTGCGCTTCGTGCGCACGACGCGCGGGAACCGCCTGATCCGCGGCCTGTTCCTCTCCGTGATCGTGGGCGTGGTGGGCCTGTGGGGCTTCTCGCGCGCGCTGGGGCTCGAGGAGCTCGAGCACCTCCTGCGCAGCTCGACGGGCTTCATCGTCGTGGGCTTCGTCGTCATCTTCCAGTCCGAGCTGCGGCGCGGCATCGCGCAGCTCGGGGAGCACTCGCTCGTCGGCCGCCTGATGCGCTCGGCGGACGCCGAGACGATCCACCAGGTGGTCGAGGCCGCGCGCTCGCTGGCCGCCATCCGCCGCGGCGCGCTGATCGTCTTCGAGCGCGAGACGCACCTGCACACCGTCCTCGAGACGGGCACCGCGGTCGACGCCGCCGTGCGCGCGTCGCTGCTCGAGACGCTGTTCCACCCGGAGACGCCACTGCACGACGGCGCCGTGATCGTGCGCAAGGACCGCGTCGCCGCGGCGGGCTGCATCCTGCCGCTGTCCGAGGAAACGCTGCCCTCCCCCACCATGGGCACGCGCCACCGCGCCGGCCTCGGCCTCTCCGAGGAGAGCGACGCGCTCGTGCTGATCGTCTCGGAGGAGACCGGCTCGCTCTCGCTGGCCAAGGACGGCGCGCTGCACGCCGATCTCTCGCCCGAGGAGCTGGAGCACGAGATCACGCGCCGCCTCGAGGGCCGTCACGAGCCCGGTGGCGAGGAGATCGGCCTGGTGCACTCCGTGCTGCGCTACCTGCGGCGCGACCTGATCTGGCTCCCTGGCTCGCTGCTGATCGCGCTGGGCATTTTCTACATCGCCCACCAGGGCCTGCAGGAGACCGAGGAGTTCCGCGTGCGCTTCGTCGACGGCCAGCGTGCCCGCGACCAGGGACCGCACGCGGAGGAAGTGCTCGTGCTGCTCGACCGTCCCGGCGACCGCCTCGTGGACAACGACCAGGACTACTGGGTCGAGGTCACGGGCACGCGCAGCGAGATCGAGGAGCTCGGCGGCGCCGTGCGCGGGATCCTGCGCGTCGAGCAGCCCGACTGGGAGGGGGGTCCCGTGCCCATCGAGCGCATCCGCTGGGAGGACGAGGGCGGCCTCGACTACGCCTGGAAGATCGGCACGCCGGCGCTCGTGGTGCAGCGCTACGAGAGCCGCTCCTTCCAGCTGACGCCCGCGGCGGTGGCGATCGACGAGAGCCGCCTCAACCCGCGCCTGGCGCTGGCGCGCGATCAGCTGCGCTTCGAGCCCAGCGCCGCCGTGCAGGTGTCGGGCCCGAAGACCGAGCTCGACAAGCTGGGGCGCGAGCTCGAGCTGCGCCTGGCGACGATCCGCGCCGCGCCCGAGGACCACCTCGAGCTGCGCCGCCGTGCCGAGCTGCACCCGGACCTCGTGGAACGCGAGCTCGTGCTCTCGACCGAGGTCGCCGTGGTGGTTCCCATCCATCCCGTCGCGCGCGAGATCGGCACCGTGAACCTGGAGATCGCGCAGGTGTGCTTCGACCCGCGGCGCATGGGCGAGCTCGAGCGCTGGGAGCTGCCCGCGCACGCGCAGACCGCGCGCTTCTCGATCACCACGCTGGGGCTGATCCCCGAGGACGCCGACCCGACGTCGCCGGCCATGATCGAGCGCTTCGGCCTCCTGCGCCGCTTCGTGGAGGAGAACCTGCGCGTGTTCGTGGACGTGTCCGAGCTGGCGCCCGACGGCGAGGGACGCTCGGTGCGCGTGCGCTGGACGTGGCGCCGCACTTGGCAGGAAGCGTCCGAGGCCCTGACCGACGGGAACCTGCACGAGGAGCTCGACGTCGTCCTGCTCTCGGACGCCGAGGTGCTGCTCGAGCCGCGCACGCCGACGGGCTCGGTCTCGGCGCGCAACGCGAACAAGTCGCAGTGATGGATCGGGTCCCTCGCCCGCTACACTGCGCGCCGTGAAGGCCACGGACCAACGCCTCTTCGGGACCGACGGGATCCGCGGGCGCTACGGGGAGGGCTGGCTCACGGACGGAGCGGTCTCCGCCCTCGGGCGCGCCATCGGTACGGTGCTGTCGCGCAAGGCCAAGCGCTCGGTGGACAGGACCGGGGGCAAGGCGCTGGTGGGCTACGACGGCCGCCGCTCGGGCCCGGCCCTGGAGGCGGCCATCGCGCGCGGGCTCGCCGCCACCGGGTACCGGGTGACCAGCGTGGGCCTGATCACGACGCCCGGGCTGGCCGTGCTCGGTCGCCTGTGCGGCTTCGACCTCTCCGTGATGATCAGCGCCTCGCACAACCCGGCCGAGGACAACGGCATCAAGGTGTTCAGCGCGTCGGCGGACAAGCTCCCGGACGAAACCGAGGAGGAGATCGAGGCCGAGCTGCGCCGCCACGACGCACCGGTCGCCGGCGGACCCGCGCCGGGGCTCGACCCGACGCTCGAGGACCAGTACCTGCAGCACCTGCTCGCCGCGGTGGACGGGCTCAAGCTCGACGGCCTCTCGATCGCGCTGGACTGCGCCAACGGCGGCGGAAGCCGGATCGCGCCGCGCACGCTCGGACGCCTCGGCGCGCACGTCCTGTCGATCGCCGGCGATCCCGACGGCGACAACATCAACCAGGACTGCGGCTCGACGCACCCGGCCGGCCTGCAGGAGGCCGTGCGCCTGCACGGAGCCGACCTCGGTATCGCGCTCGACGGTGACGGGGACCGCTGCATGCTCGTGGACGAGCACGGCGCGCTGGTGAACGGCGACGGGATCCTCACGCTGATCGCGCGCGATCGCGCGCAGCGCGGCCGGATGGCGGACCCCCGCATCGTGGCCACGGTGATGTCGAACCGCGGGCTGCACCGTGCGCTGCGCGAATGCGGCGTCCAGGTCGTGACCGTCGGCGTCGGCGACCGGCGCGTCGTGGAGGCGCTGCGGCGCGAGAAGCTCGGTCTGGGCGGCGAGCAGTCCGGCCACATCGTCTTCGGCGCCGAGAACCACTACATCGGCGACGGCGTGTACACCGCGCTGCGCGTTCTCCAGGTGCTGCGCGAGCGCGGCACCAAGCTCTCCGAGCTCGCGGCCGCGTATCGCCCGCTCCCGCAGGTGCTCCTCAACGTGCCGGTCGAGCGCAAGCCGAACCTCGAGGAGTTCCCGTCGATCATGGACGAGGTGCGCCGCACGGAGCGCGAGCTCGGGGAGGACGGGCGCGTGCTCCTGCGCTACTCGGGCACCGAGCCGCTCGCGCGCGTGATGGTCGAGGGACCCGACGAGTCGCGCATCCGCGCGTCGGCCCAGGAGATCGCCAACCGCATCGCGCGCGAGATCGGGTCGGGCACGCCGGCCGGCCGCTGATGGCCGCGGCCGAGCCCGCCGGACCGCCCGCGGCGCCGCTCGAGCTCGCCCTGGAGACCTCGCGCCGGCCGGGCTCGCTGGCCGTCGCACTCGGAGGACGCGTCGAGAGCGCTGCGCTCGCGGACGGGCGAGCGCACGCCAGCGACCTTCTGCCGCTGCTCGAGCGGAAGCTGGCCGAGCTCGGCATCCCCCGCCGCGACGGCACCCTGTCGATCGCCCGGGTGTTCGTCGGCACCGGACCAGGTAGCTACACGGGCCTGCGCGTGGGGCTGGCGACGGCCCAGGGCCTGTGCCGGGGCACGGGAGCGGGGCTCGTCGGCGTGTGCTCGTTCGAGGCGCTCGCGCGCTCGGCCCTCGCGCCGGGCGACGAGGGCGCCGTGGTCCTGGACGCCCGCGCCGGCCGCTTCTACCACGCGCGCTACCGGCGCACGGAAGAAGACGTCGCGACCGTCTTCGCGCCCGAGGTCCTCACGGTGAGCGAGCTCCGCGAGCGACTCGCGCTCCCCGGACCGATCCTCGGACACACGGGTCTGGCGGAGAGCGCCGGCCTCTCGGACGCGCTCGTGCGCCGCATGCGAACGGACCTCGCGCCGGAAGCCGCGCAGCTCTTCGCGCTCGGACGTTCGCGCGCGCCGCGCCCGCCCGAGCCCATGTACCTGCGCGACTTCGGCGAGCGCTGACCCGCACGCCGTTCCGCGCTTCGCACGCTCGTTGAACGGCGTGATCGCATCTGTATCTTCTCGCTCGTGGATTCGTCGCGTGCCTGGGCCGAGATCGATCTCGACGCACTGGCCCGCAACCTGACGGTGATCCGCCGTCTCGTCGGTCCTGGCGTGGCCGTCCTGGTCGTGGCCAAGGCCGACGCGTACGGACACGGCGCGGTACCCGTCGCACACCTCGCGCTGCGCGCCGGAGCCCAGGCGATCGGCGTGACGACCTGCCGCGAGGCGCTGGAGCTGCGGCAGGCCGGGATCCGCTCGCGCATCGTCGTCCTGGGACCCGCGCTCGGCGACGAGGCCATGCCCGCGCTGCGCCAGGGCATCGAGGTCTCGGTGCCGTCGGTGGAGCTCTTCCGCGTGCTGGAGCGCACCGCCTGCGGCGCCGCGACGCCCGCGCGCATCCACCTGAAGGTGGACACGGGCATGAACCGCATGGGCATGACGCCGGAGGAGGCCCTGATGTTGCTCGAGGACCTGCGGCTGCGCCCGTTCCTCGCGCTCTCGGGCCTAATGACACACGTGGCGGCCACGGATGGCGCCCGCTCGCAGAGCGCGCTCGACCAGGCGCGCTGCTTCGAGGAGCTGCTCGACACCGCTCGACGCTCGAAGCTGCTCGAGGGTCCGAGCGGACGCGCCTGGGCGCACCTCGCGAACTCGGCCTGCGTGCTCTCCGGCCTGACGCCGCTCTTCGACGCCGTGCGCGTGGGCGCGGCCGTCTACGGGCTCGCGCCGGATCCGCGGCTGTCGAGCAGCGAGCTGACCCCGGTCATGTCCGTGCGCACGCGCATCGTCCACGTGCAGGAGGTCCAGGTGGGCGAGGCGGTCGGCTATGGCGGCACCTGGACCGCGCGACGCACGAGCCGCATCGCCGTCCTGCCCGTCGGCTACGACGACGGCGTCGACTGGCGCCTCGGGAACGTGGGCGAGGTGCTCGTGCGCGGGCGACGCGTTCCCATCGTCGGCCGCATCTCGATGGACTACACCACGGTCGACGTGACCGAGGTCCCGAGCGTGGGCCTGGGCGACCGCGTCACGCTCCTCGGTGCGGACGGCGGCGGGCGCATCCGCGCGGAAGAGATCGCGGCGCGCACCGGCATCGTTCCGTACGCCGTGACCTGCTCCATCGGGAAGCGCGTCGAGCGCGTCTTCACCGGAGGGCTGACCGTCCCCGTCGAGACCCCCGCCGGTGCCGTGCTCTCGGGCCCGTAGCCCGGCCCGGAACGCGTCGGGAGCGCTCGCGCTCGCCCTGTTCAACGCCCTGCGCGAACTGGACACTGGTCCGCGATGCTGGCCTTCCTGCGGCGGCTGCTGTGGATCGCGGCCTGGACGTGCCTCGCGATCCTCGCGGCGCTGTGGCTCGTCGAGCGCAGCGGCTACCTGACGCGCGAGCTGCACGCGCGTCTTGCCGCGGAGCTGGGACTGCCCGAGGACCGGCTGACGATCGAGCGCACGTCCCTGCGCTGGTTCGAGCCCGCGCTCGACGTCGAGGGCGTGACGTTGCTCGCGGGAACCGCGGCCGAAGCACCCGAGGTGCGCCTCGAGCGCGTGCACCTCTCGTTCTCGCCGCGCCGGCGAACGCTGCGCTCGGTCCAGATCGACGGCGGGCGGCTCGTCCTCGGCG
>Ga0111538_10007165_pt1 | contig 15044 bp, 9 predicted proteins | sample SoiMethybrSBSTD1_FD_79669 | JGI IMG/M metagenome (GOLD analysis project Ga0111538, IMG submission 79669) | Bulk soil microbial communities from a Populus tree surrounding site in Tennessee, USA - Soil MetaG P. TD hybrid SBSTD1 (version 2)... | ecosystem: Environmental > Terrestrial > Soil > Tree... | reverse complement strand
GGCCGACCAGCCGGTCGCACTCGGCCTCCAGCGCCGCCATCCGTTCGTCTCCGTCCAGTCCGGGCGCGGCGCGCACGTCGAGGTGGACGCGGTTCTTGGCGACCTTGTCCTCGGGCACCTGCTGGAAGAACAGCCGTGGGCCGTCGCCGTCCGGGTCCTCGATGGCCGACCGCGTGTTGCGCTGGTCCTCGGGGACGCCGACCTGCGCCAGGAAGTCCTGCCACGCGGCCAGCGGGTCGGCGCCGTCGGGCAGCTCGACGCCGGGCGGTCCCGGGTGGACGTAGCCCAGCACGTCGCGCCAGAAGATCGACAGCGCCTGCGGGTCGTGGGCGTCGAAGGTGACCTGGACGTGGCGGCTCATCTGGTGGCTCCGTTCCTGGCGGACGTCGTGTGCCGGCCACTGTGACACTCCGGGCGGACAGGATCTGTCCGCGATTGCCGGGGGCGGCGACATGGGCGCCCGTCACCGACCCGGTGGAGGGGCGCCGTCGGTAGCCTCGGCGCCAGGAGGCCACGTGACCGCCGCACCAGCTGACCCCGACAGGGACCACCCGCCCGACCTGCTCGGCCAGACCGTCGTGGTCATCGGTGGCAGCTCGGGCATCGGGCTCGAGACGGCCCGGATGGCGCGGGCGCACGGCGCCGACGTGGTCCTGGCCGCGCGGGATCAGGACCGCCTCCGCCACGCCGGGCAGCAGGTCGACGCCCGCAGCACCGTCGCGCTGGACGTCACCGACATCGCGCGCGTCGAACGGTTCTTCGAGGACCTGCCCGAGCCCATCGACCACGTGATGGTCACCGGCCCCGGCCCGCACTACTCGTCGCTGGCCGACATGGACCTCGCGGCGGCCCGGCGCGACGTCGGCGACCGCATCGTGACGACGCTCGCCGTCGCCCGCTCCGGCGCCGCCCGCATGCGCCCGCCCGGCACGCTGCTCTTCATCGGCGGCACCGGTGGCCGGCAGGCGGGCGTCGGCCTCACCCTGATCTCGGCGATGACCGCCGCGCTCCCGGCGCTCGTCGCCAGCCTGGCGGTCGAGCTGGCGCCGATCCGGGCGAACCTGATCGCCGCCGGGTTCGTCGACACGCCGCTGTCGGCCTCGCTCCTCGGCGACCAGCTCGACGCGCGCCGTGCCGAGCTCCGCGCCACGCTTCCCATCGGCCGCGTCGTGGGGCCCGGAGACGTCGCCGCGCTGGCGGTGCACCTCATGACCAACACCGCGCTCACCGGGGCGACCTACGACATCGACGGCGGCCAGCAGCTCCTGTCCAACCGGGGCGGGTCCAGATGAGGGCGCCCGTCCGTCGTCGACCCGCGCCGTGACCCGCGGGCCGTCGTCTCCCGCCGGTTGACGCATCGTGGGCCGTCCCGCACACTCCGCTGTGCGGGCTGCGTCCTGAGGGGGAACACGATGCGTCGAGCAGCGCTGCTGGTGCTTGCCGTCCTTGCGAGCGTCGCCCTGAACGCGCCGACGGCGTCGGCCGCGCCTCACCCCGACCGGGGCGGCCACCACCGCCCGCCGATCGCCCTGAGCGGCAGCGTCGAGGGCCAGGGCACCTACGAGCTCGGCACGGTGTGCGCGTTCGCCTGGGAGGTGGTGAGCGGCACCTTCGATGCCTCCCGTCGCCCGGGCGCCGACGGCACGTTCACCCTCGACTTCTGCGTCTCCCTCGTCGACCTCTCGCTCGCCGGCACCTTCACCGCCGAGACGACGTCGGGCGTCACGCTGTCCGGCACGTTGGCGGGCAGCATCACGCTCGAACCCGCGGGATCGCCCATCGAGTTCACCCTCACCGTGCTCGAGAGCAGCGGGGCCCGCAGACCGATCACCGGCACGATCTCGCTCACCGGCATCCGGACGGAGCCGGGCGACGGCACGTACTCGTCGACGATCGCGGGCACGTTCGTGACCGACCTGCACATGTGAGCGCACGACGTCCCGTCCGCCGGCGATCCGCGGGCGGACCGCCGGCGGGACACGTGACGCACGTGGCGCCCCCGCCGGTCGCGGCGTCGGGTGGCCTCACCCCCAGCGGGGGGAGGCGTCGGGGTCGAGGCCGAGGCAGAGCTTGGCGATCAGCTCGTGCGCCAGCAGCGTGTTCCCCGGGTGGAAGCGGCCCATGCGCACGTCGCGGAACAGCTGCTCGAGGCGGCTGCGCTTGAACGAGCCGGCGCCCCCGCTGAGGTCGAGGGCGCGATCGACGATGTCGAAGGCGCTGTTGATGACGACGTGACGTGTGCCGACCAGCCGCACGGGCCAGTCGGGGTGGTCGATGCCGCTCGCCCAGTCCGATGCGGTGCGCTCGAGCAGCGCCTCTGCGGTGTCGTAGGCCATGCGCATCTCGGACACGTGGTGCTGGACCTCGGGGTGGTGGGCCATCGAGCCCGTCATGGCGATGGACCCGCGCTGCGGCATCCGCTCGATGGTCATGTCGAAGGCCCGCCTGGCCGCCCCGAGGTAGGCCGACGCGAAGCCGAGGAGAGCCCACGCGAAGATGGTCACCTGGAACGGCCCGGCCCCGGCGAACCCCGCCGGGCACACGAGGGCGACCAGGTCGTCGGGCACGAACGCCTTGTCGAGGATGGTGTCCTGGCTCTGCGTAGCCCGCATGCCGAGCGTGTCCCACGTCTCGACGATCTCGACGCCCGGCGTGGTGCGGGGAACGAAGCCGTGCACGATCTGCGGAGCCGCGGGGTCGGACGTGTCCATGGCGTGGAACCCGCCCAACGTCCACACGGGGGTCAGGCTGCCGAAGATCTTGTGCCCGCTGATCGACCATCCGCCGTCGACCCGCTCGGCGGACGTGGTCGACAGCAGCAGCGGCATGTCGTTGCCCACCTCGCCGTGGAGCGCGCACAGCACGTCTCCGGCGGCCGCCCTGTCGAGCAGGAAGCGGCACGAGTCGTCGCCGGCGCGCAGCAGGTCGGCGGCGACACCGGTCCAGTAGACGTGCATGTTGACGGCCAGCGCCGTGGCCGGGGCGTGGTAGGCGAGGCGGCGGACGAGCCGCGAGTACTCGTCGAGCCGGGCGCCGCCGCCTCCGAGCTCGGTCGGGATGGCGACATCGAGGTAGCCGGACGCTCGCAGCTCGGCGAAGTCCTCGTCGTGGAAGCGGTTCTCGCGGTCGTAGGTCGGGGCTCGCTCGTCGAAGCGGGCGAGCATGTCGTCGGTGAGCACGTTCGCGGTGGTCGAGGCGCGCTCGACCTGTTCGGTGGTGGTCATCGGATCGGGTCCTTCCTGATCATCCGTTGACGGCGGCGATCTGGTGGACGTGGTGGTGACGGCGTCAGCGGGCGGGGACGGGCGGGATGAACTGCTCGACGGCGACGATCACGTCGGCGGGCATCCCGGCACGGGCCGCCGCCTCCCGGATCGCCTCGGCGCTCGGCGCCTCGTACAGGCAGTAGGACTTCTTGCGGTCGGCCGAGAGGAACGAGTAGATCCACCGGACGCCGACCTCGTCGTTGACGAGCCTGATCCCTTCCTGGTCGAGCTCGTCGAGGTCGAGTCGCTCGGCGAAGCTCCGTTCGATGACGTAGAGGCCCACGGGTCCCTCCCGTTCGTCGACGGCGACTGCCCGCCGGGCCCGGCGGGCAGCAGCCCGTCGCCGTCACCCCCACGGTACGGATCGCCGGGACCACTGTCATGACCAGGACTTGCCGTTGCCTCGCCGGCGTTCCGAAGGGGATCGGGCGGTCTATGGTCAGATCTGACTACCGCTCTTCCGAGGAGAGTGGGGGCCGTGACGAACCCGGTGCCCGGCCGATCGACGGCGACGGCGACCATCCTCTCCACCGGCCTCGTCGGGTCGGCGGAGCTGCGCGCCCGGCACGGCGAGGCGACGGCCGGCACCGTTTTCCGCGACCAGCGTCAGCAGCTGGCGGACGTCGTCCTCCGGTACGGGGGCCGCGTCGTCACCTCGTCGGGCCCCGGCGTGCTGGCGGCGTTCGACGCCGCCTCGCCGGCTGTCGGAGCCGCGGTCAGCATGCAGGTCCACGTGGCGACCCCCGAGGTGGCGCTGCGGATCGGCATCGCCGCCGGCGACGTGACCTGGGAGGACGACGAGTGCACCGGCCTCGCGGTCGTCGCCGCCACGCGGCTGCAGGGCGCGGCGGGCAGCGGGCAGATCCTGGTCAGCCAGATCGTCCGCCTCCTGGCCGGAGACCGGGCGGGGGCGCGCTTCGAGCTCCTCGACTCGCTGCCGCGGGACGGACCGCCGGGGGCGACCGAGACCTACGCCGTCGGATGGGAGCCGGCGGACGCACCCGACGTCGGTCCACCGGCCCCACCACCCCTGCCGGTCGCCTTCGGCGCACCCGCGGTCCACGCCTTCGTCGGCCGGTCCGCCGCGCTGGGGTCGCTCGAACGGTCGTGGGACCTCGCCCGTGCGGGCCCCGGTCGGATCGTCCTCGTCGGTGGCGAGGCCGGGTCCGGCAAGACGCGGCTCGCCACCGAGTTCGGCCGCCGCGCCCACGGCGCCGGCGCCGCCGTGCTCATCGGCAGCTGCGACGACGACCTCGCCCTCCCGTACCAGCCGTGGGTCCAGGCCGTCGACGAGCTGCTCACCACGCTGCCGCTCTCCACCGTGACCGGTGATCTGGCGCTGCGGCTGGCACCGCTGGGCCAGCTGCTCGTCAACGGCGACCGGCTCGGGCGCGACCGTGCCGCCGTGCCGGCGGATCCCGAGACGGCCCGGTACCGGCTCTACGAGGCGTTCGGGTGCGCGCTCGGGGCGGCGGCGGCCCGCTGGCCGACGGTCGTCGTGCTCGACGACCTGCACTGGGCCGGCGCGCAGACGCTCGCCCTGTTGCGCCACGCCGCCCGGTCGGGCCTGCCGCCCGGCCTGCTCGTCGTGGGCACGTTCCGCGACACGGGCGACGAGATCACCGAGCCCCTCGCCGGCTGCCTGGCCGACCTGCGGCGCGTCGATGCGGTGACGAGGCTGCGGCTCGAGGGCCTCGACGCAGCAGCCGTCGAGCGCTTCGTCTCCGAGGAGATCGGGCAGCCGCTCGACGCCCCCCTCCGGGGGCTCGCCACGGAGCTCGGGCTGCGCAGCCGCGGGAACGCCTTCTACGTGAAGGAGCTGTGGCGACACCTCGTCGGCACGGGCGCGGTGGCGCGCGCCGACGACCGCTGGGTCGTCGTCGACCCCGCCGCGGCATCGGCCGTTCCCGACAGCGTCCGTGAGGCCGTCGGCGCCCGCCTCGCCAAGCTGTCGCCACCGGCGCGACGGACGATCGAGATGGCGGCGGTCGCGGGGCAGCGCGTGGGGCTCGAGGTCATGGCCCGAGCGCTGGACGTCCATCCCGACGAGCTCGACGCCCCGGTCGGAGAGCTGGTGGCGGCCGGCCTGCTCGCCGACACCGCGGCCACGACCCTCGTGCACCAGTTCGAGCACTCGCTCGTGCGCGACACGGTCGAGGCCGCCATGCCACCGGTGGGTCGCAGCCGCGCCCACCTCGCCGTCGCCCGCGCCATCGAGGAGGTGCACGCGGCCGACCGCCGGCCCGTCCTCGCCGAGCTCGCCCGCCACTTCGCGGCCGCCGCCTCCATGGCACCGATCGACAAGGCCGCGTACTACGCCAGCCGCGCCGCAGCCCAGGCGGTGCGCTCGGCGGCGTACGACGAGGCGGCCTCCCACCTCGAGGGGGTGCTCGCCCTCGGGCCACCCGACCGGGAGCGGGCGGCGGCTCTCGTCGAGCTGGCCGCGGTGCTGCTGCCGATGGGCCGGTACGCCCGGAGCCGCGCCCGCAGCCGGGAAGCGTTCTCGCTGGCCGTCGCCCTGGATGCTCCCGATCTCGCCGCGGAGGCCGCGCTGCTCTTCGAGCAGGCGACGCACTTCCCCGGCCTGCCCGGCGGGCCGGCGGTCGACCTGCTCCGGCGAGCGATCGACCTCGACCGGGACGGCGACGGAGACGCCGCCGCGCCGTTGCAGGTGCGCGTGCAGGCGTCGCTGGGACGGGCCCTGGCGATCGAGGGCAAGGGGGACGAGGCGTCCGACGTCATCGACGTCGCCGTCGCGCGAGCGAGGGAGATCGGCGACGACGAGGCCCTGACCGTCGGGCTGCAGGCCGTGATCACCTCGGCGGCCGACCCGACGCGGGTCCTGGCCGCCGCCCAGGAGCTCGAGGCCCTGGCGCGTGCCCGCGGCGACACCTGGAGCACGGCGTACGGCAGCACCCACCAGTGCCGCGCGCTGATCGCGCTCGGCGACCTCGACGGCGCCTCGCGGGCGCTCGATCGGCTCCGGCAGGCCACGGCGACGGGGCGCTACTCCATGACCGCGCTCATGATCGTCCACCTCGAGACGATCCTCGCCGTCGCGGCCGGTGACCTCGTCAGAGCCGAGGCGCTGGCGGAGCGCGGGCTGGCGCTCGACCCGACCGACGAGAGCCCGTTCAACGCCGGCGTCCACGGCGTCCAGATGTTCACGATCCGCCGGGCCCAGGGCCGGCTCGCGGAGGTCGCCCCGGTGGTGCGGCTGGTGGCCGCGGCGTCTGACCCCCCGCCCGTGTGGCGGCCGGGCCTGGCCGCGATCTACGCCGAGCTTCGGATGCTCGACGAGGCGTCCGACCTGTTCACGGCGCTGGCGCCGAACTCGTTCGCCGGCGTCCCCCGCGATGCCCTGTGGCCCGCCTCCCTGACGTTCCTGGCCGAGACCTGCCTGGCCCTCGGCGACGAGGAGCGCGCCGGCGCCCTGTCGGCCGAGCTGCTCCGCTTCCGCGATCGCAACCTGACCGCCGCGTTCACGATGTGCTTCGGCCCGGCGGACCGATTGCTCGGGGGACTCGCCGAGCTCGGCGGGCGACCCGACCTGGCCGACGCCCACTTCGCGGCCGCGCTGGCGCTGGCCGAACGCAGCGGCTCGCCGCTGTGGACCGCCGAGATCCTCTTCGACCGGGCCGCCGTCCTGTCGGCGCGGGGCGACGACGAGGATGCCGCCGACGTCGAGGGACGTGCCGTCACGCTCGCGGCGCGAATCGGCCTGGCGCGACGACGCCGGCCGGGGGAGTGGCGGGCGGAGCGTGCGTCCCGCGCCGAGCCGCTGCCCGCGGGCCTGTCCGCACGTGAGGCCGAGGTGCTGCGGTACGTCGCTGCGGGCCTGTCCAACCGCGAGATCGGCGAGCACCTCTTCCTCAGCCACAACACGGTCGCGAACCACGTGCGCGCGATCCTGCGGAAGACGGGGTGCGCCAACCGCACCGAGGCGGCGACGTACGCCCACCGGACGGGCGTCGTCACCCTGTGACCGAGGCCGCGGGCGCCGTGCCCTCGGGTTCTGGCGTCTGTCACCGCGCGAGGCCGCGGTGACAGACGCCAGAACGCGACGCTCGCGCACCATGGCCCGACGCCCGCCCGGTTCCCCGGCCTGCGGCCCGAGCGGGAGCTACCTTTTGCCGGCATGACCGGGTCGTTCGATGTCGTCGTGGTGGGAGGCGGTTCGGCGGGGGCGGTCGTCGCCGCCCGGCTCTCGGAGGACCCGGCCTGCCGTGTCGCGCTGATCGAGGCGGGCGGCCCGCCGCCGGCCGAGGAGCAGATGCCGGCCGCGGCGCCGGCGCTGCAGCAGAACCCAGCGACCGACTGGATGTACACGGCCGACGCCGGTGGCTGCGGACGCGGGCTCGCCGACGGCCGGATGATGGTGCCCCGCGGCAAGATGCTCGGCGGGTCGTCCGGCATCAACTACATGGCGTACGTGCGGGGGCATCCGGGCGACTTCGACGCCTGGGCCGCCGACGGGGCCGAGGGGTGGAGCTACGCGGACGTGCTGCCGTACTTCAAGAAGAGCGAAGGCCTCGCCCCGAGCGGCGACATCGTGGTCGACGCCGACGCCCACAGCACCGAGGGTCCCCTCGGGGTCTCGGTGCGGGCGCCCGTCCTCGCCGGAGCCCAGGACTTCGTCGACGCCGCGGTGGCGGCGGGCATCCCCCGCGGTGACTACAACGGACGCGAGCGCGGCGGGCCCGACGGCGTCGTCTCGCTCCTCCAGTCCACGACTCGTGACGGGAAGCGGTCGAGCACGTACCACGCCTTCCTCGAGGGGGAGGCCGAGCAGCGCCCGAACCTGGAGGTGATCTGCGGCGCGCACGTGACCAGGGTGATCCTCGAGGACACCCCGGGCGGGCTGCAGGCCACCGGGGTCGAGTACCGCAACGACGACGGCACGACGGCCGTGGCCCGGGCCGACGCCGAGGTGGTGCTGTGCGCCGGCGCGGTCGGGTCACCCCACATCCTGATGCTCTCCGGCGTCGGGCCGCGCCGCGAGCTCGACGCCGTCGGCGTGCCCTGCCGGCTCGACGCGCCCGACGTCGGCAAGCACCTGAAGGACCACCTGCAGGTCGGACTGCTGTACCCGGCGCCCGGCACCGGCGTGTCGATGAGCCGGATGGCCGTGGCCATGGGCCCGAACGCCCTGCGGGCTCCCGCCGGACCGCTGCCGGCGGACCCGGCCGACGACGGCGAGCTGCCGGAGCAGCTCCAGGCGCTCAAGGCCGAGGCCGAGCGGCAGGTCACCGAGTGGGCGACCACCGGGCACGGCCTGGCGTCGTCGTCGCTCTACGACGCGTGCGCCTGGTTCTCCACCGGCCTCGGCGACGACCACACCCACGACGCCCAGCTGGGGTTCTTCAGCTGCGGCTACAACGACGACATCTGGCGGCGCTGCCTGCGGGTCGATCCGGCCGAGTACTTCGACGACCCGGCCCAGCGCCTGGCCGCCGACGCCGAGACCGTGATCGTCCTGGCCAACCCGGTGCAGCCGCACAGCGAGGGGGAGGTGGTCCTCACCAGCGCCGACCCCGTCGCCCCGCCCGACATCCGCATGAACTACTACGGCGACCCCCACGACATGCAGGTGATGATCGCGGTCCTGCGTCGCGCCCTCGACCTCGTGGAGCACTGGCCGGGCGAGCTCGGGCCCCTGCTCGTCCCGCGCGCCCTCGCCGACGAGCACGGCCACGCCCCCGGTGACACCCCGAGCGACGAGCTGCTGGAGGCCCTCGCCCGCCACTACTCGTTCACCGTCTACCACCTCACCTCGACCTGCCGGATGGGCAGCGTGGTCGACGCGCAGCTACGGGTGATCGGCGTCGACGGCCTGCGCGTCGCCGACGCCAGCGTGATGCCCAACGTGATCAGCGGCAACACCAACGCCCCCGCGATCATGATCGGCGAGAAGGCGGCCGAGATGGTCGCCCTCGACCACGGCCTCCGACTGCGCGAGTTCGTCGGCCGGCCGACGTGACCGACGCGGTCGTGGACTCGCCTGTCCGTCGGGGCCGGGCGTCGACGCCGCGCCGGGGGTAGGCAGGCAGCATGCAGATCGGCGTCGTGTTCCCCCAGAGCGAGCTCGGTGGCGACGTGGGTGCGCTGCGCGCCTACGGCGAGGCGGTCGACGGCCTGGGCTTCGGCCATCTGCTCGCCTACGACCACGTGGTGGGCGCCGATCCCACGGTCCACCGCGGGTGGGCAGGTCCGTACGACATCGCCACCACGTTCCACGAACCCTTCGTGATGTTCGGCTTCCTGGCGGCGATCACGTCCCTCGAGCTGGTGACCGGCATCATCATCCTGCCCCAGCGCCAGACCGTGCTCGTGGCCAAGCAGGCGGCCGAGGTCGACCTGCTCACCCAGGGGCGGTTCCGGCTGGGTGTCGGCCTGGGCTGGAACGCCGTGGAGTACGAGGCGCTCGGCAAGTCCTTCGGCGACCGGGGACGGCGCCTCGGCCCGCAGATCGAGCTGCTCCGACGGCTGTGGACCGAAGACTCCGTCACCCACGACGGGCCCGACGACACGATCACCGGCGCCGGTCTGGCTCCGCCCCCGGTGCAGCGGCCGATCCCCGTGTGGGTCGGCGGTCAGTCCGACCCGGCGTACCGCCGGATCGGGCGGCTGGCCGACGGCTGGTTCCCGCAGGTCCCGCCGGGCGAGCACCTCGACCGCGCCCTCGGGATCGTCGCCACGGCCGCCACCGACGCCGGCCGCGATCCGGCCACCATCGGCATGGAGGGCCGGGTCGGCTGGCAGCCCGACCACGATCTGTTCGTCCACCAGGTCGAGCGCTGGCGCTCGGCCGGGGCCACCCACGTCGGCATCAACACCATGGGGGCCGGCCTGGCGGGCGTCGACGACCACATCGCCGCACTCGCCACCGCCACGCAGCTCGTCGGCGTCGCGCCCTGACTCACGCCTCGCCGACGAGGGGGACGACGCGCTCCCGGAAGAGCTCGAGCTGGCGCGCCTCGTCGGCCACCGGCCACACGAGGACCCGCTGGACCCCGGCGGCGCGGAAGGCCTGCAGCTTCTCGGCGAACGCGCCGGCGGGCCCGATCGGCAGGCGCTCCCGGAGCACCTCCTCCGGTCGGTGCACGGCCGGCACCAGCCGCTCGCGCACGACCCGGTCGGCCTCGGTCTGATCCTCGGTGATGTGGAACCACATCGTCGCCAGCGCGTTGGGGAACGTGACCGGATCCCGTCCTCCGGCCGCGAGCAGGCTCTGCAGCGCCGTCCAGGCGTCGGCGAACGCCGCCGGCGTGGTGTTGTACGCCGAGGCCAACCACCCGTCGGCGAGGCGGGCCGTGCGGCGGAGCCCGACCTCGGAGCCCCAGCTGCCGATCCAGATCGGGGGACCCGCCGGCCGGATGGGGCGGGGGCGCAGGTCGATGCCGGCGGTGGAGTAGAACCGGCCGACGAACGGCTCCTCGTCCGGTCGCCAGAGCGATCGCAGCGCCTGCACCGCCTCGTCGAGGCGGCGCCACCTCTCGTCGAAGTCGAGGCCGACGGCGTCGTGGTCGGCGCTGGACGATCCCGGCCCCACGCCCACCACCACCCGGCCGCCGGACAGCCGGTCGTTCGTCGCCAGGGACTTGGCCAGCGGCACCGGTCCCCGCACCACGGGCAGAGCCACCGTGGTGGCGAGCGTCATCGAGCCCGACGCACCGATGACCGAGGCGAGGGCCGTGGGCCCGTCCAGCCACGGAACGGCGAAGACCAGGTGATCGTTGGCGGCGAGCGTGGTGAACCCGAGGTCGGACGCGCGGCGGGCGTAGTCGGTCAGGTGGTCGAGCGTGCACGGGTGCCCGCCGAAGTCCATCAGGGGCAGGTGCGCGCCGTACTCCATGGTCCGTCCGTTCAGCTCGCGGTCTCGAGGTGTCGTCCCGCTGGGCACCGGGTTCGGCACCGCAGTGTTCCACGACGGGCGCGTCGGTCCTCACGTCGGACCGGGCCGACACCTGTGCACCGAGGACCGCACCGACGACCGGGTGCGCGACGACCGGTGCGGCCGACAGCCGCGGCTACAGGTCGGGCACGGTCCCGATGTCCACCACCTCGACCTCGTACTGGTTGGTGTCGTCGTCCGACCAGCTGATGTCGGGCTGGATGTGGGAGACGTAGATGTGCTCGGCGTTCGGCCCGCTGAGCGGGCTGAGCTCCGGGTGGCCGCCGAAGTTGTAGCAGGCGGCCGGCGTGCGGGGCTGGCCGAAGGCGTCGGGTGCACACCCGGGCATCAGCCCCTCGCCCCGCACCAGGGTCCACGGCCCGCCCACCGACGCCGACTGCCAGATGCGGTAGTGGCCCGCCCACGAGGTCGGCTCCAACAGGAGCAGCCCCTTGCCCAGCGCCGAGTAGTCGCCCACGTAGATGGTGCCGCCGAAGCCCACCGGGCCCCGCACGGGCGGGGTGGGCGGCAGGATCGAGGTCGCCAGGGCGGGGTCGTTGGTCGAGGTCCAGGTGTTGGAGTCCGGGGCGCCGGTGTGCCACCGGTAGGCGGCGCCGTCCTGGATCTGGCCCGCCGGCACCCGGGCGGCCATCACCTTGCCGCTCGGGCAGGGTTGCCCCTGCTCGGCGGGATCGTAGGGGTCGACGAAGGTGTCGCACTCGGCGCTGAACAGGTACATGTAGCCGCCCTGGAACACGGGGTGGGCGAGCACGTAGGGCCAGTCGAGGTCGCCCGGGGCCCAGGGCTCCGACGGTGCCGGGCCGCCCGGGGCGGGCGGGCCGAAGATCGTGGTCTGCGCCAGCACCGTGTTGGTCGCCGGTTCGTAGACGGCGATGCCGGTGCGCTTGGGGTGGATGGCTCCCAGGGTGCCCGGCGGCGCCGTGGTGTCGGCGCACACCTCGTTGTACGGCAGGACCAGGAGCTGGGACCCGTCGGGCACCGTGCGCGGCGGCCCGTTGCTGGGGTCGATGGTGAGCGGCCCGGCCGGGCCCCGGGTCACGCCCCAGGCCCAGGTGATGTGGGCGCTGTCGCCGTCGCCGTCACCGTCGAGGTCGGCGCCGCACGGCTGCCCGCCCTGCCCCGGCAGCCCCGGCTGGTTCCTCAGCAGGAATCCCGGGCCGTTGTTGTTGGGCCGAGCCGGCAGCGCCGCCGGTGCCGAGCCGCCGCAGCCGACCGCAGGGTCGGGGTCGACGCAGCGGGCCCCGGGGCCGTCGCTGAGCGCGGTGGGCACCTGGCCAGGGGTCGTCGGCGCCACGCCCATGAACGTGCCGATGTAGGGGAGGCTGTGGGGATCGGCGCCGGCGTCGAAGGTCGGGGCCATGTCGCAGAAGACCCACACGCTCTCCCCGGCCGGGTTGGCGGGCAGCGGCGCGCTCCATCCGCACTCGCGGCGGATGTCCTGCATCCTCGCCCGCTCCCAGTTGCTCGTCACCCAGCCCCCGGGCGGCGCGTGGACCACCTGCGGCGCCGCCGCGGCCACGACCTCGACCTCCCGCGCGGGCACGCGGGCCTGCGAGACGAGGACCTGGCCGAGCGTGCTCAGCTCGGTGTGGCCCACCAACGGCCCGCACAGGGTGGTGGTGCCGGTCAGGCACGGGGTCACCCCCGATCCCTTCAGCGTCCAGGGACCGGTGGGCGTGCTCGCCTGCCAGATCCGGTAGTGGCCGGCCACCGAGTACTGCTCGACCATCACCAGACCCTCGCCGCGCCCTGCGTACGCAGGGTCGGTCTGGCGGCCCGGCCAGCGGAGGTCGCCGATGTAGGCGTGCACCGGCCCCAGCCCGGTGCCGGGCGGCAGGATCGACGCGGCCGCGTCGGCGGTCGTCCATCCGGTCTGGGCGTGGTCCACGCCGCTGGGCCCCTCGAGGGCCACCCCCGCCTGGCCGGGGTTCCAGAACCGGTACGCCGGCGCGTCGTACAGCCCGCTGTGGCCGTTGCCGTCGGCCAGGGGCCCCCGGGCGAGGTACACCCGCCCAGCGGCGCACGTGCCGAAACCGCCGATCGTGTCGCAGGTCGAGGCGACGAGGAACAGGTCGACGTTGCGGGCGAACCCGTCGCTGGTCGGCGGGTCGGCGGCGCCGATGACCGGGTGCCACAGGTTCTGGTACCAGGGCAGGTCGGACGGGCCCGCTCCTGCGTCGAAGACGGGGAGCCGGGCGACGAACCTGTTGGCCGCCGGGTCGTAGACGGCCACGCCGACCCGCTTGACGTGCTCCTCCACCGTGGGACCGGCGACGATCCTGCCGCAGATGTCCGCGTAGACGACGAACAGCAGGCTCGACGGGTCGGTCACCGTGATCTCGGTCGAGCCGTCGAACAGCCGCAGCTTCGCGGTGCCGGGCGGGACCTGGGCGATGCCGCGAGGCCGCACGGTGGCGAACGTGTCGCTCCCCGCGGCCCCGCAGGGGGTGCCGTCCGGCATGGTCAGCCCGGTCGGGCCGGGCAGGAACGGCTGCGGGGCCCGATCGCTGGGGGCGGTGATGTCGGCGGCGGCCGGCGGGCTGGGGACCTCGCTGAGGCCGTCCGGCACCTCGCCGGGCACCGCCGGCCCCACCGACGCGAAGGTTCCGGGGCGGAAGGGGAAGGGGAGCGGGTCGCCGTCGGCCTCCCGCAGCTCGATGTCGCAGAACAGCCACAGGCTGAGGTCCGGCCGGTCGGGCAGCGGCGCGCTGACGCCGCAGTCCCGCGTGAGCCGGTTGCCGGTCGCCAGCTCCCAGTTGGACTGGAGCACCGCGGGCGGCGGGGCCGCCACCGCGGCGGCCGGCGCAGCCGCCGGCGACGACGTGCCCGTGACCAGCACGGACAGGCACAACAGCGCCAGGACGGCGCCCACCGAGACGGGCCTGCGACGCACGACGATCCCCCTCACTGCCAGTTCCCCCGTGGCGATGTGCGGGGATGGTAGCCGGAGCGGCGGCGGCGCGTGGTGGCCTGCGCACGGAGCGTCGGGACGTTCGCCTCTACCGGCGGTTCCGCCCTCGCCGCACGCTCGAAGCAGGAAGGAGCTGCGATGGGCGTCGCCCTGCGCCCGATCCCCGAGGTGACCGCAGGCGCCAGTGCCGGAGGCATTCCGCACCCGGCGGTGCTGGAGCTCGCAACCGTCGCGGGTGGCCTCGCCCTTGCGGTGCTCGCCGGCCTCGAGGGCTCGCCGGCGTGGCAGGCCGCGCGCGTCGGCGGCATCGGGGCCGTGACGTCCGTGCTGATCGCCACGGAGCTCTCGGCCGCGCCGCGACGGCGAGGGCACCTGGCGCTGCTGGGCGGTGTCCCCGCCATCGCCATCGCCGGCGGCTTCGCCCCGCACGTGGCCAAGGGAGGTCCGGTCCCCGTCCAGCTGGCGACGGTGCTTCTCGCCGTCGCCGGGCTCGTGCTCACGACCGGCGGCGCAGTGGCGGCGACGCGCGGTCGGCACCGGTGGCGGCGCGCCGCGTCGGCCGTCGTCGTCGTCGGCGCGGTGGCCGTCGTGAGCGTCGTGGTGGGACCGGCGGTCGCCGCCACCAACGTGCCCCGGCCCGCGATCGGCGCCACGCCGGCCCGGGTGGGGCTCACCTACGAGGACGTCTCGCTGCAGACGGACGACGGCGTGACGCTCGCAGCCTGGTACGTGCACACGAGGAACGGGGCCGCGGTGGTGCTGCGGCACGGCGCCGGCTCCACGCGGTCGGACGTGCTGGACGAAGCGGCGGTCCTGGCGGGTGCGGGCTTCGGCGTGCTGCTGGTCGACGCCCGCGGGCACGGCGAGAGCGGCGGCCGGGCGATGGACTTCGGCTGGCACGGTGACGCGGACATCGCCGCCGCCACCGACCACCTGTCGCGCCGCCCCGACG
>Ga0111538_10007164_pt1 | contig 15045 bp, 12 predicted proteins | sample SoiMethybrSBSTD1_FD_79669 | JGI IMG/M metagenome (GOLD analysis project Ga0111538, IMG submission 79669) | Bulk soil microbial communities from a Populus tree surrounding site in Tennessee, USA - Soil MetaG P. TD hybrid SBSTD1 (version 2)... | ecosystem: Environmental > Terrestrial > Soil >... | reverse complement strand
CTGATTTGGACGCCGCAGCGGGGCTGGTTGCGTGTTTCGCCGTCGTTGCATCCCCGCGTAGCGGCGTCCTCAAAGATGATGTGAGCGGGTCGCCCCTTGGGCGACGCGCTCACAGGATGCCGATCGGCGTGTGCACGTGACCCGGGAACACGGTGGCCGGATCGGTCCCGCCCATGTGTATCTCGAGGATCTCGCGCAGCACGCTGCGGAAGTCGTTGCTCGGCGCGAGATACCTGCCCGAGATCAAGGCGCCCGACGACAGCCCGGGCCAGAACCCACGCACGGCGCCGCCGTTCACGGCGCCGCCCGCGACGAGCATCGCGCCGCCGACGCCGTGGTCGGTTCCACCCGAGCCGTTCTCCGCGCACACGCGACCGAACTCCGACATCGTGACGAGCACGACATCGGCGCCGGCCGCGCCGAGGTCCGTGAAGAACGCGTGGATGGCATCGCTGAGCTGCTGGGCCATCGGGTTGATCGAGGTGACGAGGTTCGCGTGATGATCCCAGCCGTTGTGGTCGACGGCGTAGAACTCGACGCCGAGGTTCGCCTTGATCGTCTCCGCGACCTCCTTGAGCGCCTGGCCGAGCGCTCCGGCCGGATAGACCGCGCCGCCGGAGGGCACGTAGGTCGCCGGGTTGATGCCCGCGAACAGGTCGATGAGGTCGAAGCAGTCGATCGCGCTCTGGTAGGCGAGTTGTTGTTGCGCCGGCATGCCCGCGGTAGGCGTCAGTTCGCTGATCGCCTCGAGCCACACGCGCATGTCGGGCTGGCCGATGAACGCGAGGTCCTGCATCGTCGCGACCGTGAAGCACGGGTAGGTCCCGGACATCGACAGCGGCAGCGAGGGACGGATCGCGAGCGCCCGCACCGGAGGATCGAGCGGCGTCGAGGTGACCTGCAGGTGGCGATTGATCCAGCCATCGCCCGGCGCGAGCGCGTTCTCGTAGAGATCCTGACTCTCGAAGTGCGAGCGGTTGAAGGGCTGGTAGCCGACGGCGTGCACGATGCCGAGGTTGCTGTTCGGAGCCGTGAACCGCGCGTGCACCTGGCTCATCGCCGGGTGCATCGAGAACGTCGCGTTCATGGCCAGACCGACGACGCCGCTCGGCGATCCCGGTGGCCGGATGCCGATGGTCGGACGCAGCACCGCGTAGTTCGGATCGCCCGTCGGCGCATAGAGGTTCAGGTGGTCGGCGCCGCCGCGCTGGAACACCACGACGGTGACCTTGGGCGTGCGGCGGCCGCTCGAGTGGCGGTCGCGCGCGGCCAGCGGTCCCGACAAGCCCATCGCGCCCGTTGCGAGCGCGCCCATCTGGAGGAACGTGCGGCGGTCCGGACCCGCGGCGAGGTTGTTCTTCTGGTCGTCTGCATTGGATTGCATGGGAGTGCCTCAGTTCAGATGGGCTTCGGGAAGGCGCAGGACGAGGGAAGTCAGGTCGCGCAGGTGCGGCAGCACTTGCGTGAGCGTCGGGTTCGCCGGCAGGGTCGACAGCCGGCTGTCCATGAAGATCGAGAGCGCGAGCACCGTCGTCGCGGGCACCTCGGAGTCGACGAGCCGTGCGAGCAGGCTCGACACCCAGGCTGCGCCGCCGACGGGCAGCGGCAGCGGGAACATCGTCGACCACGGCACGGTCACGCCGCCGATCAGGTTGTGCACGAGGTTGTCGGCGAACTTCCAGCGCGGCAGCACGTTGCCCGAGCCCTGCCACGGCGGACCGATCTCGGGATAACCGGTCGGCAGCGTGAACTGGTGCGGCTGGCTGCGCAGCAGTCCGACCTGCGTATTGAGGACCGAGAGGCTCGGCGAGCTGATGCCGAAGCGACGCACCGCGTTCACGACGTACTCGAAGCCGTCGTGCACCTTGGCCTTCACGTTCACGGCGTCCGCGAACTCGGCATCGAGGAACAGAGCGCGCACGGTGTCTCGCAGATTGCCGCCGGAGCTCACGAACACCTGGCGCACGCGCAACACGAGGTTCACGGGCGGTTGGTCGGACACGAAGTACTTGCACAGCTTGTCCACGAAGCGCGTCGCGGTGTTCGGATGCGCCGCGAGGAAGTTGAGCAAGCTGTAGCCCTCGAGGTAGCCGCTGTCGCCGGTGATGCCCGGCGTCGACCAACCGAGAGACAGGGTCTTGGACCCCGCGTCGTGCCGGTTCGCGCGGAACTGGAAGTAGCTCGAAGTCGTCACCGTGCCGGTGAGCACGTTGACGCGCGACCATCCCGTGAACACGCGCGCCGCGCTCGCGACGTCGGCCTCGGTGTAGCCGCCGTTCACGCCGAGCGTGTGCAACTCCATGAGCTCGCGCGCGTAGTTCTCGTTCGGGGCCGACGCGATGTTCGACACCGAGTCGAGGAAGTCGATCATCGCGGGGCTCGTCGCCGAGAGACGCAAGACGGTTGCGAAGTCCGAGAAGCACCGCTTGAAGAACGTGTCGTCCTCGACGGTCTCGCTGATCGGCTGCGTGTCGCCGCGGAACGTCGAGAAGTGGTTGTTCAGGAAGTAGACCATGCGCCACGCGAGCTGGCGCCGCGAGTGGACCGCGCGCGCGAGCATGCGGATGTCGGCCGCGTTGTTCGCGGTGGGCGCGATCAGCGTCGCGAGCGACCCTTCGAGATGCTGGTCGTCGATCGCTTCGGGATGCAGCTGCCACTCGAGCCAGCTGTCGAAGCCCATCTGCTGCATTTCGGCTACGGCGGCAGCGTTGGCGCCGAAGGTGGCGCGCGAGAGCACGTGCAGCGGGAACGAGAGCGGTGGGGGAGCGACGGCGTATCGGGTCCCGGCATGACCGGACGTTGTCTTCCGGGCAGTGGTGACCAGTCGACGCGCCACATCGCGACGCGAGAGGCGGGGGGGCATGGTGGCTCCTCTGTGCGAGGGAAGGGGGCGGGCGGCCAGGCCACGAACCTGGCCTCGGCCGCATGGTAGCGACCGGCAGGCGGGCTCGCAGCACCCTAAAGCCCGCACTGGCCTCCGCGCCGTGGGGGGCAAAGAGGCTCGCGCATCTCGTAACGAAGTGGCATCAATCGGCGGCGCCCCTTCCCGGATCACTCGTTCGCGGCCTCGCGCGCGCGCCCGTGCGGATGCGCGCGGTCGTAGACGTCGCGCAACCGGCCGATCGACACGTGCGTGTAGATCTCCGTCGTCACGAGCCGCGCGTGCCCGAGCAGTTCCTGGACCGTCCTCAGATCGGCGCCGCGGTCGAGCAGGTGCGTCGCGAACGAGTGCCGCAAGCCGTGCGGCGTCAGCGAGGTCTGCAACCCCGCGCTCTTGCTGCGATCGACGACGGTCTGGAACACCCATCGTGCGCTGAGCGCGCGTCCGAAGCGATTGACCCAGAGCGTGCCCGGATCCGTGCGCCGGCTCGCCCGCACCATCTTCGCGCGCAGCGGCAGCCACGCGGCGATCGCCGCGCATGCGGGCTTGCCGAGCATCGCGATGCGTTCCTTGCGCCCCTTGCCGAGCACGCGCACGACGGCCTCGTCGAGATCGAGTTCGCGCAGCCGCATGCCTGCGCACTCGCTGACGCGGCAGCCGGTCGAGTAGAGGACCTCGAGGATCGCGCGGTCGCGTTGGCCCTGTGCGGACTCGTCGAACGGCTGGGCCAGCAGCTGGTCGACCTCGGGTGTCGTCAGGAAGCGCGGCACGGCTCGGATCGCCTTCGGCCCCTTGAGCAGCTTGCTGGGATCCGCCGCGACGTGACGGTTCTCGACGAGCCAATCGAACAGCCCGCGCAGGCTCGCCAGCTTGCGCTGCACGGAGGTCGCCGCGAGGCCCTGTTCCTCGAGCTCGACCAGGTAGCGGCGCAATTCGAAACGCGTGACCTCGAGCAGCGGCCGCTGCCCGAGCCACTGCCGGAACGCAAGCAGATCGCTGCGGTAGGCGCGCACCGTCGCGGCGCTCTTCTGCCGCTCGGTCGCGAGCCAGTGCAGGTATTCGGCGAGGACGTCGGGCACGTTGCGTCGGGGCGAGTAGGGTCGCACACTCTCGCACCGTTTGCATGCCCTACCTCGGCGAGATCTGCGCGCTGCTCACGGCGCTGTGCTGGACGGGCAGCAGCATGTCGTTCGCCGTCGCGAGCCGCGCCGCGGGCCCGCTCGGCAGCAACCAGCTCCGATTGATGGCCGGCGTGCCCGTGTTGCTCGCGATCGCGTGGCTCACGACCGGGCACTTCTGGCCCGTGCACCTGCCTCCCGACCGCCTCGTGCTGCTCGTGCTGTCGGGGCTCGCGGGACTCGTGGTCGGCGACTTCGGCTTCTTCCATGCGCTCGCGACGATCGGGCCGCGCCACAGCTCGGTCGTGATGGCGACGTGGCCGCTGTTCGCGATCCTCATCGGGTTGCCGCTCGGCGAATCGCTCGCGCTCGGCATGCTGCTCGGCGCTGTGTTGCTGATGACGGGCGTGCTGCTCGTGTTGCTGCGCAGCAGCGAGGGGGCATCGTGGAACCCGGGTCTCACGCGCAGGAAGTCGATGGTGGGCGTCCTCGGCGCGCTGCTCGGGGCGCTCGGTCAGGCGACCGGCGTCGTGCTCGCGCGCGTCGCGATGGCGGAACGGCCCGATCTGCCCGAAGGGGTCTTGCCGCTGGATGCGACCGTCGTGCGCATGGTCCCCGCGCTGCTCGGAGTGATGGCCGTGTCGTGGGCGCTGCGGCGGGGGCTCGCGTTCGCCGCCGTGTGCCAGAACAGGAACGCGCTCGGCGCGGCGCTGCTCGGCGCGGCGTTCGGGCCGGTCGCCGGCGTGTGGCTCTCGATGGAGGCGACGCATCACGCGCCGACCGTCGGGGTCGCCGCGGCCCTGATGGCCACGACTCCGATCTTCATGATGCCGGTGTCGAAGGTCGTCTACGGCGCGCGCATCGGTCTCGCCGGCGTCGCAGGCACCGCGCTCGCGGTCGCAGGCGCGGCCGTGCTGCTGCTCGCGCGGTGAGTCACATCGCAGCGAGCAGCTGTTGCAGGCGCGACAGCGTGTGGTCGCCCATGTGGCCGATGCGGAACGCCTTGCCCTTCAGGTCGCCGTAGCCCTTGTCGATCTTGAAGCCCGCCGCCGACGCCGCACTGGCCAGGCCGTCGACGTCGCCACCCTGCGCGTCGATGCAGCTCACCGTCGGCGACCGCGCCGCGGCATTCGCGACGAACGGGCGCATGCCCTTCTTCGCGGCCCAGGCCAGCGTCGCATCGCGCATCGCGAGGTGCCGGGCCCAGCGCGGTGGCAAGCCTTCGGCGGCCACGCGCTCGAGCTGACGCCGCAGCGCGTAGACGAGCGGCACACACGGCGTCGCGAGCGTCTTGCCTTCGTTCGTCTCCTTGATCGAGCGCGGCAGGTCGAACAGGAAACCGCGTTCTTCGACCGTGGCCGCGCGCGCCAACGCACGCGCGCTGGCCGCGTAGGTGCAGATGCCCGGCGGCAACGCGAGGCACTTCTGCGTGCCCGCGAACGCGAAGTCGAGACCCCAGTCGTCGAAGCGCAGCTCGGCGCCGCCGAGGCTCGTGACGACGTCGACCAGCACGAGTGCTTGGGACGCATGTTCGCGCACGGCGGCCGCGAGCTTCTGCAGCGGCGCGATCACGCCGGTCGCCGTCTCGTTGTGCGTGATCGTCACCGCGGCCACGGGCGGTCCCTTGCGCAGGCGGTCGCGCAACTGGTCGGGATCGTGCGTCTGACCGAGTGGCACGGTCAGGGCCTCGGCGTCGCGCCCGCAGAGCTTCGCGATCTTGAACCAGCGTTCGCTGAACGCGCCGCAGACGAGGTGCAGCGAACGGCCGGTTCGCGGCACGAGGTTCCGGATGCCCGCCTCCATGAAGGCCGTGGCGGGGCAGGATTCGAACGCCGCCGGTTGCGCCGTCAGGTAGAGGGTTTGCAGCCTCTTGCAGACGTCCTGCACGACGGCCACGAACTTCGAATCGCGGTGGCCGACCAGCGGCATCGCCATGATCTGGCGCAGCTCGAGATCGACCTCGGTCGGCCCGGGAATGAAGAGCACGGGGTGATCGCCCATGCCGGCAGCATCATCGTTTTTGCAACGAAAGCAACCGCGGCACGGGGACCCCCGGATCTGCTTCGGCGAGAAGTTCTGCACACCATCCTTGCCGGGCGACCCCGGTTCGCCATCATCCTGGGCGTCCGGGGAGCGCTGCCGGTCACAACACAGCCAGCGTCCCGAACCAGGTCCTCGTCTTTTCCCTTACTCCAAACCCCAAGACCATCGATGGCCACTGCGAAGAAGAAGCCCAATCCCGCCCTCATGAAGCCGGTCCAGCCCGACGATGTGCTGGCCGTGATCGTCGGCAACAAGCCGATCCCTCGCAGTCAGATCACGAAGAAGCTCTGGGACTACATCAAGAAGAACGGCCTGCAGGACACCAAGGTGAAGACCAACATCAAGGCGGACGACGCCCTGAAGGCGGTGTTCGGGGGCAAGGCGGTGGTCACGATGTTCGAGATGACGAAACTCGTCTCCCAGCACATCAAGAGCTGAGCGCGAACCGCCCTCAGCCCTTCGCTGCCTCGAGCAACGGCCCGAAGGCGCCGCCGGCAGCGAGCCGCGCGCGTTCCTCGTCGGTCAGCACGTGCGCGAGCACCGGCGCCAGCGACTTGCCGGCGACGAAGGCCTGCGCCTTCGCCGCGACCAGGGCCCGCGTGACGACGCCGCCAAAGCCGACGAAGAGGTCCACGTGGCCCTGCGTCTCGAGGTCGGTGATGGCGTCGCCGACGAACGCCAGCGGACGGTGGCCCTTCGGCAGGCGCTTCACGACCTCGACCTTGCCGCCGTTCCGCCAGAGCGGCGTGGTGTGGTCGAAGTCGACGTAGCCGCCGTGCCCGTCGAACAAGAGCGGCACCGCGTGCACGTTCGCGAGCGGAATGCCGAGGTGTCGGGCCAGGGCCTGCACCGCGACGAGCATTCCGCCGCTCACGATGCCGACCTGTTTGCCGAGGTGCTGCAGCGCCCGCACGACGTCGCGCGCGTGGAGCACGGCGTGCTCGACGTAGAGCTCGCCGATGACGTCGAGTTGATCGCGGCGCGGTGCGAGCAGGCGCATGCGGGTCTCGTAGACCTCGGCGAGCGGCAACAGCCCGTCCATCGCTTTCCTGGTCAGCTCGGCGAGGTCGGCGCGTTGCTTCGACTCGACGAACTGCTGCAACTCGTCGACGCCTTCGATCGACGAGAGCGTGGAATCACAGTCGAAGTAGACGGCGGCGAACGGAGGATGCACGGGCGGCGACGATACCGCCTCGCGGCCTCACTTCACCGCACGCATCGCCTCGAGCCGCGCGCGCGCCCGATCGCGTTGGATCGTGAGCGGATCGCGGTCCGCCGCCTCGGCCGTCTCGACCTTGCGCGACAGCCAATCGATCTCTGCCTCGGTGGCAGCGATCTCGCCTTCGAGCAGTCGCCGCACGATGCCGAACTTCTTCTGCAACGTGCGCAGATTGACCGCGGCCTTCTTGGCATCGAGAGCCGGCGCGAGGCCCTTCTCGGCAAGCTGCTTGCTCTCGGCAGCCACGGCTTCGGCGATCTCGATCTCGGCCTGCAGGTCCAGGTAGCGCGTGGCCAGGTCTCCGGTCGCGTTCGCCGGCGAAGGCCCGTCGCCCGGCGTGCCCGGCCGCTGCGCCCAATTCTTGGAGCGTGCTTCGTCGCCGAACAGCCTGTCCAGCGTCGGGACACTGCCGAACAGCGGTTGCGAGTTGTCAGCGGGCTGGTCCTGGTGCTGGCCGAGCCACCGCCGCGCCGCGGCGATGTCGGAATTGAAGTTCGGCAGCAGGAGTCTCTCGCCGACCTTCAGTTCGTCCCAGTCGACGCCAGGATTGAGTCGTCGGACTTCGTCTTGCAGCGACTCGTTGCCGAGTTGGCGCAGCGCGATGCGTTCCAGGGTGTCGCCCTTCTCGACGTCGTAGAAGCGGTTGCCACCCAGCTCAGGGCGGCTGCCGCGCATCGCCCGAAACAGCCGGTTGACCGACTCCGGGTCCTTGGGTTGCGCGTCCTGCGCGTCGCGCAGCAGGCGGTTGGCCGATTCCCACGAGCGCCACTCTACCTCGCGTTCCCCTCCGCCGCCGGGCTTCCCGTCGCGCCCCAGGCGCATCCAATCCTGGTACGGCGGTCGCGCCTTTGCATCGCGCCCAAACTTGTCCGACGTAGAGTCCGGCGGTTGCACGCCCGATGCGCCTGGCTCCTGCTTCGTCTGCAGCAGGGAACGCAGATCCCGGATCTCGGCGCGCAGCGCGGCGATGGTCTCGCGCAGTTCGGCCTCCTGGCGCGCCCGGTCGCCGGGCTCCTGCGCCACAGCAGGCGTACCCAGCACACCCGCCACGGTGCCGACGAAGCACAGCGCCGCGAGCGCAGAAGTCGCGCGGCAGAGACGCGACGTGCGGGATGACAACGAACCACGGCGTTGCAGCAGCATCTGGATCCTCCGGTAGAACTCGGACGGGCGGTGGAAGACGGCGACGGTGCCGGACGCGGCCAGCGCCGGCTGGTCGTGTTCGGCGAGATCGAGCAGGGCGCGCGCGTACGAGTTGCGATCCGGACCGGCTGCATCGTCGTCCGCCAGCAGCTCGTTGCAGAAGCGCACCTCGCGGCACAGCCACCAATAGAGCGGATGGCAGAACAACGGGATCGCGAGCCAGGCCAGCAGCGCGGCGACGCGGCCATCGCCGGCGCGCAAGTGGGAGGCCTCGTGGGCCAGCACGGCCCTGGCCTCGGCCAGGCGGTCGGGTTGCATCAGCTCGTTGGGCAACACGATGACCGGACGCACGATGCCCGTGCAGAACGGGCGCACGCGGTGCGGCGAGAGCAGGAGGCGCGTTCCGCGCGGGATCGTGAAACCCGGCACGGCAGTCGGAGCCGCTTCGGCGCAGGCCGCGAGCAAACGGCGCAGCCGCGCGGTTCCGACGAGATGGCGCACCAGGAAGAACAAGGCACCGAGCAGCCAGGTGCTCGCGAGCAGCGCCGACCAGGAGAACGCAGGATCGGACACAGCGGGTTGGGCCGCAGCGGGCTGGGCGTCAGCTGGTTCGGCCGGAGCCGGCTCGGCCACATTTGGCTCGGCCGCAGCTGACGGGGGCGTCGACGGCGACGGCGATGGCGGCGCGGCATCGACGTGCAGCTCAGCCAGCGCACGCTCGAGCGCGGCCGCGCGAAGCTCCGGATCGACGCACGGCGGCAGCGACGCTCGCACCGTGTCGACGAGTGGGCTCTCGTTCGCGCCGGACTCGGACCAGCCCAGACGCGGCAGCGGCACGGCGCCGAGCACGAGGTAGAGCGACGTGCCGAGCGCCGTCAACACGCCGAGGCGGCGCCGTTGCTCGAGCGAACGGCTCGCGAGCAGCGCGACGCTGCCTGCGAGCAGCACCACGGTCGCGCCGAGCAGCAACGTGGGGCCGTACTGCACGAGCCACGACACGACCGCGTCGAGCGACGTCATGGCCCACCTCGCTGGCGCTGGGCCTGCTCGAGCAGTTCGCGCAGGCGTGCGAGCTCTGCGACGCTCGGCTTCTTCGCCGCGAGCGCGCTGGCCACGAGCTCGTCGAGCGCGCCGTCGAACACGGTCGCGAGCAGACCCGACAGCAGGTCCTTCTTGGTGCGCGCTCCCGAGCTGGTCGGACGGTAGACGAACGTGCGGCCCTCGGTGCGATGGCTCACGAGGCCCTTCTCCTCCATGAGCCGCAGGAACGCCTGCACCGTGTTCTGCACGATCGGCACGTCGTCGCGCAGCGCCTCGTAGACCTCGCGCACGGTCGCTTCGTCGCGCTCCCAGAGCACCTTGAGGATCTGCAACTCGCGTTCGGTCGGTTCCGGGGCAGTGGGCATCGGGTCCTCGGGTGCTGGGCAATCGCCTAGGACGCCAAGCTTAGTAACTTAAGCGAACATGTCAAGGGCCGCCAGTGGGGCGGGCAAGCTGCCCGGGACTCAGAGCACGAGGCAGGCGCGTTCGATCGCGTCGATCGCGCGCACGGCCTTCATCTGCTCGGGGGTCGGCGCGCGGTCGAGGTTCAGGATGCCGAGCGCGAGGCCGGGTCCCTGCTTCTTCTCGGTCGCGGTGCCGATCTGCATGCGCGTGATGTTGATGCCCGCATCGCCGAGCATCGTGCCGAGCCGCCCGACTACGCCGGGCCGATCCTTGTGGAACGTCACGAGCATCGGCCCCTCGGGAATCGCGTCGAGCACGAAGTCGTCGAGCTCGACGAGCCGCCCGTGCCGCTGGCCGAGCACCGTGCCCGAGGCGAAGTGGCGCTGCTCGCCGAGCACCGCCTCGACGCGCACCAGGAACATGAAGTCGCGCTTCAGCGACGACGCGTCGCAATGCACGCGCAGGTTGCGTTCGCGCGCGATGTGCTCGGCGTTGACCGGCGTCACGGTGCCGGTCGCCGTCGGCCGCAGCGCCCCGCAGATCATCGCGACCGTGAGCGTGCGATGGGCCGAGGCCGGGATCCCGCCCTGCACCGACAGGCGCAGCGACTGCAGCGGCCCCGGGAACGTCTGCACGAGGAAGCCCGCGAGGCTGCGCACGAGATCGAGGTAGGGGCCGACCTGGGCCGCGTCGGCAGGAGTCAGGCGCGGCACGTTGACGCCGTTCAGGACCACGCCTTTCTGCACGGCGAGCGCGACCTGGCGCGCCATCTCGATCGACACGTTGCGCTTGGCTTCGTGCGTGCTCGCGCCGAGGTGCGGCGTCAACACGAGATTCGGCGCGCGCCGCAGCGGGCTGTCGGCGGGCAGCGGCTCCTGTTCGAAGACGTCCAGCGCCGCTCCGGCCAATTGTCCTTTCTCGAGCGCCTCGCACAGTGCCTGCTCGTCGACGATGCCGCCGCGCGCGGCGCACACGAGCCGGGCCCCGGTTTTGGTCGCGAACAGGCGCTGCCGCGAGAGCATGTGACGCGTGTCGTCGGCGAGCGGCACGTGCACGGTCAGGAAGTCCGAACCGCCGAGCAGCTCGTCGAGGTCCATCATGCGCACGCCATCGGGCGCGTTCTGTTGCGTCACGAACGGGTCGTAGGCGGCGATCGTCATGCCGAGTCCGCGCGCGCGCTCGGCGACGACCTTGCCGATGCGGCCGAGCCCGACGATGCCGAGCTGCTTGCCGAGCAGCTCGACGCCCGTGAACTTCGACTTCTCCCAGTTCCCGGCGCGCACCGAGGCGTCGGCCGCCGGGATGCAGCGACAGAGGCTCAACAGCAGCGCGATCGCGTGCTCACCGGTCGTGACGGCGCCCGCTTCGGGCGTGTTCATCACGACGATGCCGCGCGCGGTGGCCGCCGCGACGTCGATGTTGTCGACGCCGATCCCGGCGCGGCCGATCAGCGCGAGGTTCTCGGCCAGCTCGAGACTCTTCTGCGTGACCTTCGTGGCCGAGCGCACGACGAGCGCGTGGTAGGGCGGCAGCGTCTGTCGCAGCGCGGCCTCGTCCATGCCCTTCTTGACCGTGACTTCTCCTGCTTCGCGCAACAGGGCGAGGCCTTCTTCGGCGAGATCGTCCGCAACCAGGATCTTCGGCATCCCGAGACCGTACCGACAGAGCCTCCCGTTCTCTACCGACTCAACGCGCGCCCTTGCCACTCAGGATCACCGCGATCGTGCGCACGATGATGTTGAAGTCGAACAGGAGGCCCATGTTCTTGATGTAGTAGAGGTCGTAGCGCAGCTTCTCCTGCGCATCCTCGATCGACGCGCTGTACGGGTGGCGCACCTGGGCCCAACCCGTGAGCCCCGGCTTGACCGTGTGCCGCAGCGGGTAGAACGGGATCTCGCGCTGCAGTTGCTGCACGAAGTGGGGGCGCTCGGGCCGCGGACCGACGAACGACATGTCGCCGCGCAGGATGTTCAGGAACTGCGGGATCTCGTCGATGCGCGACAGGCGCAGCAGGCGGCCGATCGGCGTGATGCGGGTGTCGTTCGCCTGCGCCCACACGGGACCGGAGTCCTTCTCGGCGTCGTGCCGCATCGTGCGGAACTTGATCAACCGGAACGTGGCGCCGTCCTGGCCCGTGCGCTCCTGGCGGAAGAAGATCGGTCCCTTGCTCGTGAGTTTGATGAGCACGGCCGCGAGCAGGCAGATCGGGAACGACAGCACGAGACCGACCAGCGAGGCGAAGATCTCGATCACGCGCTTGCACACCATGATCAGCGGGTCCTTCACGAAGCCGCGGCCGTAGATCAGGTAGCTCGGCCGCATGGATTCGACCGCGAGCTTGCCCGTGAGACGCTCGTACATCGACTCGCGTTCTTCGATCAGCACGCCGTCCATGCGGCAGTCGAGCAGACGGTCCACGGGCAGCCGGCCGCGCCGTTCCTGCAGCGCGACGACGACGCGCGCGATGCCCTGTTCGCGGCACAGCGTGCGCAGCCCGTCGAGCGTGCCGAGCACGGGCGGGTCGCCCGGCGCGCGAACGAGTGGCGGCTGGTCCGGCTCTTCGACCATGCCGAGCAGCTCGAAGCCCGACATCGGGCTGTCACCCACCATGCGTGCGAGAGTCAGGGCCTCCACCGACGAACCGAGCACGACGATGCGCTCGCCGACGCGCCACTTGTAGAAGAACCAGTGGAACGCCTGCCGGAACACGTACACGAAGAAGAAGCCGAGGCCGACCAGCAGGATCAGCTTCCAGGTCTCCTTGCCGATGTCCGCGAGACCCGGCAGGAAGAACAGCTGCTTCACCGTCAGCGACAGGAAGCCGAGCATCACGAGCGAGTAGCCGCACGAATGCACGAGACGGTTGCCGAGCTGCGCGCGGTTCTGCGCCGTCTTCCAGTCGTAGAGGTCGTTGTAGCTCATCGACGCCTGGCAGATGACCGCGATCGTGATGCAGGTCAGCAGGCCGCGTCCGAGGTCCCACGAGAGCTCGAAGAGCTTGAAGCTGCTGGTGCCCAGAGGCACGCTCGTGCCGACGAGCGTGACCAGCGTGAGGATCGCTGTCTCGCAGAGCATCAGCAGCAGCTTGCGCCGCGGGACGATTTGTCCGGCGAGAGTCGGCATCAGTCGGAGAGGGGTCGGAACACTGCACCCCGATCCTGAAGTCGAGGAACGCGCTCGCACCAGTACCCGTTGCGAGCGCGCGACATCGGCAGCAGCAAGTAGCCGGAACGACGGGAAATGCAGCACTTCGGGCCCGTTCCGGGACAGCTGCACGCTGACGACGTCGATCCGGAGCTCCCGCGGGCGCGGCCGCAGCGCCGGTGCCAGCGACCGCAGCGCGCGCTCGAGCCGATCGAGTTGTGCCGGTTCGACGCAGCGTTCGGGCGCCGGGTGGAAGGTGCGCGTCTTGACCTCGACGGCGATCCACACGCGGCGCTTGCGCACGAGCAGGTCGATCTCGCCGTGCCTGGTGCGCACGTTGCGGCCCTCGACGCGGTAGCCAACTGCGGCCAGCGCTCTCGCCGCGGTGGCTTCTCCGCTCGCGCCCGAGCGCGGCGTAGGTGGCGCATCGTCACGTCTTCGACGCTTCTGCGCCTTGGGTTTCATCGCGTTCCACCCGCGCGATGGCGACCCGATCCATGACCATCTTCACCGTGTCCACGCGCAGCGTGACGGTCTTCTCGGAGAGGTTCATCACCGTGCCGTGCATTCCCCCGACCGTGACGACGCGATCGCCCTGCTTGATCGCCGACAACATCGACTGCAGCGCCTTCTTCCGCTTCTGCTCGGGCCGCAGCATCATGAAGTACAGCGCGAGCACGATGAGCCCCATGTAGAGGAAGAACATGTCGCCGCCGCCGCCGGGGCCAGGCGCTGGGGCCGGGTTCGGGACTCCCGGAGCGGCCGTACTGCCGCCGGTAGGCACGCCGGCCGGCGTGTCCGACGCCGATTTCGGCTCCTGCGGCAGGCTCGCGAACAGATACGGAACGAAGAAGGTCGAGGAATGCGCCATCGGAAACGGGGACCAAGCGGGCCAGAAGGGCCGAAGAGTATAGGGACGGCCAGTCCGGAAGCCCCACTCCGAGGGCGGATTCTGGCGCGCGAACGTCGCCACGCCCCCCGGAGAAAAGTGCGCAGTGCGATGCGGGTGTCGGTTGTGTTGCAGGCGCGGCCGGGCATCCTGTGCCGTCGATGCGCGTGCTTGCAGCAATGTCCGGTGGTGTCGACAGCAGCGTGGCAGCGCTGCTGTTGCAGCAGCAGGGCCACGACGTGGTCGGCGTGTTCATGCGCAACGGACAGGCCGGCAAGTCGGCACAGGAGAAGTCGTGTTGTTCGGCCAGCGACGCGCGCGACGCCGCGGTGGTGGCAGATCGTCTGGGCATGCCGTTCTACGCGGTGGACTACGCCGAGGAGTTCGGTGCGCTGATGGATCACTTCGCGGCCGAGTACCGCAGAGGGCGCACACCGAACCCCTGTGTGCTGTGCAATCAGCACCTGAAGTTTGGACAACTTTTCCGGCTCGCTGACGATGTCGGTGCAGAGGCGGTGGCGACGGGGCACTACGCGCGCGTCGTCGCCGGCGAGCTGCGCACCGCGCGCGACACGCAGAAGGACCAGACCTACTACCTGTTCGGCATCGACCGCGCGGCCCTGCAGCGAACGATGTTTCCGCTCGGCGACATGACCAAGGCCGAAGTGCGCGCCGCCGCCAAGACAGCGGGACTGCCCGTAGCCGAGAAGCCCGAGTCGATGGAGATCTGCTTCGTGACGAGCGGCGACTACCGCGACGTCGTGCGCGCGCGCGGTGGGGGCGGACGGCCCGGCCTCTTCGTCGACGCGACAGGCCGCGAGCTCGGTCACCACGACGGCATCGACGGATTCACGGTCGGGCAGCGCCGCGGTCTGCCGGCACTCGGGGCGCCGCACTATGTCGCCGCGATCGACGCCGGCAGCGGCAACGTGACGCTGGTCGCGCGCGAAGGTCTCGATCGGCGCGTGTTGCACGTCTCGGCCGTGCACTGGCTCGTCGAGCGACCGGGCCAGGCCGTCGCAGCACAGGTCAAGGTGCGCGCGCGGCATCTGGCGGCGCCTGCGACCGTGGTGAGCGACTGCACGACGGCGCGCATCGAGTTCGCGGAGCCCGTTGCGGCGATCACGCCGGGGCAAGCCGCAGTCTTCTACGATGGGGATCG
>Ga0111538_10007163_pt1 | contig 15045 bp, 10 predicted proteins | sample SoiMethybrSBSTD1_FD_79669 | JGI IMG/M metagenome (GOLD analysis project Ga0111538, IMG submission 79669) | Bulk soil microbial communities from a Populus tree surrounding site in Tennessee, USA - Soil MetaG P. TD hybrid SBSTD1 (version 2)... | ecosystem: Environmental > Terrestrial > Soil >... | reverse complement strand
GTCGATCGCCTCGGCGAGGTGCTCGAGCTCGGGGTCGGGGTCGGGGTGTGGCGGTCCGGCCGGGGGCGGCCGCGGGTCGGCGGTGCCGGCCCGCGGGGGCGCAACCAGCGCCGCCGCGACCCGGCGGTGCAGCTCGGCGCCGATGCGGTCGCGCAGGTGGCGCACGTCGGGGTCGGGTCCGAGCAGGGCGGGCGAGCAGGCGGCGCCGAGCGCGGGCTCGGCGGCCACCAGGGCGGCCACGTCGCGCAGCACGGCGGCCACCCGGTCGGCGGCGGGCGCGGCCGGGTCGGCCGGCGTGTCGGGCAGCGCCCGCAGGCGGCGCCAGAACACCTCGGCCACGAGGTGCGCCTTCGACGTGAAGTACGTGTAGGCGGTGGCGGGAGCGACCCCGGCCCGCCGGGCCACGCCCCGCACCGTCAGGCCGTCGTAGTCGACGGTGGAGAGCTCGGCGAGCAGGGCGTCGCCGAGACGGGCGACGGTGGCGGCCTGACGCGGCGACAGGCGCCGGCGGGTGGCGTCGTCGCCCGCCGGGAGCCGGGAGACGGACAGCTGACTGGACATGTGTCCAGATCGTAGCCCGCCGGCGTACCCACCACGGACGGACGCGGAGCCGCCGGGGGAGGACTCTCCGGCGCCCGACCCGTCGTGAGCCCCGGCGCACTCCCCGCCGTAGGCTCCGCGCCGTGACCGACCGCATCCGCTGGGGCATCGCCGCCACGGGCCACATCGCCGACCAGTTCGTCACCGGCCTCCACCAGCTCGACGACGCCGACGTCGTGGCCGTCGGGTCGCGCTCGGTCGAGCGCGCCACGGCCTTCGGCGAGCGCCACGGCATCCCGCACCGCCACGGCAGCTACCAGGACCTGGCGGCCGACCCCGATGTCGACGTCGTCTACGTGGCGTCGCCCCACGCCCGCCACGAGGCCGACACCCGTCTGTTCCTGGCCGCGGGCCGGCACGTGCTGTGCGAGAAGCCGTTCGCCCTCGACCGGGCCCAGGGCGAGGCGATGGCGGCCGACGCCCGGGCCGCCGGCCTGTTCCTGATGGAGGCGATGTGGACGCGGTTCCTGCCCGCCTACGTCATCCTGCGCGACCTGCTGGGCGAGCAGCGCGTGGGCGACCCGCGGGTGGTCGAGGCGAGCTTCGGGTTCCGGCGCCCGATCGATCCGGCGCACCGGCTGTTCGCGCGCGACCTCGGCGGCGGCGCCCTCCTCGACCTCGGCATCTACACGGCGCAGCTCATCGCCTCGGTGTTGGGCCACCCCGACCGGGTCGTCGCCGAGGGCCACATCGGCGAGACCGGGGTCGACGAGCAGGTCGCGGCGGTGCTCCACCATCCCGGGGGCCGGCTGGGCGTCATGCAGGCCGCCATCCGCACGGGGCTGCCGTGCTCGGCCCGCATCTCGGGCACCGACGGGTTCATCGAGGTCCCGCCGTTCATGCACGCGCCGGACCACCTGGTGGTGGGCGTCGGGGGCGCGACCGAGCGCATCGACGCTCCCTGGCAGGGCGAGGGGCTGCGGTTCCAGGCGGTCGAGGTCCACCGCTGCCTGCGGGCGGGGCTCACCGAGAGCCCGGTCATGCCGCTCGACGAGACGCTGGTCCTGGCCGGCACCCTCGACGCCGTCCGGGCCCAGATCGGCCTCACCTACCCCTGAGGCGTCGCCGTCAGGCGGGCTCGAACTCGAACTCGACCTGGGCCGACCGCAGGCCGTACACGAAGGCGTTGGGCATCTCGACCGGCTCGGTGCCCGGCACGAGGCGCATCGAGCGGACGCGTCGCACGAGCTCCTCGAAGAACAGCCGGATCTCCATGCGGGCGAGGGCCGCGCCCAGGCAGAAGTGGGTGCCGAACCCGAACGCGATGTGGTTGTTGGGCGCACGCGTGACGTCGTAGCGCTCGGGGTCGACGAAGTGGGCCGGGTCGCGGTTGGCCGAGCTGTACATCAGCACCAGCTGCTGCCCCGCGGCGACGGCCTGGCCCCCCACCTCGGCGTCGGTCACCGCCACCCGGCACATGTTGTGGATGGGCGTGACCCAGCGGATGAACTCCTCGGTGGCCACCGTCAGGTCGGCGCCGGCCTTGAGCGCCTCCCACTGGTCGGGGTGGGCGATGAGGTCGAGGATCGTGCGGGCGATGACCGTGCGGGTGGTCTCCGCCCCGCCGTCGAGCAGCAGCAGGCAGTCGGAGATCACCATGTCGACCGACAGCGGCTCGCCGTCGACCTCCGCGGCGGTCCAGATCGACATGATGTCGTCGGCGGGGCAGCGGGCCTTCTCGGCGTGGAGGTCGCTCGCGGCCTGGGCGAACTCCATCGCCGCCAGCATGCCGTCCTCGTTGAAGTAGCGGGGCCCACCGCCCATCGCGATCGTGCGCTCGGACCAGTCCTTGAGCTCCGGCCAGCGCTCCTCGGGGAAGCCCAGCAGCCAGGCGATCGTCATGGCCGGCAGCGGAGCGGCGAGCTGGTCGACGATCTCCGCGGTGCCGCCGGCGGCCTCGACCGCGTCGACCAGGTCGCGGACGGTGTCGCGCACGTGGTCCTCGCGGGCGCCCACGGCCCGCGGGGTGAACCGGCGGGCGACCAGGCTGCGCCGCCGCTGGTGCAGCGGGTCGTCGAGGCCGATGATCGCCGGGTCGGCCGGGATGTTCGGCCGGTACCCGCCCTTGGCCTGGTCGGAGTTGACGAACGTGTCCTTGCGCCGCTCGACGTCGACGATGTCGTCGTAGCGCGACACGCCCCACAGCTCGTTGGTGGCGTCCCAGTAGACGGGCGAGCTCTCGCGCATCCAGCGGTAGGCCGCATGGGGGTCGTCGACGTAGAACCCGCCGTCGAGCAGGTCGATCACCCGGACGTCCATCGGCTGTGCCCCTCCCGTGCGCCGGCCCCCGCGCCGAGCCCGGCCGGCGGTGACGCTCTTGTCAGCGTGCGCTCCCGAGACTAGAACGCGTTCCGAGCCCGATGCGCCCCCGGGGCGTACGGTGCGGGACACCGGCCGCCCGACGGCGGCCCGCGACGAGACGAGGGGACAGATGACCGACGCCACGGCACCGGCGTCCGCGCCGAGCGGGCCCGCGCCCGACCCCGCGGTCGTCGACGACGTCGCCCAGCTCACACCCGAGTGGTTCGACGTGGTGCTCGGCACCGCCGGCACCGCGGCCAGCGTGCGCTCGGTCTCGACCGAGCCGGTCGGCACCGGGCAGATGGCGTCGACGGTGCGGGCCCACCTCGTCCTCGGCGACGGCCTCGACCGCACGGTCGTCGTCAAGTACGCGCGCGCCGACGTCGAGTCGGCGATGGCCGCCATGGCCTACGCCAAGGAGGTCGCGTTCTACCGCGAGCTGGGCGACCGCGTGGCCGCGCGCACGCCCGACTGCCTCTACGCGGCGATGACCGCGGGTGCCCCCCGCTTCGTGCTCGTGCTCGAGGACATGGCCGATGCCGTCCAGGGCGACCAGATCGCCGGGTGCCCGGTCGAGCACGCCGAGGCCGCGGTCGTGAACCTGGCGGGCCTGCACGGGCCCACGTGGTGCGACGCCGAGCTGGAGGCGGCGGCGTGGCTGGGGTCCGACGGGGCGATCACCAGCGACTTCATGGCGCCCGTCATCGACATGGCCGCCGATGCGTTCGCCGAACGCTTCGCCGCCGAGCTCGATCCGGTCGAGGCCGACGTGCTCGCCGCCGCGCGCGAGCTGCTGCCCCGCTGGATGTTCGAGCGGGGCGAGCGCACCGCGGTCGTGCACGGCGACTACCGGCTCGACAACCTGCTGTTCCCGGAGGGCGACCCGGCCCGCGTGGCCGCCGTCGACTGGCAGACCACCGCGGTCGGCCCGCCCGTGCGCGACCTCGCCTACTTCCTGTCGACCTGCCTGACGGTCGACGACCGCCGCGCCCACGAGCGCGACCTCGTCGAGGTGTACCGCCGCGCCCTCGCCGACCACGACGTCACCGACTTCCCGGCCGACGACTGCTGGGACGACTACGTCGACGGCATGCTGCACGGACCGCTCATCATCCTGCTCGGGCGCCTCACCGCCGGGGTGACCGAGCGGGGCGACGAGATGTTCCGGGTCATGTGGCGGCGGGTCTCGGCCGCCATCGACGACCTGGGCACGCTCGACGCCGTGCGCGCCCGTCTCGACGTCCGACCGCGCTGACCTCGGGGCGCCGGCGCCGGGGCACGTCGGGACCTGCGGAGGCCCCGTCGGCGCCCGGTCGGGTCTGGGCGCGGTCGTGGTCGTGTGGGCGGGGCGCCGATCGGGTACACCTGCGGCCACCGGCATCGACGCGAAGGACGGGACGATGATCACCCATGCCTCCGGCACGACCGACGGCGCCGGCCCGGGCCGGCCCGGCCCCCACCCCGAGCCCGCCCCCGACGCGGTCGTCGCCGTGCCCACCGACCCCGCCGTGCCCGACGACGTGCGCGGCGTCGTGCAGACCGCCGTCGACGCCGTGGGCCGGGCCGGCACGATCTCGGCGTCCGCCGCCACCGACGCCCTCGAGAGCGCGGGCCGGTCGCTGAGCCGCCGGGCGGTCGCGGACGCGGCCACGGCCCGTCCGGAGCTCGCGGACGAGCGCAAGCTGCACGACGCCCTCGCCGACAAGCCCCGGTTGCCGGCGCTGGGCAGCGCCACCACCGCGGCGGTGGCCCTCCGGTTCGCGGGGCGGTTCCGCAAGCTGGGCTTCCTCGCCAAGCGGACGCCCGCCTTCCTGCTGGCGACCGCGATCCCCGCCCTCGTCGCCTCGGTCACCCGCGGCGCCGACGAGCTCGGGATGGTGGCCGCCCACCTGGCCCACCGGGCGCGGGCCGAGGGCGTGGAGCCCGACATCGAGCGGGTGCGGCGGGCCGCGGTGCAGATCGTGTCGCACCGCCCGGTCGACCCCGAGACCGAGCCGAGCCACGGCGCCCTCGCGCTGATCTGGCTGCGGCGCGCCGTCCGGGCGGCGCTGCCGTTCACCGCCGGCGTCGCCACCGCCGATCCGGCCGGCCTCGCCACCGCGGCGGCCAACGTCGACACGACGCTGCTCGGCCCGGCCTGACCGCCGTTCCGGCGCCGCGCGGCGGCGTCTTCGGCGCTGCTCGGCCCCGGAGGTGCGGTCAGGCGGTGCGGCGGGCGACGACGAGCGCCACGTCGTCCTCGGACGAGCTGACCACGGGCCGGTGGGCGAGCAGCGACTCGGCGATCGCGTCGGGCTCGAGGTCGCCCACCGCGCGGACGTGCACGACGAGGTCGTCGATGGACGTGGCGATGGCCGTGTCGCGTCGCTCGACGAGGCCGTCGGTGTAGACCACCAGCGTCGCCCCGACGGGGAACGGCACGTAGCCGGCGGGCCTCGCCGTCAGGTCGATGCCGAGCAGCGAGTGGCGGCCGCCCGTCAGCGCCCGCACGGCGCCGCCCGGCTCGCGGACCACGGGCGGCGGATGGCCGGCCGTCACGTAGTCGAGCGAGCCCGCCCGCTGGTCGACGACGGCCAGCAGCACGGTGGCGTACCCGAGCTCGTCGCGCCGCATCGTCTCGGAGGTGCGGACCAGCACGTCGGGCAGCGACATGCCGCCCGCCACGAGGGTGTGCACCACCGTGCGGATCTGGGTCATGGTCGCGACGGCCTCGACGCCGTGCCCGCTGACGTCACCCACCACCAGGCACAGCCGGTCGCCGGCCAGCGCGATCGCGTCGTACCAGTCGCCGCCCATGCCCACCGACCGCGCTGCGGGCTCGTAGCGCGTCGCCACCGTGATGCCCGGCACGTCGGGCGGCTCGGGCAGGACCGTGCGCTGGAGGTCGCGCCGCACGCGGTGCTCGGCGTCGAAGAGCCGCGACCGCTCGATCGACTGGGCGCAGAGGTCGGCCACCGTGGTGATGCGGGAGCGGAGCTCGTCGTCGAACTGCGGAGGTGTGCGCCACAGCACCATGAACACCCCCGCCGGCGCGCCGTCGCTGCCGGCGAGCGGTGCGCACGCCGCCGCCCGCAGGCCCATGCGCGCCAGGTCCTCGGCCACGTGCAGGTCGGCCTCGGCGATGTCGTCGAGCGTCGGGAACGTGACGAGGCGCCGCTCGCGCACGGCCCGCAGGGCGGGGAAGTCGCCGTCGAGCGCGGTCTCGCGGTACGGCCGCAGCACGTCGAGGCGCGGCGCCTAGGGGGCCAGCAGGCGCAGCGAGCCGCCCTCGATCACGCCGACGAGGGCGAAGTCGGCGTCGAGCACCCGCGTGGCGTGCTCGACGATGGCCGAGCCGACCTCGTCGAAGCTGCGCGACGTCGACAGGTGCGACGCCAGCGCCGCCAGGGCCGACGTGCCCGCCTGGGCGCGATCGGTGGCGCGCGCCCGCTCCAGGCTCGAGGCGCACAGGTCGGCGGTGGTCTGCAGCGCGGTGGTGAGGCGGGCGTCGAACCGCATCGGCGACGACCAGGCCAGGGTGATCGCTCCGAAGGGTGCGCCGTCGACGCCGACCAGTGGGACGCTGGCGACGGCGGCGAGGCCCGCCGACGCCAGCCCGTCGACGATGTCGGGGTAGCGGGTCGCGGCGTCGTCGAGGTCGCTCACGAGCACCGTCGCGTTGCGGCGGAACGCATCGACCATCGGCCACGGGTGGTCGAGCGCCACCACGTCCCGGCGGTGCGACCCGGGTGGGCCGAGGCCCTGGTGCACGACGGTCAGCGACCGACCGTCGTCGTTGAGCAGCCCGATGTGCGTCGACGTGGCGCCGGGAACCTCGGCGGCGCGGTCGACCAGCGTCAGCGCCACCTGCTCGGTCGTGCCCGCGGTGGCGGCGGCCTCGGCCAGGCCGGCCAGCAGGCGGCTGCTCACCGCGTCGCGTCGGGTGCGGTCGATCAGGCGGGCCCGTGCGAGCGCCTGCCCGCACATCTCGCCCACGGTGGCGAGGCCCGCGAGCATGAGGTCGTCGACCGCGTCGTCACGGGGCCAGGCCACCTCGAGGGTGGCCACCGTGACGCCGGCCTCGTCGGGGATGCGGCGGCGGACGGCGACGCCCGGGCGGCCACCCGGCGCCGGCGGGGCGCCGAGGACGCCGCCGTCGTGCCCGGCGGCGGAGGGGTCGCCCGGTCCCTGGCCCGGTGCCTCGTCCGACGTCTCGTCCGACCCCTCGTCCGAGCTCGGCGGCTCGGGGCCACCCCGCGGGCCCCCTGTCCCGGGGGCGAAGGCCAGGTCGGCGCGTTCGGCGGCGAGGGCGGCGGGGACCTCGGTGCGCACGATGCGGGCCACCGCGTCGGCCGACGTCGCCCCACCGAGCGACCGGCCGATCCCGGCCAGGTGGTCGACGGTGGCGACGTGGCGACCGACCTGGCGCTGGTGGCGCACCGCCCGCCAGGCGAACACGCCGAGCGTGCCGGCCAGCGCGGCGGTGGCGACGACCAGCCACCACGAAGCCGCCGCCGGCACGCCCCGCCGGTCGTCGACCGTGATGCGCCACCGCCGGCCGCCGGCCGAGCGCTCGACCGGCACCCCGCCCTCGGGGGCGGGATCGGACTCGAAGAGGGCCATGTGCTCGCCGTCGACGGGCTCGGCGTCCTCGACGCGCATGCTGACCGGCGCGCCCAGCTGGGCATCGATGGCCGCGAGCAGGGGCTCGCCCTGCACGCCCGTGACCACGAAGCCGACCACGGCGGCCCGGCGCTGGTCGACCGAGACCACCGGCACCCCGGCGCGGTAGACCGCGTGGGCCACGATCACGGCCGGTTCTCTGTTGGGTTGCGCCGGGACGACGCGACTCACCACCGCCGTGCCCTCGTCGGCCGCCTGCTCGGTGACGGCGCGCCGCACGTCGTCCATCGCCAGGTCGAAGCCGACCAGCTGGTTGGTGGTCGTGCTCATCGGCGTGACCCACTGCACCGGGAGGTAGGCGGGTCGCGGGGGCGCCGGGCCCTGACCGGGCGCGTCGACGATCGGTCGTCCGATCGCCTGCTCGAACGCCGCCCGCTCGTCGGCCCTCACCACCGGCGCGTACGCCAGCGTCTCGAAGGGCGAGGCCGCGACCGCACCGGTGGCATACGTGGCGAAGGCGTCGGCCCGCACGACGCCGTCCTGGTCGGCCAGGCCCGACACACCCGAGATGGCCGCCACCAGCTGCTGCATCGTGGCCTCGGTCAGGTTGCCGGTCTGCTGCGCCAGCACCCGCTCGCGGCGGTCGGCGTCGCGCTGGGCGCTGCGGGCCACGGCCCAGGCGGCGCCCAGGCCCACGATCACCACCAGCGCCACCGCCGCGAGGCGCGGCCACACCCGCCGCATCGCCGGCGCGAACGGCGTCGGCGGCCGGGCGGCGCTCGTCGGCTGGGCCGTGGCGCCGCGCCGCCCCATCGTCACTCCCGGCGGAGCCAGCCGTCGACGTCGGCCAGGTCGAGCAGCCGCGCCACCTGGCGCGAGACGGCGCGCAGCACCATGTCGACCTCGGCGTCGGCCGCGGCCCGGCGCACGTCCAGCAGCGCGCCGAGCCCGCTCGAGTCGCAGAACGTGACCCCCGCCATGTCGACCACGAGGCGGTCGACGCCGGGATCGCCCACCCGTTCGAGCAGGGCGTCGGTGAGGGTCTCGCGGGCGGTGAGGTCGAGCTCGCCGGCGACGTGCGCCAGCAGCACGCCGTCTTCGGCCGTCACGTCGATCTCGAAGGACTGGGGCATCCTGACCTGCCTGGTCGCGGGGACGGTTCTCCGTCCGAGAGACGCGCGGGGCAGTCGGACGACCGCGCACGAGCCTGCCGCCCGCACGCGTGGTCTGCTGTCGTCGGCCTGTCCGCGTGTTGTCCTGCGGCCGTGATTGTGCACCACGCGCCGACCTTCGACCACCTGAACCTGCGCGGATGCACGCTCAGGGGGAGGCGTCGGCGAGCTCGCGCTCGAGGGGCGTGCGGAACCGGGGCACGAGGCGCGCCTCGCCGAGCCAGCCCTCGAGGCGCCCGGCGACCTCGGCGACGGCCGCGGCGCGCTCGGCGCCCACGTCGTCCAGGAGGCGGTGGACGACCTCGCCGTCGCGCCGCTGGGCCCATCCGCCGACGATGCGCCCGTCGCACCACACCGTCGGACCGACGTTGCCGTTGCGGTCGAAGAGCGCCGGCCGGTGGGCGCCCAGGTACCAGTCGCGGCCCTTCCAGCCCATGGCGGTGGGGTCGAGGGCGGGCAGCAGGGCGACCCAGGGGTCGACGGGCGGGGCGGGCTCGACGTCGTCGGGCAGCACCAGCCCCTCGGCGCCGTCGAGGTCGACGGGCACCGCCGCCACCGACGCCACCGCCGCCCGCGTGGCGGTCTTCGTCCAGCCCGTCCACCAGACGAGGTCGTCGAGCGTCGCCGGACCGAAGGCGCGCAGCCACGCCCGCACCAGCGTGGCCTGGGCGTCGGACGTCTCGAGCGCCGGCGGGCCCTCGGGCAGCCACGCCGACATCGGGGCCCAGCGGTAGGGGCTGATGCGCCACCACGGACCCGTGGGGCGGCCCCGCACGATGCGCTCCTCGGCCGCGAGCACGGCGAGCAGGCGGCTGGCGACCGTGGACTCGACCGCCCACTTCGTGCCCGCCCCGGCCTCGATGCGCAGGGCCAGGTCGGGGAGCGCGGCGGACAGCTCGGAGGTCGTCGCCTCGCCCTTGGCCTCGAGCAGGTCGACCACGAGGTCGGCGACCCGGTCGAGCCAGGCCTCGCCGTCGACCACCCCGGCCTCCTCCAGGTAGCCGACCAGCCGGCGGCGCTCGCGCGCCGCCACGGCCCGCGTGCTCGACCCGTGCACGACCGCGACCTCGTCGACCGGCACGACGAACATGGTGCGCCGCATGGCGAGGACGCGCACGAGCGTGCGCTCGTCGTACAGCGCCCGCTCGACCGCGTCAGCCGACGGGTGGACGCTGCGGGCGGCGACGGCCAGGTGCACCGAGGCCGGATCGGTGGCGTGCAGGGCCAGCACGCTGCCGGCGACGGCCAGCGGCGAGTCGGTGCGGTGGCCGGGAGCGAGGCGGTGGCGGGCGCCCAGCCGGGCGCGCCGCTCGGCGACGTCGATGGAGCGGCTGGCGGTGGTCACGCGGACAACTGTGTCATACCCGGCCCGTACACTTGTTCGCATGCCGGGGCATCCGTCACCCCGGCACCCCCACGAGAGAGGATCTTCCCGATGCGACAGCGCACGCGCAACGGCCGCCGCCACGATGCCCGCGATCACGAGGGCCGCCACGACCGTGCCGCGGCGGGGCGGGGCGGCCGTCGCGACCGGGTGGCTGCGGTCGAGGCGACGGTCGAGGCCGCGGTGGCGTCCGCCCACCTCGGCGTGGTCGCCCCCGATCCGCGGCTCGTCGATGCCCTCGCCCGCGAGCCGGCGGCGCGGGCGCGCCCCGCGCCCGTCGCCGACACCGCGTCCCGCGACCGGGCCGACGAGCCCACCGACCACGGCCACGACCTGGTCGACGCGGTGCTCGCCCGGCTGCTGGTCGACGGCGTGGCCGACGTGTGGCAGCGGGGCTGGCAGCCGGTCGACCTGCACCGGGCGATCGAGCGCCACCACGGGCGGGCGGGCGCCCGGCTGTCGGCCAGGGCGGTGGGGCACGAGGTCGCTCGGCATCCCGACGCCACGGTCCCGCTGCGCTGGCGCCACCAGCTCGACGCCATCGGGGCCGACGCCGCGTCCCCCGACGCCACCGCAGGCCGCGCCGGCACAGGCGGCCCGTGGGCCGTCCCGTGGCCGGCCCCCCGATCCGGCGACCCGGGGCCGGCGCGCCTCCAGGCGGTGGGGCTCGCCGTGGCGACGGTGGCCGCCCTGCGGGCCCTCCCGCGCCTGCCGAAGCTCGGCCCGGTGCCGGGCGAGCAGGCGGTGCCGGTCGGCGCAGGCGGCCCGGCAGACGCCGGCGTGCTCCGCAAGGTCACCTCCCTTCTGGCCAAGGCCGAGTCCACGACGTTCCCCGACGAGGCCGAGGCGCTCACGGCCAAGGCGCAGCAGCTCATGACGCGCCATGCCATCGACCGGGCCCAGCTCGAGGCCGGGCGCGGCGACGAACCGGTGGCGGGCGGTCGGCGGTTGGGCATCGACGATCCCTACGCCAACCCCCGCTACCTGCTGCTGGCGGCCGTCGCCGATGCCAACCGGTGCCGTGCGGTGTGGACCAGGGCGTGGGGCTTCGCCACCGTCTTCGGCGACGAGGGCGACATCGACGCCGTCGAGCTGCTCTTCACGTCGCTGCTGGTGCAGGCGACCCGGGCGATGGTCCTCGAGCCCCGGCCCGCGGGCCGGTCGGGTGGCGGCACGCGGTCGTTCCGCCACGCCTTCCTCGTCGCGTTCGCGGGGCGCGTCGGGCAGCGGCTGGCCGAGGCCGCCGACACGGTCACCGTCGAGGCCGCGGCGCGCAGCGCCGCGCTCGTGCCGTTGTTCACCGCCCGGCGCGAGGCGGCCGACCGTGCCCTGGGCGAGGCGTTCCCCGAGACCCGCACCATGCGCGTGTCCGCCCGTGACGCCGCAGGCTGGCAGGCCGGCGTCCGCGCCGCCGACCGCGCCGACCTCGACCTCCGCCGCCCGGTGCGCAGCCCCGCCCCCCGCGCTCTTCGCTGACCCCGCCGCCGGCCGCCGCGCCGCGGGAGGGCCTGTCGTCGCCCGGGTCCGGGGGTGCCGGGTCAGGCGGCTGCCGGTGGCGCGGCGGACGGCGCGTCGGCGCCGGCCGGCGGGGCCGCACGTCCCGCGATCACGTACAGCGGGGCGCCGGCGACCATCAGCGCCGCCGATACCCAGAAGGCGGCGCTGATGCCGGCCCCGGCCGCCAGCGCGCCGAACCCCACGTCGGCGGCGGTCCCGCCGACGCGGGCTGTCAGGCTCGACACCGAGAGCACCGTCGCGCGCTCGCCCGGCCCGACCAGGCGGTGGACCATGCCGTAGTGCACCGAGTTGGCGGCGCCGTGCACCAGGTAGAAGGCCAGGTACCCGGCCACCAGGCCCACCGGGCCCACCACCGCCGCCATGACCGCCACGGCGAGACCCTGACCGATGCGGGTGGCGACGCCGGCCCGGGCCGGCGAGCCGCTCCGGCGCACCAGCCAGCCGGTGGCGGCCGATCCGGCGCCGGAGATCGACCAGGCGACGGCGGCGGTCACGCCCAGCGTCACGACGCCGTCCTCGGCGTTGCCGAACAGCTCGGCCAGGCGGGGCCCGCTCAACATCTCGACCCCGACGAGCCCGGCGCCCCAGACCAGTTCCACGGCCACCAGGGCCCGCAGGGCGCGGCCGCTCATGACCACCCGCAGCCCCGCGCCCACGGCGCCGCGCACGTCGTCGGCCCCGGCCCGCTGCGACTCGTCGAGCAGTGCGGCCAGGGCGCCGAGGTCGACCAGCCGCAGCACGATGGCGCCCACGATGGGCAGCACCAGGGCGTCGACGGCGCCGACCGGGCCCAGGGCGACCAGGCCGGCGGCGGCGAGCGCGCCCGCCGAGATGGCGGCTCCGATCACCGTGCCCGACCGGGCGATGCCCCGCTCGATGTCGGCGCCGCGGTCAGCCGCCAGGCTCTCGTCGACGTACCACGCCTCGAGCGGCCCCGAGTCGAGCGCCCGGAACACGCCCTGCAGCACCCACGCCCCGACGAACCCGGCGAGGCTGTGCGACGACACGAACCACGCCAGCGACGCGACCTCCAGCGCCCCCGCGACCAGCAGCACCCGCCGGCGACCGTGCGAGTCGGCCAGCCCGCCGGTCGGCAGCTCGAGCAGCAGCACGGCGACGCTCTGGGCGCCCATGGCCAGGCCGACCTGGGCGAGCGACAGGCCCCGCGACAGCATGAACACCGCCGTGACCGGGATGAGCATGCCGGTCGGGAGCCATCGCAGCCCGCTGAGCACGAGGAAGCGGCGTTCGACGCTCATGCCGGGAACCCCGTCATGAAGAACCGCACCGGGGCGCGCCCGACGACGTCGGTGGCGAGCGAGCGCTCGCGGTGGCGCATGACCACCGCCTCCAGCTCGTCGAGCATCTCGCTCAGCTCGGAGGGGGCCAGGTCGAGGCGGAAGTCGAACGACTCGGCGGCCTCGCGCCACTCGTCGGGGGCGTCGGCGCGGCGCTGCAGCCACTCGTCGATCCACCCCATGGCCTGGCGGCCGGTGAAACCGGTCAGCCACTGCTCGGCGGCCCGGCTGTCGGGATCGTCGCCCGCGTCGGACGGGCGCCACGACGTCATCTCGTCGACCGCCTGCCACCAGCGCTCGCGGCCGGTCGTCGGGTGGTCGGCGGCGTCCTCGACGAACCCGGCGTCGGCCAGCGCCCGGAGGTGGTAGCTGGTCAGGCCCGAGCTCTCGCCCAGGCGCTCACCGAGCAGCGTGGCGGTGGCCGGGCCCTCGGCGCGCAGCGAGCCGACGATGCGCACCCGCAGGGGGTGGGCGAGCAGCTTGAGCGACCGGGCATCGAGGTGGCGGATGCGGGGAGCCATGCAAAGAAGCTTTGCAAAGAACCTTTGCACTGTCCAGGGTGCGCCGTTCCAGGCGCGCCGGCCCGGGCCGCCGCCCGAGCAGGAGCGCTCCGGCGCGGCTCGGGCGCGGCCGTCAGCCCTCGCCCGTGGCGACCTTCTTGGCCCAGGGGTAGTCGGCCTTCCCGCTGGGCGAGCGCTGCATGAGCGACACCAGGTGCAGCTCGCGGGGCACCTTGTAGCCGGCGATCTTGGTGCGGCAGTGATCCTGCACCGACTCGAGCTCGGGGGTCATCCCCTCGCGGGCCTGCACGACGGCGGCCACCCGCTGGCCCCAGCGCTCGTCGGGCACGCCGACGACGACGGCGTCGTACACGGCGGGGTGCGACTTGACCGCGGCCTCGACCTCCTCGGGGAAGATCTTCTCGCCGCCCGAGTTGATCGACTGCGAGCCGCGGCCCAGCAGTGTCACCGAGCCGTCGGCCTCGAGCATGGCCAGGTCGCCGGGGATCACGTAGCGCGTGCCGTCGACCTCGACGAACGTCTCGGCGGTCTTCGCCGGGTCGTTGTAGTAGCCGAGCGGGATGTCGCCGACGCGGGCCAGGCGGCCGATCGTGCCCGACCCCGGCTCGACCGGCCGCAGGTCGTCGCCGAGCACGACGGTGCCGCCGACGGGCCGGACCGTCGGCCCGCCCTTCATCTCGGTCTTGCCCTTCTCGACCACGATGATGCCGTTGCCCCCGCCCTCGGACGAGCCGATGGCGTCGGTCATCACGACGTTGGGGAAGTGCTCGAGGAACTGGTCCTTGAGCGACGGCGAGAACACCGCCGCCGTCGACGACAGCGACAGGAGCGACGACAGGTCGCGTCCCTTGCTCGGCTCCTCGTCGAGGGCCTCGACGAGCGGGCGGGCCATGGCGTCGCCCGTCATCATCAGCGAGTTGGCCTTCTCCTCCTCGACCAGGCGCCACACCTCGTGGGCGTCGAACTGGCCCATGAGCACGACCCGGTTGCCCTGGAAGCTCTGCCCCATGACGGCCCACTGGGTGGCGCCGTGCATGAGCGGGGCGATGGGCAGGAAGGTGAGGGCGAAGCCCATCTTCTGGCCGCGGGCGACCATGTCCTCGGGGGCCGTCGCCCGTTCGCCGGTGAGGAAGTCGATGCCGCCGCCGAGGGCGAACAGCACGTCCTCGTGACGCCACACCACGCCCTTGGGCATCCCGGTGGTGCCGCCCGTGTAGAGGATGTAGCGGTCGTCGGGCGACCGGGGGCCGAAGTCGCGCTCGGGCGAGCCCTCGGCCAGGGCCTGCTCGAAGTCGCCCCCGATGACCAGGCGGTGGCGCAGCTCGGGCATGTGGGCCATGACGCCGTCGACCCGGTCGGTGAAGGCGGCGTCGTGCACGAGCGCCTTCAGGTCGGCGTTGCCGAACAGGTAGGCGAGCTCGTCCTCGACGTAGCGGTAGTTGATGTTGATCCACACCGCCCGCAGCTTGAAGATCGCCCACAGGCTCTCGATCCACTCGACCGAGTTGACCCCGTAGATGCCGACGTGGTCCCCGGGGCCGATGCCCTGGGCGGCGAGGTGGTGGGCCAGCTGGTTGGCGCGCGCGTCCATCTCGGCGTAGGTGCGCCGGGCGCCGTCGGCCACCAGGTACTCGCGTTCGGGCCACGTG
>Ga0111538_10007162_pt1 | contig 15045 bp, 8 predicted proteins | sample SoiMethybrSBSTD1_FD_79669 | JGI IMG/M metagenome (GOLD analysis project Ga0111538, IMG submission 79669) | Bulk soil microbial communities from a Populus tree surrounding site in Tennessee, USA - Soil MetaG P. TD hybrid SBSTD1 (version 2)... | ecosystem: Environmental > Terrestrial > Soil > Tree... | reverse complement strand
GTCGCCGACGTTGTTGAGCGGCGGGCTCAACGGCACCGGCTTGACCCCGTAGTAGCCCCGCATGAGCCCGTGCGGGGTGAAGCCCACCACGGTGATCCCGTCGGCGTCGTAGTCGCCGAACTGCACGGTGTAGTTGAAGCCGAAGCCGTAGAAGTTCCCGATCACCGCGTCTTGCGGCGGCGTGCGGAGCACACGCGTCTGCGAGCCGATCTGGATCGTGAGGTCCGCCCAGCAATTGCACTCGACCAGCTGGTCGAAGGTCACCGTGAACGTCATCACCTCGCCGATCGTCCAGGTCTTTGCGGCGGGAACCGAGATCGAGGTGATCTCCGGCGGTCCCACGGCCCTGCCCTGGACGATGTTGGACCACGCGCCCTGCCCGTTCGCGTTGGTCGCGGCCACCTTGCAATCGAGCAGCACGCCGTTCGGCAGACCCGTCAGCGTGACGTAGTTCTCGTTCGCGGGACCCGTGCCTGGGTACCCGCTGCAATCGGCGACGTAGCCGGTGATCGGGCTTCCGCCGTCGTCGGCCGGGGGGTTGAAGTAGAGAACGAGCAGGTGCCAGAACGTGTCCCCGGGCCAGTAGAGGAAGTTGGCCGTCGGCGCCGAGGGAGGCTGGGTGAGGACGAACCCGTTCTGCGTCGCCTGGCACGAGGGATGGGAACCCTCCGATACCACGACGCTGTGCGTGCCCGCGCAAAGCCCGAATCCCGGATTGGCCGTGCTTCCCGAGGGCGACCAGGCGTAGGTGAAGAACCCGGTCCCTCCCGCGACGTTCACCTGCGCGCTGCCGTTGCAGGCATCGCGCACCGAAACGTTGGAGATCGGCCCGATGGCGGTCGTGATCGCGGCGGGCTCGGGGAGGTCGATCTGGCCCTGGGCCTGCGTGCCACAACTATCGGTGACGGTGACGGTGTTCGGGCCGCCCGAGAGATTCGTCGCGACGGACGTGGTCGCCCCGCTGGGAGACCACAAGTAGGTGTAGGGAGGGATGCCACCCGAGCCGGCGAACTCGATGGTTCCGTTGGCCGCGCCGTGGCAGGTGACAGACGTGAATCCCACGAACTGTGCGCTGAGCGGGACCGAGCCGGGACAGACATCCGCGCGCGCTGCGACGGCGGCGCACAAGAACGCCGCGGCTGCCACGGAAACCCGCAAGAGCCTCATGCCACCCCTCCCCGATGTTTTTCGTTCTTCGGGGGCGCAATCTTGAAACGCCGGCGCCTGTGGCGCGCATTTTACGCCGGCGTCGGCGCGCTGTCAGGGGGTAGCTTCGTATGCGCCGATGAGACCGACGCCGGCGGCCTCAGGAAAGCGTGCGCAGCTCCCGCAGCAGCACTGAAAGCACCGCCAGGTCCAGCGTCGCGCCGCCGCGCTTGAGCTCCTCGGTCATTGCGCGCAGCCGCCCGATCGCCGGCGCGTAGCGCTCCTTCCACAGGGCCAGCATCGCGGCCGGATCCTGCAAGTCGGAAAGCTTGGCCACCGTCGTCGTGAGCGCGCGCTGCTGGCTCGACAGGTCGTCGCGCAACGCGTTTCGCGCGAGCGCCTGCCACGACGTGTCCGTGGGCAGTTGCGTGATGCGATCGGCGAACCAGCGCAGCTCCAGCTCGCCCACGAGCGCGAAGTAGAGCGAGGCGACCGCCTGCACGGGCTTCTTCTGCTCGAGCGCGATCTCGGTGACGTCGAAGGCCGCATACAGTGCGCCCAGGCTCGTGACCTTCTCGGCCACCTTGCGCGGCACCGCCTCGGCCTCGAGGCGCTTCACCGATGCCGCCCACGCTTCCTGGTCGCCGGCGGAGAGGATCTTCGGCACCTGCGTGCGCAGCGCCTCCAGCGCGGGTCGGAAGATGTCGAAGACCTGCGCGATCGGCAGCTTCTCGCGCCGGCGGCGCAGGAACCAGAGCGTGCCGCGCACCACCAGGCGGCCCACCTCGATCAGCATGTCGTACTGCACCGCGGCCGGCACCTTGTTGTCGAGCGCGTCGATCTCGGCCCAGAGCGCCTCCAGCCCGAAGACGTCGCGCACGAGGACGTACGCGCGCGTCACGTCCTCGACGCTCGCCCCGGTCTCCTCCTGCATGCGGTGCACGAAGATGCTGCCGGTGCGGTTGACCATCGTGTTCGTGACCACGGTCGCCACGATCTCGCGCTTGAGCGCATGCCGCGCCATGAGCTCCGCGTACTTCTTCTGCAGCAGCGTCGGGAAGTAGCCGACGAGCGCGCGCGCGACGTATTCGTCGTCCACCAGCGTGCTCGCGAGCAGCTCGTCGTAGATCTGCATCTTCGAGTAGGCGAGGAGCACCGCGCGCTCGGGCGCGTGCAGCCCCTGGCGTGCCGCGCGGCGCTCGGCGATCTCGTCTTCCGAGGGCAGGTACTCCACCGCGCGGTTCAGGCGCCCGGCCTTCTCCAGCGCGCGGATGTAGGCCGCCTGGGAATCGAGCAGCTTGTCGCCGCGCACGGCCGAGACCGCGAGCGACTGCGTCTGGTAGTAGTTGTCCGTGAGCACCAGGCGCCCGACCTCCTCGGTCATGTCGGCGAGCACCTTGTTGCGCTGCTTCACCGTCATCTCGCCGTCCTGCATCACGATCCCCATGAGGATCTTGATGTTGACCTCGTGGTCGGAGCAGTCCACGCCGGCCGAGTTGTCGATCGCGTCGGTGAACACTCGTCCGCCCTTCGCGGCGTATTCCACGCGGCCCAGCTGCGTGAAGCCGAGGTTGCCGCCCTCGGCCACGACCTTGCAGCGCAGGTCCGCGCCGTTCACGCGAATGGCGTCGTTGGCGCGGTCGCCGACCTCGCCATGCGACTGGTGGCTCGCTTTCACGTAGGTGCCGATGCCGCCGTTGTAGAGCAGGTCCACGGGCGCCTTGAGGATCGCCTTGAGCAGGTCCTGGGGCGCGAGATCGCCGGGCGCGATGTCGAGCGCGGCCGCGGCCTCCTTCGACACCTTGATGCTCTTGGCGCTGCGCGGGAAGACACCGCCGCCCTTCGAGATCAGCGCCTTGTCGTAGTCGTCCCACGACGAGCGCGGCAGCGCGAACATCCGCTCGCGCTCGGTGTAGCTGGTGGCCGCGTCCGGGCTCGGGTCGAGGAAGACGTGGCGGTGGTCGAAGGCGGCCACGAGGCGGATGTGCTTCGACAGCAGCATGCCGTTGCCGAAGACGTCGCCCGACATGTCGCCCACGCCCGCCACGGTGAAGTCCTGCGACTGCGTGTCCACGCCCATCTCACGGAAGTGGCGCTTCACGCTCTCCCACGCGCCCTTCGCGGTGATGCCCATCTTCTTGTGGTCGTAGCCCACGCTGCCGCCCGAGGCGAACGCGTCGTCCAGCCAGAAGCCGTACTCCGCCGCCATGGCGTTGGCGTAGTCGGAGAAGGTGGCCGTGCCCTTGTCCGCGGCGACGACCAGGTAGGGGTCGTCCGGGTCATGGCGCACCACGGCCTTCGGCGGCACGACCTTGTCGTTCACCAGGTTGTCGGTGACGTCGAGCAGCCCGCGCAGGAAATTCTGGTAGCAGGCCACGCCCTCCTTGAGGTAGGCCTCGCGGTCGCTCATCGGCGGCGCGGCCTTCAGCACGAAGCCGCCCTTGGAGCCCACCGGCACGATCACCACGTTCTTCACCTGCTGGGCCTTCACCAGGCCCAGGACCTCGGTGCGGAAATCCTCCGGGCGGTCGGACCAGCGCAGGCCCCCGCGCGCCACCTTGCCGAAGCGCAGGTGGATCGCCTCGAAGCGCTTCGAATACACGAAGATCTCGTAGAGCGGCCGCGGCTCGGGCAGCTCGGGCACGTCCTTGGAGGAGAACTTGATCGACAGGTAGGGCTTGCGCGCGCCCTGGGCATCCCGCACCCAGTTGTTGGTGCGCAGCGACGCGCGAATGAGGTGCAGGAAGCGGCGCAGGATCTTGTCCTCGTCCGCGATCGAGACCTTGTCCAGGCCCGCGCGGATCTCGCCCTCGATCTGCTTCTGCGCTTCCTCGCGGTTGCCCTTGTGGGCCGGGTCGAAGCGCGCCTTGAAGAAGGCGACCAGCTTCGCGGTGATGCCCGCGTGCGCCGCCAGCGTCTGCTCGATGTAGGCCTGGCTGAAGGTGAAGCCCGTCTGCTTGGCGTACTTGGCGTAGGCGCGCAGCAGGACCACGTCGTCCGCCGCGAGCGCCGCGAGCGGCGTGAGGCGATTGAAGCCGTCGTTCTCGATCTCCTGGCGCGCCACGCGGGCGAGCGCCTCCTCGGTGATCGCCTTGATCGCCTCGACGTCGGGGATGGCGCGCGCGGCGCGCATGCCGAAGTCGTACAGGAACACCGGCGGCTGTCCCGCCGGCTCGATCTCGTAGGAGGCCTCGTCCAGGACCTCCAGGCCCAGGTTCTCGAGCACCGGCATGCTCGCCGAGAGCGGCACCGGCTCGCCGAGCCGGTAGACGCGCAGGCGCAGCGTGCGCTCGTCGCCCTCCACCGGGCGGTACAGGCTCACGCTGAACGGCGCCTCGGGCCCCATCTTCTGGATGGCGGCGATGTCGCGCACCGCCGAGCGCGGCGTCACCGCGTCGCGATAGCCCACGGGGAAGGCGCTCGCGAAGGCGCGCCACGGCGCTCCCGAGCCCTCCTCGCCCATGCTTTCCACGAGCGCGTTCTTGAGCTCGTCCTCCCATCGCCGGCTCGCCTGCGCGATCTCGGCCTCGATCGCCCGGATGTCGTAGGCGACACCGTCTTTCGGCGAGGAACGCACCAGCATGTGGATGCGGGCGAGCGTGGTCTCCGAAAGCCGCACCGAGAACTCCGCGCTCGATCCGTGCAGGTGGCGCTTGAGGATTTCCTGGATCTTCAGGCGCACGTCGGTGTTGTAGCCCTCGCGCGGCAGGAAGATCAGGCACGAGAAGAACCGCCCGTAGACGTCGCGGCGGATGAACACGCGCGTGCGGCGGCGGTCGGCCAGGCGCAGGATGCCGAGCGCGGTCTCGAAGAGCGTGTCGTCGTCGACCTGCAAGAGCTCGTCGCGGGGGTAGTCCTGCAGCACCGAGAGCAGGTTCTTGTGGGCGTGGCTGAACTCGCGGAAGCCCGCGCGTTCGACCACGCGCGCGACCTTGCGGCGCAGCAGCGGCACCTCGCGCGGGTCGGCGTGGTAGGCCGAGGAGGTGTACAGGCCCACGAAGCGGCGCTCGCCCACGACCTTGCCTTGCGCGTCGAAGCGCTTCACGCCGATGTAGTCGAGGTACCCGGGGCGGTGCACGGTGGCGCGCGTGTTCGCCTTGGTGAGCACCAGCAGGTGTGGCTCGCGTGCGAGCGCGCGCAGCTCCTTCGGAAGCTCCGCGAAGCTCTGGGAGACCCCGCCCAGCCTGGGCTCGCGCAGCACGCCCAGCCCCGAGCGCGGCACGATCCTGAGCGCGTCCTCGCCGTCGACGACGGTAAGCTCGTAGTCGCGCGCACCGAGGAAGGTGAAATGGTGGTCCGCGGCCCAGGCGAGGAAGGCGCGAATCTCGGCGGTGTCTTCGCTGTCGAGGAACCTGGGCGGCTTGTCGAGCTCCTTGACCAGCTCCTCCATGCGCGTGCGCATCGGCTGCCAGTCCTCGTGGGAGGCGCGCACGTCGCCGAGCACCTGCTGGATGCCGGTGCCGAGGTCCCTCAGCCTGGCCGCGTCGACCTCGCGATCGACCTCCACGTGGATGAGCGACTCGGCCTGCCCCTCCTTGCCCGACGTGCCGAGGGCCACGAGCTGGCCCTCCTTGTCGCGCCGCGTGCCGAAGATCGGATGGTTGAAGAAGTGCAGCGTGTAGCCCTGCCGGTTCACTTCCATCGTCACCGAGTCGACCAGGAAGGGCATGTCGTCGTTGACGATCTCGATCACCGTGTGCGGGCTCGACCAGCCGTGCTCGTCGGCGCGCGGGTTGTACACGCGGATCTTGGGCGTGCCGCTGGAGAAGCGGCGGGCGAAGGCGAGGTGCGCCATGGCCGCGCCGTAGAGGTCCTCGACCGCGCGCGTCTGCAGGTCCTCGGCGTCGACCTGGTCGTAGTAGTGCGCGATGAAGGTGCGGGCTTCCTTGGCTTCGCCGGCTTTCAGGCGCTGGTCGGCGATGCGCAGGACCTTTTCGAGGAGGGCCTGCTTCTGCTCGTGGCTGGGGAAGTGCATGCGGGATTGGCGTGCGGCGGCGGAAAAGCGATATTGTCCCCCAAATGAACAAAGTGCTGCCCATGGCCGCCCTGCTCGCCCTCGCCGCCGCCGTCGTCCCCGCGGCCGCCCAGGAGCTCGCCGGGACGCTGAAAAAGATCAGGGAATCGGGCGCCATCACGCTCGGCCACCGCGAGAACTCGATCCCCTTCTCCTACCTCGACCCCAAGCAGCAGCCCATCGGCTACTCGATGGACCTGTGCGCCGCCATCGTCGAGGAGGTGAAGAAGGAGCTCTCGCTCGCCACGCTCACCGTGAAGCTCGCCCCCGTGACGCCGCAGACGCGCATCCAGCTGATGGCCAACGGCACCATCGACCTCGAGTGCGGCTCGACCACGAACACCCTCACGCGCCAGAAGCAGGTCGCCTTCGCGCCTCCCACGTTCATCACCGGGACCAAGCTCCTCGCGAAGAAATCGGCCCGCGTGAAGTCCTACCGCGACCTCAAGGGCAAGACCGTCGTGGTGACCCAGGGCACCACCAACGAGCGCGTGATGAAGGTGCTCTCGGAGAAGGAGAACCTGGGCATCAAGTTCCTGAACGCCAAGGATCACGACGAGGGCTTCCTCACGGTCGAATCGGGGCGCGCCGCGGCCTTCGCGATGGACGACATCCTGCTCTTCGGCCTCATCGCCAAGGCGAAGACCCCGAAGGACTTCGAGGTCGTGGGCGACTACCTCTCGTACGAGCCCTACGGGATCATGTTCCGCGCCAACGACGACGGTTTCGGCGTGGTGGTGCGCCGGGGGATCGCGCGCCTCATGGGCGACCCGGGGCAGTGCAACGGGCCGATCCGGTCGATCTACAAGAAGTGGTTCTCCGATCGGCTGCCCACGGGCGAGTCGCTCAACCTGCCGATGGGCCCGTTGCTCGAGGCGGTCTGCCGGACCAACGCCCTGCCGGACTAGAAGCCCCTTTCAGCCTGTCGTCAATCGGAGACGCGAGTGCCCTGTTTTGTGAGGCTTTGTTACCGGAAATCATTGACGAGGCGGCCCTTTTCCCCTCAGACTCGCCCCTCATGAACCGTCTTACGGCCATCGGACTGGCCTCGCTCGCCGCGTACGGGCTGCTCATTGCGAGCAAGTACACGGGCCTGGTGTCCGCCGCTCCCGAGCATCGCTCGGCCAAGGCGCACGCCGAGGCGGTCGAAGGCGACGTCTCGAAGGTCCATCCGCTCGCCCCGGCTCCCCGCGCTTCCGTGCTTGCGTCCCTTCCGACGCCGATCGCGCGGCCGCAACCGCTGAAGGTGTCCCCGACCGCGCTCGAGTTCCGCGCGGCCCGCGACCTGCGCGTCTTCGCCGACGCGCTCGCCTTGCGCCAGGAATCGCTCACCGCCGACGAGCGCTACTACCTCGCCAAGGCGCTCGAGGAGTGCCAGTTCGCCACCTCGATCAACGAAGACCTCGGTGCCTACAGCGCCAAGCAGAAGCGCCAGTTCCTCGCCGGACTGCCCGCGGGCGACCCGCTCAACGACAAGCGCGTGGCCGCCTACGAGGCCGTGGACAACACCGCGCGCTGCCTCGGCTTCCAGGGCTCGAAGATCTCGCCGCGCGACATCGATGCGCTCTACCGCGCCGCCGCCCAGCAGGGCGACGCGCGTGCCCAGGCCCGCATCATTACCGCGGAGCTGAGCAAGAATCTCGGCAAGAGCAGCGCCGTCGACAACTCCGCGCCGACACGCGCCGAGATGAACGACTTCAACCTGCTCATCGGCCTGCTGGAAAGCCGCGATCCCGAGGCGATGCTCTACGTCGGCCAGTTCCTGGCGCAGAACGCCGTCGCGCAGAACCTGCGCGTGGGCACCAACGGCGAGATTCCCGAGCCGTCGGCCTTCCTCGGCGCCTTCTCGCTCGTGGCCTGCGACGTCGGCCAGGATTGCACTTCGCTGCACCGCGACCTGCAGCAGGCCTGCGCCTATGGCGGCTACTGCAACGCGCAGAGCTTCGAGGAGCTGTACGCGAACTTCCTCGCATCCCCGTGGGCGTACACCAACGCCATGCGCTACCGCATCCTGATCCACACGGCGATCAACGACCGCAACTGGGGCCTGATCGGCCTCACTCCCAAGCTCGCGCGCCGCGACTCGCTGCCCGAGTAGCCCGGTCGTTCCTATCCCACCATCGGGTTGACGTGCTGCACGGCGCAGCGCGCCAGCGCCTCGACGTTGTAGCCCCCTTCGAGAGTCGAGACCACGCGCCCTTTCGCGTGGCGGTCGGCCACGTCGAGGATCTGCTCGGTGATCCAGCGGTAATCCTCGTCCTCGAGCTGCAGGTAGGCGAGCGGGTCCTCGCGATGCGCGTCGAAGCCCGCGGAGACGAACACGAGCTGCGGCTGGAAGCGTTCCAGCGCCGGAATCCAGAACCGCTCGACCGCCTTGCGGAAGCCCGGGCCATCGGTCATCGCCGGCAGCGGGACGTTGATGATGTGGTCGTTGCCCGAATCCGCGCCGCTATAGGGGTAGTACGGGTGCTGGAAGGTCGAGCACAGCATGACGCGCGGATCGTCGTGGAACGCGTCCTCCGTGCCGTTGCCGTGATGCACGTCGAAGTCGAGGATCGCCACGCGCTCCAGCCCGTGGGCCGCGATCGCATGCGCCGCCCCGACCGCCACGTTGTTGTACACGCAGAAGCCCATCGGCCGCCGTGGCGTGGCGTGATGGCCCGGCGGGCGCACGGCGCAGAAGGCGCGGGTGACCTCGCCCGACATCACCAGGTCGGTGGCCTGGGCCACGGCGCCGGCCGCGTGCAGCGCCGCCGAGAGCGAGCTGGGATTCATCGAGGTGTCGGGGTCGAGGAAGGCGTAGCCCTCGTCCGGCGCCGCGGCGTCGATGGCATCGACGTACTCGGTCGAGTGCACGCGCTCGAGCTCCTCGCGGGTCGCCCGGCGCGCCTCGCGCACGGACATGCGGGAGGGAAGCCGCGCGCGATCCAGCCCCTTGAGCACGGCCCGCAAGCGCTCCGGTGACTCGGGGTGGCCCTCGCCCATCTCGTGGCGAACGCAGTCCTCGTGGGTGACGAGCGCGACGGCCATCAGAAGCTTTGTCGCTGGATCGACTTGGTGCCCGAAAGCGCGGGCAGGTTGAAGGCGGGATCGTTGGCGGCGAGGTTCGCCGGCGCGGCGACGTTGTAGGTGAAGGTCCCGGCCGAGGCACTGGTGAAGTTGAACGTGAAGGTGCCCACCGCCGTGCTGCGCACGGTCGAGCCCGACTGGTGGAAGGGCACGCCGTCGGTCACGTACGCAGTGCCCGTAAAGCGCGTGGGCGATGTCCACGTGCCCCCGGGAACCACGAACCAGAGAGGCTTTGCGCGGCCGCTGGAAGTGCGCTCACGCGGATCGTACGTGTACCAGACCGCGAACACCTGGCTGCTCGAGTGCTGGGCGAAGCTGATCCCCCAGCCCGACTCGGACGGGTTCCACCACATGTCGGTGTAGTTGGCCGAAGGGGTGCTTTGCCCGGCGGCGGGCAGGGTCAGCGCGAGTAGCGCAGCGGTCGTTAGGGCGCGGATCATCGGGTCCTCCATGATATCCTCGATTCACCTGATGGACCCGTAACCCGCTGACCCGGTTCCCTTTTTGATGCTTCTCGACACCCGCGGCCGCCTCTCGGCCGGACCCATCGAGGCGGTCGTCGCCTCGGCCGGACAGATCATCCTCGGCAAGGAGCGCCAGATCCGGCAGGCGATGGCGTGCATCCTCGCCCGCGGCCACCTCCTGATCGAGGACGTGCCCGGCGTCGGCAAGACCACACTCTCGCACGCGCTCGCGCGGCTGCTGGGCCTCGACTACCAGCGCATCCAGTTCACCTCCGACCTGCTGCCGGCCGACATCATCGGCGTCTCGATCTTCGACCGCGAGAGCTCCACCTTCCGCTTCCACGCGGGCCCGATCTTCGCGCAGATCATCCTCGCCGACGAGATCAACCGCGCGAGCCCCAAGGCGCAGAGCGCCTTGCTGGAGGCGATGGAAGAGCACCAGGTGACCGCCGAAGGCGAGACGCGTCCCCTGCCTGAGCCCTTCTTCGTGATCGCGACGCAGAACCCGATGCACCAGGTGGGCACCTTCCCGCTGCCCGAGTCGCAGCTCGACCGCTTCCTCATGCGCATCAGCCTGGGCTACCCCGATGCCAAGGCCGAGCGCGAGCTGCTGAAAGGCGCCGAGCGCCGCGACATGATCCACGGCCTCGCGCCGGCGATGACCGCGCCGCAGCTGATGGAGCTGCAGAAAGCCGTGCCGCAGATGCAGGTCTCCGACGCGCTGCTCGACTACGTGCAGCAGATCATCAGCCACACACGCCTCTCGCCGCGCTTCACGCAGGGCCTGTCGCCGCGCGCCGGCGTCGCGGTCCTGCGCGCCGCGCAGGCGTGGGCGATGATGGAAGGCCGCCGCCAGGTCCTGCCCGAGGATGTGCAGGCGATCCTGCCCGCCGTGGTGGGCCATCGCCTGCACGGCAACGCCGAGGCGGTGAAGGCGGGCTTCGATCCCGCCAAGGAGCTCATCGGCGCGGTCGCGATTCCGTAAGGTCGCACCAGCGTGGCCGCCTCGATCGCCACCCTCCGCCAGTCCGTTTCCGACTGGATCTTCCGCGCGCAGGTCCCCGAGTCCCCGCCGGTCACGCTGGGCCAGCGGCGGGTCTTCATCCTGCCGGCTCGCCAGGGCTACTTCTTCGGACTCACGCTGCTGGTGCTGCTCGCCGCGTCGATCAACTACGCGCTGTCGCTGGGCTTCGTGCTCACCTTCACGCTCGCCAGCATGGCCGGCGTGGCGATGCTGCATACCTGGCGCAACCTCGCGCACCTGAGGCTGCGCCCCGGCCGCAGCGACCCGGTCTTCGCCGGCGAGATGGCGCACTTCACGGTGACCATCGAGACGCCCTCGATGCCGCGTTACTCGATCGCGATGCGGCGCAAGGACGCCGAGCCCGTGTACACGGACGTCGGCGGCGGCGAGGCCGCGGCGGTGGCCCTGCCCGTTTCGGCCTCCCGGCGGGGTCGCGTCCCCTGCGGACGCATCGAGGTGTTCACGCGCTACCCCGTGGGCCTCTTCCACGCCTGGTCGTACGTCGACTTCGGCCAGACCCTCCTCGTCTACCCGCGCCCGGATCACACCGCGGGGACGCCGCCGGCGCAGTCGAAGAGCTACAACGAGGAAGGCATCCCGGTCGCGGGCGAGGAGGAGTTCAACATGCTGCGCGCCTATCGCGCGGGCGATGCGCCGAAGCTCATCGCCTGGAAGGCGCTCGCGCGCGAGCAGGGCCTGCTCACCAAGGAGTTCAGCGCGATGGCCTCGAGCGAGCTGTGGCTCGACTGGGACGACGCGCGCGGCCCGGACGTCGAGGCGCGGCTCTCGGTCCTCGCGCACTGGGTGCTCCAGGCCGAGGGCTTCGGGCAGAGCTTCGGGCTGCGGATACCCGGCGTGGAGATCCCGCCCGATCGCGGCGAGGCGCACCGCACGCGCTGCCTCGAGGCCCTCGCCCTCTTCGAGACCCCGAGATGAGCGCCGCCGCCTTCAAGACCAAGGTGGGCTCGCCGCAGCTGGACGTGCGCAACGTCCTGTGGCTCCTGGCCGCCATGATCTTCGTGGTCGGCCCGCACCTCTTCAGGATGCCCAACTGGCTGGGCATCTTCTTCCTCGCGGTGGTCGCCTGGCGCGCCTGGATCTCGTGGTACGCGCTGCGCTCCCCGCCGCGGCCGCTCATGTGGGCGATCACGCTGCTCGCGCTGGTGGGCGTGTGGGTGGGGTTCGGCCGCATCGTGGGCCGCGAGGGCGGCGTGGCGCTCCTGATCCTCATGGCGGCGCTGAAGCTGCTGGAGATGCGCAACGAGCGCGACGTGATCCTCAGCATCTACCTCGGCTTCTTCCTGGTGCTCACGAACTTCCTGTTCTCGCAGTCGATCCCGCTGGGGCTGTACATGATCGTGTGCGTCTGGATCTTCGTGGCCACGCTCGTGGGTTTCAACCGCGTGGGCCGCTCGCCCACGCTGAAGGAGCGGCTGCGTCCGGCCGCCGCGCTGCTGCTGCAGGCGATGCCGCTCATGGTCGCCTTCTTCATCCTCTTCCCGCGCACCACCGGGCCGCTCTGGGCGCTGCCCACCGACCAGCGCACCGGCCAGACCGGGCTCTCCGACACGATGACGCCGGGCAACATCGCCAACCTGATCAAGTCCGAGTCGATCGCCTTCCGCGCGGCCTTCGAGGACGGACTCCCGCCCTATCGCACGCTCTACTGGCGCGGCCCGGTGATGGTCGACTTCGACGGCTCGACGTGGAAGATGCGCAACTACGTCTCCGGCGGGCGCACCGACCACGCGCGGCGCGAGCAGGCCGTGCGCTACACCGTCAACCTCGAGCCGACCGGGAAGAACTGGCTCTTCGCGCTCGACGTTCCCGGCAGCATCCCGGCGGGGGCCACGCTGCTCTCGGACATGCAGATGCGCTACCGGCGCCCGCTCACCGAGCGCCTGCGCTACGACATGACGTCGTATCTCGACTACCGCTTCGGCCTGGGCGCGAACAAGGCGCAGCTCGAAGCCGCCCTGAAGTTCGACGAGGCGCGCAACCCCCGGACCGTCGCGCTCGGGCGGCAATGGGCGGCCGAGAACCCCGACCCGCGCGCGGTCCTGTCGAAGGCCGCGGTGCTCTACAACTCGGGCACCTTCGCCTATACCCTCGAGCCGCCCCTGCTCAACCGGCAGGACCCGTTCGACGACTTCCTGTTCAACTCCAAGCAGGGCTTCTGCGAGCACTACGCCGGCAGCTTCACGTTGCTGATGCGCGCCGCCGGCGTGCCCGCGCGCGTGGTGACCGGATACCAGGGGGGCGAAGTGAATCCGCTGAACGGCGAGCTCATCGTCCGCCAGGCCGACGCGCACGCGTGGTCGGAGATCTGGATCGCCGAACAGGGCTGGGTGCGCGTCGACCCCACCGCCTCGGTGTCGCCCCTGCGGGTGGAGAACGGCGTGAACGCGGCCATGGGCCCCATCGGCATCCTGCCCGCGCTCATCCAGGCCGATCCCACCGGGCTGATCGGCAACGTGCGCTACGCGTGGCACGCGATGAACAGCCAGTGGGACGAGTGGGTCGTGGGCTACAACCTCGACCGCCAGCGCCAGTTCTTCACCAACCTGGGCTATCCGTCGGTCGACTGGAGCACGCTCGGCTTCTGGCTCGTGACCGCGATCATCGGCGTGGGCATCGCGGTCTCCATCGGCTTGCTGTTGCACGAGCGGCCGCCGCGGCGCGAGGCCTCGCTCCTCGCCTGGAACCGGTTCTGCGCCAAGATGGCCTCGGCGGGGCTCGCGCGCGCCCCGCAGGAAGGGCCGCTCGATTACCTCGCGCGCCTCACCAACGCACGGCCGGCGCTGGCCGCACCTGCGCGGGAGATCACGCAGCGCTACATCGACGCGCGCTACGGCAGCGGCGCCTCGCGCGATGAGCTGCGGGCGTTGGCGCGCATGGTGAGGGAATTCCGCGCCGCGTGAACGCCTCTCCGCGCCGCAACGATCCGTGCCCGTGCGGCAGCGGGCTGCGCTACAAGGAATGCCACGGCAAGCTCGACGCCACCGGGCCGCCCACGGCGCAGCGCGTGCAGCGCGCGCTCCAGGCGCACCAGGCCGGGCGCATCGACGAGGCCGAGCGCCTCTATGGCGACATCCTGCGCGACGAGCCGGGCAACGCCGTGCCCATCCACTATCTCGGGCTCATCGCCTGGTCGCGCGGCGACCGCGTGGAGGCCGAGCGGCTGATGCGCGAGGCGCTCGCGAAGGAAGCATCGGTCCCCGACTTCCACAACAACCTGGGCCTGTTGATGCGCGACACGCAGCGCATCGAGGAGGCGCTCGCGTGCTATCGGCGCGCGATCGAGATCGAGCCGCGCTGGATGGACGCCTACAGCAACCTCGGCCTCGGGCTTGAGGCGGCGGGACGAAACGACGAGGCGATCGCCGCCTACGAACAGGCGCTGGCGCGCGAGCCGCGCTTCGCCATCGCGCACCAGAACCTCGCCCTCGCCCTGCTCGCGCGCGGAGATTTCCGTGCGGCGCTGCCGCACTACCGCTGGCGCCTCGCCGCCCAGGGCCTCGCGACGACCCCACCTGATCCCTCCGCCCAACCCTGGCCCGCGCGGCTCGACGGCCGCAGCTTCGCCGTGCGCACCGAGCAGGGCCTCGGCGATGCGATCTTCTTCCTGCGCTTCGCGCCCGAGGCCGTGCGCCGCGGCGCCCGGCTGGCTTTCCGCGGCGACGCCCGGCTGCATTCGATCCTCGCCCGGACAGGCCTCTTCGCGCTGGGGCTCGCAGGCGAGACCGTGCCTTCGGCCCCATTCGAGGAGATCTTCGCCGGCGACCTGCCGTGGCTGCTGGGCATCGACGGACCCGCCCGGTATCCCGGCCCGCTGCCGCTGCAGCCCGACCCCGCGCGCGTGCGCGATTGGCGGGTGAAGCTCGCGGCGCTCGGCACCGCGCCCTACGTGGCGCTCACATGGCGCGCAGGCACTGCGACCGCCGGCGGACCGTCGCGCAACCTGCTGAAGGAAGTCACGCCGGCGATGCTGGGCCAGCGGCTGCGCGATCGCCGCGCCACGTGGATCTCGGTGCAGCGCCTTCCCGGCGCGGGCGAGCACGAGGCGCTGTCTGCCGCGCTCGGCGCTCCGGTCCACGACGCCGCCTTCGCCAACGGCGACCTCGAGGAGATCCTGGCGCTCATGTCGGTGGTGGATGACTACGTGGGCGTGAGTAACACCAACACGCACCTGCGCGCCGGGGCGGGCGGCCCCATGCGGGTCCTCGTGCCCCATCCGCCCGAATGGCGCTGGGGCCTCGCGGGCGAGCGTTCCCCGTGGTTTCCCACCGCCATCCTCGAGCGGCAGAAAGCCAGCGGGCTATGGCAAT
>Ga0111538_10007161_pt1 | contig 15048 bp, 8 predicted proteins | sample SoiMethybrSBSTD1_FD_79669 | JGI IMG/M metagenome (GOLD analysis project Ga0111538, IMG submission 79669) | Bulk soil microbial communities from a Populus tree surrounding site in Tennessee, USA - Soil MetaG P. TD hybrid SBSTD1 (version 2)... | ecosystem: Environmental > Terrestrial > Soil > Tree... | reverse complement strand
CTCGAGGCGAACTGTGTACCGCAGCGCGCCGGTAATGGAAGCGCGCGAGGACCTGCAGTGGAGACGAGAGACCCCGAGAATCTCTGCATCGGGCGAGCTGCCGGCGCGCCGAGGAACGCGCTTGAGCCGACAGGCACCGGCGCTCCGAAGAGGCGAACCCACCGAATCCCGTCAGCGAATGCGGACCGGCATCACGACCATGATTCGATCGGCCCAGTGCAGCCTTCGTTGGATGGCGAAGGCGGTTTGGTTGTGCAGGATGCGATCGAACCATCCTTCGTTCGTGAAGATGATCTTTCCGGAGAAGAAGGTGATGCGCGGGAATTCCTGCGCCACCTTCACGCAGAGATTCGTGGCTTCCTCCACGATCTCGGTGCCGATGTCGTAGCGGTACGTCGCGGGAATGCCGAGCGAGCGAGCCAAGTCCACGTATCTCTGCAGCATCGCTTCCTGTTTCTCGCGCAGCGCTTCGGCGGCGAATGCGCCTTTGAAGTCGCCGGCATCCACGATGCCGACGGAGACGAATACAAGATTCTTGTAATGCCCGGGGAACGCGCGGAATACGTTCAGCATCGTGTGAATGCCGAGCCCGCCGTAGGAGGCCACCAGGATTCCTGCGGTCGGCTGCTCGGGATTCGGAGCCGGCGTCGTATGGATGCGCTCCGGATGCGCGATGGCGATGTCGGTGGGGAGCTGCTGATCGAGCTTCTGTTGCACGGAGTCATATTTCTGCCGAACCACGAAGCAAAGAGCGGCGAATGCGCAGGTGACGAACAGGGTCACCCATCCGCCCTGGGAGAACTTCTCGAGGATGAGGAGAAGGAGAATGCTGCCGCACATGAGCGTGCCGACCGCGAAGAGCACAGTGTGGCGCAGCCAGCGGCGCGGCTCCTTCTCGCGGGAATGGAGCGTTAAGCGCGTCATTCCCCACATGGCCAGGGTCGAGGTGATGAACACGTTGATGCTGTACATCACGACGAGCTGGCGGATGTCCCCTCCCGTGTAGAAGAGCGCGACCAAGGAGGCGGCGCCCATCAGATAGATTCCGTTGTGGGTGGTGAGCCGTTCGGAAAGAGCACCAAAGCGGCGCGGCACCCAGGAATCGAGCGCCAGATTCGCCAGCACGCGCGGGCCGCCGATGAATCCCGTCTGCGCGGCGATGACCAAGAGCGCGCCTTCGGAGAGCAGCGTCAAAGCGACGAACAGCTCCCCGTACGGCGTGCCTTGGGCGACGGCCTCGAACAACACGGCATTCATCGTCTTGTCGGGCTGCGGAGATACATTCCAGAGGAGATAGAACACGAGGAGCGACGTGGCCACGAAGGCGAGCGAAATACCCATGTACAGGAGCGTGCGGCTTGCGGTCCGCACGCGCGGCTCGCGCATCAATGGAAGCCCGTTCGAAACCGCTTCGATCCCGGTGTACGTTCCGCCGCCCAGCGAATACGCGTGGAGAAGAACGAGCATGAGCCCGCCCGCTCCCAACGTGCTGAGCCCGCTGTCGAAGCCTTGCGTCACATAGTGCACGGTCGTGCCCATCAAAGCCCAATGCTGGAACAGCGCCGAGGCGAACATCGCCAGGTGCATCACGGCGAATACGATGAAGACCGGAACGAGCATCATGACCGACTCGCGCACGCCGCGAATGTTCAAGATCACGAGCACCAAGATGGACATCGTCTCGAAGACGATCTTCAAGGGGAGCAGCGCTTCGGGAAGGAAGCTGAAGAGAGCCGCGCCAGCTGCGGCGATCGAAACCGTGATGGTGAGCACGTAATCGATGAGCAGCGCCGATCCGGCGATGACCCCGACCCGCTTCCCCAAAAGCGCGCTGGCTACGCCGTAGCCGCCGCCGCCCTGCGGGAAATAGTAGATGAGTCGCCCATAGCACATGCACAGGACGAAGATCGTCAAGGTGACGAGCACCGCCAGCGGGATCGCTAAATACGTGTGCGTGCCCAGCGTGCGGAATGCTTCGTCGGGACCGTAGGCGGAAGATGAGAGACCGTCGGCGCCAAGCCCGACCCAAGCCAAGAGCGGTGCCAGCGCGATGCGATGCAGCAAGTTGCGATCTTCGAGATCGCGCGGCTTTCCGAAGACCAACCGGCGAATGAGCTTGGTTTTAAACCCGGGCTCGGTATCCAAAGACATCTTTGATCCTCAGTCTTGAACCGGCACGCGCTGGCGGCTGCGTGCCAAGACGTATCCCGCTTCGCTGGCCACCCAAAGCGCCAAGCCGATCAAGATCACGGCCACCACCCCGTTGGCGAGCGTCGATGGGACAATCGATCCGGTGGCGTCGCGAAACGCCGTGAGGCCCGCCTTTGCTTGAATCAAGAGCGACCACACCGTGATCGTGCCGACGAACAACATCGGCCAGAACGTGAACCAAATCTTACGTCCCGTTCGCTTCAACCACACCGTGATCCCCAAGAGTGTGAGCGCGGCCAAGAGTTGGTTCGAGGTGCCGAACAGGATCCAATACTTTCGGTAGGCACCCGGCTCCGAGTTGAGAACTAAGAGCAGGGGAATCGAAACGGTCAGGGCAGTGCCGCCGAGCACGGCGATCTTCCCCTTCGCCCCGGAGAGCTCTTGCAGGATGTAACGCGCCAGGCGCACGGAAACGTCCAGCGTGTCGAAGACGAACGTGGAGAACGCCATGGCGCCGAACGTGGCCGCGAAGCGGAAGTTCTCCGGCCCCAAGAACAGCGTCATGTATTGCCCCAATCCGTTTCCGTATACGCGTCCGGGAGTGTCCTTGGTCTGCGGAATGATGAGAATCGTGGTGAGCGCGATGAGCGCAACGAAGCCTTCCAGGAGCATGGCGCCATATCCGATCGGACGGCAGTGCGACTCGCGGGAGATTTGTTTGGATGTCGTTCCCGAACAAACCAGGCCGTGAAATCCGGAACAGGCGCCGCAGGCAATCGTGACGAAGAGAAACGGAAAGAGACTTTGCTGCGAAAAGCTCACCAGGGGCGCGCTCGTGAACGCCGGCTGTTGAATCGTGTAATGGCCGAACAGCGCACCGATCGTTCCGACAGCGATGGCGAGATACAACACAAAGCCGCCCAAATACCCGCGCGGTTGCTGCAGCGCCCACACCGGGAGGAGAGAGGCGACGAAGCAGTAGGCGAGAATGAGCATCGCCCAGCTCCTTGCGGAGAGCAGGAGGAGCGTCGAGATTTTCGTTCCGGCCCACACGACGCCGAGTGTCGCCGGAACGAAGATCAAAGTCAGTGCGAGAAGCGGCGGGTTCCAGCGGCGCTGCACGATTCCCATGAGGACGGACAGCGAGAGGTAAAGAATGGAGGATGCCGCCACGGCTCCTCCCGGATTGAACGAAAACGATCCTTGCAGCTCCTCGGTTTGTCCGACGAACGTTGCCGCTGTGGTGTCGGTGAAGGCGATGATCACGTAGATCAGCGCGACCCAGATGAACATGAGCACGGCGATGGCGGCGCGCGGCCCGATGTGGGCGCGCACGATCTCGGCGACGGAGCGCGCATCGTGGCGCACCGAGGCGAAGAGTGCGGAGAAGTCGTGCACCGCGCCGATGAAGATGACGCCGAGCACGATCCACAGAAGGCACGGCACCCATCCGAACGAGCTGCACGCCAAGATCGGACCGACGATCGGACCGGCGGCGGCGATTGCACTGAAGTGCTGCCCCAAGAGATAGAAGGGTTTCGTGGGAACGAAGTCGCGTCCATCTTGGAGACGATTGGCGGGAGTGGGACGGTCCTCTTCCATTCCGAGATGGCGCGCGACGAATCGTCCGTAAAGCGTGTACCCCAGCGCCAACACGGCGAGCGTTGAGATCACGAGAAGAGGAAGGCTGATGTTCATCGCCCATCCACCTCGTGGTGAAGGCGCCGGCGCGGTAGGAAATCGGACCGCGATGTGCGCGATGCCGGAGGCTCTTCCCCGATCAAGGAGAAGGCCCCCCCGAAGGAGGGCCTTCGATCGATGGACAATGAATCAATTCCCGTACGGAATCCGATTACATTCCCTTTGACTGGCCCTTCGACTGGGCCATCGCCGACATCATCTGCTCGCACTGCATCTCGAAGCCAGCAATCTTCGTCTGCGTGGCCGGATCCGTGGAGGTGAGCACCAGCATCGAGCCGTCCTTCGTGTTGCCCGTGCCGATGGACGCGCCGGACTGCACGAGCCCCATGATCTGCTCGCAGTGATCGCAGAGTGCGGCTTTCCACTCGGCTTCAGTCATCGCGGTGCAGGCCTTACCGGCAGCGGACATTTCCGCGCAAGTTGCCTGGAAGGTAGGAACGACCTTGGGATCGCTGATGTGGTGAATGATCGCCATGCCGTTTTCCATCTTCACGACTTCGGAGGACATGACGGGAGCAAACGTCGCCATGTTCGGGGCCATTGCCTTGCAAATCTTGCAGCTCATCATATCGGCCATCGGATCTTTTTCAGCCGCCGCGCCGGTCGACGCCGACTTTTTCTCCGGGCCTCCCGCAATCGCCAGGGAGGCGGAAACAAGACAGATACATACGAGTGCGAAAATTCTCTTCATGTGAATCTCCTTGGGTCCGCGGGCCTCGATTGGAGGCTCCGCGCGTGAGGGGGGCGGTTGGGGAACCGCAAGCGGGGAATCCGCCCGTTGCGCCAGGTATCCTAAGGAAACCGAGGCCGCTTGGAAAGGGGGGCTACCCCCGGACTCCTTTCCCCTCCTGGATCCCAAGACCCGGCCATGTCATGCTGCCCGGCATGGCCCCCCTCTCCGCCGAGCGGATTCGTCTCGAAGAAGATGCTCTTCGCACCCGGAATTGGAAGCGATGGGGCCCCTATCTTTCCGAACGCCAATGGGGAACCGTCCGCGAAGACTATTCCGGCGGCGGAGATGCCTGGGATTATTTCCCGCACGATCATGCGCGAAGCCGCGCCTATCGCTGGGGAGAAGACGGGCTGCTGGGGATTTGCGATCGCGAGGGGCGGATCTGCTTTGCGTTCGCGTTCTGGAACGGGCGCGACCCAATTCTAAAGGAGCGGCTCTTCGGCGTTTCCTCGACCCAGGGGAACCATGGCGAAGACGTCAAAGAGCTCTACTATTATTTGGATTCGACACCGACGCATTCCTATCTGAAGGCGCTCTACAAGTATCCGCAAGGCGAATTCCCCTACGCATTGTTGTTGGAAGAGACGCGCCGCCGCGGAAAGAACGATCCCGAATACGAAATTCTCGAGACCGGCGCGTTTCGGGACAACCGCTACTTCGACATCTTCGCGGAATACGCGAAGGCTTCGCCCGACGACATTCTCATCCGCCTGACCGTCACGAATCGCGCTCCTGAGCCGGCGCCTTTGCATGTGCTGCCGACGCTCTGGTTTCGCAACACGTGGTCTTGGGGAAGAAGCGGCGAAGGCTACTGGAGTCGATCGCGCATCGAGCCCACTTCGGCGCACACCGCAGTGGCGGATCATCCCGGCTTGGGGCGCTTCGTGCTCGCCTGGGAGACGAGTCCGAAGGGACCGTCACCGGCCATGCTGTTCACGGAGAACGAAACGAACACGCAGCGGCTCTACGGTGCGGCGAATGCTACGCGCTCCGTCAAGGACGCGTTTCACGACGCGATCGTGCGCGGCGAGCAGAGCGCCGTGAATCCCGAGAGATTCGGCACGAAGATGGCGCTGTGCTTCGAGCAGATCATTCCCGCGCAAAGCGAAGTCGTGTTCCGGCTGCGGCTCACTCGGGAAGAAGAAGCGGAAAGAAATCCATTCGGCCCGCGTTTCGAGGCGACGTTCGCGGCGCGCGTGCGCGAGGCGGATGAGTTCTACGCCGAATTGATTCCACCCGATCTCACGCCGGAAGAGAAGAACGTGGCGCGCCAAGCGCACGCCGGCCTTTTGTGGACGAAGCAGTTCTATCACTACATCGTGAAGGATTGGCTCGAGGGAGATCCTTCGCAGCCTCCTCCTCCGAAAGAGAGACTGCAAGGACGCAACTCCGATTGGCAACACGTCTACAATCGCGACGTTCTCTCCATGCCCGACAAATGGGAGTTTCCTTGGTTCGCGGCGTGGGATCTCGCGTTCCACATGATCCCCTTCGCCGCGCTCGACCCCGATTTCTGCAAGCACCAGCTGGGGCTTTTCCTGCGCGAGTGGTACACGCATCCCAACGGACAAATCCCCGCGTACGAGTACGGGTTCGGCGACGTCAATCCGCCGGTGCATGCCTGGGCCTGCTGGCGCGTGTACAAGATGACCGGGCCACGCGGGGGACGCGATCGACTGTTTCTCGCCCGGGTATTCCAGAAGTTGCTGATGAATTTTACCTGGTGGGTGAATCGCAAGGACATCGAGGGGAAGCACGTCTTTGCCGGCGGATTCTTGGGGCTCGATAACATCGGGGTGTTCGATCGCTCCAAGCCGCTTCCCACCGGCGGCCACTTGGAACAGGCCGACGGCACTGCTTGGATGGCGTTCTACTGCTCTACGATGTTGTCGATCGCGTTGGAGCTGGCCTCCGAGGATCCCGCCTACGAGGACGTCGCCTCGAAATTCTTCGAGCACTTCGTCGCCATCACCGACGCCATGAACTCTTTGGGCGGCGCGGGGCTTTGGGATGAAGCGGACGGCTTCTATTACGACCAGATTCACTTGAACGGCATTCGCAAGCCGCTCCAGGTTCGTTCGATGGTGGGGCTCCTCCCACTCATCGCCTGCGAAGTGTTGGAAGCCGAGGTGCTCGAACGCCTCCCGGGATTCGCCAAGCGGATGCATTGGTTCATGGCGAATCGCGCCGATTTGGCCCGCCACATCAGTTATCTGGAACGGAGCGCCGGCGGCGAGCACGATCATCGCCTGCTGGCGATTCCTTCCCGGGAACGATTGCTCCGGGTTCTCTCCACGATGCTCGACGAGGGCGAGTTTCTCTCCCCCTATGGAATTCGCTCGCTTTCCCGGGTCCACCGCGATCAGCCGTACGTCTTTCGCGTCGATCACGATGAATGGCGCGTCGACTATGTGCCCGGCGAATCGAACAGCGGGCTTTTCGGCGGAAACTCGAACTGGCGCGGCCCCATTTGGTTTCCAGTGAACTATCTTCTGATCGAAGCGCTCGAGCGCTATCACTTCTTCTACGGCGATCGAGTCAAAGTCGAGTGCCCAACCGGATCGGGACGGCTCATGAATTTGGGAGAAGTGGCCCAGGAGATTTCCGGACGATTGGCGCGCATCTTTCTTCCCGACGGTCGCGGAAGGCGCCCTTGTCATGGCGATGAAGCGTTGTACGCGGAGGATCCACACTTTCGAAACCTGGTGTTATTCCACGAGTATTTTCATGGCGACCATGGACGCGGCTTGGGCGCAAGTCATCAAACGGGATGGACGGCATTGGCCGTGAAGTGTCTCGAGGCGAGCGCGCAGGCGCGCCGTCCCGAGTTGGAACAGGAGGCACGTCGATGAATCAGGATCTCGAGCGCCAGGAGTGGCTCGAAGCGGACGGTTTGGGTGGTTTTGCATCGGGTACCGCGGCGGGCGTACGCACGAGACGCTCTCATGCGCTTCTCTTGCGCGCGCTTCGCCCGCCGGGAAATCGTTTCGCTTTGGTGAATGGATTCGAGGCTTGGGTGGAGACCGGCGGAAAAACAATTCCGATGACCACGCAGAGATACGGACCGGATGTGCTGCATCCCGATGGTGCGGATCGCATTCTCGAATTCGAAGCATCGCCTTGGCCGATGTGGAAGATTCGAGTCGATGACCGGCTCGAGCTGCAGCAGGAAATCGTGGTCGAGAAGGATGGCGGGGCGACTCTCCTGTCGTGGAAGCTTCTCGGCGCGCGGCCCAAGCAGCCTGTTGTGTTATGCGTGCGGCTTCTTCTTTCGGGACGCGATGCGCGCGTGCTCCATCGCGAGAATCCCGCGCTGCGCTGGGACCCCGTGCAGTCCGCCGGCACCGTCACCTGGAAGCCGTACCGCGGCGTCCCGGCGATTCGCGTCGAGCACAACGGCAGCTACGAGCACGAGCCGCAGTGGTATCGCAATTTTCTGTATCGCGAGGAGAGCGGGCGCGGGCTCGACGATCGAGAAGATCTGGCCTCGCCGGGAATCCTCCGCTTCGATCTGCATCGCGGCGAGGGCGTGTGTCTCTTGAGCGCCGTGGAATCGGAAGCGCCGGTCGAGAATGCGGCCTCGCCCGAAAATGGATCAACGAAGGCGAATGATGCGCTGGCACGGGCCAAGCAGATTCGCGCCATGGAGAAGAAACGCCGCGCGGCATTCGCGGATCCTTTGGAACGCGCGGCCGATGCCTACGTCGTGCGCCGCGGCAACGGCAAGACGATCCTCGCGGGATATCCCTGGTTCACCGATTGGGGACGCGACACGATGATTGCGCTGCGCGGTCTTTGTCTCGCGACCGGGCGCCTCGAAGACGGGCGCGACATTCTTCTCGAGTGGGCCGACGCGCTCTCGGAAGGAATGCTGCCGAATCGATTCTTGGAGCATGGCGACCCGGAATACAACTCCGTCGATGCCGCGTTGTGGTTCGTCATCAGTGCTGCGGAGCTCTTGGCGAAAGCTCCGGCCCGCGGATTCCGTCTTTCCGGCGCGCAGGAATCACGGCTGCATTCCGCCGCCGATTTGATTCTGCAATCCTACGTCCACGGAACGCGCCATCGCATTGCGATGAATGAAGACGGGCTCTTGAAATGCGGCGAGCCGGGAACTCAATTGACTTGGATGGATGCCAAGATCGGTGATCACGTCGTGACGGCGCGCATCGGCAAGCCGGTGGAAGTGCAGGCGCTCTGGTTGAATGCGCTGTACGCGGCCCGCGCTTGGTCACCGAACTGGAAGGTGTACTTCGAGCAAGCCCTGTCCAGCTTTGTGAATCGATTTTGGAACGAGGATGCGCGTTGTCTTTACGACGTCATCGACGTCGATCATCAGCCCGGCGTCTTCGACGATTCGATTCGTCCGAATCAGATCTTCGCCGTCGGAGGTCTGCCGCTGACGCTTTTGGGCGAGAAACGGGCGCGCCAAGTCGTGGATCGTGTCGAACAGGATCTGTGGACTCCGTTGGGGCTGCGCACGCTCTCGCCCCGTTCGCCGGAGTATCGCGGGACGTATGCGGGAGACCGGCGTTTGCGGGACGAGTCGTATCACCAAGGGACGGCGTGGCCGTGGCTTTTGGGACCTTTCGTCGATGCCTGGGTTCGGGTTCGCCAACGGAGCGATGACGCGAAACGCGAAGCGCGCGAACAGTTCGTACGCCCGCTGCGCGAGCATTTGCAGGTCGGCGGATTGGGTCACATCGGTGAGATCGTCGATGGAGATCCTCCGCACGAACCGCGCGGCACGCCGTTTCAAGCCTGGTCCTTGGGAGAGCTCCTGCGCATCGAGCGCGAGATTCTGGGCGAGCCCGTGGCCCAGGAGACGGAGCGTCAGGTGCCGCAGCGCAAGCCGGGGCAGGTGAAAGAATCGGCGGTGACGAAAGTAGCGGCGCGGGCGGCGGCACCCACGAAACCTGTGCCGCAGCCGGCACCCACAAAACCTGTGCCGCAGCCGGGACGAAGCGGGCCGCCGCAAGCTGCGGCGAAGAGCTCGGGGAAGAAGACGGGAGCGAAAAAGAACGGGCGCTAGCGCACGATCACGATGCGCGCGGTTTCGCGCTGCACGCCGGATTCGAATGTCATCACGTACGATCCGGAAGAGACTCGCGCACCATTGCGATCGCGCCCGTCCCAAGAGACTTCGTGCGCTCCGACCGGCCGCGCACCCTCGTCCCACGTGCGCACGAGACGGCCAGCGGCATCGAAAATGCGCAAGCGCGCCGTGGACTCCTGATCGACGCGATAGCGAATGAACATCGTTCCCGGCGATGGATTGGGCCACAGCCGTAGCGCGAGGTTCGCCGGCGCGCCGTCGTTCACGGAAGTCGCGCCGTCCGGGGGTCCGTCGTTGAACACGATCGCGCGAAGTTTTTCCGCGGCATCGAAGGAGAGCTTGGTGCGCAGCGCGTAGCCGTCGGTCGAAGTCTGCGCAGCTTGAGAAAAACCTTGGCCGCCGGTCGCCGCAGTCGGATGCGTGCCGTCCGAGCTGATGAGCGTCCCTACCCAATTCACCGGCTGGAAGTGCAGGATCAGACCGTAGTAATCGATCCACGGCACATTCACTTCGTCGGCGAGATCCATGATCGCTTCATTGGCGATTTGGACGCGCCCGTCTCCCACGTGCGCCTGCTCGGGAGGAATCGTGCTCAGCACCGGAATCACTCCCAAGTCGAAGAAGTCCTGGACGAACGCGCGATAGGACTCTTTCCACGCCGCCACATTCCAATTCCCGGCGTCGATGTCATTCGTTCCGAACATGAGGATCGCCCATGCGAAATCCCCCGGTGTGACGCCGTCTCCAATCTCCACCGCCGTTTGCGGGTGGCCAGCCGCAACGGCATTGGAAATCTTCCACCCGCCCTTGTTTGCGTAGGGAATGCCTTTGCCGTGATCTCGATAGAAGGAATTCGAGTCCGCGGGTTGATCTCCCGAATACGCCAGCCAGGAGCGAATGGAATCGTAATTGTGTCCGGTCTGGTTGGAGGTGACGTTGTCCAGGATCGCATTGCGAAAATACGCGGATGATTCCGTGATCGAATCGCCGATTTGCCCCATGCGTCCGTCGACGCGCCCCAAGGCAACGCCGTCGGCGGCGACTCCCTGGAGAAACGCTTTCATCCCCGGATCGATGGGGCCCAAGTAGTCGCGATAATCCGCCCACGCGGCGCCGTCCCAGTCCCAGGCGGCGACCACGGTCGGTGCGCACGGCAGCGATGCAAAAAGGAAGAGTGCGATCCACTGGCGAAGGCTGCGCATCCTGACTGTCTCCGCGTTCGATCGTATGCGAACCCGAGGGCTAGATCCAGCGCCGCGTCACGCCACAATAGCGCGTGTACGCCTCCCCGAACTTGCGCTCGAGATAACGCTCTTCGCGCAGCACGACTCCCCAATGCATGAGCGGAAAGAGAATCGCGATCAAGAGAATCATCCACGCGGTGTTGATCAAGAGCGCGAGGCCGGCGTACATGAGAAACATGGCGACATAGAGAGGATTGCGGATGTAGCGAAAGGGACCGGTGATGACGAGCGCGGTCGACGGCTGGCGCGGATTGACGTTCGTTCCCGAGCGCGTCATGGTCTTCCGCCCCCAGATCGCCAGCGACAAACCGACGAGCACCAGCACGCCGCCGGCAATGCGCGTCCCCATCGATGTCGAAATCGGAAGCGGCCGCAACAAATGCAGCACGACGCCGCCCGCCAGGAATCCCAGAAAGAGAAGCGGCGGGAGCGCGATGACGCCGGGATGATCGGGCTCCGAATTTGGATTCATTTCATTCCCTGTACGCCGCCTTGATGGAGCCCCAGGATCGTGGCTCACAGACCTCGCCCTCTGGCAAGGGCGCCGTCACCAGAAGGATCTTATTGCACCTTCATCTTCGCCAGCGCCTCTTTTGCCATCGCATACGTCGAATCCGCCTTCAGCGCATTTTGCCATGCGCGTCGTGCGGCAGCCAAATCTCCTTGCTGCTCTTGAAGTGCGCCCAAGTTGAACCAAGTCGCGGGATCGTTGGGATCTTCAGCCAAGACTTTCTCGAGTTGGACGATCGCGTCGTCCACTCTTCCCAATTGCAAGTAGGAGCCGACCAGCTCCATCCGAACCATTCGGTCGTTGTCGTGGGGAGGTAGAGCGAGGGCTTGCAGGTGCGCGTCCAAGGCTTCTCGATGGCGGCCCATGCGCGCCTGCGCCATGCCCATGAGCTTGTAGATTTCTTTGTTCTTCGGATCTTTGGCGAGAGCCGCCCGCAAAACGATCAGCGCATTGTCCCATTGCCCTGATGCAAGGAGGCGATACGCATCCGTGAACATCGGCAAGAGACCGATCATGCGCTTCGGATCGATATTGCTGCCGGAAGAAGCAGCATCCTGTTGCGACGTCGTGTAGCCGAGCGACTCTAACGCACTCTTCGACTCTTCATTCAGTTGGACGCGCGGCGCACTCGTTTGCGAAGACGCGAGCTCTTTCCATTCGGAACGCAGCCTCGCCACGACATCGGGATTCTTCCCGGCAACATTCGATCGCTCCGCGGGATCCGTTTCGAGATCGTAGAGCTCCGGCTCGGGTGCATCGATGAGCTTCCACTTGGCTTCCCGCATTCCATGAAGCTGCGCCCATCCAAAGTGAAGATACGTGTAGCGCGATTCGAAGTAGGCGGCGGAATTCCCTTCCGAGAGCACGCTCACTCCTTTGCCGGGCGCCGATCCTCTTTCGAACCCCAGCAGCGCGAAGGCCGTGGATGGCACATCCATCGTTCGGAAAAGGGAGCGCGAAATGCCCGGCTGCTGGCCTTGGGGTGGGGGCCAGAGAATCGCAGGGACTTTGAGTGTCGCATCGTAGACGAAGACCCCGTGCGTCGATTCGCCATGATTCCCGAGCGATTCGCCGTGGTCGCCGAGAATCAGGATCCAAGGATTCGTATCCAGGACCTCTTCGCTCAGCAGTGCTCCCACGTGCGCATCCACGAAAGCAAGATCGCCGCGATACGCATCGCCGCCGGCCGCTCGAAGCAAGAGCGGCGGCGGATCGTACGGCTCATGTGCATCGAAGAAGTGCGCCCACGCAAACCAGCGCGCATCGTTCGGCAACGAACGAATCCATTCCGAAGTGAGACGGGCTACTTCCGCGCCGGATCGATCGGCTCCGTGGAAAGGATTCGTGGCATCTCCCATTTCGTCGTTGTACACCTCGAATCCGCGATCGAGACCGAACTGGGACATGAGCGTGAAGCCGCTGATGAACGCACCCGTGCGCAAGCCCTTTTCGTGCAGCGCGGCAGCGAGCGTCGGAACCCCTTGCGGAAGTCGATAGGTTCCGTTGTCGAGAACGCCGTGTGCCGGGGGCTCGAGCCCGGTCAACATCGTCGTGTGCGAGGGCAGGGTCAGTGGGCAGCTGGAATACCCGAACTCGAATTGAAGGCCCTCACGCGCAATGCGATCCAAGTGCGGCGTGCGCGAAATGGGATCTCCTGCACACCCGAGAAAATCTCCGCGAAACGTGTCGAGCGTGATCAGGAGGAGCGAGGATTTCGATGGATCGGGAGCGGAGTGAATGGTGCGCTGCACAATGGAGGCGGAATCCTTCTTCGGCCCGCAGCCTGCTAGGCTCAGCAGGATTGCTGCAAAGATCGCGCTCCAGGACTTCATTTGCGCGGTTGGCCTCGAGGTGGTGATGATTCCGGTGGCGGCGAGCCGGCCGCCGTATGTTTTCGCTGCTCGGCGGCGTCTTCCATGATGGAAGCGGCCAAGGCCAATCCCTTTTGGTCGCCGGGATGGCTCTTGAGATACTCGCTGCACAGCTTGCCCGCCTCGAGGTATTTTCCGGCTTTGTACTTGGTGTATCCCAAGGTGAGAAGGAGGTCCTGCCGGATTTCGGGCCGGAGCTCCATGAGCGTGCTCAAGTACAGATCCGCCGTGGGCCAATCTTCGCGCCGCGTGGCGAGATCTCCGGTGAAACCCAAGAACGAATACAGATCGCTGCGACGAATCTTGTCCATGAATGCAGTTTGGAAACCCGGCGCCAGACTCCCGCGATCGGCGAGAATCTTCATCGTCTTCGGCCCGATGCTATAGATCCAAATGTCCGGCCCCAAACGATCCGGCGATTCCGGAAAGTACTTCACCAGACTGCAGCACTGTTCGAGGTCCTTGTAGAACGCATTCTGGCGCGGGAATTCCGGAGCGAGTCCCACGTAGCGATGGTACGCGGTTCCCGAGACGACGATGTAATCGTAATCGAGGTAGTGTCGTAAATCATAATAGAGATCGGAGCCGTTGGCGTCGGTCATGTACATGTTGATCTCGTAGCGGTGCGCGAACGGCCGGTCGAGCAACGTCTTGCGATCTTCCGCATCGAGACGGCGGAACAGGGGTCGATGGGCGAAGTCCGCATTCCCGCCCCGCGGAAGATCCGGGCCGCCGTTCTCCACGGCGAACGTTACTTCCGGGCGATTGAGCTGCTGCATGATGAACTGCTTCGCTTCTTGGAGCGTGCTCGGTCGAGAGTAGCGAAGCGATTCGTGCGCGCTCTGCATGCCCAGAGGAAGCATCACGACCGCGAGGAAGACGCCGGCCAGCGCCGGCGACCAGGGCCTCCACTTCGCCGGTGCAACGAGGCTGAATTCATGGACGAGGGCGGCCAGACCCAGCGCCACCGGAAGCAGCGCGGGAAGAATGTAATGCGGATGAAGCGATCGCAATGCTCCGAGACCTAAGTAGAAGCAGGCGAAGTAGACCAGCACGATGAGCCAAGGGCCGCGCCGCCGCCACGCCGCAAGACCAAGCCCGGCGAGTCCCAGGATCAGTGCCGGCCATCCCAGAGCATCGGGCAGCACCTTCACGAGATAGAACAAATGTCCGGGGAGCTTCAGCTCGTTGCCGAAATGGCCGGACGTCACGACGTGCGAGAATTGCGAAGGCACATCGCGCTTCGCGGCCGTGAAGTTGAGAAATGTATAAGGACTCGCGATGAAGAATGCGGCCACGAGCGTTGCGCCGGCGAGAAGCAAGCGGCGATCGGTGAAGCTCTTCCATCGCCGTGCAGGCTTTTGTCGCATGAGGTGCGCAACGACGAGACAAGGGATGAGCAGAAGGGGAGTGTACTTCGATGCCGCACCGAGCCCGATCCAAACCGCGCTCCAGAGGTAGTCCGACAATCGACCTCTTTCGTAGACGTCGAGCAGCCGGGAGAGAGCGAGCGCGGAAAACAACGCCAGAAAGATGTCCGGCGTCACCTTGATGGATTGTTCGATGAGAAGTGGGCTGACCGCCAGAACGAGTCCGGTCACGCAAGCGCCGAACCATCCGGCGAGACGTTGAGCGATGCGGACCCCGATCACGACGATCGCCACACCCATGAGCAGACTCAAAAAGCGAGCGGGCGTCATGAGCGTGGACAGGTCGGCGTGCTGCACGAAGAAATCCAACGAGTCGTGATAGCGGCCGGTGATTCTGCCGGCGAGGTACTG
>Ga0111538_10007160_pt1 | contig 15048 bp, 11 predicted proteins | sample SoiMethybrSBSTD1_FD_79669 | JGI IMG/M metagenome (GOLD analysis project Ga0111538, IMG submission 79669) | Bulk soil microbial communities from a Populus tree surrounding site in Tennessee, USA - Soil MetaG P. TD hybrid SBSTD1 (version 2)... | ecosystem: Environmental > Terrestrial > Soil >... | reverse complement strand
GGGGGGCCGCTCCGCGGCTGGCTCGGGGGTCGGCTCGGCCTCGGGCATCGGCCCGTCCGGACCTGCACGGCAGTCATCGAGTCCACGGAGCACGGGCCGATGAGGTCGGCCTGCGCCGACCCCCGGCCGCGCCGCTGCGCGGCCCCTCGATCTCCGGCCGCGCCGCGCCCTCTCCGCCCTCAGCGTGCGGGCGCTGCCAGCCGCTCCTCGAGCGCGTGGTACTGCTTCCACATCTCCTCGGGCATGCGGCTGCCGTACTTCTCGAGGAACTCCTTCTGGCCCGAGAGCTCGGCCTGCCAGGCTTCGGGGTCGACGTCGAGCAGCTCCTCGAGCACGGCGGGCTTGATGTCGAGGCCCGCGACGTCGAGCGCGCCCGGCGCCGGCACGCGTCCGATGGGCGTGTCCACCGCCTTCGACTTGCCCTCGCAGCGCTCGAGCGCCCAGCGCAGGATGCGCATGTTCTCGCCGAAGCCCGGCCACAGGAACTTGCCGTCCTTGTCCGTGCGGAACCAGTTCACGTGGAAGATCTTGGGCGCCTTGTCGGACTTCGCGCCGACCTTCAACCAGTGGTTGAAGTAGTCGGCCATGTTGTATCCGCAGAAGGGGAGCATGGCCATCGGATCACGGCGCACGACGCCGACCGCGCCGGTCGCGGCCGCCGTCGTCTCGGAGGCGACCATCGCGCCCACGTAGGTGCCGTGCTTCCAGTCGAAGCTCTCGAACACGAGCGGCGCGGTGCGCGCGCGGCGGCCGCCGAAGACGATGGCCGAGATCGGCACGCCGTGCGGGTCGTCGAACTTGGGCGAGATGCTCGGGCACTGGCTGGCGGGCGAGGTGAAGCGGCTGTTCGGGTGCGCCGCCTTCTCCTTGCTCCCGGCCGTCCAGGGCTGGCCCTTCCAGTCGGTGGCCTGCGCCGGCGGCGGCCCCATCCCTTCCCACCAGGGCTGCTTGTCCGCGGTCACGGCGGTGTTCGTGAAGATGCTGTTCTTGCGCAGCGACGCGAGCGCGTTGGGGTTCGTCTTCTCGCTCGTGCCCGGCGCGACGCCGAAGAAGCCGCTCTCGGGATTGATCGCCCACAGCCGCCCGTCGCTGCCATAGCGCATCCAGCAGATGTCGTCACCGACGGTCCACACCTTCCAGCCCTTCTGGCTGGCGGGCGGCACGAGCATCGCGAGGTTCGTCTTGCCGCAGGCCGACGGGAAGGCGGCCGCGATGTACCTGGTCTCGCCCTGCGGGCTCTCGAGGCCGAGGATGAGCATGTGCTCCGCGAGCCAGCCCTCGTCGCGCGCCTGCACCGAGGCGATGCGCAGCGCGTGGCACTTCTTGCCGAGCAGCGCGTTGCCGCCGTAGCCGCTGCCGTAGCTCCAGATCTCGCGCGTCTCGGGGAAGTGGCAGATCATGCGCTTGTCAGGGCTCAGCTCGCCGGTGCTGTGCAGGCCCATGACGAAGTCCTTGCTGTCGCCCAGCTTGTCGAGCGCCGGCTGCCCCATGCGCGTCATGATGCGCATGTTCGCGGTGACGTAGGGGCTGTCGGTGATCTCGATGCCGACCTTGCTGTAGGGCGACTTCACCGGACCCATGCAGTAGGGGATCACGTACATCGTCCGGCCCTGCATGCAGCCGGAGAACCAGCCCTCCAGCTTCGACTTGGCCTCCTTGGGCTCGAGCCAGTTGTTGTTCGGGCCGGCGTCGTCCTTCTTCTGGCTGCAGATGAAGGTGAGGTGCTCGACGCGCGCGACGTCGCTCGGATCGCTGCGGTGGTGGTAGCAGCCCGGCCAGCTCTTCTGGTCGAGGGCCGTCATCAGGCCCGTCTTCGTCATCTCCGCGATGAGCCGGTCGTACTCGGCCTGGCTCCCGTCGCACCAGTGGATCGTGTCGGGGCGCGTGAGCTTCGCGACGCGTTCGACGTAATCCTGGAGGGCCTTGTTGCTGGTGGTCATGAGTGGATCCGCGGACGTTGGGAAAAGGCGCCCGATGGTAGCGCCCATCGACGCGGCCATCAAACGGCGGGGTGCGAGCGCCCGGCAGCCGAGGCGGCGCCCCACGCTTTCCGCGCCTCCGCTACACTGGCCCCGCTTCTTCGGGAGGTCCGGCCATGCGACTCGCGATCGTCGCGGTCTCGCTGCTCGCCGCCACCGGTGTCGGCGGCCTCGTCCTCAAGCCCACCCTGGTCGACGTGCAGGACGCCCCGCGGCGTCTCGATGCGGCTGACCTGGACGGCGACGGCGACGTCGATTTGTTCGTGGTGGCCGACGGCGCGGGCGAGGCGGCGTCGCTGCAGGTGCTGCTCAACGACGGCGGCGACTTCACGCCCGGGTGGACCGCCGCGGAGAGCTCGTCCTCGGGGACGCTGCCCTTCGACGTCGACCTGGCCGACACCGACAACGACGGCGATCCCGACGTCCTGTACGTCCTGCCCTTCGGCGGCTCGCCCAAGCAGCGCTTCAACGACGGAACGGGCCAGTTCTCCAGCGCTGCGTATCTGCCCGTCTACGCCCCTCGCGCCGAGCAGGAACCCGCCGACTTCGACGCCGACGGCGACGTCGACATCGCCTACTTCGAAGAGGACATCACCGGCTACTTCGGCACGATGCAAGGCGATGGCAGCGGGAGCTTCGAGTTCGACTTCTCCACGGAGACCTGGTTCGGGCTCTCGGCACCTTCGACCTCGGGCGGCGGATCGAGCTCGGCGACCTCACGGGTGATGGGATCCCCGACGCGGCGATGGCGTCGACGAACGGCCTGGGGTTCTTCGAGAGCGGGCCGATCGGCTCGAGCGCCAGCGGGCTTCCCAAGTGGCAGAACCAGGTCGAGCTGTACCTCCAGCCCTGCGCCGACGTGGCCCTGGCCGATCTCGACGGAGACGCGAGGCTCGACATCATGGCCACCGTGCCGTCGCTCCACTCGATCGTCGTGTTCGTGCACGCGACGAGCGGACTCTCCCTCCCGCGCTTCTACCCCGCGGGAGCAGGGCCGCTCGCGATGGCCACCACCGATCTCGACCTCGACGGACACGTCGACGTGGTCGTGACCAATTCCAACAATCGCCTCAACGTGCTGCTCGGAACGGGCACCGGCGGCTTCCTCCCGCCGAAGGGCTTCCGCGTCGGGAAGCAGCCGGTCGACGTGGTGGCCGCCGACTTCGACGACGATGGCGACGACGACCTCGCGGTCGCCTGCTCACAGGCGGGCCACGTGACGGTGCTGCTCAACAACACGGCGCCACGGCAGCCGGAGATCGTCGGCTGGCGCTGAGCGGCGCCTCAGTGCGATGTGGGCGGAGAGGGTCCGCTCGTTCCCAGCCCTTCGTGGGCGTCCACCGAACCGATCTCAGCGGGGACTCGTGCGCACGCGTCCAGCGTGACGACGGGCGACACCGCACGGGTCGAGAGATCCACGGCCTGCAGCAGCAGCGGCAGCGCGTCGGCCTGCCCTGCGTGCTCGACGGTGACGCCCCCCGTCCCATCGGCGACGACGAGGCTCGCCAGCGTCCCCACGCCGGGGCATCCCGCCGGTTCGTCGGCCGACCATGCGGCGGGCGAGACCAGGATGGCCACGAGCGAGCCCGGCGTGGCGCCCGCGACGTGGATCTCCGCCCCGTCAGCGTCGACCTTGAGAGCCGGGGAGCTCGCGGCCTCGAGGACGAAGTCGTCCACGTGGTTCCAGCCGTCCTTCGTCTCCTGGTACCGCACGGTCAAGAAGCGGATGGACGTCGCCGGCACGATGACCCCGTCGAAGCTCGACCAGGCGAGGGGACTCGGCACCAGCTCGGCCACCTTGACGCCGAACTCGGTGGGCGACGAGGAGAGTCCCACCTCGACCGCGCCGAGGTCGGGTGAGAAGCTCGACACGTAGGCGTTGGCCTTGAAGCGGAGCCGATAGGGAAGCCCTGCGACGAGCTGGGACTTCAACCGGAAGGAGAAGGCATCGCTGCCAGTGCCGTCGTTGTCCGCAGCGATGCCGACCTTCACCGACCCGCTCGCGGCCGGCAGCCCGTAACCGCAGGCCCCCCCCTGCATGATGTCGATCTCGCCTTCTCCCAGCGTCGTGCCGAAACCCGTGCAGCCGGGCATCAACTCGCTGAATAGCGGGTTGCTCAGGTTGAACTGACAGCCGGTAGCCTTCGTGCGCTCGAAGTTGCCGTTGCTGACGAGATTCTGGGATGCGGCGGAAGTCGCGAGGACGACGAGCACGGCCAGCATGCGGTGCATGGATGAACCTCCTCTGTGATGGAGCCCGGCCCCTGTCCCTGCAGGGGCGCCGGCCGAGCCTAACGCGAACGAGCAGACCCGCCCACCCCCCCGCCAGGACCCCTCGACGGCGCCGGCCGGGTCAGGGCTGGATCGCGCGCACCGCGTTGCTGGCCGAGGCGCCGGCGACCGCAACCGGATCCGCGATCCAGAACTGCATGTACACCGAGAAGCCGACCGGCAGGCCGCCCGGCCAGGCCGACCAGCCCAGCGGCAGCGTGCCGCTCGGCGAGGTCACGAAGGTGAACTGCAGCGAGGGCGGGAAGGGCACGAGCGTGCCCTGCTTGAAGGGTGCATTGCCCGCCGCGAAGGCGGCGAAGAGGATCGCGATCGACGAGGGCCGCGCCTGGCTCAGCGTGAGCGAGCCGTTCGTGCCGACCTTGAGCGAGCCCGCGCCGACGAGCAGCGGCTTGAGCCCGCCGGTGCCGGCCAGCGCGAAGCCCTTGTCCGACCAGGGCGGCAGCTCGAGGCGCGAGAGGAAGCCGTCGATGCCGCCCGCGCTCGTGTCGACCGCGCCGGCGGTGAGCGGCAGCGCGGTCGAGTCGGTCGATCCGCCGAGCAGCGCCGCGCCGTGCACGTCGCGCCCGAGCGCGAGCGCCTCGTCGCTGCCGGTGCCGCCGAAGTAGCTGCCGTAGCGCAGCACGTCGCCGTTCGGCGCGAGGCGCGCGACGAAGGCGTCGGCCCCACCGTCGAGCGTGCCGTCGAAGGCGTCGGCCGTCTTGGGGAAATCGACGGACTTCGTCACGCCGTCGAGCGTGACCAGGCCGAATCCGTCGGCGGCGACGCCGGTGGCGTAGTCCTCACCGGTGCCGCCGAGGTAGGTGCTCCAGGTCACGCTCGCGCCGCCCGACGCGATGCGCGCCGCGAAGGCGTCGCTGGCCCCGCCGCCGAAGCTCGTCTGCTTGGCGCCGGGCGTCGTGGGGAAGCCGCCGTCGCGCGCGACGCCCGCGACCACGACCGAGCCCGACGGCCCCATCGCGATCGCGGCGCCCTCCTCCATGCCGGCCCCGCCGAGGAAGCCGCTCCACAGCAACGCGTCGCCGGCCGCCGACAGCCGGCTGACGAAGACGTCGAGGTCGTTCGGCGACGCGCCGTTGTAGGTGTCATCGAAGCTGCCCGCCGTCGCGGGGAAGCTGCTGCTGCCGGTCAGGCCCGTGACGTGCACCGCGTTGCCCGCATCCAGCGCGAGGCCCGTGGCCTCGTCGCGCAGCAGGCCGCCCACGAAGGTCGACCACAGCAGCGCGCTGCCGTCGAGCGCGAGCTTGCTCACGAAGGTGTCGTCGCTGAAGAAGATCGAGTTGAAGCTCGTGTCGTAGGCGCCCGGCGTCGTCGGGAAGTCGGACGAGAAGGTGCGCCCGGTGACGACCACGCCGTCGGTGGCCAGGGCGATCGCGGTCGCGCGCTCCTCGCCGGTGCCGCCGAGGTAGCTGCCCCATTCGAGCAGGCCGCCCGAGCCGAGCCGGCACACGAAGGCCTCGACGCCGCCGTTCGCGATGCGGTCGTAGGCGCCGAGCGTGGTGGGGAAGTCGTTCGAGTTGGCCCAGCCCGTGACGTACACGCGCCCATCGGCCGCGACCGCCAGCCCGGTGGCCGACTCGCCCACGAGGAAACCCGCGTCGGTGCCGCCGAGGTAGGTCGACCACAGCAGCACGCCGTTCGTCAGGTCGAGCTTGGCGACGAAGGCGTCCCCGTCGCCCGCCAGCGCGCCCTGCTGCGCGCCCGGCGTGGTCGGGAAGTTCGTCGAGGCGGTGGTGCCCGCGACGTAGGCCACGCCGCTGTTGCCCGGCCCCGCGACGACCGCGGTGACGCGGTCGCCGAGCGAGCCGCCGAGGTAGGTCGAGTAGGTCAGCGCCGGGTCGATGACGAGCGGCAGCCGCGGGTCGCGGCCGTCGACCTCGAAGCCGAAGCGCTCGTCGTCGACGAGCCGGAAGCGGGCCGCCACCGGCCGCCGCGAGCCGTCCTCCGCCACCTGCCACGCGGCCGGGATGCACTGCACGAGCTCGCCCGCGGCGGTGGCGGCGACGAGCGCGCCGTCCTCGCGCAGCGTCAGCGGCGCCGCGCCGCTCAGTCGCAGCACGAGCGGGCCGGGATCGGCGCCCGCGCCGAGGAGCAGGTCGTACTCCAGCCTTCCGGCGCGCTGGTGCACCTGCAGCTCGACGCTCTCGGCGAGGCCGCGGTAGCGCAGCCCGGCGTAGGCGGGGATGTCGGTGAGCGCGCGCTCGCCGTGGTAGCAGTGCACGCGGCTCGTCGGCTCGCCCAGTCCCTCGACCGACGTCGCGCGCACGGGCCCGCAGCCGTCGAGCTCGAAGGTCAGGCGCAGCTCGCCGGCCGCGCGGCTGGCGCGCCGCGCGTCCTGGACGGGCGTCAGCGTGAAGCCCTCCGCGCCGAAGCCGGCCTGCAGCCCCGGGCAGCGCGCGACGAAGCGCACCGCGGCGTCGCACTGGCCGCGGTTCTCGACGAAGACGACCGGCACCGGCGCGCCCGTCTCCTGGGCCGACGCTCCCTGTGCAAGCGCGGCGAGCCCGGCCAACAGGCCGAGAACGACCCGGGCTGGAGCGCGGGCCGGCGCTTTGGACGGAAGGGAGGGACGACTCATCGCGGCGCGCACCGAGGGGGTTCGGGACCCTTGGCGGAGCGCAGATCATAACCCGCCCGCGACGACCCCGCTCGCACGCCCCCGGGCCCGCCGCGCCGGCTTTCCGGCGCGGCGGGCCGGCCGCCCTCAGAAGTCGATCGACATCTGCAGCTCGTTCGGATCGTGCTCCCCCTGCTGGCGCAGGGTCAGGTCCATGGTCTCCGAGAGCAGGCTGAGCGGCAGCGTCGCCACGACCGTGGTCCACCGAGCGCCGGGGTGCGTCACCTCGACGTTCAGGCCCGTGCTGCTGTCCGCGACCGTCTGGCCGTCGATCGCGACCTCGAAGCGGTCGAAGCCGTCCACGAGCGACGAGCGGATCACGAGCGCCTGGCCCTCCAGCTCGGCCTCGATGGTGTAGTGCACGGTCACGCCCGGCGGCAGCGCGGAGCCGGCGCCGTGATAGATGGCCGGGCTGACCAGCGACTGCGCCTCGGCCAGCGACGTGGCCATCGCGGCGACCTCGTACATGCGCGAGATGCCGGCCGCGAAGCCCTTGAGCGGCGCGCATCCGAAGACGTACTCGCCCGCGCCGTGCTCCACGAAGCCGTGCAGGACGCCGGCCGCGACGCTGCCAGGCAGCTGCGGCGGCGCGACGAGATTCGTGCCGCCCTCGTCACCGCCATCTCGCGGCGCCTCCAACCAGTCGACGGTCGCCGCACTCGGCGGAATCGGAAGCGTGAGGCAACCCGGGGCTTCGAGCTGGCCTCCGCCCGGAACCGGCGTGCCGTCGGGTCCCTTGAATTGCAAGACACCGGGCACCTCTCCGCTGGTGCAGAGAGTGAGGGTGGGCGGCGAAACCTCGTACCAGTAGTTGAATTCCATGTAGCCGACGCACTGCCCGACCGGCTGGATCACTGGTTCCGCGAAATGGCAACTCGTCCCCACGGCCCCCAGCGCGGCCAGGCCCAACACCATCCCCATCGTTTTCATCTCCCCGTCCTCCACTGGTCCCCATTGGCGGCGGAGGCCCGCACGGGCCCGAGACGCCGCCGGCCTGCCGACGCGGGTCGTCGCGTCGCGTTACAGGCTGGCGCGGGGCCGGCGCGGGGCCGGCGCGGGGCCGGCGCGGGGCGTGGCGCGGCGCCGCAAAGCTCGCGCGGCGAGCGCCGCCGGGGCGAGGGGTCAGTAGCCGCCGGCGTCGGCGGCCCGGCCCTCGTCGTCGAAGCGCACCCAGAAGCTGCCGTGCATGCCGCCGGGCGTCTCCCAGATCAGCGTCGTGCCGCCCGGCGGCCCCTGGTCCCGGATGCGCGCCGGGTCGGAGACGAGCGCCCACTTCACCTCGCGCAGCGTCATGCCGGTCACGACCTGGTGGGCCAGGATCTGCTTGCGGCGCTCCTCGGTGATGGGCTCGTAGCCGATCTTGAGTGCGTCGCCGAGCAGGATGCTGCCGAGCTCGTCGGCCACGTGGTCGGTGCGCATCGTGGCCACGACGTCGTCGGGGAGCTGCAGGATGAGCTGACCCGGCGGGATGTTCGGCGGCGGGTCGTAGGGGTAGAGCTGCGGCTCCGTCGCCCAGCAGCAGCCGGGAGCGAGAGCGGGCAGCGCGACGCCGAGCGCGAGGAGGAGGCGCTTCATCGCGTGCATCATAGAATCCCTCCGCCCGCATGCAGCCCCCCGCCCCGACCGACGTCGCTCAGCTCCGCCGCATGGAGGACGTCGCGGCCACGCACCTCGCCCAGGTGGCGGCCGAGCTCGTGCTGCCGAGCTTCGGCGGCGCGCTGGGCGAGCACCACTGGGCCAGCCACAGCCAGGTCCACACCGCGGCCGACGCCCGCGCCGGCGCGGCGCTGCGCGAGCGCTTCCGCACGAGCTTCCCCGACCACAGCCTGCTCATCGAGGACCTGCCGGCGATCGAGGGGAGCTCCGACTGGCGCTGGTACATCGACCCCATCGACGGCAGCGCCAACCACCTGCGCGGCATCCCCTACGTCGCGCTGACGGCGGGGCTGTGCCGCAACGACGAGCCGGTCGTGGGCGTGGTGCACGACCTGCTGCGCGGCGTGACCTTCTCGGCCTGCGCCGGCGGCGGCGTGCGACGCCGGCTGGCGTCCGGAGGCGCCCCCACGGACGACGTGCGCGTGGCGGGCACCACGACCCTGCGCGACGCGATGCTCATCGCCCACCTGTCGCGCCGCGGGCCGCTCGTGTGCCTGCCGGGCGCGCTGCAGCACCTGCTCTGGCACGTGCGCAAGATCCGCTGCATGGGCTCGATCGCGCTCGACCTCGCGCTGCTCGCCGCGGGCGAGGCCGACCTGCTCGTCGTCGGACGCGGCGCGCCGCAGCGCCTGCTCGACATCATGGGCGGGCTCGTCGTGCTGCGCGAGGCGGGCGGCGCGGTCATGACGGCCGCCGGCACGCCGGTCGGCGAACGCACGCGCACGCTCGTCGCCGGGCCCGAGCCGCTGTGCCGCGCCTTCGTCGAGCTCATGGCCGGCTTCGATCTCGAGGGCTGGCGGCAGGAGCAGGCGCAGCCGCCGGCGGTCTGAGCTGTCGGCCCGGGGAGGCGCCAGGGGGCGCTCGCGCACGGCTTCGCGTTGGCGGTCTGGGCTGTCGGCCCGGCGAGACGCCAGGGGGCGCTCGCGCACGGCTTCGCGCCCTCGGCGGAAGGCGTGGTGGGCAAGCTGGCGGAGAGTTGGCGCCGAGGGCGCTGCAGAGTGTGCGCTCGACCCCCTCGGCGCCTCGCCGGGCCGACGGCGCAGATCGTCACCGCTCCGGAACATGAGTGGCGACGCATAACGAGGGAGCCGCGGTGTAACGCGCCGCCCCGCCCCGCCCCGCCCCGCCCCCGGTCGGTTCTGCACCGCCGCCAGGGCCCTGACCCAGCGCCGAAGCGCGGACCCCTGACCCTCAGCTCCCCGCGCCGCCAGCTTCCCGCTCGAGGACCGATCGGAGGATGACGGCCGCCGCGACCGAGTCGCGGAGCGCGCGGCGCTCGCTCGGCCGCAGCCCGCCCTCGCGCAGCAGGCTCTCGGCCTCGTCGGTCGAGAGCCGCTCGTCCTCGAGCAGCACCGGCAGGCCGAGGTCGCGCTCGAGGCGGGTGGCGAAGGCGCGCACCTCGATGGCCATCTCGCCTTCGGTGCCATCCATGTTGAGCGGCAGGCCGACGACCAGGCGACGCACGTCGTGCTCGTCGATCACGCGCCGCAGGACGGCCAGGTCGCTCGCGGCCTCCCGCCGCTGCAGGGCGGGCAGCGGGCGCCCGGCGATGCCGAGCCCGTCGCTCACCGCCAGGCCGTGGCGCGCGCGCCCGTAGTCGATGGCCAGGATGCGCGCGTGCATGCGGTCAGTCTGCGGCGCTCATGGCGGCGCGATGACCCGTCGCGGCGCGGCGCGCGACCCTGTTTCGCGAGCGGGCGGCCGAGAGTATCGTTCTGGCCTCCTGGGGTCGTACGCCGGTCAGCGAGGGCGCCTGCAGGATCATGAACGCGACGCATTCTAGCCGGACGCGCAGGGTCGACGCGGCGATGCTCGGCGGGATCGCGCTCGCCGCGCTGTCGCTCGCGACGCTGCTCGCCGCGTGCGGCTCGACGCGCAGCGCGAGCGACACGCCGCCCGTGCCGAAGAAGGCGGCCGAGCCGCCGCCCGTCACCGCGCTCGTGAGCGACCCCTCGGACCCGACGAGCCTGAACGCCTCGATCGGGCTCATGTCGACCGTGTTCGACCCGGCCGAGGCGATGAAGCTGCTCTCGGCCATCGACCCCTACTACCGCGTGCGCGGCAACAACGGCTACCTGCGCAGCCTCGAGCGCGTCATGCTCCTGCTGCGCTCGGCCGGCTACGCGGCCGCGGGCGACGACACCGGCACGCGCGACACCGCCGACTTCTTCGACTACGGCGCGGTCGAGCCGGCCTGGACGCCGCTGCACGCCAAGCTCGAGACGCTCGGCGCGGACGCCGCGGTGCTCCACGAGTTCACCGACGAGTCGGGCCCCGACCGCACCTTCGTGTGCGTGAACTCCTTCCCGACGCGGAGCGAGGGCGTGCAGGCGCCGCTCGTGCACTTCGACGCGAGCAAGCCGGCCGAGGTCTACGCGGGCGCGATCGTGTTCGGCAGCCAGCCGGCCGAGGCGCTGTTCGAGCGCGCCGTGCAGCAGGGCGGGGCGCTGGGCGTCATCTCCAGCTACCTGCCCGAGTACAACGAGGCGCCGACCTACACCGACAGCATCCGCTACGCCAAGCTGCCCTACGACGAGAGCCGCCACGGCTTCGGCCTGAACGTCTCGCACCGCGCCGCCGACGCCCTCACCAAGCTCTTCGAGAACGGCTTCCCCTACGTCAAGGTCACGATCGGCGCGCGCTTCGCCGAGTCGCGCAGCCGCACGCTCGTGGCCCGCATCGCGGGCACGCTGCCCTCGGCCGGCACGATCGCGGTGGTCGGCCACCTCGACGAGCCGGGCGCCGCCGACAACGGCTCGGGCATCGCGACGATGACGGCCATGGCCACCGGCTATCTGCGCGGCATCCGCGACGGCACGCTGCCGCGCCCGCGCCGCAGCGTGACCTTCGTCTTCGGCGCCGAGCTCGAGTGCTCGCGCGAGTGGCTCAAGAGCGCCGAGGACCAGGTCGACCTCGCGCTCGTGCTCGACATGACCGGCGAGGACCAGGCCAAGAGCGGCTCGATCGCGCTCGTCGAGCGCACGCCCGACCCGGGCGCGATCTGGAGCCACCCGACGCTCGACGTGCACACCGAGTGGGGCCGCAGCGACGAGCTGCGCGAGAGCGACCTGACCGGCACCTTCCTCAACGACTACATGCTCGCGACGCTGCGCCTGCGCGCGCTGGCCACCGGCTGGAACGTGCGCAGCAACCCCTTCGAGGGCGGCAGCGACCACGAGTCCTTCCTCGAGCGCGGCATCCCCGCGGTGCTGCTCTGGCACTTCACCGACCGCTTCTATCACACGAGCCTCGACCGGACCGACAAGGTCGACCCGCAGGAGATGCAGCACGTGGCCGTGTGCGCGCTGGCGCTGCTGCACCACTACGGCAACGCCGGCCCCGAGCGCGCCAATGAGGTGCTCGACTTCGTGCTCCAGGCCGCGCGCGAGCGGCTCTCGGCCGAGGGCAGCAACGCGCGGCGCCTGCTCTCGGCGCCGGCGGTGGCCGTCGACGCCGACCAGAAGGCCGCCGTGTCGCGGCGCGAGCGCGCGATCATCGCGGCCTGGGCGCGCTGGTATCGCGAGGCCCTGCTCTCCGTCGAGAACTTCGATCCCGATCCGGCCCTCGGCCCCGAGAGCACGACGCTGGTCGAGCGCATCGACCAGGCGCTGCACGAGCTGCGGGCGCTCGAGCAGAGCATCCTCGACACCATTTGAGCGGTGGCGGTCTGGGCTGTCGGCCCGGCGAGACGCCAGGGGGCGCTCGCGCACGGCTTCGCGCCCTCGGCGGAAGACTGTGGTGGGCAACGCGGTGGCAGCTTGGCGCCGAGGGCGCTGCAGAGTGTGCGCTCGACCCCCTCGGCGCCTCGCCGGGCCGACGGCGCAGATCGTCAGCGCTCCTGTAGGAGGCTTGCTCGTGGCAGTGGAAGGTCAGGGCCTTCCACTCTCACTCGCTCGCGGCCGCCGCCGGGCACTCGGTGGACTCAGTGCTCGAAGTGGCTCCCGCGCGAGGCGCTGAGGTCGGGTGGTGCGCAGCCCGACCTTCTGCGCCAGTCCGGCGCCTTTATCGGCCGCGGCGCGCAGGGCCAGCCTCTCTCGGCAAGCCAGAGCCAGACTGAGGCTGCTGCCCACGGTGCGCCGGACACTCCTTTGGCGCAGCGTCGGGCGGAGCACCCCCGACCTCAGCGCCGAAGCGCGCCCCGAGCCAGCCGCGGAGCGGCCCCTCCCCGACCTCAGCGCCGAAGCGCGATGTTAGAGTCTCGCTCAGCGTGCCCGTGCCTCGACCCGACGGCGAACGACGGACGGCCGCGCCCGGCCGGCTCGTCGCGCTCGCCGCGGCGGTGCTGCTCGCCGGCGTCGCGGTGCAGGCGAGGCACTTCGTGCCGCGGCTGCTGGCGCTCGACCGGCAGGCCCGCACGGTCACGGCGCTGCTCGAGGGACCGGAGTCCGAGGTCGACCCGGCCCTGAGCCAGGTCTTCGCCTGGCGCTCGCTGCCCGCGCTCGCGGCGCGCATCCCCGAGGACGCGCGCGTGCTCCTCGTCAGCGGCACGTTCTTCCCGGCGCAGTACCACTTCTACTTCCAGCCGCGGCCCTTCACCTTCCTGCAGCCGCTCGAGCCGCGGCTCCTCCAGACGGCGATCGAGCGCCACCCGGCGATGGCCGAGACCCTGCGCGACCAGTACGCGCGGCTCGAGGCCAAGGGCCTGCGCCTCACGCCCGAGCGCCTGCACGCTGAGCTGTCACGCGCCGACTATCTCGTCCTCTTCCGGCGGCCCGAGCCGCCGGTCGAGCCCGGCATCGCGCTCGAGCTCGTCGCGCGCGACGACGTCGCCGCCCTCTATCGCGTCGTGCGCGGCTAGGCCCCGATGGACGGCTGGCCGCTCGTCGCCCTCGTGTACGCGACCCAGGGACTCGCCGGCGACCTCGTCGGGCGCGCGCTGGGCGGGGCGCGCCCGGCGCGTCTCGAGCGCCTCGCGCAGGCCCTGCTCCTCGGGCCGGCCGCGATCGCGCTGCAGATGATGCTGCTGTCGCTGCTCTCGATCCCCTTCTCGCTGCCGGTCGTGCTCGGCCCGTGGTGGCTGGCGGCCGCGGTCGTCTGGCGGCGCTCGCGCCGGGCGGCCGCCCCGATGGCCGCGGTGGCCCCGGCCGTTCCGTCCCGCGCTAGCGCCAGGGCCACGGCCGTCCTCGTGTCGCTCGTGCTCCTGCTCTTCGCCGTGCTCGTCTGGATCGGGCTGCGCACGCCGGTCTTCGACAGCGACCCGCTGAACAACTTCGCGTTCCCGGCGCGCCTCTTCGAGACGCACCGCTCGCTCGCCGGCGACGTCATCGCCGACCTGCGGGCGGTCGGCCATCTCGAGTACCCGCCGCTCGTCGCGCTCAACGAGGCCCTCGTCTTCATGGCCGCGGGCCCCGAGCGCCTGCGCGCCGTGATGCCCTTCTTCGCGCTCCCCTGGCTGGCCCTGCAGCTGCTCGTGCTCTCGGCCGCCTGCCGTCGCCTGCGCTGGGAGCTGGCGGTGCCGTTGTCGCTGCTGGCGCTGCTCGTCCCCGAGGCCTTCGCGCTGGGCACGGTGGGGCTCGCGGACCTGCGCCTCGCGGCCACGGTGCTGCTGCTGGCGACGACCGGCGCGGCGTTGCTGCGCCAGCCCGGCGGCCCGCAGGCGGCCCGCTTCGCCGCGGCGGCCATCGCCTGCGCGCTCACCAAGATCGAGGGGCTGTCGCTCGCCGTGGCGGCGGCGATCGTGTTCGTGCCCGCGCTGACGGTGCGGAGGCGGCTGTCGCTGCGCGCGGGCGCGGCCGCGGAGCTCGCGACACTCGCGGCCGCCGCGCTCTGGCCGCTCTACCTCGCGGCGCACGACGCGGCGATCGGCTCGCTGGACCCCGGCGCCGTGCGTGCGAGCTCGTCCGGCCTGCTCGAGCGCTTCGGACAGGCGGCGCGCGGCTTCTTCGCCTTCGCGCTGTCCTCGCCGGTCGCGTCGCGGTTCTACGGGCCGCTCTGGCAACTCGCCGTGCTGGCGGCGATCGTCGGTCTCGCGCGCCGGGCCGCGCGCCGCGAGACGTGCGCGCTGCTCGTCGCCCTCGCGGCGCACGTCGGCCTCTACTGCCTGCTCCTCGCGCAAGCCAGCCAGCCCGTCGAGTGGACGCTGCAGGCCGCGGGCCTGCGGCTGCTCACGCACACCATCGCCTGGCCGCTGCTGCTGCTGGTTGTGGCGTTGGCGGTCTGAGCGGTCGGCCGCGGCGAGGCGCCAGGGGGCGCTCGCGCACGGCTTCGCGCCCTCGGCGGACGGCGTGGTGGGCAAGCTGGCGGTGGCTGGGCGCCGAGGGCGCTGCAGAGTGTGCGCTCGACCCCCTCGGCGCCTCGCCGGGCCGACGGCGCAGATCGTCACCGCTCCTGAATGGGGCTCGCTCGTGAGGGTGGAAGGCCGAGGCCTTCCACTCTCACTCGCTCGCGGCCGCCGCCGGGGCACTCGGTGGACTCAGTGCTCGCAGTGGCTCCCGCGCGAGGCGCTGAGGTCGGGTGGTGCGCAGCCCGACCTTCTGCGCCAGTCCGGCGCCTTTATCGGCCGCGGCG
>Ga0111538_10007158_pt1 | contig 15051 bp, 13 predicted proteins | sample SoiMethybrSBSTD1_FD_79669 | JGI IMG/M metagenome (GOLD analysis project Ga0111538, IMG submission 79669) | Bulk soil microbial communities from a Populus tree surrounding site in Tennessee, USA - Soil MetaG P. TD hybrid SBSTD1 (version 2)... | ecosystem: Environmental > Terrestrial > Soil >... | reverse complement strand
GCCGGAGTTCTTTTTTGGAGAAGGCCATAGGAAGGCAGGTTTAGCGTGAATAGGGAAAAAGTCAACTATTACCTCCAGCAAGATTATTCTATTTAGGAACACACCGACACCGTTTTTTAACGGTGTTGATTGATGAACTTACCCTTTTCTAATTCCGTCAATCACGAAATTCATTTTCGGCGTACTGCTTGCAGCACTTGGGTCTCCTGCACTTCGGCCGGATTGAAAGCAATCATGTAATGTTTAAAATGTCCGGAAAAAAAATGCGATACTACGAACCGATTACTTTATGCAAGGGAGAGTTTAGTTTATGCGAAAACTTTTGCAACGAATTGCCAAATCCCTCTTACCGTTAAAACACGGTGTCTCTGTTTTCATTATTCAATTAAATTGTGTAACCAGTACTCCCCTTAAACCTCTTACCATGAATCTTACCTATCAGCAACGCTCTCACCGGCAGGGTAAGGTCCTTATGACCATTTTGCTTTTATTTCTTGTTACATTCACTAAGTATGGAAAGAACTTTCCTCATCCAAAACCTGAACATTTTTCTATCACGGTGGAAGAATTCTAATCATATAACAAGCATTTCCAGTTTGAGTTTATCAAATTTGTAATCACTTATGGGATCGTGTTTGGATCAGGTATTTTGATATTTATGCAGAAGATTGGTGGTTCGTTGGCTATTCTGATTGTCGGCTGCACCATTGCCGTCGCTATTTTATTGAACCACGCGTTCGATTACTGGAACACGAAAATTTCACAACGGCATCCTCATTATGAAAAGATTCATAAATACCAGGAGGTTATTAATATCTATCACAAGATAATAGAGGAGAATTCATAGCAAGTCTCTTTATTAACGTTTGACGTTCTTTTGTACTTTCTTGCAGCAGCCTATACGCGATTGATCTCATCGCCTGTGATAAAGGCGACCCGTACAAACTTCGTTGGTCAATTTATTTGAAGTACGTTAGGTAACTGTCCCAGGTGCAATAAAACAAATTGCATCAATAGAGGGTCAGAGTGCTGCAGGGATTCAAACCTTACGATATCGAAATGTGATGCTCAACAACTTATTTTACATTGGACATAGTTGGTGACATATTGATGAAATATTTCCAATCCTCAAATGCAAACTTTGAAGTACGTGCGAAGCAAATGTTGTTATTCTGAAGGAGATATAATTTTGCCCCGGTGACTTTCGATGGCAAAGATTTTGTTCGAGAAGCGCATTATTGCCTGAAAGCATAGATGAGATAGTTGATACTTACGAGAATCGTAAAGAGGAAATACGGTATTCCCGGAGAGTTTCAATGGAGGAAATTGCGAAAAACAAATTCAACCTGAATATTTCACGTTATGTAAGCCCTTCGACCGACGACGAGATTATTGACTTGAATATAGTAAATAAAAAACTGGTTGACTTGGAAAGAGACATCACAAAAGCAAAAGAAACACATAATCATTTTTTACAAGAATTGGGACTTCCACTAATATAAAAGCACTTTTTCTGCTGCATTTACTGGGTCAAGAGAAATTTTTAAACTACCTACCGTGAGTTATATGAAAACGAAGGAGGCTATGATCAATAATAAGCAAATTTAGAGAAAATTAAGCCAACTGGTAAGCCACCCACTAAAAATCAAAAACCCGTATATAATTGATTGACAATTAAATACAGGTTTATCGGGTGCCCAGAACAGGAATCGAACCTGCACATTGTTGCCAATACCAGATTTTGAGTCTGACGCGTCTACCAATTCCGCCATCTGGGCTTTTAAAAGGGAGCAATATTATGCAATTATTCGCAACAACTTTTCCTGCGAATAAAAAGTTTCTTACTAACCTTTATTAACCATTTGAACATTCCGCAAAATTAAGGAAACTATTGCTGAGCCTTGCTGCGAAGATTATTCTCGAGATCCTGGATCTCCGCATTGGTAAATGAAGATGGTGACAAAATTCCCAGAGCAATATTCCTTAATTTGATGATCTGGCTCTCTGTAAGTACGAGCAGGTACTTATAAAGATCAAGTGAGTTGGTCTGTTGATTATTATTCATACCAGCCATAAGAAAGAATTAATACCCGAAATAAAAGATAAATTCAATTCGTCAATATTAAGTTTTTCATCCATTTTTCCACATTTCTTAAATTGGGACACTTTTATAAAAACTAACACCTATTAGTTTACATAAATAAAAACATCGGCCCACATTTACCTATTCCCAGCAAAAATAATACCCCGCCGCTGAGTAAAAATGCCTGGCTCCATTCTTTATTACTTTGAGGTATAAGTACCAGCCATGAGCAGGGGATTTTCAAGGCCGCCTATGATCCTGCTTCCGAAAACAGCTCCGAAAATGGCGCCGATGATTATCCATAACCTGTTATGTGATACTTGTGAATCACCTTGTTTGTTCCGTAGGAAAAGAAAATACCTGAAACAGATGAAAATGCCGGCTGTCTGCAGGTTCCAGGGAAAGTTCAAGGGGAGGTGGAGTTTATTACCATACTACCGTACATAAAAATCGAGAGAGACGGCATATGGCAGAAACGGTCAGAAAAAATGGGCCCCGGGTAGAAACCCAGGGCCGTGTTTTAAATCCAATATCCTATGAAAAACCTACAGTATGTTGGCGAATGGTATGCCAAATATGAAACCCGCCCCCAGCCTACGTTTCAGCGGATTGACCCTTTTAAAATAGTTTCAATATGGGAATTAATTTCTATGTGACGGAATATGCAGTAATAAATTTTTTTTTTCACCCTCTCAATAATCTGTGGATTACCTCCGTTATCGATGAAAGAAATAAGTGAAGATGGTGAACATAACATTTTCAAAACTCATCAAACTCGATAACCGTCAGTGGGAAGTAAACTTCAGAAAACTTCCAAGCGTACCTTATCAATTTCATGCAGATACTGCAACCCTGCAGGGCGAACGAATACAGTTCAGTATTTACCGTGATAGTTCATCTGGCTGGAAGATCGCCGGACGCAATTTGCCTGTCCTGTTTACAGACGCATGTGATAAGCTGGGAAGAGCCATTGAAAAGGGACTTGAAGAATACTATCCCGGTTTTTCGGAATAACAGTTATTGCGAAGCCATAGCTGCCAGCAGGTAGATCAGCGAAGCTGTTCCATCCATTGTTGGTTCATTTGTGCTGTAATCACCCACATCATCATGATACACTGCCAGACCGCTCTGGAAAGCTGCATATTCATCATCATTTGCCAGGCGTAATCCTATCAATCCATTAAAAATGGATGTATAAACGGGACCATCCACCAATCCACCATCGATGGGATATTTTGCAATAAAGGTGAATGAAGAATGAGGATCAACCGGTGTGTCGCCAAAAGAAGGTAGTCCATACACCATGCTCGTTCCCCAGGGATTGCATCCGAATATCCAGTCGAAACACGCACGCTCAAGCTCTATATATGAATTGTCCTTGCTTAGCTGCCTGTACCAGTAACACTGGATGGCAAAACTTACTGTTAAGTTATTACTGCACCATATAAAAGGTATAGCACGGTAGAATGCATTGTTCTTCGCTTTGTTCCATACTTTTTCTATTCCCTGTTTATAAAATGCAATAACAGTGTCTTTCCGTTTATCATTCAATGTTTTCGCAAGTTCATAATGACCCACATTGATAAAAGGATACCACTGGTAATGTTTAGCGGTGTCGTTACCCAGCCATGGGGTAATGGGTTCATCAGCAGCAAAAGTGTAAGAATCGTTTAATATACTGTCGGCCGCTTTAGAAGAAAGTGAATTGTAATAAGCCACGAGACCAAGCTCCATATCATCTTTCCAGTTATCTTCTGCATATATATAGGGTGAGAGAACAGATGCAGTTTGTGCCGCACCAGGCATCTTCCTTCCTATGTCGAGCGCTGTACCACTTTTCTCCAATAATTTAGCGGCAAAACTGTTATCGATTTTGTTGAACATCACACTTCCCAACGCAAATGCGGCCGCGAATTTTCCGGCAGTTGAAGCAGCACCGGTGGTATTGTTCATGAACTTACCGCGCATCTGCGGTTTCCCATTACAGAAATAAACGGGACGCTCATAACCTTTACCATAAGCAGAATCGAGTTTTGGTAAACGCATGCCACTATGGTCCCTGTCATCTCCAAGCTGGTTGAATATCCAATCAGGTTTAGGATGCATTTTCAGTAACCAGTCAAGTCCCCATTTTGCTTCATCCATTACGTCTGCAATATTATTTTTACCATCGAGACCTGATGCATTTTTTGTGTCTGAAAAGATCCCGGGAAAATCACGGTAAGCAGCAAGCAGATGATAAGTGGCATTTGCGGTGGTGGTGGAATATTGCAGGTAATCTGTTGCATCATGCCATCCTCCTACTGCATCGATGTGTGTGCTATCGGCAACAGGAGCAAACAGCGTATATCCATCGTAGGTATGACAGGAATCTTTCAGGTAAGGATTGAAACCACTTCTCTGTTGTCTCATGTACTTAAGACAAAAATCGGCGGCGCCATCATAAACATCATTCCCTATCTCAAACTGCGGTGATTCTGTTTTACCGGCCCTGATCATGTATTTGCCTTTCTTTTTGAAGGATGAAAAGTCGAGCCGGTATGTGTCCTTAAACGGACCATATGGACCAAAAGAACGGCCTGGAATTGCCGAATACACCACTTTTTTTGAAGAATAGTCAATCAATTCAAATTTATTGATTGCTATCAACGACTTCGATCCCAATACTGCAATTTTGGTTCCATTGGAGTTATACCCTAACTGATTGACTCTTACCCAGCTATCTGAATGTTGAGCCATACCTTTTACTAAAATAAAAAGGAAAATTGCATTAATAAGAAGCTGTTTAAACATTTGAAAGTTTGATAATTGTCAGAAAATTATTGTTACCAGATCTAATAAATAAGCAAATCCACTTATGAATTCGTTTAAATATTTGATACGGTAATCTAAGTGTATACGCTGATAAGTTTTATCACGTTTAATATAACTCGAAATCCTAAAATAGTTCAATATCCTGTCATGAAAAGACTTATCATTCTTTTACTGGTGTGCTATGCTTCATCAACAATGTCGCAGGTTAAGATCGGCGATAATCCAACAACCATTAACTCAAACTCACTGCTTGAACTGGAAAGCACCAACAAGGGCTTTCTTCCTCCACGTGTTGCGTTAAACGATAAAAGTTCAATTGCACCGCTTACCGGAACAGTAACTGCCGGGATGCTGGTATTCAGCTCTGGCGGTACGCTTGCAGATGGCTACTACTACTGGAATGGTACTGCCTGGAGATTCGTTGCAACAGTGGGGTTGAATACAGTAATAAAAACCGCAAGCGCCACATTGCTGAAAACAGAAACGATGGTGCTGGCAAGCAATGATATTACGATCACCCTTCCTGCAGTAACTGCTTCTGATAATGGCTGGGAAATGACGGTAAAAAATGTGGGTTCGCATACCGACCTCGTGTCTGTGGTTGGAACAAGCGGAGCAACAATAGATGAAAAAGTAAGTTCCAAACTCACCCGATACCAGGCACATACTTATGTTGCCAATGCCGGGAACTGGGAATTGAAGGAAAAAAGTCTTTCTGTTGAAAACCTGCTCGATGTAAACAGCAACAGCAGCTGGACAACCATAGAAGAAGCGATAGAATTCCTGGACGCACATATGGCCGGGCCAACAGTTCTAAGGCTTGGAGAAGAAAGTTATGATGTATCAGCAACCATCAATATTGATCTCGATTTTCCATTAACATTCCAGGGTCTCTCCTATGGAACTTCAACCATTGCTGCTGCATCGGGCTTATCAGGAAAGCCAATGTTCCGTTGCCTGTCTGATTGTTACTTCAAGATGTTACAATTCGACGCGACCACATTGGGAGGTTATGGAACAGCAGCAAATGAAGATGCTATCAGGTTTCTTGGCAGTGGATCATATAATGAAGTAAAGGATTGCACATTCGACCGGTTTTATAATACTATACTTGATTCAACAGACGCAGAACTCTGGGTGTTTGAAACTGATATTTCAAATGGACAGAGAAATGGTATCCTTATTCATGGTGGTGTTGCAGGGGTGACCGTTAAGGTAGCCGAAACAGATTTTATCGGTTGTAACTATGGAATTAACCTGAGCAAAGGAAGCGCTGCGACAATACAGTTGACTTCAGGTGGTTACTACAATGGCATTGCAGGCGATACGGCAATTTATTATCAACCCTCTAATTTCAGCTTCACCAATATTTCCATTACCAACAACTCATGGAACAACACCGGAAAATTTATTGAAGGGTTTGATTTTACCCGCACCGACGGACGAGATGCAAATGCGATTATAGAAAGCAATGCCGGTATTGGTGATTTTCATCCCAACTGTACGATCGGTGTGGTCAACAATGCAACTACTACAACCATTACAAATAATCTCAGCTGGTACAAAATAAACTGGACCAATAATACATCATCCACCATTAAATGGAAGGTTACAGACAACAACATTGAATATTTACCCAACAACAGGCGAAACGCTTATATCATTATATCAGGAAATATTCAGTGCAGCTCTGGCACAGCAACAATTAACATCGGGCTGGTTAAAAACCCGTCTGGAACATCTGGATTAGCCACTGCAATTACCCGCTACGGGGAAACTACACTGCGGCCGGGTACAGCCAATCAGCCGTTCCAGTTCTCTATGGTTGTAAATCTTACGGATGTAGGGCCAGGAGATGATTTCGAATTGTGGGCAAATACAAATTCAAGTAATAATACCATCATCGTTCAGGACGTACAGTGGCTTGTGAATACTCAATAAAAAAAGCAGTTTATGCAACGAATTCTTATATCTTCCATATTACTGCTTTCATCTGCAATTGGTTTTTCACAGGCAGGCTTTGTAAATAATGGTAACCTGCAAATCAACACCGGTTCAAACATGGCTGCATTCGTAAACTTTACCAATGCATCAACTGCAGGATTAGTGAATAACGGAACATTTTACCTGGGTGCGAACGTAACAAACAACCGTGCTTCGATGAATCCCGGTACAGGTGTGACTATATTCAATAGCACATCTGCTCAATTTGTTAACGGAACGGAACCTTTCAGAGTATATAATGTAACAACAAACAACAGTACAGGCATCACACTGAATAATGATCTTAGTGTAAATGCCGCGCATACATTTATAGCGGGCCTTATTACGAGTTCAGCCACGCCTAACTATCTTATTTATGAAAATGGGGCTACCTATTCCGGCAGCACAGACAATGCACACGTAAATGGATGGGTAAGAAGAACGGGTTCAACGAATTTTATTTTTCCTGTCGGGAATGCAACATACCTGAGGCCAATTGCAGTGAACAACCTGTCGGCTGCTTCAACCTTTAATACGCAGTATGCGGGGGTTACAACCAATACCGGAAACGTTTTACCTAACCTGGTAACTGTTAACCCTTATGAATACTGGTTTGTTAACCGTGTAAGTGGCGGAACAGCACAGGTGGATATGAACTGGAACAACAGTAAAGTAACATTCCCTAATTATATGCTGGCAGGCATCCGTGTTGCCAGCTATACCGGAGGAATGTGGACCAGTATTGGCGGTACCGCAACAGGTAATGTAACCACCACAGGTGCTATCACATCATCATCAGTTAATTCATTCGGCGCCTTTACATTCGGTAGCCTTAATTTCTCGCTGCCGTTGAATTTCATTGGCATCACAGCGAAGAGAAAAGATAATTTTTCAATCGTACAGTGGAAAACAGCTGAAGAATATAATGTAGACCATTTTGAGGTGGAGCGGAAAGACAGCCGCAATACAACATTCTTTATTGTCGCAACGGTGCCTGCATATAATAACATTACCAACAATTACGATATAGAAGACCACCTTCCTCTCGATGGCACAGCATTCTATAGGGTTCGCAGTGTTGACAGGGATGGCCAGTATTCATATTCAAAGATTGTAGCTGTAAGTGATAAAGGAGACGGATCGATGGCAGTGATCAATAATCCTGCGCGCAACACGATATTCATTTCGGTGAACAGCGTGCCTAAAGGCAACTATGCTTTCCAGTTGATTGATGGGTCAGGAAAAATTATCCAGGCAGGACAGATTCTGCTTGAGGGACAATCTGTAATAGATATTCCCGTTTCAATGAAAGCTGCAAAAGGATTTTATTTGATTAAAGTGTACAACAGTCTGTTTGAATTTGCAGATAAAGTAATTATCCAATAAACCTTGTTCAATAGGGATCACGATGTCCGACGCCTATTCGAAAACCGTAAATATCTTCCTGACAGTAGACCAGGGAACCATACAGAGTTTTTTCAATGAAAATGACCCTGCGCCACTGTATAAAAGACAGCTAAGTCATAAACTCGAGCATTATATTGCCATGACAGTGGTTTCAGTGAAAAGGTATTCCCCGGTTTTTTACAAGCTTCAATGTAAAAATGAGATCGATAAGCAATACACAGAGCCTTTGATGTATGCCATTCGGAGGCATTTTGCCAGAAAGCAGGAAATCCGCGAAAGAGAATTCAAGAGATTTAAAAAAAGAACCTGGCTACTGCTGATAGTAAGTATCCTGGTGGTGATCATCTGCCAGGGGTTTCTGATGGTACTCTTCGATGAGAATCACAACTTCCAGTATGGCCTCAGTAACATCCTGGATGTATTTAGCTGGGTATTGCTATGGCAGCCTATAGACAAGCTGCTTTTCCAGTGGAACCCGCATCTTAAAGATATTTCATTATTAAAAAAACTTGCTTCAGCGGAGGTAATCATTATATGAGAGCCTGCGTTGCCATATCCTATTTTATCTCTGCCTGTATGAATGTACAAGCTCAATCATCGGCTATGGTTGAGCAATACTATTATACGCGTACTGCAGGAGCTGATGCGATGATAACGCCTATGGCAAATTTTACCTCATCAAATAACTGGTATGGTGAAGCGAGGTATAATTTTGATGAGCTAAATACATTTTCATTGTATGCCGGCAGGAAATTCTCCGGAAATGGAAATCTTTCATGGGAAGCAACTACTTTAATCGGTGGATTGATGGGGAAGATGACCGGAGGTTCCGTAGGTATGAATTTCGGAATGGATTTCAAAAAATTATTCTTTGCGTCGCAGTCGCAATACAGTTTTTCCATTGAGAACAATACCGATAAATTTTTTTATAACTGGTCGGAACTCGGGTACAATGCCACATCATGGTTGTATGCAGGAGTTGCGCTTCAGCAAACGAATATTTATAAAACTATAGGGAAACTTGAACCGGGTTGCATGATCGGATTTTCATTCAGTAACTGGAAAATACCATTATATGCTTTTAATGCTGCTGAGCAGGAAAGATATTTTGTGTTTGGTCTAAACTGGCAATGGGAAAACAGGAAAAAGAAAGCTAAAACAGAACAAGTTCTCTCTGCTGAACCGAATACTTATAAAATTGATTAACATGAACCATATTCTTAAACTTCTGCCGTTAACGCTTTTTGCGAACCTGTGGCTGAACGTCTGGTTCCAGGTAGCTTTAATTGGTTGCCTTGCCATAGTAGCCCTCATATTCTATAAAAGAAAGGTAAACGGATTAACTGACAGGATCCGTGACCTTGACAGAAGGCTTGTTGAAAGGGCTGTGCTCCTGCAATATGCCAAAGAGAGTGAGAAAAAAGCCAAAGAAGACATTATTTTAAAAGAAAGTGAGTATAACACCGTGCTTACGCAATTGAGCAGAAATATGCGTACACCCATGAATGGTGTAATAGGTATGACCACCCTGCTTGAATCAACGTCACTTACTTCAGAACAGCAGGATTATATGAAATCGATCAAAAGCTGCAGTGAAGATCTTATAGAGGCCCTTGAAACACTCAGAGATGCCGGGATAACCCACGCGGAGGAAGACAAATCAGAAACCACAAGAAAATCACCGGTTCAGTTTTCAGGAAAGATGTCTCCGGATTTTGCGAAATTGTTCCCCCTTAAAATTCTTATAGCTGAAGACGATGAGATGAACCAGCAAATGGCGACGATGTTGCTGAAAAGACTCGGGTATGAAGCGGACTGTGCAGCAAATGGCAAGGAAGTGCTGGAAATAGTAAGTGAAAAAAAATATGATTTAATTCTAATGGATGTGGAAATGCCCGAAATGGATGGTCTTGAAACGACGAGGATGATCAGGTTATGCCTTAATGAGCAACCGGTAATTATTGCCATGACTGCAAATGCTATGGATGGCGACCGCGATGCATGTCTGAAAGCCGGGATGGAAGATTACCTGAGTAAACCCGTAAATGTTGATGAGCTGATGAGAGCACTGGAAACCTGGGCCACCGACATCATGGTAAAGAAAAAATAATATCAGAATTGGTAAAAAATTACCACGAAAATTTTTATTTTCTGTATTAATTTTTTAATTTTAAAGCACCGGCAGGGGCTATTATTTGAGTCGCGTTTCGCCGATACAATTTTCTATTTCCTTAAGATTTTAATGATTAAATCTATCCTGATGCAAAATGAGATTAAAACTGACATCACTTCGCTTTCAATCGAACTCAACGAATTGAAATCTGCGTTTGATCGCGCCATGAGACAGGGCGACACCTTTGTCAATCTTAAAAGAGTGTACATGAAGATCAAGGAATTAACCTGTCATCTGCAGGCCCTTGAGTGGGAATCAAAGCGATTTCATCACGCCTGATTATTTGGACTGGTATTATACATAAGCGTTGGCCATACGGCTGACGCTTTTTTTATGCAAAATTCATCAGAACATTGCCAGGATCGTTAGAATAATAAACAAACAAAATAGAACCAATTGCTTTCTGCTTTGCCTTATTTTCAGATTCTGCTCCTTTGCTACAACTGCTGCTTTAGTTTTCATTTATACACGAGTATCATTTACTCACCTTGTCCAATAAAAAAACCGGGCCAAAAGGCCCGGTAATATTCAACTAACCCTAACAAATACAAATTTTAATGACTTACATCAGGCCCCGCAGAGCGGTTGCCGCTATTTAAAGTCATTTTAGAAGATGCCGTTTGAACGGTGGGATTCTTAAGATCATTATAACATCCTGCAAGCGCAAAGGCTGTTATGCTAAGAAGTAATAAAAACAACACAGTTGTCAGAAATGAATTGCTCAAATGCTCGGAATGAACTCTACGGACATTTTTGGAACAGGCTTTTTTCATACTTACGTTTTTTTAAGGTTACAGATGCGAATAACCGCAGGTTCACAGGAAAAATGGATTCATCTGTAATTCAAAAAGACACTTGGATAATAAGTAGGAAAAATTGGAATTAAAAGCAGGTTCTCAAGAGGAGTATTAGCGATGCATTGTAAAGATGGAAAGACTATCCAAAAGATGCAATAGGATTTATACGTCGTACCACCACTATACCCATTGAAAAATTTGTAAATGCATAATTTACAATAACTTTCGCCACCCTTAAATACCCTTAAAACAACTGTAATGAGAAAAGTTTTTAAAGTTTTAGGCATTCTGCTTGGAATTATTATCATTTTAATCGCCGGAGCCGCTTTCTATATAAAAAAAGCGCTTCCTGATGTAGGACACCCACCTGATCTGAAAATCGTATCATCTCCTGAAAAAATTGAAAGAGGTAAGTACCTGGCTAATCATGTTATGATCTGCATGGATTGTCATAGCACCAGGGAATGGAATTATTTTGCCGGACCGATGAAACCCGACAGCCTCGGAATGGGGGGTGAATTATTTGATCAGTCAATGGGATTTCCCGGTTCCATTCATGCCGCAAATATTACTCCGGCAGGAATTGGAGACTGGACTGATGGCGAGTTGTTCCGCGCCATCACTACAGGTGTCCGAAGGAACGGTAAACCGATATTCCCGGTAATGCCATATCATAATTATGGAAAAATAGATCCTGAGGATATTGAAGCTATCATCATTTACCTGAGAACACTGGCTCCTATCGAAAATAAGGTTACTGAAAGCAGTTATGACTTTCCGATGAATTTCATTATTCATACCATTCCACAGAAAGCTGAGCCTACAAAACGCCCCTCACCTTCCGACAGGGTTGCTTATGGAAAATACCTGGTAACCGCGGCTTCATGTGGTGATTGTCATACGCCATTCGATAAAGGAACCTTCGATACAACTAAATTCCTTGCAGGCGGAAGAACATTTTCATTGCCAGGCGGTGATGTTACTTCAGCAAATCTTACTTCAGATAAAGAAACCGGCATTGGTAGTCTTTCCAAAGAAACATTCATGCAGAAGTTTATAGTTTTCAGGGATTCTTCGTTTTCCCACAGGAAGATTGATTTTATGAACGACTTTGCGACCGTTATGCCATGGCCCGTTTATGCCGGTATGGCTGATGATGATCTGTCGGCTATTTATGATTACCTGGCAACATTGCAGCCCGTGAACCATAAAATTGTGAAATTTAAGCCGAGAAAATAATTTGAATAAGGGCTTCCACCCCCCTGGTCCCGGCTAAACCGGTACCACCCCCGCCAGCGGGGGATATAATGCCTTGCGGAGAATCACAATTCCTTTATTACAACATTCCTGAATTTTATCTCCGCACCCGGCTTCCAGGAGTCTGACATATCAAATGCCTTTGCGGCCGGTGAATATGTTGCGGACCAATGCGTTTGAAACCCGATCATTCCTTCCGTGGCACCGGCAGTAAAATCATTTTTAGGTTGGGTAACATCCCACATAAGCTCACCATTGATCCATAAAGTTATATGAGGAACCTCCCCGGTCATCCTTATGCGAAATAAATTCCAGTCACCGGGCTTCCATACTTTGTTTTTATTTATCGCTTCTGCGGGCTGGCTGATCTTCATCATTTCACCAAAAAGATTTCCTGTTCCACCAGGCTCTGAAAGTTCCACCTGGTATGCCTGTCCGCTTTCGGATGAACGAAGGAAAATCCCGCTGTTGCAGAACGAATCAAGTTTCACTTCAACTGACAGTTCAAAGTCGCGGTATTTTTTATTTGAAAGCAGCACACCACCCTGACCATACGGATTTTGTTTAAGCGTTATAATGCCATTCCCGAATTGTACATATGGTGTTGTTCCCTGGTGCGTGGTACGGCTAACATGCCATCCATCAGGCTCAAACATTGACGTAGTAGCAGGCTTGAAATTCTTCTGATTATTTTTGGCTTCCATCACTATCCTGAAACCCACATCCCAACCATTACCTGGTCCTCCGGCATGGGTCATGTAGGTCGCATTTTTCACATCTCCTGCAAAGGATGCACCTTTTAAAACATGCTCATTACCTTTTTCGGATGGTTTTTTACTGGCAAATATTTTTTCATTGTATAGGTCGCCGGTCCACTCCCAAACATTACCCAGCATATCGTACAATCCCCAGGCATTAGGTTTCTTTGATCCTGCTTTTTCAGGAGATGATCCTCCTATCTGCGCCTGTTCGCGAATATCCTCCCACGCTATATCATCCCTGGCTCCTGCACGTGCCGCATATTCCCATTCAAATTCACCAGGAAGCCTGTATGAATGGCCGGTATCTGTTTCATTTAATTTTTTAATGAATTCCTGTGCATCGTTCCAGGTGACATTGGCAACAGGAAGATCATCTCCTTTGAAATATGAAGGATTGCTGTTCATTACTTTTTTCCATTGCTCTTGCGTCACTTCGTATTTACCCATGTAAAAAGGTTTTGAGATCTTCACGATAAATCCGCGCCTGGCATCAGGTTTCGCGAGTTTCTCCGCGCAGTTATAATCCTTTGAAGTAAAATTTTTATTTTCCCCGATTTTAGGATACGGCGGATCGAATTTACCATAGGTAAATGAACCGGGTTTAATAAGGATGAATTCAATTCCTGTTTTGTTTTTTATTGTTTGTTGTCCCGAAGAGGATAATGAAATTAGAATCAGAATTAATAAAGTGAATCTCATTTGCGTTTTGCCTTTTGCGTTTTGCCTAATTCTTCTTGTCCCAATTAGATCTTTCGGCCCTGCCAAGCTTGAAGATCTCAAGCATCTGCAGAGTCATCCCTTCCGGGATCTTCGGTGTATTCTCCCTGATTTTTTTCACCTCCCCTGGCGTAACCACAGAAGCTTTATTCCCCAGATCACCACTATTACGGATATAGCTAAGCGCAGAAGCTATCCATTCATCCGACTGCGCCCACATCGATGGCATCTTGTCGGCATAAGTTTTTCCATCAACGGGACCAGTAAGTCCGTTCAATAATAATTGCGATAATGCTATTTTATCTCCTTTTACCCTTGGTGATCCCGCAAGTGGCGGAGCAGGCATTTCTTTACCGGCAATATTTATTCCTTTACCATCAGGTCCATGGCAGGTAGCGCACAACTGCTTGTAAATAACAGCTCCTTCAGTGATCAGCTTACGTTCGGCAGGACCCAGATTCTTTGTTCTCTTCAATTCTTCCTCACGTTGCTTCTGCGCCTCAACAAAAGTTGAATACGAAAATTGCATCATGCTGTTCGCTAGATTAGCATCAATTAAATCTTTTACTATCTTTTGCGTTGCAGCACTTTTATTTGAACGTAAAGACAATGAAAGCTGAACCTTAACATCGGCGCTTGTGTCATTTTTCATTTTACTTAAACTATCAATAACCACCTTATCATTCCTTGTAATAAATATTTCACTAATCCAAACGGCGGTTTTTCTTACCTGAGGATCCTTATCAGCAAAAGCAATTAATAATGTCTGTTTATCTATTGCATTCATGCCTTCGAGTGTCCATAGCGCATGAATCCTTGCAAGGTGATCAGTTGATGATAAAGCTGTTTTTTTCAATTCTGGCACAATCGATTGGTCATTTCTTACAATCAGTAACTGCTGAGCCATGTCGCGCCACCATCCGTTTGGATGACTTAAATAAGAAATTAGCCGCGAAGATGGTTCATTCAGCAAATTGGGCTTTGTTCTGTCGGGTTTGAAATCTTCATGCACAACCCTGTATATCCTGCCCATTCCCCTGTTCTTAAATATTTCTTTTT
>Ga0111538_10007157_pt1 | contig 15055 bp, 10 predicted proteins | sample SoiMethybrSBSTD1_FD_79669 | JGI IMG/M metagenome (GOLD analysis project Ga0111538, IMG submission 79669) | Bulk soil microbial communities from a Populus tree surrounding site in Tennessee, USA - Soil MetaG P. TD hybrid SBSTD1 (version 2)... | ecosystem: Environmental > Terrestrial > Soil >... | reverse complement strand
AGATGCGGTCACCCGAATCTCGTCCTTCCTGGCGGCCGCAGCGGCGTGGCCGCGGCTGTCCGTAACCCGGCGGCCCACCGGAGAGCACCACGAAGCACCGTCGAGCGCTCCCACCCGTCGCCTGCGCAAGATCGCGACGGAGGAAGCCTTCACCATCCCGGAGGTCTCCGCGGCGATGCTGGAGGTGGTGAGGCGCGGGGGCCCCGCCCTCGACCTCAAGCTGTGGACCCTCGTCTACAACGCCGCCCCTGTCGAACCGACGTTGGCTAGAGCGCCCTCGGCCGCCGGAGTGGATCGGGATGCGCTCGCGCGTCAGTTCCTGCCTCGACTGCTCGATGTCGAGCACGCCCGGCTCGCCGAGATGGACGCGAGTGGCGTCGACGTCCATCTGCTCTCGCTGGTATCGCCAGGCGTGCAAATGCTGGAGCGTGATACCGCCGTGTCGCTGGCTCGACTCTCCAACGACAGATTGAGCGAAACGATTCGCCGCCATCCGACACGGTTCGCCGGCCTGGCATGCTTCGCACCCCAGGATCCCGCTGCGGCCGCAAAGGAGATGGAGCGCGCAATCCAGTCGCTCAAATTGAACGGATTTCTCGTCAATTCGCACACGAACGGCGTCTATCTCGACGATCAGCGCTGCTGGCCAATCCTCGAAGCTGCCGAAGCCCTCGATGCACCCCTCTACATTCATCCGCGCGCGCCATCCGACGGCATGGCCGCGCCGTTCCGGGATTATCGTCTGGAGGGTTCGATTTGGGGCTACGGAATGGAGACTGGGACCCACGCGGTGCGTCTGATGCTCAGCGGAGTGCTGGACCGCTTTCCTCGGCTGCGCATCGTGCTCGGCCACATGGGCGAGGCGCTGCCCTTCTGGCTGTGGCGCCTCGATTACATGGCGTCGCCGGGCTCACGCGCGGCTCTCAAGAACAGCCTCAAACCGAGCGAATACATGCAACGGAACTTCTCGATAACGACGAGCGGCCTCGAGGATCCTCTCGCGCTGCGCTACGTGATCGAGAAGATCGGCGTTGAGCGCGTGATGTGGGCCATCGATTACCCGTTTCAACAAACCGAGGGGTCGGTCGCCTTCATCGAATCCGCGCCGCTCTCGGAGACCGAGCGTGAGCAGATCGCGCATCGCAACGCGGAACGGATTTTTCGGATCGCGGACTGATCGAAGACCGACGCGGGCTCGGTTGCGGGCCGTGTTGGCTTGCCGAATGACGAAACGACACCTTGCACTCATCAGCCGTTTGAGACCACCCAGCCTGAGGCCTAACGCGGCGCTGCACCTGACAGTGACGTCCGTGTGAGTGGGGCGTACCGCGCGCACGCGCGTGCAAGTCGCGGGCGTCCTCTCCTCGCTACCGCGGGGACGTTAGGTGGGAGGCCCCCCCTAAAATGCAGGCAGGGGGCGCATTAGCGCGGTCTCCTCCGCCTCAGCCCTCGTCGTCGGCGCCTGGGCGTACGGCGGCGAGGCCAGCGCGCCAACGACCCCGCTCGCGTCCCTCACTCCGCTACAAGAGGCGATTGTACAGCGGTTTCAGCAGGAGTTCGGCGAAACGATCCCTCGGCCCGCGGTCTTCGTTCCCGCCCTCGATCCGAACAGGACCTGCGACTGGCACGTCACATCGACGGCCTGGCTGAAGCCATCAGCGACCACCTCGAGGCTCCTCACGCTGTACACATCGCCCGACGGAAAGGCCGTCCGCTGGCGGGACGCGGCCACCGTTTCGGCAGTTGCCGCTGACGGACGAGGAATTTCGAACGATCGCAGCCAACGTCGCGCCCTACATGCGGTAGTTGGTGGCTAGACGCGCGTTAGGACGCCGCCGTCGAGGTGAAATCGCTTGGCGCGCATGCGCCGCTGGAGACTTCGTCCTTCCGAGCGAGCGTCGCGAGAGCTCAATGGTCGATCCAGCGCTCAGTGGCCCGCCGCGAACGGCATTCGCTGCGCGGACGCGACCACTCGGGCGGTATACGCGCCGTTGCCTGAATCACCGTTGCACCGTGTCGCCCCTGCCCCGACATTGGGCCGACGACTCCGCTTTCTCCATGAACCGGCCGAGATGAAGGGCCGAGGACGTTCCGATGAATCGCATGGGCATCCTCTTGCTGGTCGTCGCGCTGTCGCCGATGGCGCCGCGAGCCGCTCGAGCACAACAGCAGGCGACGCCTAACGCCGTTGCGTCGACGAATTCAACCACGATCGACGACGCGACGCGCTCCCAGGTGCTCGCCGCGCGCGACGCCATCTGGCGCGCGTGGTTCGCGCACGACACGGTGGCACTCGCGCGGTTGCTGCCGCGCTCGACGACCGCCGGCGAAGGAGGCGGATGGGAAACTCGCGACCAGATCCTCGAGGGGTCGCGCCGCTCGGCATCCTCCGGCCGCCGGCTCGTTGCCATCCGGTTCGACGACACGCGGCTGCACGCGCAGGGGAACGTGGTCGTCGTCTTCTCGAACTACACGATGGAGCTCGAGGACAAGGGCCGGCGGAGCACCGTGACCGGGAGCGCGTCCGAGATCTTCGTGCGCACCGACGGCGTCTGGCAAAACCCGTTCTGGTATCTCGGACCGCGTTAGCCGGTATTGCGGAGCCCCTGCGCGATGCCGCTCGGCGTCGCGTTCGGTAGAGGACCTGGCCACCGAACGGGCTTGCTCTATGATTCACGAATGGCCGAGCCACTCAAGACGTTTTTCTCCCCGGCACTCGTAAGGCGTCTCGCCGGCGACATCGAGCGAGTCCACCCGGCGTTTCCGTCGCGAGCGTTCATCAGAGACGCGACCAAAGGCCTCGACGACCTCGAACTCCTTGACCGCGGCAAACACATCACGCGCGCGCTCGAGAAGCACCTCCCTGCGAGTTACGCCGACGCGATCGACATCCTGCTTCGATCACTCGGCCCCGAACACGCCACCGAGGAGCTCATCGGCGTCGGCATGGCGCCGTTCTACTATCTGCCGCACGCACAATTCGTGGCGACGCGTGGGCTCGAAGACTTCGAGCTCTCGATGCGCGCACAATACGAGCTCACCAAGCGGTTCAGCGCCGAGTCGAGCATCCGGCCGTTCATTGCGGCGGATCCGGAGCGCACACTCGGAACGCTCCGTCGTTGGGCACGAGACCCTAACGCGCACGTCCGGCGGCTCGTATCGGAAGGAACCCGTCTTCGCCTTCCGTGGGCGATGCGCCTACGGTGGCTCGACACCAACGCTGAGCGGGTCATCGAGCTGTTGGAGTTGCTCAAGGACGATCCGGCGCCACTGGTGCGGCGCAGCGTCGCCAACAATCTGAACGACCTCGGGAAGGTGCATCCAGCGCTGCTTGCCCGAACGTGTAAAGCGTGGCTCGACGGCGCGACCGCCGAACGCCGCGCGCTGGTGGAGCACGCGCTGCGCAGTGCCGTGAAGCGGGGCGACGCCGCCGCGCTGCGTCTCCTCGGCTACGGACGGCAAGCAGCCGTAACGATTGGGGACGTGCAGATCGCGCCCGCGCGCGTGGCGATAGGCGGAAGCGTTGCGGTCCGTTTCACTGTCGCGAGCACGTCACGGTCGAAGCAGGAGCTCCTGGTCGACCTTGGCGTGCATTTCGTGAAAGCCACCGGCAAGTCCGCGCGAAAGGTGTTCAAGGTGAAGCGGGTTGTCCTCGCTGCGGGGCATAGAGTCGAGCTGTCGAAGTCGATCTCCCTGGCGGTCCATACCACTCGGAAGCCGCAGCCAGGACGTCACGTCGTCGAGGTCATTGTGAACGGCGAGGCGACCCGCATTGGTCAGTTCACCGTTACCGCGTGACGATTGCGGCTCGGCTTCCCCCAGGCGTCGACGACCACGATGTAGTGTGCCGCAGCGCTAGCTCAGCGCCTCGATTCGCCCACCCGTACCACGACTAGCACCTCGTGCCAACGGTTCGTGCACGCGTCCACTGCGCACGGACCGCCGTGGCGGTAACCTCCGTTCGCGGCCTCTTGTCGTTAGGGTGCCCGAAAACGGCGACCGGCGGCCCCTCGAGCGGCGAGGGGCAGCACTCATCCGGATCAGCGGGGTATGGAAGGAATCAGCGGAGACCCACGCTTCGGGACCTGATTTCGACGCACGAGCAGGAGGGCGAATGAGGCACGTTCGGGTGCGACGACCGCTAGCCGCCTCGCTGTGGCTGGCCGCGTGGCTGGCACCGGTTGGGGCACCCGCACAGCCCGGTCCGCCGCCTGTGATGCCGGCGTTGCCAAAGCGCGATGGCCGACACGACTTCGAGTTCGCAGTCGGCCGGTGGAAGGTCGCGGACTGGCGCCGGCGGGAGCGCATCCACCCGGAGTCGGTGTCCACATCCGACATCCTGGACGCCGCAGCCGTCTGGCGGCCGCTCGCGGACGGAGGCGGGATGCTGGAGGAGTACGAGGTCACACAGCCGGATGGCAGGCATGTACGTCATGCGGCGCTGCTCACGTACGATCCGTCCAGTCAGCAGTGGATCATCCACCGGTCCGAAGGGCTGCCGTTCGATGCGGACGACTCCGTGCGCGGGGGATTCGTGTGCAGAGAGCGGGCGCGGAGCTGCGAGGGTGAGTTCACCGCCCTGCGCTCCTCGGACGGCCGGCCCGTGCTCATTCGCGAGACGATCCGCGTCTCGAAGCCTAACGCATGGGAGTGGATCCAGCAGCGTTCGCCGGATGGCGGCGCGAGCTGGGAAACCGCCCGTCACCGCCGGTATGCGCGCACGGACGCTGCCGATTCGGCGCGAAGCGGCCGCGCGACCGAGCCTCGGCCGGGGCGGACCACCTACTGCTGCGCGCAGATGGAGATCCGCCGCTACGTCGTGCACGACAGCGGAGCCCGCATCCTGCGCCGGCTCTTCGACCAGGAGAACGCGCATGGACTCCGCGTGGCGGCGCAGCACCGCGCTCCGTCGGGTACGGCAGCCGACGCGGACGCCGTCGACATCCGTTGGATGGAGAACATCGCCCTCCTGCGCGACGTGGACCACCCGGACTCGTACGTCTGGCTGCGCGGACTCGCCAACGAGCCTAACGCGGTGCCGTTCTACTTCAGCTCCGTGTGGGGCGTGCACGAGGATGTCATGCGCCGCGCCGGCATTCGCTCTACTCACGCGCACCTCGTGGAGACATGGCTGTACGGCGGCGCGTTCGTGGTCGGGCCCCCGATAGGGTCCGGCCCGGCGGGCCTGGGCCTCGTCGTCGCCAACGTCTACACCGTTCCCACGGCGCGGCTCCTCGAGCTCCAGTACACGTTCTCGAGTACCGTCGTGCCGGTCTTACACCGAACCGGTGGGCAGCCGATCGCCTATTTCAGGAGCTCGCGACGCTGGCAGTTCCAGCAGGAGCTCTCGCGGGCGTTCGGCGACACCACGTCGCCAGACACGGGGATCTTCGTCTGGTTCTCGCGCTTTCCCAGCGTCGACGCCTATCGGCGTCACCTCGAGGCGCTCCAGCAGGACACGGCGTGGACGCGGACGGTCAGGCCGAGGATCGACGCGATGGTGCCGCGGCCGCCCGAGGTCTGGCGTCTCGAGCCCGTCACCGGCTCGCGAGCGATCTTCTGACCGACCATGCACACACCCACTGCCGACCCCCTCTGCTTCGAGCGACGGCGCCGCGCACTCTGGCGTGCGTGCGTCGCCCTCGCGCTGCACCCGGTGGCGATCGCCGCACAGCCTGGAAGTCGCCCAGGCACACAGGCGGTCGTCTCTCCCGTCGATGCGGCACATGCCTTCGATTTCGTCGTCGGACTGTGGAAGGTCGAAGAGTGGCGTTCGATGCGTCCGCTGCAGGGCCTGACGAGCGGCGAGGTGGAGACCGGTCAGGGCGTCGCCTCGTGGCAGCCCCTGGCGGGCGGCGTTGGGCTGATCGAGGAGTACGAGCTCGAGCAACCTAACGCGGGGCCGTCCCGTGGCGTGACGGTGCTGGTGTACGCTCTGCCCGCGCAGCAATGGACGCTGTTCGATTTCACCGGGGCGGCGGGCGCCCGGTCGGCTACGGGCCGAGGTCCCTGCCGCGGCAGCCCGGGCCGCTGTGCCGGTGAGTTCATCGGCGTCGAGACCATCGATGGTCGCGTCGTTCTCGCGCGAGAGCAGATCCGAGTGTGGGCGCTACACACGTGGGAGTGGGAGCGCCAAATCTCACCGGATGGGGGCCTCCATTGGGAGACGCTGCGGCGTCGATACTACTCGCGCACATTCGCCGACTCGGCCGCGCTGCCGACACCAGTCGCCGCCGCGCTGCCGAGGCCCGCGCGCACGACGTATTGCTGCTCGCAGATGGAGCTGCGTCGGTACGTTGCGTCCAGGGACGGCGTGCGGGTGCTTCAGGAGCTCTTCCGCGACGAGAACGCCGTCGGCCGCTCCGTCGGGATCCAGCAGCGTGTCGGTTCCGGGCTCAGGACGGACTCCGCCGACGTGGACGTCTACTGGATGCAGAACCTCGCGCTCCTGCGCGACATCGACCGCCCGGACTCGTACGTGTGGCTCCGTGGGCACACCGTCATGCAGGGGAATCCGGCGCCGTTCTACCTCACACCCACATGGTCTCTGCATCAGGAGACGGTGCGGCGCGCGGGCATCCGCTCGACGGACGCACACCTCCTCGAGACGTGGACCTACCCGGCGGGGTTCCTCGTTGGTGCGCCGACCACGGACGCGTCGGCTCAGCGTGGGCTGCTTGTGGCCACCGTGTACACGGCTCCCGAAAGCAAGCTGATGGAGCTCGAGGGCTATTTCACGTCGAGCGTGGCCCCGCTGCTGAGCGCGACCGGCGGTCGACCCGCGGCGAGCTTTCGCAGCGTGACCGGCTGGCGCTACCAGCCGCACAACGCGCGGGCCTTCGGCCCGAGCTCGACGCTGGACATGGGGATCTTCGTCTGGTTCGCGCACTTTCCTGATGCGGCGGCACACCGTCGCCACGCCGATGCGCTCGCGCGAGACACAACATGGCAGCGGAGGGTTGAGCCAATGCTCCGAGGCCTCTCGTCAGCGCCGGTCGAGGTGTGGCGTCTCGAGCCTCTTCCGGGGTCCCGGGTCATCTACTGACGGGCGCGAACCCGAATGGGGCCGGCGAACGCCGCGTGGCGCAAACGCAGGGACGCAGTGGGGCACCGGTCCGCGATGACGTCCTGAGTTACTTCGACTGCGCTATCCGGTGTTACGAAGCCCCTGCGCGATGCCGCTCAGCGTCGTCGACAACACGGAATCCACCGTGGGCCCCTGAGAAACGGCCGGACCGTCGCCCGCGTCCTGAGACGTCGCGCCACCCTCCGCGCGCCGCCGCATCAGCGACACCTGCAAGAGCGACAGCGGATCCACATACGGATTGCGCAGCACGATCGCCGACTGCAGCACCGGCGTATCACGCATCAGCGCATCACTCTCCCTGATCCGCAGGATCGCGCCGACCGTCGCATCGAACTCGGCCTCGAGGCGCTCGAAGAGCGCCATGTCCCCGCCGAGCGTCTCGACGTAGAGCCGCGCGATCTCCATGTCCGACTTCGCACACACCATCTCGATCTTGCTCATCAGATCGTCGAAAAACGGCCAGCGCTGTGCCATGCGCTTCATCACGTCGAGCCCGCCCGGCGTCGTGACATAATGGCCTAACGCCGTACCAACGCCCAGCCATCCCGGGAGCATCAGGCGCATCTGCGTCCAGCCGAACACCCACGGGATCGCACGGATCCCCTCGATGCCCGCCGTTGCTCCCGGACGGTACGCGGGGCGCGAACCGAACCGCGCGTTCGCGAGCGCTTCGACCGGCGTCACCGAGCGGAACATCCGGAAGAGCGCGTCGTCCTCGTACGCCAGCTCGCGGAATACCGTGAGGCCGCGCCGCGCGAGATCGCTCATCGTCTCACGGAACTCATCCCGCTCCGCCGAGCTGGTCTCCGGGCCGCGATTGAATTGCTGCATCAGGACTCCGGCGAGCGTCACCTCGAGCGTCCGCTCGGCCACGGGAAGCAACCCGAATTGCTGCGAGACGATCTCGCCCTGTTCGGTGATCTTGATGCGTCCGTTCACCGTCGCGGGTGGAAGCGCCGCGAGCGCGCGGTACACTGGCGACCCGCCGCCGCGGCCGGCGCTGCCTCCTCGACCGTGAAAGAAACGCAGCGCGACTCCCGCCTCGTTGAACACCGCGGCGAGCGCTTCCTGCGCTTCATACAGCGCCCACGACGACGCGAGGATGCCGGCGTCCTTCCCGGAATCCGAGTACCCGATCATCACTTCCTGCGTGTTTCCGCGGGCGTGGAGCTGCCGGCGGTATCGTTCGTCGCGTAGCAGCGTGCCCATGACCTCCGGCGCGCGCTGCAGATCGCCTAACGTCTCGAACAGCGGAACGACGTCGAGGCGCGAGGTCGGCGGGTCGTCATCGAGTGCCACGAGACCACTCTCGGCACCCAGCTGCAGCACGCGAAGCAGGTCGGAGGGCTCCGTGGTCATCGACACGATGTACGTGCTGGCCGCCCGCTCGCCCATCTCGTCCTGAATCGTGCGAATGGTCCGGAACGTCTCGGCCACGCGCGGGCTCTGCCCCGCAACCGCCTCGCGAATGGAGTCGGCGTGGTCGCGAACGTCCATGAGATAGCCGTGGAATCCGTGCGCGCGCACCGTGGCGAGCAGCGGATCGATCGTCGCCCGCATCACCTGCGTCGCACCAGCACTCGTTAGGTTCTGCCGTACCAGCACGAGATCCCGTTCGAGCTCGGCGGCGCTCGTGTAGGCGGCAGGCTCGCTCACGGCGCTCCCTGCATCTCGCAACGCGATGAGTCGGCGCGTGGCCTCTACGCGCGCGCGCATGAGCGTGAGTTTGAGGCGCACGGGCTCCTTCGCGTTTCGTCGCCGGTTCGCCTCGTACACGTCGGGGACGAGCGTCGCATCCCGCTCGATGGAGGCGATCAGACCGGCGCTCGGTTCGGCGAGGTCGGCCGAGATCGAGAGACGTTCCACGAGCTCATCCACCGATCGAGCGTACCTGCCGAGAATCGCGAAGCTGGCGCGACGGGCCGTCGCTATCGTCACCTCGGGAGTGACGAACGGATTGCCATCGCGGTCGCCGCCGACCCAGTTCCCGATCGACAGTGGTACCGCTTGTCTGAGCCGGTCGCTCGTTAGGTCGAACTCGTCCTCGAATGCCCGCACGAACGTTTCGCGCGCCTGCTCGGTCGCGTCCAGGAAGCGCGTTTCGAGGTACCAGACGACTGTGCTCACTTCGTCCATCACAGTGGGCCGATCGTGACGCACCTCGTCGGTCAGCCAGAGCAGCTCCACTTCGGCGTCGAGCTTGTCCTCGATAACCCGCCGGTCCGATGGTGACGCGCCCTCGCGCGCGAGCAACAGGTCCGCCACGCGTGCCTGAAGCGCGAGCAGTGTCCGTCGCGTCGATTCCGTGGGATGCGCGGTGAGAACGGGTCGGACGTCGAGCGACAGCATCGCGCGCTCGACATCGGCGGCGGAGTGTCCTTCCGAACGGAGTGTGCGCATCGCCCAGCGAGCCCCTCCGGGCTGCGGCTCGTCGCTTTCCGTGGAGCGGTACGTGCGGGTTCGTCGAACACGATGAACCTGTTCCGCCGTGTTGATCAGGAGAAAGAAGAGCGTAAATGCGCGCGCAACGATCGCCGCGCGCTCGATCGGGAGCGCGGACACCTGCTCGAGCAGTGTAGCGAGCGTTGGCGCATCCGGCTCCGCATGCCGTCGTGCGCGACACGCTCGGCGGAGTGACTCGACGCTGTCGAACGCGGCCTGTCCTTCGAGGCGAAGGATGACCTTGCCGAGCGACGCGGCGAGCCAGCGTACGTCCTCGTGCAGAGGCACATCTTCCGGTCGCACGGCGGGCGCGGGGATCACGACCGCATCATACTCTGAGCACGAGATCGTCGCGAGCTTGGCTTGTCTGAGGAGCTGCGTGGCTCATGACTGCTGGTGTGGCTCGATGCCTCGGATCGCACGCGCACGGCGCAGGCGCGACGCCGCCGGCGAGCGCTTGTGCGGGTCGATTCCGGAGTGCAGCATCGAGATGCTCCGTTAGGCGCCAAGTTGGTAGCGGGCTTGCTCGGCAGTGATCCTACGTCGTTCCTGGTCCCAAGTCCTTCGTTGTTGGCGAAACAGGAGGTTGTATGCGTCCAGCTCTCACCGTCGTCGCGCTCCTCATCTGCCTGACTCGCCCGAGTCCCGGCCAGGCTCCCTGTCAGCTCCAGGGCGTGTGGCAGCTCGTCTCCGGAAAGTACGATGGCCAGACGGGTCCCGCCGGGTGGCGGCAGATCAAGATCATCACTAAGCGCCACTTCGCCTTCCTGGGCGAGGGGAGTCGCGGCGTCAAGGAGATGAAGACAATTGCCGACTCGCTGCAGGCCTTTCGGACGATGAACTCCGGCGGTGGCACCTACACCCTCGCGGGCAGCACCTACACCGAGAAGATCGAGTACTTCGCCGATCCCGCCTACGTCGGCCTGTCCATCCCGTTCACGTGCAAGACTGAGAGCGACCGGTTCATCCAGACCGGCACGATTCCGGTACTCGAGGGCGGCCGAAAGGTGGGTGAGATAAAGCTGGAGGAGGTGTGGCGTCGCATCGAGCAGTTCTAGGCCCCGAGGAAAGCGCCTCGGTGCTCACGAAACTTGATGTCGTAGGCGATCTTCGCATCGCCAGCCGCGTTCTTCGGCGTGAGTGGCGCGCCGCGGCTAGCGCAGCGGCCTGCATCGCCATTGGCATCGGAGCCTCAACGGCCATGTTCGCCGCCGCCGACGCTCTGCTCCTTCGGCCGTTCCCGTTTCCGAACGGCGACCGGCTCTATGTCGCCTCAACCGCGAAGAGCGAGTCGCGGGAAGCGACAGGAACGTCGTACGAGGATTTCCTTGACTGGCGTCATCGGCAACGTTCGTTCGCCGAGCTCGCGGCGTACGGAGCCACCCCCGTTCCGGTCGTTCTCGATCGGCCGGTCACGGCCACCGCGGTGCTCACAACGGCCAACATCTTCCGCGTCGTCGGCGTCACTCCGATCCGCGGGCGAGCGTTCGTCGATGGAGAAGACCAACCGAACGCCGAGCCGGTGGCGGTGGTCAAGCGCGGGTTCGCCGAGCGGGAGCTGGGTGGCGTCGAGGCTGCGACCGGGCGCGTGATCGACGTGCGCGGCATCCCGCGGACGATCGTGGGTGTGGTTCCCGACGAACAAGTGCTCCCGCCGTCGGGCGAGATCTGGCTCCCGGTGCCGCGCGACCTGAATGCGGGCCGCGGAAACCGGAATCTCGAAGTCATCGGCCTCCTGCGGAGCGGAGTTTCCGCGGTCCGGGCCGAGAAGGACCTTGCCGCGATCGAGACGGATCTGTCCGCGGCGTACCCGCGCGACGGCGAAAAGCTCACCGCCATCGTCTTCTCGCTGCGCAGTCGCGTGGTCGCGCCGGCACGTCAGCCACTCACGATCATGATGGCGGCGGCCATCCTGATGCTCCTCGTGGCGTGCGCCAACGTTGCCGGCATTCAGATGGCGCGCGCCAACACGCGGACGCGCGAGATCGCGGTGCGCTCGGCAATCGGCGCGACGCGCTGGCGGCTCGTTCGCCAACTGCTCGTCGAGAGCGTGCTGCTCTCGTCCGCCGGCGGACTCGCGGGCATCGTGCTCGCGTCGCAAGCGTCCGGGCTCGCGATCAATGCCGTGTACGGACCGACACCGTCCTGGCTGGCGCCGGCTCTCGACTGGCGGATCGTTGCCTTTGTGGCCGCTGTCTCGATTCTGAATGGGATCGCATTCGGCATCGTCCCGGCGCTGCGGCTGGCGCGAACGGACGCGTCAGACGCCCTTCGTGGCCGCAGCGGTGTAACGCGCAAGCGCGCGCGCCTGCAGCACGCTCACGTGATCGTACAAATCGCTGCCTCGATCGTGCTCGTGGTCGCCGCCGGCCTGTCGATTCAAAGCATCGCGAAACTCCAGGGCGTCCCGCTCGGCTTCAACCCGGATGGCGTACTGATCTTCTCCATTTCCACGCAAAGCAATCGGTACGACGACGCGCCGGCCGAGCGTGCGCGCCTGTTGTCGGCGGTGGCGACCCAAGCAGCCGCGTTACCCGGCGTCACTGCGGCGGGAGGCGCCTCCTTGTTGCCGCTCCGCTGTTGCATGCGGTGGCGTATCCAGGTCGAGGGCCGCGACCCGTCAGAGGTGTTCACCGTCAGCGGCCAGTCGGTGACGCCGGACTATTTCCTCGCGATGGAAATACCGGTCAAGCTCGGCCGCGCGTTTGCCGCGACGGACGGCGCCGCGAGCGCTCCGGTGATCATGGTCAACGAGACATTCGCTGCGCGGTTTTGGCCGGATGGTCATGTCATCGGGCGCATCGTTCAGGATGGCAGCGATCGCGCAACGGTCATCGGCGTCGTGAGCGATGTGAAGCAAGGCAGCAACCTGGCCGATGCAACCGAGCCGCAGTTCTATCGGCCTTTTGCGCAAAGGCCGGTCACGATCTTCAGCGTGGCGGTTCGCACACGCGGCGACCCGCTCACGCTTGTTGCTCCGCTTCGAACCATCGTTCGCGATCTGGACCCAACGCTCCCGATTTACAATGTCAGCACGATGAGGCAGCGCGTGGACAACGCCATGCTGCAAGGGAGCACTCTCAAGACCCTCCTGCTGACGTTGAGCGGAGTGGCTCTGCTCCTGGCGTGCCTCGGCGTGTTCGCCGTCGGATCCTTCTTCGTCGCGAGCCGGATGCGCGAGCTGAGCGTTCGCGTCGCGCTCGGCGCCGAGCCCGGGTCGCTGATTGCGCTCGTGCTGAAGCAGACCGGAGTAGTAGCAATGATCGGAGGCATCCTTGGTCTCGCCGGGTCCGTTGGCGCCGGCCGCTGGCTCGCGAGCTCCCTGTATGGCGTACGTGCTTTTGATCCGCTGGTGATGACCATTGCGACGCTCGTCCTGACGGCCGCAATAATCGTGGCCAGCTACGCACCGGCGCGGCGAGCTGCGTCGGCTGATCCAATGCTCGCGATGCGCGGCGACTGACCAGGTTCCGGCGCCCCGGTTTCTATACATCTATCGTGACTCAATCAAGCGCGGCGTTGATTCGGCCTACGGCGCGATCGAGAATGAGGGGGGATCAGATGGCCCAGAATGGGCGTTAGGTGGCGACACGATGAATCGCAGGGCCGTCTTTCTTGACCTCAATGGCACCCTCGTGCTGCCGGTCAAGCCGGAACGCCTGGACGATCTCGTCGCGATTCCCGGGGCGTCTCACGCCGTCGCACGCTTGGTCGCCGCCGGTTTCGCGTGTCCCGTCGTTACAGCGCAGAGCCGCATCGCCAAGGGCCACTTCTCGGCCGCCGACTTCCACCGTTGGTTCGAGGCACTCGCGCGAACGTGGAGCGCGTGCGGCGCCCTCATCGACGGCCCCTACCTCTGCCCCCACCGCTTCGCGGAGCCGTGCTCCTGCAAGAAGCCGAACACGTTGCTCTACGAGGCGGCTAGGTTCCGAACACCTGGAGGACCTCGCCGTGCAAGCCGCCACCCGTGCCGGCCGCGCGGCATCGGGCTGGCGATCAAACCCGCTAAATGTCTCCGTGCAGACCGTCGGTCATCTCGTCCGGCTCATCGCACTCCAGCCCCGCGTGCCAGCCGCATAACGTTGGTTGAACCTGACGACTATAGGCGTTAGGCATCGCTCGGGCTACCGACACACCGCTGGTACGTTCGCCAAGCATGCGAACCGGATCCACATGACGAGGTCAGTGGCCGTTTCGCAGCACCTGTCGCGCCTCTCCTTCGGAAGGCCCCACCGCGGTCACGTCCTCAGTCGTCTCGAGCAACTCTCGATCCTGCGCCCTTCTGGCCAGCGCCAACGAACCAGCAGCACAGCCCGCGGCGGCAACCGCGAAGACGGGGCCCACTACCACGAGGTTCCATAGGAATGCGGGATCCCCTGCAAGGGAGACGGCCAGGACAAAGGTCGCGGAGAGCAAGAAACCCACGGCCGCCCCCCATGCTGCAAACCGTGGAAGGGACATCTGATCAAACCGGCGACGGCCCTCAAGAAGGCCCAGCACTCCCGAGAAAATGACGCCAGCGACAAATCCGAAGGCGCCAAACATGAGGGGAAAGGGGGCGTCGGGACGACTACCGGTTACCAGCAGAAACCCCAGCATCATGATAGTGCCAGCGCCGCCCCAAGCTGCTGCCCAGGTCAATCCCATCCCAATGGCGCCGCGGATGCGTCTCAACCACTTCTTCATGCCTACCTCCCATGCCATTGGGGGTCCCGCCTCGACGCCTGCACCGCACCTATACTCGCCGACTTTGCCGTGCAAAGTACGTGGCCGCATCCTGAAGGGCAAGAAGGCAGGCGGCCGCGACAATGTTTGTCCGTCCGCACGCGGGATCGTGCCTGTCGCGCGTCGCCTAACGCCATTGGCCGAAGCGATGACGCCTTGCCTGCAAGGGCGTTAGGCGATACACGGCCAGCCGGAACGGATACCGACATATCCACTCTGCGGCGGCCGTCGGCGCTGATCACGCGTTCGTTCCGCCTCGCATCTGGTATGGCACGGTGACCTGCCTCGCCCGGTCCACAATGACAGGTCTCGTCTCGCGGGTGCGCGTGTGCCGATCGATCAGCCCCTCGCTGACACCTCCGTCCGCTGGGTCCCGTACGGCCGTGACCGCGTTAGCCGATCCAAGGGTGCTGCTCCGGTTGACATTCTGCGAGAAGGGTACGACACTCTGGTAGAATGTCTACTAGTGGGCTTCATTCCTCGAACCCATTCGTCCACCTGCCGCCTCTCCTCGGACCCGATGCACCTCGCCATCCGCGACGTCTCCAAGACCTACAGCAACGGCGTACGCGCGCTGCGTAGCGTCAACCTCGACATCCCGCGCGGGATGTACGGCCTCCTTGGGCCTAACGGCGCCGGCAAGTCGACGCTCATGCGCACGATCGCCACGCTGCAGGAGCCGGACACCGGCTCCATAACGCTGGGCCATCCAGGGTCAGCCCCGGGGCAGGCCATCGACGTCGTGCGCGAGAAGGACCGCGTGCGCCGCACGCTCGGCTACCTGCCCCAGGAGTTCGGCGT
>Ga0111538_10007156_pt1 | contig 15057 bp, 9 predicted proteins | sample SoiMethybrSBSTD1_FD_79669 | JGI IMG/M metagenome (GOLD analysis project Ga0111538, IMG submission 79669) | Bulk soil microbial communities from a Populus tree surrounding site in Tennessee, USA - Soil MetaG P. TD hybrid SBSTD1 (version 2)... | ecosystem: Environmental > Terrestrial > Soil > Tree... | reverse complement strand
GCGGCTGGCCGCGGACGGGGACCTGCCAGACGGGCGGCACGCGCCGGGAGTGAATCCCGGCGCGTGGCCCTTGGCGGCTCACGTCCCTTCGGGACTGCGCCCCCAAACCCCCGTCGGCCCGGCGCCGCGGCCCGACGTCTTCGACCGCGAGCTGGAGCAGGCGCTGCAGCGCTTCCAGTCCCGCCACGGGCTGCCCGCGCTGGGCCGTCTCGACGCGGCCACGCTGGCCGCGCTCAACGTGCCGGTGTCGGCGCGCCTGCGGCAGGTGGACCTGAACCTGGAGCGCTGGCGGTGGCTGCCGCGCGCGCTGGGCGAGCGCTACGTGCTGGTCAACGTCCCCGCCTTCGAGCTGTTCGCCGTCGACGGCGGGCGCACAGCCGAGCGGATGAAGGTCGTGTCCGGGCGGGCCGGCGAGACGCCGACGCCCATCTTCAGCGCGGCCATGACGACCGTGATCTTCAGCCCCTGGTGGAACGTGCCCCCGCGCATCGCGGCCGAGGAGGTCGCGCCCGCCGCCCTGCGCAGCGCGTCGTACCTGCGCCGGCGCGGCCTGCAGCGGGTGAGCGACGACGGGGCCATGCAGTTCCGGCAGCCGCCGGGGCCCGGCAACCCGATGGGCGACGTGAAGTTCCTGCTGCCCAACCCGTTCAATGTCTACCTGCACGACACGCCGCAGGACGGGGCCTTCGCGGCCACCCGCCGCGACCTCAGCCATGGCTGCATCCGCATCGAGCGCCCCCTGGCCCTGGCCCGCTGGGCCCTGGACGATCGCACCGCCTGGACCGACGCGCGGCTGCGGGCGGCCATGCGGGCCCGGGCCGAGCGGCCGGTGCCGCTGGCCGGCACCATTCCCGTCTACGTGGCCTACTTCACGGCCTGGGTGGAGGCGGACGGCCGCGTTCGCTTCCTCCCCGACGTGTACGGCCACGACGCGCCCCAGGAGCCGCTGCTCGATGGGAACGGCCCCTGGCAGCGGCTGGCCGAGCTGCGCTCCACCGACTAGAAGGTCAGCCAGCGCGTGCCCAGCGCGGCCACCGCGGCCAGGGCCAGGAAGAACAGGCCCCAGCGGACGTAGATGCGGCCCCAGCGGCGGTTCTCCTCCGCCCACCTCTCGGGTCCGTAGGTCGTGAGGCGCAGGCCCTTGACGCCGCGGCGCGTGGGGACGAGGGCCTGCTTCCGGGCCGAGTAGATCCCGGCCGCGCAGACGGCGGCGCCCACCTCCACGCGCCGCTCCACGAGCCGCAGCTGGCGCAGCTCCCCCTCGCTGTCGCGTCGTTCGTGGATGTGCCCGAGGTCCGCGCAGACGTCCTCGCGGAAGGTGTCGGCCTCGGAGGCATCGGGCGCGGCCGGGCCCAGGCGGTCGCCGCCGCCGGAAGGGTGGCGAAAGGTGGCGGCGTGGAGGTAGTCGCTGGCCGCGCGGTACGAATGGCCGCGCGGCTCCTGGGCCTCCTGCTCCAGCAGCGCGGCGCCGAGGATGCGCACCGGCCCGGCCGGCGTGCGGATCTGGCAAGGCGTGAGGGCCATGCCCCAGTAGTCGCGCACGACGGTCAGGCCGCCGCCGGCGTCGCGGCTGTCGTGCTCGATCTGGTACTGGTAGGCCGCACACTCCCGGCGGGTGAACGGGCTCAGCAGTGCCGGTCCCAGCACCTCGATGGGCCCGATGGCGACGACGCGCCGGCCGTCCTCGAAGCGTGGCTGCCCCATGCCGGCCCGCACCAGCCGTTCCTCCTGGAAATGCCGGATCGAGCCCATCAGGTAGCCGAGGGCCAGGGCCAGGGGCAGGGCCACCGCGGCGGCGGTGAAGCGGAGGTCGGTGCCCGGAGGCCACGGCCGGTACCAGCGCAGGAACAGGCCGGCGGCCAGGCCGGCGGTCACGTACAGGCCGGCCATCCCGGCCAGTGGGCGCCAGAGTCGGTCGTTCATGGTCCTCGGGGAGCGCGGGCATTGTAGCGAACGCCGGCCTGCCTCCTTGACGCACCGGCCGCGACCGCGTAGAAGGCGCCCATGGGCCGCCCGGCGCTGCTCGCCATCGCGCTGCTGGCGGCGGCCACACCGCGCCCGGGAGGCGCGGACGAGCGCGCGGGCACGCTCGCTCCCGGCCAGGTGCACCGCCTTCCGCTGCCGGTGGCCGCCGGCCAGCTCGTCCGCGTGTCCGTGCGCAAGGAGGGCGCCGACCTCGACGTGCGGCTGCTCGGCCCCGACGGGCGGGAGCTGGCCCGCTCCACCACCCTCGTGTTCCCGCCCGGCGCGGCCTCTTTCGGCTACCGGGCGGCCGTGCCCGCGCGCTGCGTGCTGGCCCTGCGCCTGGCCGTGCCGGTGGGTGCCAGCCGCTACGTGGCGGCGATCGATGTCCGCGCGGCGCGCGACGGGGACGAGGCGCGGCTGGCCGCGGAGGAGGCCTACCGGCGCGGCGAGCTCAGCCGCATCGACGGCGCCAAGGAGGCGCTGGAGGCGGCCGGGGCCGCCTTCGAGCAGGCCCTGGCGCTCGACGCCGGGCGCGATGCGGTGCTGGCGGCGGACGCCACCACCGGGCTGGCCCGCGTGCGCGACGCACAGGGCGACAAGAAGGCGGCCCTTCCGCTCTACGAGCGCGCGCTGGCCGCGCACCGCGCGAGCGGGCGCGACGCCGCCCTGGCCAACACGCTCGGCAACCTGGCGCTCGTCTACGACCACCTCGGCCAGCGCGATGCGGCGCTGGAGGTGCTGGCCGACGCCGCCGCGGCCGCGCAGAGGGCGGGCGACTCCCGCGCCCTGGGGCTGGTGCTCAACAACACCGCGCTGGTGCAGCTCAACCTGGGCAACAAGGCCGACGCCCGGCTCTACTACGAGGAGGCGCTCCCGCTGCACCGCGCGGCCGCCAACCTGCGCGGCGAGGCCAACACCCTCGCCGGCCTGGCCACCGTCCTCGACTCCATGGGCGAGAAGGCGCGCGCGCTGGAGGTGATGGAGCAGGCGCTCGCGCTGCGCACCGCGGCCGGCGACCGCCGCGACCTGGCCGCGCTGCTCAACAACATCGGCCAGCTCCACTCGTCGCTCGAGAACGTGGGCGCGGCGGTGGACTACTACGGGCGCGCGCTGGAGGCCTGGCGCGCGGTGGGCGACCGCACCGGCGAGGCGGCCACCCTGCACAACCTGGCCTCGGTGCACGAGGCGGCCGGCGAATACCAGCACGCCCTGGCCCTGTGGAAGCAGGCGCTGCCGCTCTTCCGCGCCACCAGCGCCGAGGCGCGCGCGGCGGGCACGCTCAGCAACATGGGCCGGCTCTACGTGTCCCTGGGCGACCCGGCCCAGGGTGTGCCCCTCCTGGAGGAAGCCCTGGCCACGCACCGCGCGGCAGGCAACCGCGCCTTCGAGGCGGCCACGCTGGCCAACCTGGGCGCGGCCCGCGCCCTGGCCGGCGACGCCGCCGGGGCGCTGGCCCTGCACGAGCAGGCGCTCGCCCTGCGCCGGGCGCTGAAGGAGCCGCTGGCCGTGGCCGGCAGCCTGCGCGAGGTGGCCCGCGCGCAGGCGGCGCTGGGCGCCCACGACCGTGCCCTGGCGCTGCTCGACGAGGCGCAGGCCCTCTACCGCGGCGTGTCGCGCCGGCGCGGCGAAGCGGGTGTCCTGGTCGACGTCTCCGCCTCGCGCCTGGCCCTTCGCGATGCCCCGGGCGCGCTCGCCGCTGCCGAGGCCGGCCTCGCGCTCTACCGCCAGACTGGCAACCCGCGCGGCGAGGCCTCCGCGCTGCTGGCCGCGGCCCGGGCCGAGGCGGCCCAAGACCGGCTGGACGCGGCCCGCGCGCGGCTGGAGGCGGCCGTCTCCCTGCTGGAGGGCCTGCGCGCGGGCCTGGCCGCGCCCGAGCTGCGCACGGCGTTCCTGGCCAGCGTCCAGGACTACTACGAGCTGCTCATCGACGTGCTCATGCGCCTGCACCGGCAGCGGCCCGAAGCCGGCCTGGACGCGGCCGCGCTGGAGGTGGCCGAACGCGCCCACGCCCGCGGCCTGCTCGACGTGCTGGCCGAGGCCGGCAGCGGCATCCGCCAGGGAGCGGAGCCCGCCCTGCTCCAGCGCGAGCGGGCCCTCCACCGCCGCCTGAACGCCCGGGCCGCCCGCCAGGCGCGAGCGTGGAGCGGCTCCGCCTCCGACGAGGAGGCGCGCGCCCTGGCCCGCGAACTGGACGCGCTCACGGCCGAGCTGCGCGCCGTGCGGGACGAGCTGCGGGAGAAGAGCCCGCGCTACGCGGCCCTGGCCCAGCCGCAGCCGCTGGACGCGGCCGCCATCCGCGCCCGCGTGCTCGACCCGGACACCGTCCTCGTCGAATACGCGCTGGGGACCGAGCGCAGCTACGCGTGGGCGGTCACGGCCGCCGGCGGCATCACGTCCCGCGAGCTGGCGCCGCGGAGCGAGATCGAGGCGCGGGCGCGCCGCTTCTACGACGCGGCCCGGCGGCCGCTGGGCGGCGCCGACGCCGCCGGCCGCGCGCTGGCCGACGCGGTGCTCGTCCCCCTGGGTATGGACGGGGGGTTGGGGGCGCCCGAAGCCCTGCCCCGCCGGCTCTTCGTGGTGCCCGACGGGGCCCTGCACCTGGTCCCCTTCGGCGCCCTGCCCGGAGCGGACGGGCAGCCGCTGGTGGCGGGGCACGAGGTGGTGACGCTGTCGTCCGCCTCGACCGTGGCCGTGCTGCGCGAGGAGAGCGCGGCCCGCGGCCGGCCGGACGGCGTGGTGGCCGTGCTGGCCGATCCCGTGTTCGAGACGGCCGACCCCCGCGTGCGGGCCCGGCTGCGGGGCGCCGCGCCCCCGGCGCCAACGGCGGCCACGCGCGCGGGGGAGGCGGCCGGTCCCCTGCCGCGCCTCATCGGCTCCCGCCGGGAGGCCGACGCCATCCTGGCCCTGGCGCCGCCGGGGGCCTCGCTGCGCGCGGTGGACTTCGACGCCAGCCGGGCCACGGCCACGGGAGGACGGCTGGCCCGCTACCGCATCGTGCACTTCGCCACCCACGGCGTGGTGGACCACGCGCGGCCCGAGCTGTCGGGCGTGGTGCTGTCGATGGTGGACGGCGCCGGGCGGCCCCAGGACGGCGTGCTGCGCCTGCACGACGTCTACAACCTCGCCTTCAAGGCCGACCTGGTGGTGCTCAGCGCCTGCGACACGGCGCTCGGCCCCAGCGTGCGCGGCGAGGGGCTGATCGGCCTCACGCGCGGCTTCCTGTACGCGGGCGCGCGCAGCGTGCTGGCCACGCTCTGGCGCGTGGACGACGCGGCCACCGCCCAGCTGATGCGCCGCTTCTACGCCGGCCTGCTGGGCCCGCGCCGCCTGCGGCCGGCGGAGGCCCTGCGCGCGGCGCAAGCGGAGCTGGCCGGCGACCCGCGCTGGGCCGATCCCTACCACTGGGCCGCCTTCGTGCTGCAGGGAGACTGGCGCTGAGCCCGCGCGCGGAGCCCCGCTGGTCGCTCACGGCCGAGTCGTTCGAGCAGCTGCTGGCCCTGCTGGGGCCCGACCGCGACAGCGCGGCCCGCCGCTACGAGGAGATCCGCCGGCGGCTCACCCGCCTCTTCGAGTGGCGCGGCTTCGGCAACGCCCCCGACCTGGTGGACGCCACCTTCGACCGCGTGGCGCGCAAGGTGGACGAAGGGGCCGGCGTCTGGGCCCAGGACCCGTATTCCTACCTGCACGGCGTGGCCCTGCGCATCGCCCAGGAGCAGGGGCGCCTGGCCGCGCGCGAGCGCGCGCTGCCCCAGGCGGCCCTCGAAGCCCGGGCGGCGGCCGCGCACGAAGAGGCGCGGCGCGAGGCCTCGCCCGCCCTCTCGGAAGGGCGGCTGCGCTGCCTGGACGAGTGCCTGGCCGCGCTGCCTGCCGAGGCGCGCGAGCTGCTCCGCCGCTACCACGGCGCCGAGGCCCGCATCGCCGACCGCCGCCGGCAGGCCCAGGCCCTGGGCATTTCCGGCACCGCCCTGCGCCTGCGCGCGTTCCGCCTGCGCGGGGCCCTCGTGCAGTGCGTGGCCGACTGCTGCCGCCGGACCGAAACGGAAGACGGCCGCACGACATAGGGAGAGACATGGCTCCGCCCGAGCGCGACCCGAACACGCTGCGCCGCTACCTGCTGCGGACCCTGCCCGCGGACGAGCGCGACCGCCTCGAGGTGGAGGCGCTGCGTGATCCCGAGGCCTTCGACGACCTGCAGGCGGCCGAAGACGACCTCTTCCACGACTACGCGCGCGGGCTCCTCGCGGATGGCGAGCGCGAAGATTTCGAGCGCACGCTGCTGGCGCTGCCGGGGGCGGAGGAGCGCGTGGCCGCGGCGCGGGCGCTGGTGAGGGCGCTGGACGCGCAGCCGCCCGCGGCCGCCGCGCCCACCTGGCGCTGGACGGCGGTCCTGGCCGCGGCCGCGGCCCTGGCCGTACTGGCGGCCTGGCTCCTCCTGCGGGCGCGGCCGGCGGAGACGCCCCTCACGGCCGCGGTGTCGCCGCCACCGTCGCCCCCGCCCTCCGCCAGCCCGGCTCCCCCGGCGCGGGTGCTGGCGCTGGCCCTCGCTCCAGGAGCCGTGCGCAGCGGCGGGACCATGCCCACGGCCGCGGTCGACGCGCGCACCACCGCCCTGGAGCTGCTGCTGACCCTGCCCGCGGCCCCACCTCCGCGGATGGCCGCCGTGCTGCGCACCGCCGAGGGCGCGGCCGTCTGGTCGGCGGGCGACCTGGTGGCCGAAGGCCGCCTGCTGACGCTGCGGCCGCCGCTCGACGCGCTCGCCGAAGCGGACTACGAGCTGGTCCTGTCGCGCACCGCCGGCTCCCGGCCCGTGGCCGAGTACCGCTTCCGCCTCCTGCGCGAATAGCCGCGGCGCCCGCGAAACGTTTCGGCCTCCTTTGCCATCAGGGGCAACTCAGGAGGACGAATCGATGGCCATGCCCAGACGCGCACTGATCCTGCTGGCGGCGCTGCTGATCGCGCTGCCCTTCCCCGGCTGCAAGAAGAACGAGGACGGCGACGACGAGTTCGACCTGCCCACATCGGAGGAGCTGAACATCCAGATCAGCCAGACGTTCTTCGAGTTCACCCACACCGTCGGTCAGAGCCCGTGCCCGCAGCTCGTGGGCCGGCTCACGGTCCGCAACACGGGGACCTCGCCCTTCACGACGGACGTCAAGGCCCGGGGCACGGTCCCGCTGACGTTCAGCCCCAACCGCACCGTCGGACCGGGCGAAAGCGTCATCATCGACATCTTCTTCAACTGCACGAGCCAGCAGAACTTCCTCGTCACCGTGGACACGCTGAGCGCGAACGACCGCCAGCAGGCGAGCGACGCGCTGCCCCCGGGGTCCTTCAACGTCTCCGGCATCATCAGGCGGCCGTAGGCGGCGCCGCGTCACGGCGGCGCCGCGAAAAAGCCGTGACAGCGCCGGGCCAAAGGTCTAGCCTCGGAAAGGGGGCGCGCGGGGCGCCCCCGAACCCCCCGGCCGGGCCTAAATCGCGGTCGCACCGTGACTTCAGCATTTTCTTTACCGCCACATTTCCTTGTGTTAGGCTCCGCCTGGAAGCGCAATATCTAGGGGTCAACACGAAAATGCGGCTGGAACGGGTCGAGATCGTCGGGTTCAAGTCGTTCTGCGACAAGCAGGAGCTGTCGTTCGACGGGGGGGTCACCGGGATCGTCGGCCCCAACGGCTGCGGCAAGAGCAATATCTCGGACGCCATCTCCTGGGTCCTGGGCGAGCAGAGCGCCAAGAGCCTGCGCGGCGCGGCCATGGAGGACGTGATCTTCGCCGGCAGCCAGTCGCGCCAGCCGCTGGCCATGGCCGAGGTCAACCTGCGGGTGGCCGGCCTCAACGGCAAGAGCCCCGACGGCAGCGGCCAGTGCATCGTCAGCCGCCGCCTCTACCGCAACGGCGAGAGCGAATACCTGATGAACGGCTCCGTGTGCCGCCTGCGCGACATCCACGAGCTGTTCATGGACACCGGGCTGGGCAGCAAGGCCTACTCGATCATCGAGCAGGGCAAGATCGGCCTCATCCTCTCCAGCAAGCCGGCCGACCGGCGCGCCCTCATCGAGGAGGCGGCCGGCATCACCAAGTACAAGGCGCGCCGGCGCCAGAGCCAGCTCAAGCTGGAGGCCGCCCAGCAGAACCTCCTGCGCGTGAACGACATCGTGCACGAGGTGGAGAAGCAGCTGGAGTCGCTCAAGCGCCAGGCGGGCAAGGCCCGCCGCTACCGCGCCCTGCGCGAGCAGGTGACGGGCGTGGAGCGCGTGCTCTTCGGCCGCCGCTTCCTCGAGCTCTCGCAGGAGCTGGAGGTCCTGGGGGCCCGCTTCGGCGAGCAGCAGCAGCGCGAGCAGGCGGTGGCGGTGGCGCTGGAGGCCGAAGAGGCGCAGCTGGAGGCCCGCCGCACCGGGCTCTACGAAGAGGACGGCCGGCTCGAAGACGCGCGCGGGCGCATGAACGAGCACACGCTGGCCGCCGAGCGCCACCAGGGCCGCAGCGCCTACGCCAAGGACCAGATCGCCCAGGCCGAGGCGCGCGCCGAGGAAGCGGACACCGAGGCGGCCACGCTGCAGGAGCGGCTGGGCCCGCTCACCCTCAAGCTGGACGAGGTGAGGGCCGAGGGCGCGCGCCTGCTGGGCGAGCGCGAGGCGGCCGAGGTCGAGCAGAAGGCGGCCGAGGCGGCCCTGCGCGAGTCGGCGGGGCGGCACCAGGGCGCCCAGCAGGAGCAGGAGAAGGCGCGCCAGGCGCAGGTGGCGCTGCTGGAGCGGCTGGCCACGCTGCAGAACCAGCGCGAGGCCACCGCCGCCAACGCCGAGCGGTCGGCGGCCGAGCTGACCAAGCTGGCCGCCGAGCAGACGGAGCTGGAGACGGAGCGCACGCGCGCCGCCCTTTCGCTGGAGCGCGCGCGCCACGACTCCGGCCAGGCGGAGGCCCTGCTGACGGGCCTGATGAGCGAGCGCGAGACGGCCGCCCGGCAGGCGGCCAGCGGGCGCCAGGACGCCGAGGCCGCCGGCCGCGAGGCGGAGGCCCTGCAGAGCGAGCGCGACTCGCTCTCCGGCCGCCTGGCCTCGCTGGAGGAGATGGTCGCCACCTACTCCGCCTTCGACGAGGGCGTGCGCGCGCTCCTGCAGCCGGCCAGCGGCGAGGAGCACTCCTGCGCCGTGCTGGGCGTGGTGGCCGACACGCTGGAGGCCGACCCGCAGCACGAGCGGGCCGTGGAGGCCTTCCTGGGCGAGCGCCTGCAGTTCGTGCTCACCTTCACGGCCGAGGAGGCGGTGCGCCACCTGCGCTACCTGGAGGCCACCGCCGCCGGCCGCGTCACCTTCCTCACCGTGCAGGGCGACCTGCCGGTGGCGGACGATCCGGCCCGCGAGCGCCTGCGCGCGGTGGCCGCCTCCGAGCCGGCGGTGCGCGGGCTGCTGAGCGCCTGCTACCGCGTGAGCGGGCCGCACGAGGCGGCCATCCGGGCCGCCCTGCCCGACGCCCTGGTGGTGAACACGCTGCAGGACGCGCTCGACCTGACGCGCCGCCACGGTCCCCTCCCCTGCGCCACGCTGGCCGGCGAGACGCTGCGCGGGCCGCTGGTCGAGGGCGGGCGGGCCGTGCAGGGCCTGCTGGCCCCGCGGCGCGAGGTGAAGGAGATCCGCGCCCGCCTGGAGGACATCGAGGACCAGCTCCAGGGCGTGCGCGAGCGCGAGCGCGAGGCCGCGGCCCGGGCCGCCGACGCCAGCCTGCGCCAGCGCGCGGGCGAGGAGTCGATCCACGACGCGGAGAAGAAGCTGGTGGCGCTGCGCCTGGAGCACGCCACGGCCGAGGAGGAGCTGGCCCGCCTGCACCGCAAGGCCACCATCCTCGACAGCGAGCGGCGCCAGTCGGAGCGCGAGCAGGAAGAGGCCACGCTGCGCCTGGCCGAGATCGAGGCCGGGCTCCTGCGCGGCGAGCAGGAGAAGGAGGAGGGCCGCCTGCGCCTGGCCGAGCTGGCCACGGCGGTGGCCGACGCCCAGGCCGCCACCGAGGCCGCCCAGTCGCGCTCGGCCGAGGCCCGCAGCCGCCTGGCCGCCCTGCGCGAGCGCGTGGTGGCGGCCGAGAGCGAGGCCGCCCGCTTGCAGAGCGAGCGCGAGGAGCTGGAGTCGCGCATCGCCTCCGCCCGCGGCCGGGCCGAGCAGCTGCGCCGCCAGCGCGAGGAGCTGCGCGAGGAGATGTTGGCCTCGGAGAAGCTGCTGGCCGAGGCCCTCACCGAGCGCGACCGCGCGGCGGGCGAGGTGCAGCGCCTGGAAGAGGCGGTGCGCCTGCTGCGCGAGGAGCTGGAGGGCCGCGAGATCGCGCTCAAGGAGCGCCGCCGCGACCGCGACGTGCTGCGCGACGCCGTGGCCGAGCTGGACGTGCAGCGCGCACGCCGCCAGTCGGACCTCGACCACCTGGCCCGCGAGAGCCAGCAGGCGGTGTCGATGACCGCGGCCGAGGCCTCCGCCACCCTGACCGAGGAGGAGCACGCCGCGGTGCCCGAGGAGCTGCAGGCCCAGCTCACCGAGCTGCGCGAGAAGCTCGAGCGCATCGGCCCCGTCAACATCCTGGCCGTGGAGCAGACGCAGGAGTTCGAGGAGCGCCACCTCTTCATGACCACCCAGCGCCAGGACCTGCTGGAGTCGATCGCGGAGCTGGAGCTGGGCATCAAGCGCATCGACCGCACCAGCCGCGAGCGCTTCATCGAGGCCTTCCAGACCATCAACACCCACTTCGGCGAGGTGTTCCGCCAGCTGTTCGGCGGCGGCACCGCCGGCCTCACGCTGCTGGACGAGGAGGACGTGCTGGAGAGCGGCATCGACGTCATGGCCCAGCCGCCGGGCAAGCGCCTGCAGAGCGTGATGCTGCTCTCGGGCGGCGAAAAGGCCCTCACCGCCATCGCCCTGCTCTTCGCCATCTTCCAGTACAAGCCGTCCCCCTTCTGCATCCTGGACGAGGTGGACGCCCCGCTGGACGACGCCAACATCGGCCGCTTCGTGCGCATGCTGGAGGGCCTGAAGGAGCAGACGCAGTTCATCCTGATCACGCACTCCCGCAAGACGATGGAGATCGCGGACCAGCTCTACGGCGTGACGATGGAGGAGCCGGGGGTCTCGAAGCTGGTGAGCGTGCGGCTGAACTAGAGGCCCGCGGCCGGCGGACTCGTTCCCGGAACGAGTCCCCTCTGCGACAGGTCATCCAGGCGGCGACGCGGTCGCGCGCGGCTCTACTTGAAGAAGCGCGTGAAGCGGTAGCCCAGCAGCGCGCAGAGAGTCCCACCGATCAGCGCGGGAACGACGGCCTCGCTCCAGGGGACGTTGGCCGTGGGCAGCCGACCGTCGTTGAAGAGCCCGAGGCCGGCGCCGGCCGCGGCGCCGAAGATGAAACACATGACGCGGTCGGCGGTGGTGCTCACGTTCGGCGACCGCGTCGTCAGGTCGCTGGCGTCCCAGGCGCTCGAGCCAAACCGGTCCCTCGAGATGAACAGCTCGAGGAAGCGGTTCCCGAACAGGGCCGCCATGGCTCCGCTGGCGGCCGCGGCCAGCACCACGTACCTCACGTAGGCGGCGTCATCGCCCCCCGGCGCCACCGCCCAGATGGCGGCGCCGCCCAGCACGGAGCCGATCACGAACCGCACCAGCTTGTCCCCGACCGTGTCGTCCGCCAGCGAAGGGCTCATGGCTTCACCCCCGGCCAGGAATAACGTGTGCCGGAGCCGATCCGTTCCGCCCGGGATCGCCGTGGCCGCGCACAAGCACTCGTTCCGGAACGAGTTGCACGGTTTCTTCGAGGATCGGATCCCGGCCTCTACTTCGTGGTGGCTCCCGGCGCGGATCCCAGCAGCTCCAGCGTGTGCCGCAGCAGCTCGACGCCGCCCGGATCGCCGTGCCCCGGTACCACCACCGCCGCCCGCGGGTAGCGCTCCAGCACGCGGCGGATCGACTCCGGCCACTCGGGAACGTCCGCGTCGGCCACGTTGCCGAGCGACGTCGCGTCGGCGGCGCGGGTGGCGCAGGTCCCGAACAGCACGCGCGCCGACGGCACCCACACGACCACGTTGTCGCGCGAGTGGGCCGGACCCGGGTAGAACACCTCCAGCGGCCCGACCGTGGACACCTCGCCGCCCGCGGACGAGAGGCCGGCCAGCGGCGTGAGGCGCGCGCGGTCCGCCGCCGGCACCAGGCCCAGCGTCAGCGGATGGGCGTACACGCGCACGCCGCGCGCGGCCAGCAGCGACAGGCCGCCGGTGCGGTCGTCGTGGAAGTGCGTCACCACCGCCCGCCGCACGGGCAGCTTCAGCGTGAGGTCGATCCACCGCAGCAGCTCGGAGGTGGGGCCTTCACCCCAGGCCGTGTCGACCAGCAGCAGCTCGCGGCCGTCCTTCACCAGCAGGCCGTTCGAGGGGAACGGCGTCCCGTCCTCCAGCTTCTTCCACGAGGTGTGCAGCCAGACGCCCGGCCGCAGCGGCCGCACCTGCAGGTCGGGCGCGACATCGATAACGCCCGGCGCCGCCACGGCCGCCGCCAGGAGGAGGGCCGCGATCACGTCAGTCCCCGAAGCTGATGCCCAGCTCGCGCGCGGTCTGGACGGTGTCGGAGTCGAGCGGCACCGTCTTCATCCGCCGCGTGGCCTCCTCCAGCGGCACGTAGCGCACCACCGGCGGGTCCAGGGCCACCATCACGCCCCACTTGCCGGCCGAGAGCGCGCGGACGGCGGCGGCGCCGAAGCGCAGCGAGAGCAGGCGGTCGCCGGTGGTGGGCGAGCCGCCCCGCAGCAGGTGGCCCAGCACCACGCAGCGGGCCTCGCGCTTGAGCGTGGCCTGCAGGTCCTTGGTCAGCTTCACGCCCAGGCCGCCCAGGCGCTCGGAGCGGCCCAGCTCGCGCTCCACCACCGAGTGGCTGCCCCCGCGCGGCCGCGCGCCCTCCGCCACCACCACCAGCGCGTAGGAGCGGCCCTGGCGGAAGCGCTCGCGCAGGGCGGCCGAGACCTTCTTGAGGTCGTACGGGATCTCGGGGATGAGGATGGCGTGGGCGCCGCCCGACACGCCGGCGTTGAGGGCGATCCAGCCCGCGTAGCGCCCCATCACCTCCACCACCATGATGCGGGCGTGGGCCTGGGCCGTGGAGTGCAGGCGGTCGAGGGCCTCGGTGGCGAAGGTGACCGCGCTGTCGAAGCCGAAGGTCACCACCGTCTTGTCGAGGTCGTTGTCGATGGTCTTGGGCACGCCCACCACGCGCACGCCCTTGGCCGCCAGCGCGGCCGCGATGGAGAGCGAGCCGTCGCCCCCGATGGCCACCAGCCCGTCGATGTGCTCCTTGCGCAGGGCCTGCACCAGGTCGTCGGTGCGGTCGCGCTCCACCACACGGCCGTCGCGCAGGCGCGTGGGGTACTTCAGCGGCGACCCGCGGTTGGTGGTGCCCAGGATGGTGCCGCCCAGGTTGGTGATGCCGCTGACGCGGTTGCGCGTCAGGTGCAGCAGCCCGCCCTCGGGGTAGTCCTGGGGCTGCATGAGGCCCTTGTAGCCGTCCCGGATGCCCAGCACCTCCCAGCCCCGGTTGAGGGCGGAGATGGTGACGGCGCGGATGACGGCGTTGAGGCCGGGAGCGTCGCCGCCGCCGGTGTTGATGGCGATGCGGCGGATGGGCTTCTCCGCAGGCGCGCCGGGGGCCTTCCCGCCTCGCTTGGCTGTGGGCATCCTCTGGCCGGCAGCGTAGCACGAAGCATTCGCGTTGCCGGGCGGGGCGGGAGCACGTATCCGCCGCGCTCATGGATGCCATTCGCGTTGCGATTGGCGGCCGCGGCGGGGATGATCTGGCCCTGATGCCCGAACCCGAGGTGACCCCGTGATCCGACCGGCCCTGCCCCTCGCCCTGGCCCTCGCCCTGGCCGTGGCCGCCGCCGTGGCCGCGCCCGCCCGGGCCGGCGACCCGCCGCTCCTGCCCCCCGCCACGGCCCGCGCCCTGGCCGGCGAGCTCTCCGGCGCCGCCGCCTTCCGCTCGGTGGAGGCCCTGGCCCGCCACCACCGCATGCGCGGATCGCGCGGCTTCCACGCCGCGGCCGAATACGTGCGCGCGCAGCTGGAGGCGGCCGGCCTCACCGACGCGCACATCGAGACCTTCCCCGCCGACGGCCACACCTTCTACGGCACGCAGAAGAGCCGGCGCCCGTGGGACGCCGACTTCGCCGAGCTGTGGGAGGTGGACGGCGCCGGCGCGCGGCTGGCGCGCGTCGTCGACTGGCAGACGACACCGCTGGGCCTGGCCCAGGACAGCGCCAGCGGCGAGGCCGCGGCGGACCTGGTGGACGTGGGCACCGGCACCGCCGAGGCCGACTACGCGGGCAAAGACGTGCGCGGCAAGCTGGTGCTGGCCGCGGCCCAGCCCGGGCCGGTGGCCAAGCTGGCGGTGCAGCAGCGCGGCGCCGCCGGCGTGATCAGCTCCGCGCAGAACCAGCGCACGGGCTGGTGGGGCGAAGACGCGGGCCTGCTGCGCTGGGGCCATCTCGACACCTTCGCCCCGCCGTCCTTCGCGTTCATGGTGACTCCCGCGCAGGCCCGGGCCTGGAAGGAGCGCCTGGCCGCGGGGCAGGCGGTTCACCTGCAGGCCAGGGTGGTGGCCGGCCAGCACGACGGCGCCTACGAGGTCGTGACCGCCACCCTGCCCGGCAGCGATCCCGCGCTGCGCGACCAGGAGATCGCCTTCTCCTGCCACCTCGACCACCCCAGCCCGGGCGCCAACGACAACGCCAGCGGCTGCGCCACCATCCTGGAGGTCGCGCGCGCGCTGGCCCGCCTGGTGAAGGACGGGCGCATCCCGCCGCCGAAGCGGACGGTGCGCTGGATCTTCCCGCCCGAGGTGGAGGGCACGGTGGTGCTGCTCAACGCGCGGCCCGAGATCGCGTCCCACATCAAGGCGGCGATCCACATGGACATGGTGGGCGGCGGCGAGACGACGAAGGCCGTCTTCCACGTCACGCGCGGGCCCGCCAGCCTGCCCTCGTTCGTGAACGACGTGGCCGAGGCCTTCGGCCAGTTCGTGAACGCGGAGAGCGAGGCGCTGGCCGCGGGCCGCACGACCGCGTTCCCGCTCACCGCTCCCGGCGG